>Ga0310835_100028_pt1 | contig 293935 bp, 290 predicted proteins | sample SM_ome_3_FD_201308 | JGI IMG/M metagenome (GOLD analysis project Ga0310835, IMG submission 201308) | Sorghum-adapted microbial communities enriched on stacked mutant (SM) sorghum from Joint BioEnergy Institute, Emeryville, California... ...
CGTGAGAACGACTCCGGCTCCGCCCCTCCGGGGCTTCGCCTGCGTCGCTCTCACGCGCGTCCGTGCGCGCTACCGACCTGGGGAATTCCGGTGATCAGAGGTGGGGAGAATTCCGTGATCGCGCCCACAGGCGTCGGCGCGCACGGAGATCCCGGCGGGCCGGCTCGGGAGGCCGGAGGAGATGGCCGCGGCGGCGGCGTTCCTGTGCTCGGAGCGCGCGAGCTACATCACCGGCGTCGCGCTGCTGGTCGACGGCGGGATGACGCACTCGATCTGAGCCGCCGCGCGCCGGCCTGATACCCCCAACGGGACTCGAACCCGTGCTAACGCCGTGAAAGGGCGCCGTGCTAACCGCTACACCATGGGGGCCTGACCGTGAGTCTAGGCGGTAGCTTTCGAGTCCCGCCCCTGTAGCTCAGCTGGTAGAGCAGCGGCCTTTTAAGCCGACGCGCGCGAGTTCGATCCTCGCCGGGGGCACTACGCGGATCTCCAGTCGTGGCCGTGGAGTCCGACGGCCCAATGGTCCTCGTCGCGCCAGCACGGGGCGATCGAGAGGGTTCGAATGCGGTGGCAGTTCGCGCAGCGGACATCGCAGCGCGCGATCTCCGCCTCGAGCCTGGCGACGCCGGACCGGCGTGCCAGGAGGCTCACGTTCGCCCGCTTTGCGTCGCGGTGGTCGAAGTCGAGCACCACCGGGTCGCGCTCCCCGCAGTCGATGCAGGCGGACCGCTCGAGCACGTCGAGGACGTACTGCTGACCGCGGCGCTGGGAGGCGTCCCAGCTGGGTGACGGAACACCTGTCACCCGGAACCACCCGGCGTGCGTCGCAGTGCGCCGGCGGTGGCAGTTGACGCACACGACCTCGCAGAGCGCGACCTCCCCGCGAACCCGCTCGAGCTTGGCACCTGTCGCGAGGAGGGTCGCGATGTTCGCCTGCTTCTCGCCGCGGCAGTGGTCGAACTCGAGCACGAAGATGTCGTCCTCGCCGCAGTCCGCGCAGGGGTGGGTTTGCAGGTGCTCGCGCAGGAACGCGCGGGCCTCCTCGCGCCGGCGCGCCCGCGCGGCCTCGGACTGCTCGCGGTGCTTGGCGCCGCGCTCGCGGAAGTACGCGCGGAAGCACTCGCGGCACCAGTGCTGGTGCCCGTCGCCGGCGCGGTTCAAGGCGCTGATCGGCAGGTCGGTCCGGCACCTGGGGCAGGTTCGGCGCGGCGCGGGCACGGCCGGCGACGGCGGCGCGCCCGGGCGGTCGCCGGATGGGGCGGCGCGCGCCCGCGGCGCCGGCAGCTCGCCCGGGTCGTCCCCGGACGGCGCGGTGGGCGCCCGCGGCGCCGGCAGCTCGCCCGGGTCGTCCCCGGATGCCTCGGCGGGCGCCGGCGGGGGCGTGTCCACGTCGCGCACCCACACGCTCACCGACGACACCGCGACCCCGAGGCGCGCCGCGATGCGCTTCACGCTCATCCCCTCCCCGCGCAGCCGCCGTGCCTGCGCTCGTTCCGCATCCTTGCGCTGCACGAACGTATGTTCGCATGCGGGTCGGACGGGTTCGCGTAGGTTCCCCGGCGTGCCTGAGGTCGTCCTCGAGGGGTTTCACGCCGTCAAGCACGCGCTGCGGTTCGGCGCCGAGCTCGAGCGGGTCTGCGTCGTCGACCGCGCCGCGGTCGCGGACCTCGCCGCGCGCCTGGCGCCCGACGTCGCCGCGGAGCTGCTCGACCGCGCCGAGGACGTCTCCGCCGAGGCGTTCCGCGCGCTCGCGCCGCGGGCGGCGCGGACCGGGGTCGCGGCGGTCGCGCGGCGGCCGCCGGACCGCGCGCCCGAGACGCTGCGCCGGGACGCGCCGGTGGTGTTCCTCGAGGCGCCGCAGGACCTCGGGAACCTCGGCGCGTGCGTGCGGGTCGCCGCCGCGGCGGACGCCGCCGGCGTCGTGGTCAGCGGCGAGAAGGACCCGTGGGCGCCCGAGGCGCTGCGCGGCTCGGCCGGGCTGCACTTCGCGCTCCCGGTCCTGCACGCCGGCGCGCCCCCGGCCGACCGTCCGCTCGTCGCCTTCGACCCGGCGGGCGCGCCGTTCGACCCGCGCGCCACGCCGCCCGGCGCGACGTTCGCGTTCGGCACCGAGCGGGACGGGCTCAGCGACGCGCTGAAGACCGCCGCCGACGCGGTCGTCGCGCTGCCGATGCGCGAGAAGGTCTCGTCGCTGAACCTCGCGACGAGCGTCAGCGCCGCGCTCTACGCGCTGAAGCTCGCACGCTGACGGGCACGGGCACGGGCGCCGGTCGCGGCCGCGCCGCGCCGGTCACGCGACCGCGCGCCGCCGTCGTCGCCGGGTCGTCTTCTCGAGCTCCTTGTGCAGGAGCGCGATCGACTTCTCGAGCTCGGCGATCGTCGCCTTCTCGACCGACCGGATCCGCAGCGTCCGGTTGACCTCGCGGTTGATCTCCGCGTGTGAGCGCCCGGTCGCCCGGCGCAGGTTCGCGACGAGCTCGTGGCGCTCCTTGCGGAGCTGTGCCCGGCGCTCGAACGCCGACAGCGGCGGCTCGTCGTCCTCGGGGGCCGCCGCATCCGACGCCGCGGGCTCGGGCATCGGCATCGCGGGCATCGGCGGCGGTGCCGGCGCCGCCGGCGCCGCGCCCGGGTCGCCGGGGAGCACGAAGAGCTCCATCTGCGGCGCGACCTCCGCGCGCAGCGGCACGAAGTCCGGCGACGACGGCTCGGTCTCGGTCCGGTTCGCGCGCTCGACGAGCTCGTCGTCGAGCACTCCCTCCGCCGCGCGGTCGTCGTCGTCGGGCCGGCGGCTGTGGCGCAGCTCGGTCTCGATGTCGGCCGCGAGCATCCGCAGGACGCGGTCGGCGGGGAGGTACACCCAGCTCTGCTCGGGCGGCCGGCCGGGGATCACGCGCACGAACCGGCCGACGATCTGGCGGAAGATCATCGGGGTCTTCGCCACCGTCGCGTAGACGCCGACGCGCAGGCGCGGGATGTCGACGCCCTCGGAGACCATGTTCACCGCGACGATCCAGGGCTCGGCGTTGCGGCGGAACGCGTCGAGCTTCTTGTGCGCGCCCGCCTCGGTGTGGAGGACGACCGTCGGGCGCATCCCCGTGATCTCCTCCATCGCCCGCGCGACCGCCCGCGCGTGGTCGGAGTCGGCGGTGACGATGAGCCCGCCCGCGTCGAGATGCCCGGACTGCCGGACCTCGATGAGCTTCTGGTGCGCGGCGCGGAGGATGCGCGGCAGGCCGTCGGGCAGCTCGGTGGAGATCGCGGTCCGGTAGCGGCGCCCCGCCTCGCGGTGGCTGAGCACCTCGTCGAACGACGTCTCGATGACGTCGTCGCCGGACTGCCACTGCAGCGTCCCGTCGTACGGGACGAACGTCACCGGCCGGCAGACGCCGTCGCGCACCGCGTCGGCGTAGCCGTACGAGATGTCCGGGACGCACTCGCCGTTCTCGTAGACGACGCCGGGAATCGCCGCGTTGTCCGAGCGGAACGGCGTGCCGGACAGCAGCATCCACCGCCGCGCGCCGGAGAACGCCATCTTGAACCCGGCGCCCCAGGCCAGGTCCTCGCCGAGGTGGTGGGCCTCGTCGGCGATGACGAGCGTGCCGGGCGAGCAGGTCTTCGCATAGTCGGCGGCGCCGACCGCCACGCGCGCGTAGGTGAGCGAGACGCCCTGGAAGTCGCCGGGCGGGCGGAGCGTCGGGGCGTCGGGAAGGAGATGGAGGCCGACGCGGGCTGCGGCGCGCGCCCACTGGCGGGTCAGCGGCGAGGTCGGGCAGACGACGGCGACCCGCTTGATCCGGCCCGCGCGCAGCTCCTGCGCGGCGTAGACCAGCGACGGGATCGTCTTGCCCGCTCCGGGCGCCGCCGAGATCAGGAACGTGCCCTCGGTCCAGTCGGCCATGGCCTCGAGGGCACGGCGCTGCCATGCGCGCAGGGTGGGTCCGGGAGCGGTCATGCGAGCGGGCCAGTTTGCGGTCCGGGCCGGACGGATCGCGAAGCGCCTGGAAACGCCGCTGTGGGGCCCGGCGTCGGGGGTCGCCGGTGATCGGGTGGTCCGGTAGGTGCCGGCCTGCGGCGGGTGGTCTGCGCCCTGGCCTTCGGTGCCGGCCCGGCGCGCTCCGTTCGTGTCCGGTGGTGCGGGGCTTCGGCGTGGTCTGAACGGCCGCTGGTCACGGTGTGGGAGAGCGGGTTCGCGGCGAGCTCCTCCCGGCGCCGGCGCGCCTGCGGGCGGATCTTTGGCCTCCATGGTGCGCCTGGCGACCTGTCCGTGCCGGAGATCCGGCCGGTGCGCCCCACCGGGTCCGATCTGAGCGGGGACGCGCCCGCGCCGCGCGGGTGTGTCGACTCATCCCGGTCATGCCGGAACGAAACGACACACCCGACCCGGGCCCGGCCGGGTGTGTCGACTCATGACGGCTATCCCGGGACGAGTCGACACACCCGACCGGAGGTGGCGCGCCGCCGCTCACCCACCGGCCCGGCCGAAGCCAGAAAGGGCCAGAAAGGGGTCAGACCCCGGTCGGGGCGCCCGACACGCCGCCCGCCGCCGCCGCGCCGGCCGAAGCGGCGCGCGGCCTCCCGCTCGGCCGGGAGGAGCGCACCGCGACCCCGCTCCCACACTCCCTGACCAGCGGCCGTTCAGACCACACCAAGCCCGCCACCAGCGAAACCCGCACGGAGCGAGCCGGCCCGCCCGGAACACCAGGGCCCGGACCACCCGCCGCAGGCAACGACAACCGACCGCCGGCGACGACGTCCACGACACCCCCACGCCGGCCGAACCCGGCGCAGCCCCCCGCAGACCGGCGACCTAGTGCCGGAAGTGCCTCCGCCGCGTGAACACCATCGCCACGCCCGCCGCCTCCGCCGCCGCGATGACCTCGTCGTCGCGGACCGACCCGCCCGGCTGGATGATCGAGCGCACGCCCGCCTCGATCGCCAGCTCCGGCCCGTCGGCGAACGGGAAGAACGCGTCGGAGGCCAGCGCGGCACCCTCGAGCGAGTCGGCGCGCGACTTCTCCACGGCCAGCCGCACCGAGTCGACGCGCGACATCTGCCCCGCGCCGATCCCGACGGTCTGCAGGCCCTTGGCGAGCACGATCGCGTTGGACTTGACGTGCTTGCACACCTTCCACGCGAAGAGCAGCTCGCCCCACTCGTCCTCGGTCGGCTCGCGCGCGGTCACGACCTCCATGTCGGCCCGATCGGCGAGCGTCATGTCGCTGTCCTGGACGAGCAGGCCGCCCATCACCTGGCGGATGTCGCGCTCGCCGGTGAGCGGCACGCGGCGCTCGTTGTCCTCGAGGATCCGGATGTTCTTCTTCTGCGTGAGGACCTCGAGCGCGTCCGGCTCGTACGCCGGCGCGAAGAGCACCTCGATGAACTGCTCGTGGAGCTTCTCGGCGAGCGCGCGGTCGACCGCCCGGTTGAGGACGATGATGCCGCCGAAGGCGCTGACCGGGTCGGTCGCGAACGCCCGCTCGTACGCCTCCTGGGCGGTGCGCCCGATCGCCACGCCGCACGGGTTGTTGTGCTTGACGATGACGCACGCGGGGACCGTGAACTCGCGCGCGAGCTTGCGCGCCGAGTCGAGGTCGAGCAGGTTGTTGTACGAGAGCTGCTTGCCGTGGTGCTGGCGGACCATCGACAGCACCGACATGCGCGCGCCGACCGCCTCGTAGTACGCGGCCCGCTGATGCGGGTTCTCGCCGTACGGCAGGTCGAGCACCTTCTGGTAGGCGCGCAGGAACTGCTGCGGGAAGTCCTCGTCGCGCTCGCCGAACCACCGCGCGATCGCGGTGTCGTAGCGGGCGGTGTACGAGAACGCCTCGGCGGCGAGCGACTCGCGGGTCTGCGCCGACAGCGCGCCGTCGCTCATCCGCAGCTCCTCGAGCACGGCGTCGTACGACTCGGGCGAGACGACGACGGTCGTGTAGGCGTGGTTCTTCGCCGCCGCGCGGATCATCGTCGGCCCGCCGATGTCGATGTTCTCGATGACCTCCGCGTCGGTGGCGCCGCGGCGGGCGGCCGTGCGCTCGAACGGATAGAGGTTCACGCAGACCAGGTCGACCGGCTCGATCCCGTGCTCCTCGAGCGCGCGGGCGTGCTCGGGCGCGTCGCGCACCGCGAGCAGCCCCGCGTAGAGCTTCGGATGGAGCGTCTTGACCCGGCCGTCCATGATCTCCGGGAAGCCGGTGTAGTCGTCGATCGGCCGGACCTCGAGGCCCGCCTCGGTGAGCGTGCGCGCCGTGCCGCCCGTCGACACCAGCTCGACGCCGAGCTCGCTGAGCCCGCGCGCGAAGTCGACCACGCCGGTCTTGTCGGAGACGGACAGCAGCGCGCGCCGGATCTTCACCGGGCCGGCGGCCTTGCCCTGCGCCACTTGCGGATGCGCCACGGCCGAGAGCATAGGTCTTGCGCGTGTCACGACGCGGCGTGGCGGGAAGAGCAGGCTCATGAGCGCCGACCGTCCGGAGGACCGGGTCCGCGACGCCACGTCCGAGATGGCGCGTGACGGACGCGAGATGGAGCAGCACCTCGACGAGCTGTCCGAGCACATCGACGAGGCCAAGGCGGCCGCCGCCGGGCGGCAGGACGCGCCGGAGGAGCAGGCCGCCGGCGACTGGGAGGGCGCGTCGAGCGGATCGCAGCAGGGCGAGGACCCCGCGGACACCGCGGGCGAGCAGCCCGGCGCAGGCGCGTCCGGCGAGGCCGAGCCGGCCGGCTGACGTCAGCCGGTGAGCACCCGGCGCGGGTGCGCCGGGTCGAGCCGCAGCTTCCCCGCCGCGGCGCGCCGCACCGCCTCGGTGAGCAGCGCGTGCTCGACCGGGCGGAGCCGGTCGTGGACCGCCTCGACGTCGGACAGGTCGTCGATCGGGACGGCCTGCTGGAAGATGATCGGCCCGGTGTCGACGCCCTCGTCGACGAAGTGGACGGTCACGCCGGTGACCTTCGCGCCGTAGTCGAGCGCCTGGGCGATCGCGCCGAGGCCCGGGAACGCCGGCAGCAGCGACGGGTGCACGTTGATGACCGCGCCGGGGAACGCGGAGAGGAACGCCGCCGAGCACAGCTGCATGTAGCCGGCGAGGACGACGAGCTCGACGCCCTTGCCGCGCAGCCACTCGGCCATCGCCAGGTCGCGCTCCTCGCGCGAGGCGTACGCGTCGCGCGGGAACGTCCGGGTCGGCACCCCCGCCTCCTCGGCCCGCCCGAGCGCCCGGCACCCGGGCTTGTCGGACGCGACCGCCACGATCGTCGCCTCGCGGCCGTGGACGGTGTCGAGCAGCGCCTGGAGGTTCGTCCCCGAGCCGCTGGCCAGCACGCCGACGCGCAGCCGGTCGCCGCTCACGCGACCTCGAGCTTCGGGTAGTGGCCGCCGGTCGAGCGCAGGCGCCCGGCGGAGATGAGCGCGTCGACACGCTCGAGCACCTCGTCGCTGGACAGGTGCGCGAACGCCCCGTAGCCCGGCAGCCCGTCGTAGGAGTACTTGCGCACGACCTTCGACCGCCCGCCGCGCAGGATCTCCACCGCGCGGGTGCGGCCGACCGTCGGCTCGGCCGACTCGACGACCGCGAGGATCGCGCTGTCGAGGTCGGTGCCGCTGCCGGGTGCGCGCGCCGTCCCGCCACGCCGCGCGGGCGCCGCCGGGACGAGCGACGGGTCGCAGACGTCGCAGCAGGGGACCTCGGGCGCGGGCGGCTCGTGGTCGCCGAAGTGGCGCAGCAGCGCGACGCGCCGGCACGACGACGACTCGACGAACCCCCACACCGCGCGGTACTGGCGCCAGCGGACGCGTTGCGCCTCGCCGGCGAGCGTCCGCGCGGCCGCCTTCGCTCGCCCGTCGAACTCCGCGAGCTGCCGCCCGCGCACCCGGTCCGGCGAGGACGGCGCGGGCTGGATCACGCCGACCCGCGCGAGGATGCCGACGATCGCGCGGACCTGGTCGTCGTCGGCACCGGTCGCGCCGGTCACCTCGTCCAGCGCGAGGTCGTAGCGCCCGCCCTGGGCGTCGCGCACCAGCCGCCGCGCGACCTTGGCGATGAGGTCGTCGGCCAGCTCGCCGCGCTGGATGAAGAACACGTGCAGGCCCTTGTCGCGCCCCTCGGCGAAGAGCAGGGCCCGCGCGGGCGCCCCGTCGCGGCCCGCGCGGCCGGCCTCCTGGTAGTAGGCCTCGACCGACCCCGGCACCGACTCGTGCGCCACGGTGCGCACGTTCGCCTTGTCGACGCCCATGCCGAACGCGTTCGTCGCGACGACGACGTCGACCTCGCCGGACATGAACCGCCGCTGGGCCGCCGCGCGCGCCTCGCGGTCCCTCCCCGCGTGGTAGGGCAGCACCTCGCAGCCGAGCGCCGACCCGAGGCGGTCGGCGAGCTCGGTCGTGCGCGCCCGTGTGCCCGCGTAGACGATCGCCGGCAGCGCGCCGTCCTCGCCGAGGGCCGCGACGAGCCGCCGCTCCTTGTCGACCTTGGACTTGCACGGCACGACCGCGAACGACAGGTTCGGCCTGTCGAAGCCGGTCGTCACCCGGACCGGGTCCTGCAGCCCGAGCCGCGCCGCGATGTCCGCCGCCACCTGCGGCGTCGCGGTCGCCGTCGACGCGACGATCGCCTGCGCGCCCAGCCACCGCGCCGCGTCCGCCAGGCGGAAGTAGTCGGGCCGGAAGTCGTGCCCCCACTGCGAGACGCAGTGCGCCTCGTCGACGACGAACAGGCCGATCCGCGCGCCGCGGATCTGCTCGAGGAACGACGGCGACGAGAACCGCTCGGGCGCGACGTAGAGGATCCGGTGCTCGCCGCGGACCGCGCGCGCGACCGCCGCCCGGTTCTCGTCGGCGCCGCGCTGGGCGTTGACGAGCGCGACCGCGCCCGGCGCCACCCGCTCGAGCCCCTCGACCTGGTCCTGCATGAGCGACACGAGCGGCGAGACGACGATCGTCAGGTCGTCGCGCATGAGCGCGGGAAGCTGGTAGCAGAGCGACTTGCCCGCGCCGGTCGGCATGACGACGAGCACGTCGCGGTTCGCGCAGGCCGCCTCGACCGCCTGGCGCTGGCCGGGCCGGAAGTCGTCGAAGCCGAAGATCTCGCGCAATGCGGAGCGGGGGTCCATCGGGCGTGCGACGGTATCGGCGCCGCCGGAGGGCATCAGGCCGCCGAACGAGAGCTGTGACAGATCCTGCACGGATCCGGCGCAGCCCTACGAGGACGCGGTCGCGAGCGGCAGCCCGCGCTCGAACGCGAACTTGTCCTTCGTGTACCCCTCGGCGTCACCGAGCGGGTAGGTGCCCGTGAAGCACGCGTCGCAGTGCCGGTCGGGCGAGCCGCCGACCGCCTCGTAGACGCCGGCCATCGAGATGTACGCGAGCGAGTCGCACCCCAGGTGCTCGGCGACCTCCTCGACCGTCCGGCCGTGCGCGACCATCTCCTCGCGCGTGGACATGTCGATCCCGTAGTGGCAGGGGTGCTTGATCGGCGGCGCCGAGATCCGCAGGTGCACCTCGCGCGCGCCCGCGTCGCGCAGCATCTGCACGATCTGCCGGGTCGTGTTGCCGCGCACGATCGAGTCGTCGACGACGACGACCGAGCGGCCGCCGACGATCTCCGGCAGCGGGTTGAACTTCATCCGCAGGCCGTGCTTGCGCAGCTCCTGCCCGGGCTGGATGAACGTCCGCGCGACGTAGCGGTTCTTGATGAGCCCGTCGTCCTGCGGCAGCCCCGACACCCGCGCGTACCCGCGCGCGGCGGCGTTGCCCGAGTCGGGGACCGAGATGACGAGGTCGGCGGTGGGCGCGGGCGCCTCGCGCGCGAGGATCTCCCCCATCCGGCCGCGGGCGGCCTGCAGGAGCGTGCCGTTCATCCGCGAGTCCGGGCGCGCGAAGTAGATGTACTCGAAGACGCAGAACGCCTCGCGCGCGCCCTCGACCGCCATCCGCGAGGAGATCCCCCGGTCGGTGAGCGTCACCACCTCGCCGGGCCGGACGTCGCGCAGGTACTCGGCGCCGATGATGTCGAACGCGCACGACTCGGACGCGACGCAGTACCGGTCGCCGACGCGCCCCAGCGCGAGCGGCCGCAGCCCGGCCGGGTCGCGGAACGCCACGACTCGGTCCTTCGTCAGCACCACCGTCGAGAACGCGCCCTTCAGCCGCGGGACGACGTCGCAGACCGCGTCCTCGATGTGCTCGGCCTCGTGATGGGAGAGCAGCGCGGCGATGATCTCCGAGTCCGACGTCGAGCTGAACCGCACGCCCTCCTCGCGCAGCGCCGCATGGAGCTCGACCGCGTTGACGAGGTTGCCGTTGTGGGCGAGCGCGAGCTGGTGGCGGTCCGAGCGGTAGACCGGCTGCGTGTTCTCCCACGCGTCGGAGCCGGTCGTCGAGTAGCGCGTGTGCCCGATCGCCAGCTCGCCGCCGAGCGTGCGGAGCTTCTGCTCGTCGAAGACCTGGCTGACCAGGCCCCGGTCGCGGAGGGTCATGATGTGCCCGCCGCGGTCGCACGTCGCTATGCCGGCGGACTCCTGTCCGCGGTGCTGGAGGGCGTAGAGCGCGAAGTAGGCGAGGCGGGCGACGTCGTGACCGGGAGCCATGATCCCGAAGACGCCGCATTCATCGCGAGGACCATCACGAAGGGGGTCCATGGGCGCTGTCCACTGTAGCGGCGGTCCCGGCGGCGCTCGGGGCGTCCTGGACGCCCCGGCCCCGCACGTTGCGGGCCTGCCGTCAGGGGAAGAGCGCGGCCAGCGCGCCGTGCGCCTCGGCGAGATCGTCGAGCCCGGCCGACAGCGCCTCACCGACGACCAGCCGGTCCCCGCCGACGCGGCCGATCACCTCGCCGAGCGCGGCGACGACGTCGTGCGGGCCGGAGACGACGAAGCCGCCCGCACCCTCGCCGAACAGCCGCTCCTCGTCCCACTCGAGGTCGAGCGTCGCGCCGACCCCGCCGGCCAGGCAGCACTCGGCGACCGCGACGAGCAGGCCGCCCTCGGCGATGTCGTGCGCGCTCGTCAGCGTGCCGGCGCGCACCGCGCCCCTGACCGCCTCCTGCGCGGCGCGGACGGCGGCGACGTCGGCCGCCGGCAGCCCGTCCGGGAGCGGCTCGCCGCGCAGCTTCGCGAGTTCGGACGCGCCGAGCGACGGCGCGAACGGCCCGACGAGCGCGATCGCGTCGGGGCGGTCGGGGTCGGCCTCCGCGAAGGCCATCCGGCCCGCCCGCGCGGCGTCGGGCAGCTCCCCGACCATCCCGATGACCGGCGTCGGGTAGATCGGGCCGTCGGCGCTCTCGTTGTAGAGCGAGACGTTGCCGCCGACGATCGGCGCGTCGAGCGCGCGGCAGGCGTCGCCGATGCCCCGCACCGCCTCGGTGAGCTGCCAGGCGATGTGCGGCTTCTCGGGGTTGCCGAAGTTCAGGTTGTTCGTCGTGCCGAGCGGCTCGGCGCCGACGCACGCGAGGTTCGACGCGCACTCCAGGACCGCGAGGATCGCGCCCTGGTACGGGTCGGCGGCGACCTTGCGTCCGTTGCCGTCGATGCTCGTCGCGATCGCGCTGCCGTTCGGGAGCCGGAGGACCGCGGCGTCGGCCTGCCCGGGCCGGCGCACGGTCCGCGACTGGACGATGCAGTCGTACTGCTCGAAGAGCGGCAGCCGCGAGGCGATGTTCGGCGAGTGCAGCAGGCCGAGCAGCACGTCGCGCGGCTCGTCCGAGTCGAGCACCCGCGGCGGCGGGTCGTACAGCGGCCGGCCGGGCTTGGCGGGGTCGAGGTCGTAGAGCGGGCAGTCGTCGACGAGCGCGGCGACCGGCATGTCGCCGACGACCTCGTCGCCGCGGCGGACGACGACGTGCCCCGTGTCGGTCACGGTCCCGATCGCGGTCCCGCCGACCTCCCACTTCTCGCACAGGGCGAGCACCGCGTCGACGTTCTCGGGCTCGACGACGCAGAGCATCCGCTCCTGCGACTCGGACACCATGATCTCGAACGGCGCCATCCCCGGCTCGCGGAGCGGCACCTTCGCGACGTCGATCTCCACCCCGACGCCGCCCTTGGACGCCATCTCCGACGCCGACGAGGTCAGCCCCGCCGCGCCGAGGTCCTGCAGCGAGACGAGCAGGCCCTTCGAGAGCAGCTCGAGCGAGCACTCGAGCAGCTTCTTCTCCTCGAACGGGTCGCCGACCTGGACCGTCGGGCGCTTGTCCTCGTCGCCCTCGCCGAACTCGGCGGAGGCGAGGACCGAGGCGCCGCCGATCCCGTCACGGCCGGTCGACGCGCCGAACAGGACGAGCACGTTGCCGACGCCGGCGGCGGCGCTGCGGATCATCTCGTCCTTGCGCGCGAGCCCCAGCGCCATCGCGTTGACCAGGCAGTTCTGCTCGTACGGCGCCTCGAAGTAGACCTCGCCGCCGACGGTGGGGACGCCGATCGAGTTGCCGTAGTGCCCGATCCCGGACACCGCCCCGTCGAGCAGGTAGCGCGAGCGGGCGCTCGTCGGCTCGCCGAAGCGCAGCGAGTCGAGCACCGCGATCGGCCGCGCGCCGATCGCGAAGATGTCGCGGAGGATCCCGCCGACGCCGGTCGCGGCGCCCTGGAACGGCTCGACCGCCGAGGGGTGGTTGTGCGACTCGACCTTGAACGCGACCGCCAGGCCGTCGCCGACGTCGACCGCGCCGGCGTTCTCGCCCGGCCCCATGACGACCTTCGGCCCCTCGGTCGGCAGCGTCCGCAGGAGCTTCTTGGAGTGCTTGTAGGCGCAGTGCTCGCTCCACAGCAGCGAGAACATCGCGAGCTCGACGTCGTTCGGCGCGCGGCCGAGCTTATCGACGATGAGCGCGTACTCGTCGCGGGTCAGGCCGAGCGCGACCGCGTCCTCGACGGTGGGGAGCACGGCCTCAGGCGACGGCATGGACGCGGGCCAGCGACTCGAAGATCTTCAGCCCGTCGGCCGACCCGGTCAGCGGGTCGACCGCGTGCTCGGGGTGGGGCATGAGCCCGAACACGTTCCCCGCCGGGTTGGCGACGCCGGCGATGTCGTTCGTCGACCCGTTCGGGTTGCCGCCCTCGGCGTAGCGGACGACGACGCGGACGGCCGGGAGCTGCTCGGGCGGCACGAAGTAGCGGCCGGTCTGGTGCTTGACCGGGATGGAGAGCACCTCACCCTCCTCGCACGCGCTCGTGAACGGGGTGTCGGTGTCGACGACCTCGATCCCGACCTGGCGGCAGACGAAGCGCAGCCCGACGTTCGGCAGGAGCGCGCCGGGCAGCAGGCCCGCCTCGCACAGCACCTGGAAGCCGTTGCAGATCCCGAGCACCGGCCCGCCCTCGCGCGCGAACGCGATGACCGACTCCATCACCGGCGAGAACCGCGCGATCGCGCCGACGCGCAGGTAGTCGCCGTACGAGAAGCCGCCGGGCACGACGATCGCGTCGACGCCCTTCAGGTCGCGGTCGCGGTGCCAGAGGATCTCGGCCTCGCCGACCTTCTCGCACGCGAGCACCGCGTCCATGTCGTCGCACGAGCCGGGGAAGCGGATGACGCCGAAGCGGGTCAAGAGACGATCTCGTAGTCCTCGATCAGCGGGTTGACGAGCAGCTTGCGGCACATCGCGTCGACCTGCGAGCGGTCCTCGACGTCGAGCTCGATGAGCCGCCCGACGTGGACGTTGGAGACCCCCTCGAAGCCGAGCGCCGGGAGCGCCCGCTCGACCGCGATGCCCTGCGGGTCGAGGATCCCCTCCTTCGGCCGGACGAGCACACGCACGCGCGGCATCGCCTAGCCCCCCGTCCGCGCGAGCCACGCGCTGAACGGCTCGCCGGTGATCCGCTCGTACGCCTCGATGTAGCGCTGCCGCGTGCCCTCGACGATCTCGGCGGGGATCTCGGGCGCGGGCGGCGTCTTGTCCCAGCCGGTCTGCGACGCCCAGTCGCGGACGTACTGCTTGTCGAACGACGGCTGCGACCGGCCCGGCGCGTAGGTGTCGGCGGGCCAGAACCGCGACGAGTCGGGCGTGAGCACCTCGTCGCCGAGGACGAGCCGGCCGTCGTCGTCGAGCCCGAACTCGAACTTCGTGTCGGCGAGGATCACCCCACGCTCGCGCGCGTGCTCGTGCGCGAAGCGGTAGAGCGCGATCGACACGTCGCGCAGGCGCGTCGCGAGGTCGCGGTCGCCGACGAGCTCGGCGGCCTGCTCGAAGTCGATCGCCTCGTCGTGGCCGGTCTCGGCCTTCGTCGACGGGGTGAAGATCGGCGTCGGCAGCCGCTCGGACTCCTGCAGCCCGGGCGGCAGCTCGATGCCGCTGACCTTCCCGGTCGCCTGGTAGTCCTTCCAGCCCGAGCCGGTGATGTACCCGCGCACGACGCACTCGACGGGCAGCATCCGGAGCTTGCGCGCGACGATCGCGCGCCCGCGCACCTCGTCCGGGACGCCGTCGGTGGCCGACAGGAAGTGGTTCGGCACGATGTGCCCGGTCTTCGCGAACCAGAAGACGGACAGGCCGGTGAGCACCTTGCCCTTGTCCGGGATCCCGTTCGGGTGAACGACGTCGTAGGTCGAGATGCGATCCGAGGCGACCATGAGCAGCCGGTCGCCGAGGTCGTACATCTCGCGGACCTTCCCGGAGGCGAGGAGCGGGAGGTCGGCGAGGGCTGAGGTCACGAGGCTGACGGTAGCAATCGCGACGGCGACCTCCGGGGCCCGGAGCGCGCTCGTTGCGGGAACGCCGGGGGACGGCCGCGCGTCCGGAAACGATCTCCTGCCCGGCACGCCGGTGTCAGGAGCGTTAGGGTCACGGCACCGTGTATCCGCCCGAGGCGTTGGGCAGGATCGCCGGCCGGGACACGGCACTGGAGGCGATCGACGCCGCCTGTGCCGGCCCGCGTGGGTGGATCGTGCTCGAAGGCGGCCCCGGGACGGGGGTCTCGACCCTGCTGGCCTACGCGCAGTCGCGCGGGGCGGTCTGCGTCGAGGACGCCGAGCGGCTCGACGTCGACGCGCTCGCCGCGCTGCCCTCCGACGCGCCGGTCGTGCTCGCCGTCCGGTGCGGCATGCCGGTCGCCGACCCGGCCGCGCTCGCCGCCGCGCGGGCCCGCGCGAAGGTCGTCCGGCTCGAGCCGCTCGACGCCGCCGCGGTCGCGCGGGTCCTCGGCGTGGACGCCGACCGCGCCGCGAAGGTCGTCGCCGAGACCGGCGGCCACCCCCGCACGATCGCCCGCCACGGGCGCGCGATCGCCGCGGGGCAGCCCGTCGACGCCGACGAGATCGGTGGCTACTGGGCCGACCGGATCGCGCTCGTCGGGCCCGACGGCGAGCGCCTGGCCGAGAGCGTGCACGTGCTCGGCGACCGCGCGCCGTTGTGGCTGGCCGCGGCGCTGGCGGGCATCCCGCGCGAGGACGCCGCGCGGGCGGCGGACGCGCTCGTCGACGCCGGGCTGCTGCGGTTCGCCGACCCGCTCACCCACGCGATCCCGGTCGCCTGGCGGACGCTCGCCGAGGTCACCGACGGGGCGCGCCGCCACGAGTCGCACCGGCGCGCCGCGCGGCTGCTCGCCGACACCGCCGACGGGCTCGCGGCGGCCGCCGCGCACCTGCTCGCCGTGCCGCCCGCCGGCGAGGCCTGGGCCGCCGAGATCCTCCGTGACGCGGCGCAGGCGGCGATCGACGGGGGCCGCCACGACGACGCGGTGCGGGCGCTCGAGCGGGCGCTGGCCGAGCCGGTCCCGCGCGACATGCGCATCGACCTGCTCGTCGCGCTCGCCGCCGCCCGCGACCAGGCCGGCGGCGAGGCCGAGGACGCCTACCGGCAGGCGCTCCGGCTCGCACCGCCCGAGCGCCGGCCGCGGATCCACCTCGCGCTCGGTCGCGCGCTCTACGGCGCCGGGCGCTACCGCGACGCGGCGCTCGAGCTCGACCAGGGGCTCGGCATCGCGGCCGAGGACGACCCGGTGACGACCGAGCTGCTCGCCGCCTACGTCGCCGCCGCGCGGTTCGACCGCACCCTCGAGGACGCCGCGGCGCAGCACCTCATGCCGCTGCTCGAGCGGACCGGGGCGGGGCGGACCGCGGCCGAGCGCGCCCTCCTGGCCGAGCTGGCGCTCGAGCGCGGGATCCGCGGCTACCCGCGGACGACCGTCGTCGCGCTCGCACTGCGCGCGTGGGCCGACGGCCTGTTCCTCCAGGGCGCCGACCCGTACGGCATCAGCCTCAGCCAGCTCGCCGCCGCGCTGACCTGGTCCGACGCGTTCGACGACTCGATCCGGGTGCTCACCGAGACGATCGCGTGGGCGGAGCGGTCGGGCACCGCGCAGCTCGCCGCGACGGCCCGGTACCTGCGCGCGTGGCCGCAGTGGTACAAGGGCGAGCTCGACGCCGCCGAGCGAGACGTGCGGTCGGCGCTCGGCGCGCCCGGGTGGGAGATGTACGAGCCTGCCGCGCGCGCCATCCTCGGGCACATCCTGTTCGACCGCGGGCAGGCCGACGCCGCGGCCGAGGCGCTGGCCCTCGACGATCCCGAGGCGTGGCGCCGGACGGTGCCGTACGCGATGCTGCTCGAGACCCGCTCGCGGCTGCACGTGCGGGCCGGCGATCTGCAGGCGGCGGCCGCGGACCTCGCCGAGGTCGGGTCGCTGCTCGACACGATGGGCAACCTCAGCCCGTTCTGCCCGTGGCGCTCGCGGCTGGCGTACGTGACCGCCAGGCTCGGCGACCCCGACGCCGCGCTCGGGCTCGTCCGCGACGAGCTCGAGCAGGCCGAGCGGATCGGCACGCCGCGCGCGACGGGGTTCGCCCTGTACTCGCGCGGGCGGGTCCGGCACCTCGCCGGCGACGACGGCCTGGAGGACCTGGCCGCGGCCGTGGAGACGCTCGCCGGGTGCGGCGCGCGGCTGGAGCAGGCGCGGGCGCTCACGGCGTACGGCGCCGTGCTGGCGGCCCGGGGGCGCCGCGAGGACGCCCGCCGCCCGCTGCGCGAGGCGCTGGAGCTCGCGACGGCGCTCGGCGCCGCCGACGTCGCCGAGCGCGCCCGGCGCGAGCTGCACGCCGCGGGCGGGCGGCCGCCCCGCGACGACCGCCGCGTCCCCGGCGGCCTGACCGCGTCGGAGCTCGTCATCGCCCGGCTCGTCGCGCAGGGGCTGACGAACCGCGAGGTCGCCGAGCAGCTCGTCGTGTCGCCGCACACCGTGCGCTTCCACCTCAGCGGCGTGTACCGCAAGCTCGGCGTCTCCGAGCGCGAGGCGATCGGCCCGGCGCTGCGGGCGCTGGACTCGCGCTGACCGCGGCGGGATACCGTGGAGGACATGGCCACCGACCTCGACTCCGAGCGCCTCGCCCGCCGCGCCGCGGCCTTCGAGCAGATCGTCCAGTGGGGCGATCCGGTGCTGCGCTCGAAGGCGTCGCCGGTCACGTCGTTCGACGACGCGCTGTCCGAGCAGGTCGCGCGGATGGCCGACCTCATGGACGACGCGCTCGGCGCGGGCCTCGCGGCGCCGCAGGTCGGCTCGCTCCTGCGCGTGTTCGTCTACCGCGAGGCGCCCGACGCGCCGCTGGGCGTCGTCGTCAACCCGCGGATCGTGCGCGCGTCGGAGGAGACGATCACGACCGAGGAGGGCTGCCTGAGCATCGGCCGCGCGAACGTGTGGGTGCCGGTCGAGCGCAGCGAGGCCGTCGAGGTCGAGGCGTTCGACGCGAAGGGCCGGCCGATCACGCTGAAGGCCGAGGGCCGCGAGGCGGTCATCCTCCAGCACGAGACCGACCACCTCGACGGCGTGCTCATGCTCTCGCGCACGGCGCCCGAGCACCGCCGCGAGGCGCTGCGCACGCTGCGCGAGCTCGAGCGCGGCGGCTCCGGTCAGGCAGCGACGGGCCGGTAGGCCCGGCCGGGCGCTACGCGCCGCGTCGTCCGGGCTCGTCGAGGTGGTCGACGAGCCGCGCCGCGAGCCCGACGTACGTCTCGGGCCGCAGCGCCAGCAGCCGCTCGCGGTCGGCGGGGTCGATGTCGAGCCCCTCGACGAACGCGCGCAGCCCGGCCTCGTCGATCGCCGCTCCGCGCGTCAGGCCCTTGAGCTGCTCGTACGGGTCCTCGCCGCCGCGCTTGCGCATGACGGTCTGGACCGCCTCGGCGAGCACCTCCCAGGCGCCGTCGAGCTCGGCGCGCATCGCGTCGGCGTCGACGTCGATCTTGCCCAGGCCGCGCAGCGTCGAGCGGACCGCCAGCAGCGAGTGGCCGACGACCATGCCGCTGCAGCGCAGCAGCGACGAGTCGCTGAGGTCGCGCTGCAGCCGCGACACCGCCAGCGTCGCCGCCATGTGCTGGCCGAGCGCGGTGCTGACGCCGGCGTTCGCCTCGCTGTTCTCGAAGTCGATCGGGTTGACCTTGTGCGGCATCGTCGACGAGCCGACCTCGCCGGCCACGACCCGCTGGCGGACCAGGCCGCGCGAGATGTACGCCCACATGTCGCGGTCGAAGTCGACGAGGATCTGGTTGAAGCGCCCGAGCAGGTGGAACAGCTCGGCGATCCAGTCGTGCGGCTCGATCTGCGTCGTGAGCGGGCTCCACGCCAGGCCGAGGCCCTCGACGAACTCGCGCGAGATCCGCTCCCAGTCGCGCTCGGGCTCGGCGATCGCGAGCGCCCCGTACGTGCCGACCGCGCCGTTGAGCTTGCCGCGGTACTCCTGCCGGTCGAGCTGCTCGAGCTGGCGCCGCCAGCGCGCGACGAACACCGCGAGCTCCTTGCCGAACGTCGTCGGCGTCGCCGGCTGGCCGTGGGTGCGCGACAGCAGCGGCACGTCGCGGGTCGCGCGCGCGAGGTCGGCGACGCGGCGCTCGAGCTCGTCCGCCGCCGGCCGCCACACCTGGCCGATCGCGTCGCGGAGCATGAGCGCGTAGGAGAGGTTGTTGACATCCTCGGAGGTCAGGCCGTAGTGCAGGCGCTCGCGGACCGCGGGGTCCACGCGCTCGCGCAGGAAGTACTCGACGGCCTTGACGTCGTGGTTCGTGCGCGCCTCGATCTCCTTGATCTGCTGCGCGTCGGCGTCGGAGAAGCGCTCGTACAGCGCGCGCAGCGGCGCGGCCTCGAGGTGCGGCTCGAGGACGAGCAGCCACTCGACCTCGACCTGCACGCGGCGGCGCATGAGCGCCCACTCGGAGACATGGTCGCGCAGCTCGGCGACCTTGCCCTCGTAGCGCCCGTCGAGCGGGCTGATCTCCCTCAGGCCCACGGCGCCACCCCGCGCATCCGCAGCAGGTGCAGCGCCGCGAGCGACGCCGCGTCGACCAGGTCGCCGGACGCGACGAGCCCGTCGAGCTCGGCCGGCGTCACCGCGCGCGTGGTCAGCCCGACCTCGGTCTCCTCGGGCGCAGGCTCGCCCTCCTGGAGGTCGGTGGCGAGCCACACGTCGAACTCCTGGCTGAGGATCCCCGGCGCGTACGCCAGGCGCCCGAGGTGGGTGAGCGTGCCGGCGCGCAGGCCGGTCTCCTCGGCCAGCTCGGCGCGGGCGATCGTCTCGGGCCCGGCGGAGGCGTCGTCGTCCATCGCGCCCTGCGGGAACTCCCACACGAACCGTCCGATCGGGTACTTGACCTGCCCGACGAGCGTCGTCCGCTGCCCGTCCCACGGCACGACGAGCGCGCCGTCGTGCTTGTCGATCACGGCGTGGATGCCGTGCGAGCCGTCCTGGCACTCGATCGCGTCCTCGCGGACGGTGATCCAGGGGTTCTCGTAGACGGTCTTCGTCGAGAGCGTCCGGATCACGCGTTCAGGATCCGCAGCGCGAGGTGCGCGGCGTTGCGCGGGTTGTCCAGCCCGACCGCCGCGACCGGGACCCCCGGCGGCATCTGCACGACCGACAGGATCGCGTCGAGCCCGCCTGCGGCGCTGAGCCGGCTGGACAGCGGGACGCCGATGACCGGCAGGTCGGTGTGGGCGGCGGCGACGCCCGGCAGCGCGGCGGACAGGCCCGCGCCGGCGATGATGACCTTGATCCCGCGCATCCGCGCGTTGCGGCAGTAGTCGGCGACGGTGTCCGGATCGCGGTGGGCCGACATGACGCGGATCTCGTGGCGGACGCCCGCCTCCTCGAGCACCTTGCCCGCCTTCTCCATCTCCTCCATGTCGGACTTCGAGCCCATGATGATCCCGACGCGCGGCGCGCCCTCCTCGAGCGCCTCCAGGTCGTCGGTCTGCGTCTCGGTCAGGGTCTCGGCCTGCGCTTGGTGGCTCATGTGCGGGTCCGCTCCACGGCGCGCTGCGCGATGTCGCGCCTCAGCTGCCGCCCGTCGAAGGTGATCAGGTCAGCGGCAGCATAGGCCGCGTCCCGGGCCGATCGCGCGTCCGCGCCGAGCGCGGTCACGTTCAGCACGCGGCCGCCCGCCGTGACGATCGCGTCGCCCTCGGCCGCCGTACCGGCGTGCGTGACCTCGACGTCCGGCGGGACGGCGTCCAGGCCGGAGATGACGTCGCCCTTCGACGAGCTCTGCGGGTAGCCGCGGCTGGCGAGCACGAGCGTCACCGCCCACGCGTCGGCCCACTCGAGCGTCGCGCCCTCGAGGCCGCCGCGGCGCGTCGCGCGCTCGAGCAGGTCGGCGAGGTCGCTGCGCAGGCGGGGCAGGACCGCCTGGGTCTCGGGGTCGCCGAAGCGGACGTTGAACTCGAGCACCTTCGGCCCGTCCGCGGTGAGCATGAGCCCCGCGTACAGGACGCCGTGGAACGGGATGCCGCGCTCGGCGAGCAGGTCGACGACCGGCTGGTGGACCGCCGCCGCGATCGCGTCGGCGTCGACGCCCGGGACCGGTGAGTAGGCGCCCATCCCGCCGGTGTTCGGCCCCTGGTCGCCGTCGTAGATCCGCTTGTAGTCCTGGGCGGGCGCCATCGGCACGGCGCGCTCGCCGTCGCACAGCGCGAGCAGCGAGACCTCCTCGCCGGCCAGGTGCTCCTCGACGACGACCTGCCCGCCGCCGAAGCGGCCCTCGACGAGGAACGCGTGGAGCGTCTCGCGCGCGGTCTCGGCGTCCGGCGCGATCACGACGCCCTTGCCGGCGGCGAGGCCGTCGTACTTGAGCACGGCCGGGTAGCCGCCGGTGCGCTCGATCGCCGCCATCCCGTCCTCGACGGTCGTCACCGCCTCGTAGCGGGCGGTCGGCACGCCGGCGGCGAGCATGACCTCCTTGGCGAACGCCTTCGAGCCCTCCAGGCGCGCGGCCGCCGCGGTCGGGCCGAACGCGGCGACGCCCTCGGCCTGCAGCGCGTCGACGAGGCCCGCGACGAGCGGCGCCTCGGGGCCCACGACGACGAGGTCGACGCGCTCGTCCCGGGCGAGCCGCACGAGGCCGTCGACGTCGTCGACGCCGATCGCGTGGACGCGCGCGTCACGGGCGATCCCGGCGTTGCCGGGCGCGCAGTGCACCTCGGGCCTGCGCGGCGAGCGCAGGAGGGCACGGACGAGGGCGTGCTCGCGCCCTCCGGAACCGACGACGAGGATCTTCAGAGCGGTGCGCTGGGTCGGAGGGTCAGAGCGAGGAGATGAAGTCGTCGATCGGGATCGCGACCATGGTCTCGTACTTGACGGTCCCGCGCGAGCCGAGCTCGAGCGAGAGCCTCGACATCGTCTGCTCGTCCGGCGCCTCGACGATGTTCACGAAGTCGTACCGGCCGAGCGTCGCCCACTGGGCCTTGACCTTCGCCCCGAGCTGCTCGACCTCCTGGTTGACCTCTTTGATGCGCTGCGGGTTGTTCTTGACCGTCTGGACGCCCTCGGGCGACAGGGTCGACAGCATGATGTAGGTGGGCATGAGGCGCGTTCTATCTCATACGGTGGCGCTGTGGGCCGCTCTCGCGGCCCCGGCGGCCGCGGCGCAGGTGCGGCTCGAGCAGCCGTGCCGTGCTCCCGGCCAGTCCGTGCAGGTCACGGCGAGCGGCCTGGCGCCGATGACGCCGTTCGCGGTCAACCTCGGGACGGTCCCGATCGGCAGCGGGTGGACCGACGAGACCGGCGAGATGGACGCGGAGTTCCCGGCGCCGAAGACCGAGGGTGTCCACGCCGTCCGCGTGCTCGACCTGCTCGGCAACCGCGGCCGCGCGGAGCTGACCGTGCGGCGCCCGTCGATCCGCCTGTGGCCGCGCCCGCGCCGCGACCCGCGCCGGAAGGTGCGCTTCGTGGTCGACGGGCTGGGAGGCGGGGAGCCGTCGGTGTGGCTGCACCGGATCGACCCGCGCGGGCGGCACGTCGACGACATCCGGCTCGGGCGGGCGTCCGGGCCGTGCGGCGGGCTGCGCTCGCGGCGCGTCGCGCTCCTGCCCGCCGACCCGCGGCCCGGCCGGTGGCGGCTGCAGATCGACACGCGGATGTCGTACGACCCGGCCGCGCGCCCGCGGGTCGTGCAGTGGATCCGGCTGCGCCCGCCCGGGTCCTGACGCCGGCGCACGGAAGCCGTCCGGCCGCTCGGAGAGGAGATCGCGCCGTCATGGATGCCGGCGCCGGGACACTGACCGTCCGGCCCCGGCTCTCCCTGTCCACGCAGCCGCTGAACCGCGCCGGCGCTTCCCGCTTCGCCCGCAACCTGGCGCTGGGGACCGTCTACGTCCAGGTCATGACGGTCACGCTGCCGCTCAGCCGCGACGGCGGCGTGCACCTGTACTTCTTCACGGTCGCGAGCACCCTGTGCCTGCTGTTCGTCGGGCGCCGCGACCTGGTCATACTCGGCCTGGCCGCCCTCGCGCTCGCGCTGTTCGTGTTCTGCGAGTTCGCGGCCACGCCGGGCAGCACGCCGCTGCACCTCGAGCCGACCCGCGGCCGACGTCATGTACGCGGGCAGCGCCGCCGGCGCGATGGGCCTCGCGCTGTGGCTGTCGTCCTGGTTCCGCGGGGCCACCTGCGCCGCGACCGCGAGCCGCTGTGCGGTGCTCGTCTGCGACATCGACTGCTTCAAGGAGTTCAACGACCGCTACGGGCACGCGGCGGGCGACGCCTGCCTGCGGCGGGTCGCGGGGCGCTCTCGCAGGTCGCCGGCCGCAGCGCCGACCTCGTCGCCCGCGTCGGCGCTCTACGAGGCCAAGCGCGCCGGACGCAACCGGGTCGTCGCCGCCGGGGGCGGCGAGACCGGCGCGCCCGACACGCCTGCCGCTACATGCTGATCGCCGGGCTGTCGACCGGGACGACGCCCTTCGTGAACACGAGCTCGCCGTCGGCCGCGTCGACCTGGACGACGTCGCCCGCGGTGAACTCGCCCTGCAGGAGCGCCATCGCGAGGCGGTCGACCAGCTGCTTCTGGATGACGCGCTTGAGCGGGCGCGCGCCGTACGTCGGGTCGTAGCCCAGCTCGCCGAGCAGCTCGCGCGCCTTGTCGGTGAGCGTGACCGTGATGCCGCGGTCGGCGACGCGCTGCAGGACGCGCTCGACCTGCAGGTCGACGATCTTCCCGATCTGCTCGCGGCTGAGCGGCGCGAACTCGACGATGTCGTCCAGGCGGTTGATGAACTCCGGGCGGAAGTGCGCCTCGGCGCCCGCCCGGCCGCCCGGGATGTTCGACGTCATGATCAGGACGACGTTCTTGAAGTCGACCGTCCGGCCCTGGCCGTCGGTCAGGCGGCCGTCGTCCATGACCTGGAGCAGGATGTTGAAGACGTCCGGGTGCGCCTTCTCGACCTCGTCGAGCAGCACGACGGCGTACGGCCGGCGGCGGACCGCCTCGGTGAGCTGGCCGCCCTCGTCGTAGCCGACGTAGCCGGGGGGCGCGCCGACGAGCCGGGCCACGGAGTGCTTCTCCATGTACTCCGACATGTCGATCCGGATCATCGCCTCCTGCGTGTCGAACATGAACTCGGCGAGCGCGCGGGCGAGCTCGGTCTTGCCGACGCCGGTCGGGCCGAGGAACAGGAACGTGCCGATCGGCCGGTCCGGGTCGGCCAGGCCGGACCGCGAGCGGCGCAGCGCGTTCGAGACGGCCTCGACCGCCTCGTCCTGGCCGACGACGCGCTGGTGCAGCCGCTCCTCCATGTGGACGAGCTTCTCGACCTCGCCCTCCATGAGCCGGCTGACCGGGATGCCGGTCCACTTCGCGACGACCTCGGCGACGTCCTCGGACGTGACCTCCTCCTGGAGGAAGCCCTCGTTCGCGTCGGTGCGCTCCTCGGCCTCGGCGAGCGCCTTCTCCAGCTCGGGGATGCGGCCGTAGCGCAGCTCGGCCGCCCGCTGCAGGTCGGCCTCGCGCTCGGCGACCTCGGCCTCGTGGCGCGCGCGCTCGAGCTCCTCGCGGAGCTGGCTGACGCGGCTGATCGCCTCCTTCTCGGCCTGCCACTGCGCCTTCATCTCCGCGGACCGCTCGCGCAGCTCGGCCAGCTCGCGCTCGATCGCCTCGCGGCGGTCGGCCGACGCCGGGTCGGTCTCCTTCTCGAGCGACGTCAGCTCGATCTCGAGCTGCATGACGCGCCGGTCGACCTCGTCGATCTCGGTCGGGAGCGAGTCGATCTCGATGCGCAGGCGCGACGCGGCCTCGTCGATGAGGTCGATCGCCTTGTCGGGCAGGAAGCGGTCGGTGATGTACCGGTGGCTGAGCGTCGCCGCGGCGATGACCGCCGGGTCGGTGATCCGCACGCCGTGGTGCAGCTCGTAGCGCTCCTTCAGGCCGCGGAGGATCGCGATCGCGTCCTCGACCGACGGCTCCTCGACCATGACCGGCTGGAAGCGCCGCTCGAGCGCCGCGTCCTTCTCGATGTGCTTGCGGTACTCGTCGAGCGTCGTCGCGCCGACCGCGCGCAGCTCGCCGCGCGCGAGCATCGGCTTGAGCAGGTTCGCGGCGTCGACCGCGCCCTCGGCCGCGCCGGCGCCGACGATCGTGTGCAGCTCGTCGATGAACAGGATGATCTGGCCGGCGGCCTCCTTGACCTCGTTCAGGACGGCCTTCAGCCGGTCCTCGAACTCGCCGCGGTACTTCGAGCCGGCGATGAGCGCGCCGATGTCGAGCGCGACCACGCGCCGGTCGCGCAGCGACTCGGGCACGTCGCCGGAGACGATGCGCTGCGCGAGGCCCTCGGCGATCGCGGTCTTGCCGACACCGGGCTCGCCGATGAGCACGGGGTTGTTCTTCGTGCGGCGGCTGAGGACCTGGATGACGCGGCGGATCTCGTCGTCGCGCCCGATGACCGGGTCGAGCTCGCCGCGGGCCGCCCGCTCGGTGAGGTCGACGCCGTAGCGCTCGAGCGCCTGGATCTTGTCCTCGGGGTTCTGGTCGGTGACGCGCTTGGAGCCGCGGACCTCGGCGAGCGCCTCGGCGATCGCCTCCTTCGTCGCGCCCGCGGCGCGCAGGACGTCGCCGGCCTTCGAGCCGTGGCCGGCGATCGAGAGCAGCAGGTGCTCGGTCGAGATGTACTCGTCCTTGAGCTGGCGCATCTCGTGCTCGGCCCCGCGGAGGACCTGCACGAGCTCGGACGACGGTTGACCGCTGACCTCGCCCCCTTCGCCCATCTTGGGCAGGGTGTCGAGCGCGGCATTCAGCGGCGCGCGCACCGAAGCGGGCGCGACGCCGAGCTTGGAGAGCACCGACGGGACGATCCCGCCGGGCTGCTCGAGGAGGACGGCGAGCAGGTGCTCGGGCGTCGCCTGCGGGTTACGCCGCTCCTCGGCGAGACGGCCCGCGTCGCGGATCGCCTCCTGGGTCTTGATGGTCAAGCGGTCTGGCTGCATGAAATCTAAGTCGTTTGGACTGAGATCAGTGTAGCGTGCGATCTGGCTTGGCAGGGACCGTTCGGGGGTATCGCCCAGGCATGGAGATCCTTGTCCCCATCTTGATCCTCGCCGCGGTCCTGGCGGCCGCCTACGGCGGGTGGCGGTTCATCCGCGCCTCGAGCGGCGGCGGCGACGCCGACTCGACGAGTGCGATCCCCCAGCAGGAGCCGCGCTTCGAGCGGCCGCTGGGCGACACGCCCGAGGCGCACGACGAGATCAGCCCGCACGACATCCCGCTCGACAACCCCGGTCGCGTGAAGGCCGAGGAGATGGCCGGCGGCGAGGACGGCACGACCCGCGGCCCGCTGCCGGACGGGTAGGGCCGGGTCCGGCTTCGCCGGGCCTCCGCCGGCGGGTGTGGTCGCCCGGATCGGCGGTCGTCGCCTGCGGCGGGTGGTCCGCGGTGAGCGTTCGGCGTTGCCTGCGGCGGGTGGTCTGCGCCCGGCTTCGTGGTGGCGGGCTGGATACGCCCCGCTCGTGCCGGCGCTGCCGGGATGATGCGCGGTCCGAACTGCCGCTGGTCAGGAGGGCAAGGGGCGGGTTCGCGGTGAGCTCCTGCGGGGTGCCGTGCGAGCGTCGGCGCGCCACCGGCGGAGCGCCCCGGACGAGGTGGCCGACCGAGCGCGCGTTTCATCCGGGTCGCCGGGCCGGACCCGCGCGTGGACACGCGACCCGGACGAGACGGTCGGCCGAGTGCGCGTTTCATCCAGCTCGCGGGCTCGGCCCACGCGTGACGCGCGACCCGGACGTGACGGTCGGCCGGAGTGCACATGTCATCCGGCCGGCGCCGTGCTGCACAGCAGCGCGGCCGCCCCCGGCCGAGCCGAGCGGAGCGGGCACGCGCCGGCCCCGCGCGGGTGTGTCGACCCATGACGGTCATGCCGGGACGAAACGACACACCCATCTCGGGCCAGGCCGGGTGTGTCGACTCATGACGGCTCTGCCGGAACGAGTCGACACACCCCGACCGAAGTGGCGCGCCGACACTCGCGCGGGCCGGCCGTCGAAGCGGCGCGCCCGGCGCCCGCGCGCGGTCGACAGCGAGCGGAGCGGACCGCTCCCACACCGCCTCACCAGCGGCCGTTCAGACCACACGAGGCCCCGCCACGACCGGCCCCGCGCGGAGCGAGCCGGCCCGGCAGCTCCGGCCGGGGCGCGGACCCGCCGCCGCAGGCCACGCCCACGCCCACGCCCACGCGAGCCCGCACGACGACGGCCGGCGCGGGCGCGGCCGGCGCAGGCGCGCCCGGCGCGCCGCTCAGCGCACCCCGCGCGGCCGGCCGTCGCCGTCGGCGCGACGGACCGGGATGATCTCCGCGCGCCGGTACGGCACGAGCTCGCCGCGCAGGCGGCGCTCGAGCTGGTCGGCCCGCAGGCGCTGGGCCTCGGTCTCGCGCCGCGCCTGGACGAGCTGGCGCTCGAGCAGCTCGATCTTCCGCCGCGCCCGGTCGAGCTTGGCCTCGAGGTCGAGCACGCGCTCGACGCCGGCGAGGTTCAGCCCCAGCTCGGCGGTCATCTCCTGGATGCGCCGGAGCTTCTCGACGTCGGCCTGCGAGTACAGGCGCGTGCCCTTCGGGGAGCGCTTGGGCTCGATGAGGCCGCGCGCCTCGTACATCCGCAGCGTCTGCGGGTGCATGTCGGCGAGCTCGGCCGCGACCGAGATCATGAACACGCCCTTGTCGACCGCAACGTCGATCCTCGTGCTCCTGCGGCGCGCGCTCATGCGAACAGCCTCGCCCTCGGGTTGCCGTTCATGACCTCGGACAGCTTCTCGACCGCCTTCTCCTGCTCACGCGTGAGCTGGTCGGGCACGTCGATGACGAAGCGGTAGTGGATGTCGCCGCGGCCCTTGCCGCCCAGCCGCGGCGGGCCCTCGCCGCGCAGACGCTGGACCGTGCCGTGCTTCGTGCCCGGCGGGATGCGCAGGCGCTTGCGGCCCGACAGGGTCGGGACCTCGATCTCGCCGCCGCGCAGCGCCTCGGGGATCGTGAGCGGGACCTCGACCTCGAGGTGCTCGCCCTTGCGCTTGAACACCGGCGACTCGGCGACGTGCGTGACGACGTACAGGTCGCCGGGCGGGCCGCCGGCGCGCCCGGGCTCGCCCTTGCCGGCGAGCCGGATCCGGCTGCCCTCGCGCACGCCCGCGGGGATGTTGACCTTGTAGCGCTTGACGGTCCGGGTCGCGCCCGTGCCGGCGCACGTCGGGCAGGGCTCCTCGATCACCGTGCCGCTGCCCTGGCAGCGCGAGCACGGCTGGGAGATCGAGAACAGGCCCTGCCCCTGCGACTCGACGCCGCGGCCGTTGCAGCGCGGGCAGACCTTCGGCGCGGTGCCCGGCCGGGCGCCCGTGCCGCGGCACGTCGTGCACGGCTGGCTCGTGGGGACGGTGAGCGAGACCTGCGCGCCCTGGATCGCCTGCTCGAAGCTCAGCGACACCTCGGTCTCGAGGTCGCGGCCGCGCTCGGCCCGCGGGCCGGTGCTCGTGCGCGTGCCGCCCCGGCCCCCGCCGAACAGGTTCGACAGGATGTCGCCGAACGACGACGGGTCGAACCCCGCGCCGGGGCCCGGCCCCGTCGCGAACGGGTTCATGCCGGCACGGTCGTACTCGCGCCGCTTGTCCGGGTCGCTGAGCACGTCGTACGCGTGCTGGATCTCCTTGAAGCGCTCCTCCGCCTTGGGGTCGCCCGGGTTGCGGTCGGGGTGGTACTGGCGTGCCAGCTTGCGGTACGCCTTCTTGATCTCGTCGGCAGAGGCCTTCTTGCCGACGCCCAGGACGGAGTACAGGTCCTTCGCCATCCGTGTCGCCCCTCTATGCCGCCACGACCACCCGTGCCGGCCGGATCACGGAGTCCGCGATCCGGTAGCCGGTCTGGTAGACGTCGACGATCGTGCCGGACTCGGCGCCCTCGACCGGCTGCTGGGCCATCGCCTCGTGGACGGTCGGGTCGAACCGCTCGCCCTTCGGCGAGTAGCCCTCGACGCCGACGCGGCCCATCGCGGCGATGAGCTCGGAGTGCACGAGCCGGATGCCCTCGGACAGGTGGTGGCGCTCGCCGGACGGCGCGGCCTCGGCCGCGGCCAGCGCGCGCTCGAGGTTGTCGAGCGCCGGCAGGAGCTCCTTGACGACCTTGGTCACGCCGCGCTGCTCGGCGAGCGCCATCTCCCGCGCGGCACGCTTGCGGAAGTTCTCGAAGTCCGCCTGCGTGCGCTGCGCGAGGGCGAGGAACTCGTCGCGCTCGGCCGCCTTCGCCTTGAGCTCCTCGAGGTCGTGCTCGACCACCTCGGCCGCCTTCTGGTCGTTCTCGTCGGCCCCGGGCGCCGCGGCGGGCGCGTCCTGCCGGGGCGCGCCCTCCCGCGGCGCGCCCTGCGGGGACGTGCCCGCCTGGGGCGCGCCGTCCTGCGGCGCGCCCTCGGCGGCCGGGACGTCCGGCCGATCGTGCTGTGTCTCGTGGCTCTCCACTACTTGCCCTCGTCCACGACCTCGGCGTCCACGACGTCCTCCTCGCCGGCGTCGCCCTCGGGCGCGCCGTTCGCGGAGGCGCCGTCGGTGCTCTGCGCCGCCTGCTGCTCGGCGGCGCGGCGGTACATCGCCTCCGACACGGCGTGGAACGCCTGCTGGAGCGCCTCGGCCTTCGCGTTGATCTCCGCGGCGTCCTCGGAGGTCAGCGACTCGCGGACGTCCTTGATCTTCTGCTCGATGTCGGACTTCGACGCCTCGTCGACCTGGTCGCCGAGCTCACCCAGCTGCCGCTCGGCCTGGTAGGCCGCGTTCTCGGCGTTGTTCCGGGCCTCGGCCAGCTCGCGCAGGCGCCGGTCCTCGTCGGCGTGCGCCTCGGCGTCGGCGACCATCCGCTTGATCTCCTCCTCGGAGAGGCCGCCGCCGGCGCGGATCTCGATCTTCTGCTCCTTGCCGGTGCCGAGGTCCTTCGCCGACACGTTCAGGATGCCGTTCGCGTCGATGTCGAACGCGACCTCGATCTGCGGCACGCCGCGCGGCGCCGGCGGGATGCCGGTGAGCTGGAACTTGCCGAGCGACTTGTTGTACCGCGCCATCTCGCGCTCGCCCTGCAGGACGTGGATCTCCACCGACGGCTGGTTGTCCTCGGCCGTCGAGAAGACCTCCGACTTGCGGGTCGGGATCGTCGTGTTGCGCTCGATGAGCTTCGTCATGACGCCGCCCTTGGTCTCGATGCCGAGGGTGAGCGGCGTGACGTCGAGCAGGAGGACGTCCTTGACCTCACCGGAGAGCACGCCCGCCTGCACGGCGGCGCCGACGGCCACGACCTCGTCCGGGTTGACGCCGCGGTGCGGGTCCTTGCCGGTGAGCTCCTTGACCTTCTCCTGCACGGCCGGCATGCGGGTCATGCCGCCGACGAGCACGACGTGGTCGACGTCGCTGACGCCCTTCTCCTTGGCGTCGTCGAGCGCCTGGCGGACCGGCGCGACCACGCGGTCGAGCAGCTCCGCGGTCAGCTCGTTGAACTTCGCGCGCGTCAGCCGCTGGTCCAGGTGCTTCGGACCGGACTGGTCGGCGGTGATGAACGGCAGGTTGATCTGCGTCTCCTGCGCCGTCGACAGCTCGATCTTCGCCTTCTCGGCCGCCTCGTACAGGCGCTGGAGCGCCATCGGGTCGGAGGCGAGGTCGATGCCCTGCTCGCGCTTGAACTCGGACACGAGCCAGTCGACGATCGCCTTGTCGAAGTTGTCGCCGCCGAGGTGGTTGTCGCCCGCGGTCGACTTGACCTCGAAGACGCCGTCGCCGATCTCGAGGATCGACACGTCGAACGTGCCGCCGCCGAGGTCGAAGACGAGGATCGTCTGGTCGGTCTCCTTGTCGAGCCCGTAGGCGAGCGACGCCGCGGTCGGCTCGTTGATGATGCGCTTGACGTCGAGTCCCGCGATCTTGCCGGCGTCCTTCGTCGCCTGGCGCTGGTCGTCGTTGAAGTACGCCGGGACGGTGATGACCGCGCTGTCGACGGTGTCGCCGAGGTACGCCTCGGCGTCCGCCTTGAGCTTCTGGAGGATCATCGCGCTGATCTCCGGCGGCGAGTACTGCTTGCCGTCGATCTCGACGCGCGCGTCGCCGTTCGGGCCGCTGACGACCTTGTACGGGACGATGGACTCCTCCTCCCGTACCTCGGCCTCCTTGCGGCCCATGAAACGCTTGATCGAGAAGACCGTCCGCTCAGGATTGGTGACGGCCTGACGCTTGGCCACGGTGCCGACGAGGCGGTCGCCGCCCTGCGTGAACGCCACGACGGACGGCGTCGTACGCCCGCCCTCGGCGTTGGGGATGACCGTGGGTTCGCCGCCCTCGAGGACGGCCATGCACGAGTTGGTGGTACCCAGGTCGATGCCGATCGTCTTGCCCATGTTCTCCTACGGGGTGGTTGCGGAAAAAATCTAAGCCACAGTGTAGAAGATCTTTCGCGCTTCAGGCGAAGGCGTCGACGGCGAGGGCGCCGACGACCGACTGGAGCCACGCGCGCTCGAGCTCGTCCCGCACGACGGGGATCCGCCGGCGGACGTAGTCGGTCAGGTCGCCGCGCGAGCCGACCATGACGACCGGGCCGGTCACCGCGTACCGGCCGTCCTCGAGCGCGACGAGCGCGCCGGGCCGGTCGCGCCGCATCCGCAGCCGGGCGACGACCGGCGTGCCGGCGACCGCGTCCGGCGAACGCGGATCGCCGACGACCGCCGAGTTGTTGAGCGGGCGGACGCTGAAGATCGGCGACGTGCCGCGCATGCGCCGCTTCGGCGGGCGCGGGCGGCGCAGGGGGCCGACGCGCCAGCGCTCCATGAGCGCCTCGACCTCGCGCGCGACCTCGCGCCGCACGAGCAGGTGGAGGCGGTCGCCGGGCTCGATCCGGGTCGAGCCGCGCGGCGGGATCGCCTCCTCGCCGCGGACGATCACGTTGACGACCGCCTCGTGCGGCAGCCCCAGGTCACGCACGAACGCGCCCGCCGCCGCGTGGTCGGGGCCGACCGGGTACTCGACGACCTCGGCGCCCAGGCGGCGGATCGTGCCGACCTCGGCGATCGGCTCGGGCAGCGCCGGCTCGACCACCGTCTGCCCCAGCCGCCGCGCGAGCGGCTCGAACGTCGGCCCCTGCAGCAGCAGCGACAGCACGACCGCGAAGAACACGATGTTGAAGAACTCGAGGCTGTCGGGGATGCCGGCGATGACCGGGAACGTCGCCAGCACGATCGGAACCGCCCCGCGCAGGCCGGCCCAGCCGAGGACGACCCGCTCGGCCGGCGACAGGGTCGCGGTCGCACTGGCGACGAGGCTCGCCACCGGCCGCGCGACGAACGTCAGGACGAGCGCCAGCACGGTCCCCTCGACGACGATCGAGCCGAGCTGCGACGGGAAGACGAGCAGGCCGAGCGTGAGGAACGTCGCGAGCTGCGCGACCCAGGCCAGCCCGCCGTGGAACGCGACGATCGTCCGCTTGGCCGGGATCTGCGCGTTCGCCAGCGCCAGCCCGGCCAGGTAGATCGCCAGGAAGCCCGAGCCGCCGAGCACGTCGGCCGCCCCGAACCCGATCGCGACGACCGTCAGCGACGCGACCGGGTACAGGCCGACCGTCGGCAGCTCGATCGCCCGCAGCGCGCGCACCGCCAGCCAGCTCACCGCGACGCCGACGCCGACGCCGATCGCGATCTGCCTGGCGAACAGGACGAGCATGTCCGGCACGCCGTAGCCGGACGTGGTCATCCACTCGATGAACCCGATCACGAGCAGGATCGCGACCGGGTCGTTGCTACCCGCCTCGCCCTCCAGCAGCCGGGCCAGCCGGGGCTGCAGCGACGACCCGCGCAGCAGCGCGAAGATCGCCGCGACGTCGGTCGAGGCGACGATCGACCCGAGCAGGAACCCCTCGACGAGCGGCAGGTCGAACAGCCAGGTCGCCGCGAGGCCGGTGATGAGCGCGGTCAGCAGCGTGCCGAGGACGGCAAGGCTCAGCGCGGTGCCGGCGACCGGGCGGAGCTGGGCGACGTTCGTGGTCAGGCCGCCCTCGAAGAGGATCACCGCGACCGCCACCAGCCCGACGTCGCGCGCGAGGCGGTAGTCGTCGAAGTGCAGCCAGCCGAGCCCGTCGCTGCCGACGGCGACGCCGAGCGCGAGGAAGAGCAGCAGCCCGGGCACGCGCAGGCGGCCGGCCAGCAGCGATGCGGCCAGCGACGCCGCCATGAGCAGGCCCGCGACGAGGAGCAGTTCGCCCATCAGGCGTAGCGCAGCAGGATGTAGACGGTCACGATCCCCATCGAGAGGAAGGTCACCGGCACGCCGACGCGCAGGAAGGCGACGAACCCGATCGGCTTGCCCGCCCGCGCGGCAAGCCCCGCGGCCGCGACATTCGCGGCGGCCGAGACGATCGTGAGGTTACCCCCGAAGCACGCCCCGAGGGCCAGGGCCCACCAGTAGGCGTCGTCGCCGTTCTCGCCGGCGATCGTGTCGACGACGGGGATCATCGTGGCCGTCAGCGGGATGTTGTCGATGATCCCGCCGACGATCGCCGCCAGCCACGAGATCGCGAGCAGCTCGGCGGTCCGGTCGCCCGCGGTCGCCGACACGATGCCCTCGGCCAGCTCCTCCACGGCGCCGCTGTGCTCGAGCGCGCCGACCATGACGAACAGGCCGAGGAAGAAGAAGATCGTCGGCCAGTCGATCCCGCCGAGCGCCTCCTCGATGCGCTGGTTCGTCACCGCGAGCATGACGCTCGCGCCGGCGAGCGCGACGGTCGCCGGCTCGAGCCCGAGCGGCTTGTGGACGAAGAACGCGAGGACGATGAGGACGAGCACCGGCCCGACGCGGCGCAGCTCGTCGCGGTCCTCGATCGCCTTCGGCGCGTCGAGGTCGAGCGCGCGGTCGCGGCGCTCGGGCGCGATCTGCAGCCGCCGGCGGAACACGAGGTAGCAGAGGGGCAGCACGACCGCGAACGTGACGACCACCACCGGCGCGAGGTTCGCGATGAACGCGTCGAACGACAACCCGGTGAACCCGGCGATCATGATGTTCGGCGGGTCGCCGATGAGCGTCGCGGTGCCGCCGATGTTCGAGGCGAGCACCTCGACGATCACGAGCGGCACGACGTCGATGTCGAACAGGTCGGCGATGACGAACGTCACCGGGACCACGAGCAGAACGGTCGTGAGGTTGTCCAGGAAGGCGCTGAGGACCGCGGTCACGGCAGCGATCGTCAGCAGCAGGACGAACGGCCGGCCGCGCGAGAGCTGCGCCGCGCGGATCGCGGCGTAGGCGAAGACGCCGGTCGTCTCGAGGAGCCGGACGGCGACCATCATCCCGACGAGCACGCCGAGCGCCTCCCACTCGACCGCCTCGATCGCGTGCTCCTGGTCGATGAGGCCGAGGACGACGACGGCGCCGCCGCCGAGCAGCGCGACCTTCGTGCGGTCGACGCGCTCGGACGCGATGAGCCCGAGCGCGAGCACGAAGACGGCGGTGGAGAGGATCACGCCGGGAGGATCGGGGGCGGACGGCCCCCCTTCCATACGGACAAGTCCCCACATCGCGGCGCCCGCGTTGGGGCCATGCGCCCATGGCCTCCCGCACATGCGACGGCGATGGTCGGGGTGTGCTGCGCCACATCTGCGTCGCGTATGACGACACCCCGGAGGGCGACGCCGCGCTGGCCGAGGCGTGGGCGCTGGCCCGTCGTGACGGCGCCCGGGTGACGATCGTGCACGTCGCCCCGCCGGTCGACGACGTCGCCGGCGAGCACGAGGAGCTGCACCTCGAGCTGCTCGCCGGGCGCGAGGACGTGCGCCGGCGTCAGCGGCTCGTCGCCGAGGCGGCGCGGCGGATGCCCGACGTCGACACCGACGTGCGCGTGCTCTACGGCTCGCCGGCCGAGCAGCTCCTGGCGTTCCTGCACGCCGAGCGGCCGGACGTCGCGATCGTCGGGGTCGACGGGGGCCGCGCGAGCCGCCGCCTGGGCCGCAGGCTCGTCGCGCGCGCCCGCTGCCCGGTCCTGCTCGTCCGGCCCGGCTCGGACGCGGGCCGGACCGCGACCGGCGGTCAGGGCCCTATCGTGGGCGCCGCCGACCTCGACACGGCGACCGATCCCGTGCCCGCGTCCCACCTGCTCACCGACTCCGCCCCGGACGAGGCGCACGTCGCTCGCGCCGCGCGCCCTCCCGCCGGCGGGTCGCTGCTGTGGCAGCTCTTCATCGCCGACGCGCTCGTGCTCGTCGTGGCGGTGGTGATCCTCGTCGTCACGCCGGTGCGGGTGAGCACCGAGGTCGTACTCAGCGAGGTGGTCGTCCTGCTCGCCGGCGTCGCGGTCGTGCTCGCGGCGAACTTCCTCCTGCTGCGCCGCGCGCTCGCGCCGCTGCGGCTGCTCACCGACATGATCGCGACGATCGAGGCGCGCCGGCCCGGGCGCCGGCTGCCGGTCGCCGAGACCCGCACGGTCGAGGTCGCCTCGCTGGCGACGGCGTTCAACGCGATGCTCGACCGCCTCGAGGCCGAGCGCCGCGACAGCGCCCGGCGCGCGCTCGCCGCGCAGGAGGACGAGCGGCTGCGGATCGCCCGCGAGCTGCACGACGAGCTGGGCCAGACGCTCACCGCGCTGACGATCCAGGCCGAGCGCGCGGCGGAGGAGCCGGGGCCGGCGTCGCGCGAGGACCTCGAGCGGCTCGCGAGCACCGCGCTGAAGAGCCTGGACGACGTGCGGCGGATCGGCCGCGAGCTGCGTCCCGAGGCGCTCGACGACCTCGGCCTGGGCAACGCGCTCATCGCGCTGTGCCGGCGGACCGCCGAGGGCGGCGGCGTGCGCGTCACCCACCGGCTCAGCTCCGACGTGCCGGCGCTGCGGCCCGAGGTCGAGCTCGTCGTCTACCGGATCGCCCAGGAGGCGCTGACGAACGCGCTGCGCCACGCGGGCGCGACGCGGCTGGAGGTCGCCCTCGACGTCACCGCGCAGGGCGTCGAGCTGACCGTCACCGACGACGGCCGCGGCCTGCCGGAGGAGCTCCCCGAGGACACGGCCGGGGTCGGCGGCATGCGTGAGCGGGCGCTGCTCGTCGGCGGCCGCCTGAGCCTGCGCTCCCACGAGGGCGGCGGCACCGAGGTGCATCTCGTCGTGCCGCTCGCCGAGGCGGTGGCCGAGGCGTGACGACCCCGCTCAAGACCCGGATCCTGCTCGCCGACGACCACGGCCTCGTCCGCGACGGCCTGCGGATGATCCTCGACAGCCAGCCCGACCTCGAGGTCGTGGCGGAGGCCGGCGACGGCGTCGAGGCGGTCGACCTCGCGCTGCGCGAGGAGGTCGACCTCGCGGTGCTCGACGTCGCGATGCCGCGCATGACCGGGCTGCAGGCCGCGCGCGAGATCCAGGCGCACCGGCCGCAGCTCCGCGTGCTCATGCTGTCGATGCACGACAACGAGCAGTACTTCTTCGAGGCGCTGAAGGTCGGCGCGTCGGGCTACGTGCTCAAGTCCGGCGCCAACCGCGACCTCGTCGAGGCGTGCCGGGCGGCGATGCGCGGCGAGCCGTTCCTGTACCCGAAGGCGGTCACCGCGCTCATCCGCGACTACCTCGAGCGCGGCGGGGAGCCGGAGGCCGGCGAGGCGGGCGACCCGCTCACCCCGCGCGAGCAGGACGTCGTCAAGCTCATCGCCGAGGGCTATACGAGCGAGGAGATCGCCGACGCGCTGAAGATCGCGAAGAAGACCGTCGACCGGCACCGGGCGAACGTGCTCGCCAAGCTCGGGATGCGCAACCGCGTCGACCTGACGCGGTACGCGATCCGGCGCGGGCTCGTGGAGCCGTAGGCGGTCCGGCGCCGGATCACCCACCGCCGTCCGTGACGACCCGCGCGCGCAGCTCGACCTTCTCCTCGACGACCCGGAACCCGCGCGCGGTGTAGTTGGCCAGCGCGTGCTCGCCGTCGAGCTCGCACGTGTTGACCGTGACCGGGCGCCCGTCCGCCAGCTCGACCGCGCGCTCGGTGACGCGGGTGAGCAGCGCGCCGCCCAGCCCGCGGCCGCGGAACGGCGCGAGCAGGCCGAACGTCTCGATCTCGACCCGGTCGCCGCGGTCGCCGAGCTCCGCGTACCCGGCGGGCGTGCCACGGTCGTGGACGAGCCAGGTCTCGACCCGCTCGGCCCACGCCTGCCAGCGCTCCGGCGGCCACGACAGCTTGTCGACCCACGAGAACGCGCGCCCGACCTCCTCGTAGAAGAACCGGTTGAGCGGGCCGTACGGCACGGCGGCGTGGGCGATCGCCGCCTCGGCGGCGCCGGCGGCGGGGCGCAGGTCGCCGAGCTCGAGGTACCAGACCCTGGTCGGCGCGGTGGTCAGGCGAAGCGGCTCGGGCACATGCGTCGCAGCGCGCACTCCCGGCAGGCCGGGCGCTGCGCGTGGCAGGTCCGGCGCCCGTGGCGCAGCAGGTTGACGTGGAACTCGAGCTCGGCGCCACGGGGGGTGATCTCGAGCATCGCGTCGTGGAGCCGGTCGAAGTTCGGGTCCTCGGGGAGCAGCGCCAGGCGGGTGCCGACCCGCGAGACGTGGGTGTCGACCGGCACGTCGCGCATGCCGAAGCTGAACAGCAGCACGCAGGCGGCGGTCTTGCGCCCGACGCCGGGCAGCGCGACCAGGCGCGCACGGGCCTCCTCGACCGGCAGCCCGGCGAGGTCGTCGAGGGTCAGCGGATCGCCGATCGCCTCGAGGATCTGCTGGATCCGCAGCGACTTGACCTTCGAGATGCCGCCCGGGCGGATCACCGCCTCGACCTCCTCGACCGGCGCCGCGCGGACCGCCTCCCACGAGCCGCCGAACCGCTCGCGCAGCCGCAGGTACGCGACGTCGCGGTTGCGGTCGTTCGTCGACTGCGACAGGACGGTCAGGACGAGCTCGTCGAGCGGCGCGCCGTGCGGCGGCATGCACGGCACGCCGTACAGCTCGCGCAGCCGCGCCCGGATCCGGCGCACCCGCGCCCGGTCTACGCGAGCGCGCCCCATCGCTCCGTCGCCCGCGCCGCCTCCTCGACCGCCTCGGGCAGCGCGGCGGCGATCGCCGGCGCGTAGAACCCGGTCGCCGCCAGGTGGGCGAGCACGACCGCGCAGAACGCGTCGCCGGCGCCGACCGTGCTCACCACGTCCGCCTCCCGCCCGGCGCGCTCGAGCCGCAGGCCGCCGCCGCGGACGACCGCGCGGTTGCGGTCGGCGACGATCGCGTGCTCGGCGCCCATCGCGACGAGCCCGTCCGCCGCGAGGTCGGGGCGCTCCTCGCCGGTCATGAGCCGCGCCTCCTCGGCGTTGCACTTGACGAGGAACGCGCCCTTGACGAGCTCGCGGGTGGCGGTCGCGGCCTCGACCGGCGTGTCCCAGCGGTGCAGGCGCAGGTTCGGGTCGACGACCACCGGCTTGCCCTGCTCGCGGGCGCGGTCGCGCGCCGCCAGGGTCAGCGCCCGCTCGCGCTCGCCGACGATCGTGTTCGAGGTGACGACGAGCGCGCCGCACGCGTCGACCGCCGCGAGCAGGTCGCCCTCGATCGCGTCGACGACCGCCGGGATCGTGTCGCCGTAGAGCGTGTAGGTCGGCGCGCCGCGGGCGTCGACGGTCGTGAACGCGACCGGCGTGCGAACCCCGTCGACGAGCCGGAACCAGTCGGTGGCGACGCGCTCGCGCTCGAGCCGCCCGCGCAGCCAGCGGCCCCACGGGTCGTCGCCCGCGGCGCCGGCGAGCGCGACGTCCGCCCCGGCGCGCGCGGCGCCGACGGCGATGTTCGCCACCGAGCCGCCGAAGTGGGGCACGAACGCGTCGGCCTCGTCGATCGAGGCCACGGGCCGCTCGCAGATGAGATCGACGATCGCCTCGCCGAGGAGCAACGTGCGCATGCGACGGTGCATCATGCCGCGCGATGGCCGAGGTGACCACGCAGACGGTCGAGGTGCCCGGGTTCGCCGACGATCCGTGGCCGGTCGTCGTGCGCTCGGCGCCGGAGGACGGCACGCCGGCGCTGTGGGTCCACGGCGTCCCGACGTGCGGGGAGGACTGGGTCCCGTTCCTCGAGCGTGCCGGCGGGTACGCGCCCGACCTGCCGGGCTTCGGCGGCTCCTCCAAGCGCGGGGACGGCGACTTCACGCTCGACGGCTACGCGCGGTTCACCGGCGCGCTCGTCGACGCGCTCGGCCTCGAGCGCGTGAGCCTCGTCGTGCATGACTGGGGCGCCGCCGCGCTGGCGTGGGCGGCGGCCCACCCCGAGCGCGTCGAGCGCCTCGTCGTGATCGACGCCGTGCCGCTGCTGGGCGGCTACCGGTGGCACCGGGTCGCGCGGCTGTGGCGCACGCCCGGCGTGGGCGAGATCGTGATGGGCCTGACGCTCGGCCCGGTGCTGCGCCGCGTCCTGCCGCCCGGGATCGGCGACACCGCCGTGCGGCACTTCGACCAGGGCACCCAGCGCGCGATCCTGCGGCTCTACCGGGCCGCGCCGCCCGACGCGCTGGCGGCCCACGAGGCGGCGCTCGGCGCCCTGGCGGACGTCCCGTCGCTCGTCCTGTGGGGGGAGGAGGACGCCTACATAACGCCGAACTTCGCGCAGAGTTATGCCGACGCGCTGGGCGGTGCAGACGTACGGGTCATCAGGGGCGCAGGCCACTGGCCATGGGCGGATGACCCCTCCGTCGTGGAAGCGGTCGTCGGCTTCCTTCGATAAGGTCCCGGCCTCTTCCGCCCTGGTGGCCCAGACGCCGCCTTCGCCCCTAGCCCAGAGACGAAGGGAGCTATGGACCATGTCCAAGCGCCGTGCGACGGTCGCCGTCGCCGTGCTGACGCTCGGCTGTGCCATACCCGCCGCACCTGCCCACGCAGGCTCGGCGAAGCAGGATCGCGTCGAGCGCGCGATCGTCAAGAAGATCAACGAGATCCGCCGCAGCCACGGTCTGAAGCCCCTGCGCCGTTCGCCCGCGCTCGCGCGCGCCGCCGACGTCAAGGCGAAGGAGGTCGCGCGCACCGCGGTCCTCTCGCACTCGTCGCCCGACGGGACGTCGATGGCCGAGCGCCTGCGGCGCTACGTCCGCGCCCGCCTCGTCGGTGAGACGCTCGGGTACGTGCCGATGCGCTCGCCGCAGGCGACGATGATCGTCAGGGCATGGATGAACTCGCCGGGCCACCGTCAGGCGATCCTGTCGCCGAAGTTCCGCCGCGCCGGCGTCGGCCGCCGCAACGGCCGCCTGGGCCCGCACCGCATCGCGGTGATCGCGCTCGATCTGGCGAGCACGCGGTAGGCGCGCGGGCGTTGCTCCTGCCGGCCGCCGTCGCGGCGGCCGGCGCCACGCTGTACCTCGCGCTCGACCCGCCGAGCGCCGACCTCGCCGCGCAGGCCTTCCGCGCCGACCTGTTCGAGCGCGCGGGGTTCACCGTCTTCAGCACCGCCTGGTACGGCGGCCACCACACGCCCGCCTACAGCGTGCTGCTCGGCCCGCTGGCCGCGCTCGCCGGCGAGCGCGTGCTCGGCGCGGTCGCGGCGGTCGCCGCCGCCGCCGTCTTCGGGGCGCTCGCCGGCGCCCGCGCCGGCGTGTGGATCGCCCCCGCGCTGATCGCCTCGCTCGTCAGCGGCCGGATCACGTTCGTGCTCGGCGCCGCGTTCGGCATCGCCGCCGTGCTCGCCGCGGCGCGCGGCCGGGCGGCGTGGGCGGCGGTCCTGGGCGTCGCGACCGCGCTCGCCTCGCCGGTCGCGGCGCTGTTCGCCGGCCTGGCCGGGACGGCGCTGGCGCTCGCCGCCCGCCGCTCACCGCCGCCGGACGGCCGGGAGGCGGGCCGCGCGGGCGTGGCCGCCGGCGTGGCGCTCGCCGTCGCGGTCGCGCTGCCCACGCTCGCGCTGGCCGCTGCGTTCCCCGAGGGCGGCACGTTCCCGTTCGCGCTGTCGGCGTTCGCGCCCGCGTTCGCCGCCGGCGTCGCGGTCGCGGTCGTCGCGCCGGCCGGCAGCGCGCTGCGGATCGGCGGCGCGCTCTACGCGCTGCTGTGCCTGGCCGTGCTGGTCGTCCCGTCGCCGGTCGGCGGCAACGCGACGCGCCTCGGCGCGCTCGTCGCCGTGCCGGTCGCCGTCCACCTGCTCTGGCCGCACCGCCGCACGGCGCTCGCCCTGCTCGCGCTGCCGCTCGCCTACTGGGTCCTGCAGCCCGCGGTCCGCGACGTCGTCCGCACGCACGACGACCCGTCGGTCGACGCCGCCTTCTTCGCCCCGCTCGTCGCCGCGCTCGGCGACGAGCCCGTCCGCGTCGAGGTCCCGCTGACGAAGAACAAGGGCGAGACCGTCCACCTCGCGCGCCACGTCCCGCTCGCGCGCGGCTGGGAGCGCCAGGTCGACCGCGACCGCAACGCGCTCTTCTACGAGGGCGAGCTGACGCCCGCACGCTGGCGGCGGTGGCTCGTCGCGAACGCGGTCGGCGTCGTGGCCGTCCCCGACGGCGTGCCGCTCGACCCCGCCGGCGAGGCCGAGCGCGACCTCGCCGGCCGCGGCCTGCCGTGGCTGCGCCCGGTCGCCGGCCCGGCGGGCTGGCGGGTCTACGCGGTCGCGGGCGCGCGCCCGCTCGCCGAGGGCGCCGCGACGCTCACCCGGATCGGCCCGGACGGCTTCACGCTCCGGGCCGAGCGGCCCGGCGCCACGCTCGTGCGCATCCGCTTCACCCCCTACTGGCGGCTCGAGTCCGGACGGGGCTGCGTGGAGCCCGCCGGCGACTGGACGCGGGTGCGGCTCGACGCGCCCGGGACGGTCAGGATCGGCGCCCGGTTCTCGCCCGCGCGCGTGCGCGCGAAGGGACCCCGATGCCGCGGGAGGTAGACTCGCCGGACCCGTGCCGCGCGTCTCTCTCCGCCCCGACGGCATCCTCCGGCTCCTCCCCCACGGCCCGTTCGACGTGGTCCGGCAGGTGCTGCTCTTCTACGCCGCCTACCACGGCTACAGCATCGCGCGGGGCCTGGCCGACAACCCCGGGGCCGCCCAGACCGCCTTCGACAACGCCCGCGCGATCATCTCGATCGAGCGCACGCTGAACATCTTCGTGGAGCCGAGCGTGCAGGCGTGGGCGATGGGCTCGTCGCTGCTCATCGACGCGGCGTCGTGGGTCTACGTGAACGCCCAGACGTCGGTGACCGTCGGCGCGCTCGTCTACATCTACCTGCGCCGCAACTCGAGCTTCTACTTCGTGCGGAACATGATGATGGTCGCGATGGGCCTCGCCCTCGTCGGCTACATCCTGTACCCGACCGCGCCCCCGCGGTTCTTCCCCGAGTGGGGCTTCTTCGACAGCGTCTCGGACTTCGCCGGCGTCGAGACGAACAACACCACCGTCGACACGCTCTTCAACCCCTACGCGGCGGTCCCGTCGATGCACGTCGCGTTCTCGATGATGATCGGCTGGTCGCTGGCCCGCCTGGTCAAGCCGCGTGCGCTGCGGATCGCGTGGGGGCTGTACCCGCTGCTCGTGACGTTCGTGATCGTCGCGACGGCGAACCACTTCATCATGGACGCGGTGCTCGGCGCGCTCGTGGCCGGGCTCGCAGCGCTCGCCGCGCGCGAGCTGGCCAAGGCCCGGCCCACCGTGTGGGAGTTCGGCCCGAGGCCCGCGGTGTCATGAGCGCCTACGCGACGCGGCGCGAGGCGGCCCGCAACCGCCTCATCGAGTCGCGCCTGACCCCGAACGCGATCTCGCTCACGGGGCTGGCGCTGAACGTCCTGGCGGCGGTCCTCGTGTTCGCCGAGTACTTCTTCCTCGGCGGCATCGCGTTCATCGTCGGGTCGATCATGGACACGCTCGACGGGCGCTACTCGCGCATGTCCGGGAAGGGCACGCAGTTCGGCGCGTTCCTGGACTCGTCGCTGGACCGCGCGTCGGAGGGCATCGTCCTGACCGCGGTCGCCTACCAGTTCTCGCGCCAGGGGGACGACATCGCGGTCGCCGCCACGGTCGCCGCGGTCCTCGCCTCGGTGCTGGTGTCCTACACTCGCGCTCGGGCCGAGGCGCTCGGCGTCAAGGGCGACGTGGGCATCGCACCGCGGGCGATCCGTGTCGTGATCCTGTCGATCGGCCTGCTGTTCGCCAAAGGCGCCGGGCTCGGTGACTTCGAGTTGCTCGCGCCTGCCGTCTACGTGCTGGCGGCGCTGAGCATCGTCACGGTCTTCCAGCGCATCTTCTACGTCCGGTCGGAGTTGCGCACGGGTCCGTAACCCGTCTCGACCGCCGGTTTATAAGGAGCCACATGACTTCGAACGGCAAGAGCAACGGCAACGGGATCGTCAACGGTTCCGGGCGACAGCAGGAGAAGGTCCGCGTCGCCATCATCGGCGTCGGCAACTGCGCCAACGCCTTCGTGCAGGGCGTCCACTACTACAAGGACGCCTCGCCCGACGAGGCCGTTCCTGGCCTCATGCACGTCGACCTCGGCGGCTACCACGTCCGCGACATCGAGTTCACCGCGGCGTTCGACGTCGACGCGGACAAGGTCGGCAAGGATCTCGGCGAGGCCATCTGGGCCGGCCAGAACAACACGATCAAGTTCGCCGAGGTCCCCGAGAAGCTGGGCGTCCAGGTCTACCGCGGGATGACCCACGACGGCCTGGGCAAGTACCTCAAGCAGAAGATCACGAAGGCCGAGGGCGAGACCACCGACATCGTCAAGATCCTGCGCGAGACGCAGACCGACGTCGTCGTGTCCTACCTGCCCGTCGGCTCGGAGCAGGCGACGAAGTGGTACGTCGAGCAGGTCCTCGAGGCCGGGTGCGGCTTCGTGAACTGCATCCCGGTCTTCATCGCGTCCGAGCACTACTGGAACGAGCGCTTCAAGAAGGCCGGCCTGCCGATCGTCGGCGACGACATCAAGTCGCAGGTCGGCGCGACGATCGTGCACCGCACGCTCGCCCGCCTGTTCCACGAGCGCGGCGTGCGCATGCAGCGCACCTCGCAGCTGAACGTCGGCGGGAACATGGACTTCTACAACATGCTCGAGCGCGAGCGGCTGGAGTCCAAGAAGATCTCGAAGACCCAGGCGGTCACGTCGATCATGGGCCACGAGCTGCCCGAGGACGACGTCTACATCGGCCCGTCGGACTACGTGCCGTGGCTGACCGACCGCAAGTGGGCGCACATCCGCGTCGAGGGCCAGGCGTTCGGCGACGTGCCGCTGAACGTCGAGATGAAGCTCGAGGTGTGGGACTCGCCGAACAGCGCCGGCATCGTCATCGACGCGGTGCGCTGCTGCAAGCTCGCGCTGAACGAGGGCATCGGCGGCCAGCTCGACGGCCCGAGCTCGTACCTCATGAAGTCGCCGTACACGCAGCGCCCGGACCACCTGGCGCGCGAGGCGACCGAGAAGTTCATCCAGGAGCACAGCCGCACGCGCGACGCGGCGACGCGCGCCAAGCAGGCGGCCGAGAAGGTCGTCGCCGAGGGCAGCACGGTCGCGCACTAGCGTCCACGGCAGCTCCGAGCAGTCGTGACGAGGGCCCGCTCCGGCGGGCCCTCGGTCGTCCTACTCGCCCTCGCCGTGGCCGTCGCCGGGGACGACGTCGACGGCCACGCCGGCGGCGCGCAGCTCGGCCACGGCGTCCGCGTCGACCGCCTCGTCGGTGACGATGAGGTCGAGGTCGGCGAGCGGCAGCGCCGTCAGCAGCGACACCCGCCCGAACTTCGACGCGTCGAGCAGCGCGACGGTCTTCGCCGCGGACGCGCTCGCGGCGGCCAGCGTGTCGGCGAGCGGGCCCCGCGAGGTCGTCAGGCCGTGCTCGACGGTCACGCCGGCGGCCGAGATGAACGCGATCTCGGTGTGGAGCCGGCCGAGGAACTCGACGGTCCACCGGCCGGTCAGCACGCGCATGCGCTGGTCGAGCTCGCCGGGCGCGACGATGACGTGGATCGATTCCGCGGTCAGGCCGAGCGCGATCGCCGGCGACGTCGTCACGAGCGTCAGGTCCGACGGCGGGTCGACCTCGAGCCGGTGGGCGAGCGCGAGGCCGGTCGACGACGCGTCGATGAAGATCGTCGTGCCGTCCTCGATGAGCGAGCGTGCGTGCACGGCGATCGCGTCCTTCGCGTCGCCCGCCTCCCGCAGCCGGGCCCCCCACTCGGTCTCGATCCGCCCGCGCGGGTCGGGGAGCGCCCGCGCGCCCCCGCGGACGCGCTCGATGAGCCCCGACTCGGACAGGACCTCGAGGTCGCGGTGCACGGTGACCGGCGACACGGCGTGGTCGCGGGCGAGGTCGGCGAGCGAGGCGCCGCCCTCGCGGCGGACGCGCTCGAGGATCAGGGCCCGGCGGACCGCGGGCGGCGGGGACGCGTCGCTCACCGGCTCAGCGCCTCCTCGGTCGCGGCGTCGAAGAGGTGGACGCGATCGAGGTCGACGGCGACCGTGATCGGCTCGCCCATCTCGAGCGCGACCCGCGGCGGCGCCTTCACCTGCAGCCGGCCGCTGCCCACCTCGACGTCGACGAGGGTGCGGTCGCCGAGCGGCTCTGTCGCGTAGACCGTCCCGGTGAGCGAGGCCGTCTCGTCGCGCCGGTCGAGCGACAGGTCCTCGGCGCGGACGCCGAGCGTCAGCGGGCGCCCCTCGTCCACCGCGAACCCCGGGTTCGGGAGGTCCCAGCCGTCGCCGGCCAGGCGCCCGTCGCGCGCCTCGCACGCGACGAAGTTCATGCGCGGGCTCCCCACGAACGATGCGACCCAGCGATTCACGGGGCGATCGTAGACGTGCGCGGGCGTTCCGACCTGCTGGATGCGACCCTGGCGCAACACCGCCACCTGGTCGGCCATCGACATCGCCTCGACCTGGTCGTTGGTGACGTAGAGGAACGTCCGGCCGAGGGAGCGGTGGATCCGCGTGAGCTCGGTGCGCATCTCGACGCGGAGCTTGAGGTCGAGGTTCGTGAGCGGCTCGTCCATGAGGAACGCGCGCGGCTCGCGCACGAGCGCGCGCCCGAGCGCGACCCGCTGCTGCTCGCCGCCCGACATCTGCGCCGGCTTGCGGTCGAGCAGGCGCTCGATCCGCAGCAGCTCGGCGACGCGGCGGACCTGCCGCTCGATCTCGTCCTTGGGCAGCTTGCGCGCGCGCAGCGGGGAGGCGATGTTCTGCGCGGCGGTCTGCTTCGGGTACAGCGCGTAGCTCTGGAACACCATCGCCAGGTCGCGCGCGGCGGGCGTGGCGCCGGTCGCGTCGATGCCGTCGATCTCGACCGTCCCGCTGTCGGGCTTCTCGAGTCCGGCCAGGACGCGCAGCGTCGTCGTCTTGCCGGCCCCCGAGGGGCCGAGCAGGACGAAGAACGAGCCGGTCGGGACCTCGAGCTCGAGCCCGTCGAGGGCCTGGACGTCGCCGAACGACTTCGAGACGCCGGTCGCCCGGATCGTGTTCATCCCGCCACCGCCTTCCCGCTCGCCGCGTCGTAGACCGGCGGGGCGCCGCCCTGGAAGCGCACGGCGACCGGCGCGTCCTCGGCGTAGGGCGCCGTCGGCGGCATCCGGACGTGCAGCTGCCCGCACGGGGCCTCGACGACGTAGATCGTCTCGTCGCCCAGCGCCTCGCGCGAGATCACCCGCGCGCCGACCGCGTCCTCGGCGCCGGGCGGCAGGAGCGTCAGGCCCTCGGGCCGCACGCCCGCGATGACCTTGTCCCCGCGCCGGAGCCCGTCGGGCGCGGTGACCCGCAGCCCGCCGGCCGCCGTCAGCGCCCCGTTCGTCAGCTCCACGTCGAGGAGGTTGATCGGCGGGCTGCCGACGAACCGGGCGGCGAAGAGCGAGGCCGGGCGCTCGTAGACCTCCATCGGCGTCCCGACCTGCTCGAGCCGGCCGTGGTCGAAGATCGCGATGCGGTGCCCGAGCGCCATCGCCTCGACCTGGTCGTGCGTGACGTAGACCATGGTCGTGCCGAGCCGCTGCTGGAGGTGCTTGAGCTCGGTCCGCATGTCGGCCCGCAGCTCGGCGTCGAGGTTCGTCAGCGGCTCGTCCATGAGGAAGGCCTGCGGCTGGCGCACCATCGCGCGGCCGAGCGCGACGCGCTGCTGTTCGCCGCCCGACAGCCGCTTGGGACGCCGGTCCAGGAGCGGCTCGAGCCGCAGCATCCGCGCCGCCTCCGCCACCGCCGCGTCGATCTCCGCCTTCGGCTTGCCCTGCGCACGCAGCGGGAACGCGATGTTGTCCCGGCACGTCATGTGCGGGTACAGCGCGTAGAACTGGAACACCATCGCGATGTCCCGCTCGGACGCGCTGAGGTCATCGACGATCTCGCCGCCGATCACCACGTTCCCCGACGTCTGGCGCTCGAGCCCCGCGATGCACCGCAGCGTCGTGGTCTTGCCGCAGCCGGACGGCCCGAGCATCACGAACAGCTCGCCGTCGGCGATGTGCAGGTCCAGGTGCTCGATCGCGACGGTGCCGTCGGGAAACTCCTTGCGCAGGCCCTGGATGTGGATCTCCGCCATCCCCGCTACCTCCGCACCGCGCCGAGGGTCACGCCCGCCACCAGGTGCTTGCGGACGAGGAACGCGAACACGAGGACCGGGAACGCGAACGTCATCGCCGACGCGGCGACGAGGCCCCAGTCGATCGTCGTGCCGCCGATGAGGCCGGCGATCGCGGGCGGCGCGGTCCGCGCGGCGTCGCTCGAGGCGAGGAACACCGCGAAGACGAACTCGTTCCACGAGAAGATGAGCGCGAAGACCGCGGTCGCGGCGATCCCGGGCACGAGCAGCGGCAGCGTCACCCGGTGGAACGCCTCGACCCGCGAGTACCCGTCGAGCATCGCCGCCTCCTCGTACTCGGCGGGGACCTCGTCGACGAACCCCTTCATCATCCAGATCGTGAACGGCAGGTTGAACGCCGAGTAGATGAGGATCAGCCCGAGCGTCGTGTCGATGAGCCCGAGGTCGCGGTACATGAGGAAGATCGGGATCACCACGACGACCGGCGGCATGAACCGCGTCGAGAGGATGAAGAAGAGCTGGTCCTTCTTCGCGCGGATCTTGAAGCGCGAGTAGGCCCACGCGGCGGGGACCCCGAGCAGCGTCGCGAGGATCGTCGACGAGCCCGCGACGATCACCGAGTTCTTGAACCCCTCCACGACCGGCGAGTCGGACGCGAAGACGTTCTTGAAGTGGTCCAGCGTGACCGAGAAGTCGAAGACCTTCGCCGGGACCGCGTAGATGTCGCGCTGGTCCTTCAGCGACGTCTCGAGCATCCAGACGACCGGGAAGAGCATGATGACCGCCAGGACGGTCAGCAGCGCGATCTCGACGATGCCGCGGACCCGGCGGCGGCGCCGGCGGACGACGCCCGGCACCGGGGCGGTCTCGCCGGCGATCCCCTCGGACGCGACCTCGCGGGGCTGGAGGTTGACGGCCATCAGCGCTCCTGCAGACGGTTGAGGTAGCGCAGGTAGAACTGCGCGAGGACGATGACGACGATCACCATGAGGACCCCGTAGGCCGACGCGCGGCCGGTGTCGAACCCGAGGAACGCCGTCTTGTAGACGTGGAACGACAGCGTCTCGGTCGCGGCGCCCGGGCCGCCGCCGGTGAGGATGTAGACGAGGTCGAAGAGCCGGAACGCCTCGATCGCGCGGAAGAGCACGGCGATGAGCAGGAGCGGCCAGACGATCGGCAGCGTGATGTGCCGGAACCGGAACCACTCCGAGGCGCGGTCGATCTCCGACGCCTCGTAGAGGTACTTCGGGACCGCGGTCAGCCCGGCGAGCGCGATGAGCATGATGAACGGCGTCCACTGCCAGGTGTCGACGACGATCACCGACAGCAGCGCCAGCCGCTCGTCGGTCAGCCACTCGGCCGAGCCGAGCCCCAGCGACGTCGCGAACGAGTTGATGACGCCGAACTGCGCGTCGAGCATGAACTTCCAGAACAGCCCGACGACCACCGGCGACAGCATCATCGGGACGAGGAACAGCGTCGTGAGCAGGCCCCGCCCGCGCACGCGGCGCGAGATGAGGTAGGCGATCGTGAACCCGAGCAGGGTCTGGAGCGAGATCGCTCCGACGACGAAGATGAGCGTCGTGATCGCCCGCTCGTGGACCTGCGGCGAGGTGAGCAGGTCGCCGTAGTTCTCGAACCAGATCCACCGCGAGGGCACGTCGCGCGTCGCCGAGTAGTCGGTGAACGACAGGTACAGCGCCCAGAACAGCGGGAAGATCGAGAGGAACAGCAGGAGCAGCAGCGCGGGCGAGATGAACAGCCCGGCGAGGCGCCGGTCGCTGAGGAGCCGGAAGCGGCGGGCTGCCGGCGGCGGCGTGAGCTGCGATGCGGATGCGGTGTCGGCCATGGGACGGGGTTCGTGCGAGCGGTGGGTGGCCGGGCCGCGTCGGCCCGGCCACCCCCCGAGGAGGAGTCCGCTACTTCGACTCGTCGAGGATCGCCTGCTGCTCGGCGGCGATCTTGTCCAGCGCCGCCTTCGGGTCCTCCGTGCCGTTGAGGGCGGCGTTGACGTTCTGGGTCTGGATGTTCACGAGCTTCGTGTACTCGGGCAGGTTCCAGAAGTCGCGCAGCCGCCCGATGGAGTCGGTGAACACCTTGTTGAACGGCGCCGCGTCGAGGAACGCCTCCGAGGCGAGCACGTCCTTGCGGCCCGGGACGCCGCCCAGCTCGGCCCAGCGGGTCTGGACCTCGGGCTGCTGGAACCACTTCATGAAGTTCAGCGCCTCGGCCTGGTCGGCCTCAGGGGCGTACTTGGAGATGTGCATGCCCATGCCGCCGAGCGGGACGAAGTCCGAGTCCTGCTTGGGCAGCGTGCTGAACTCGAGCTTCTCGAGGATCTCCTTCTCGCTCTTGCCGAGCTTGGAGCTCTTCGGGTCGAGCAGGCCGGCCATCGCGCCGATCCACTGGAACCCGATGCAGACCTTGCCCTGGTTGATCGCGGCGTTGACCTCGTCGATGAACCAGTTGCCCGACCCCTTGGGCGTGAGCGGCTTCATCTGGTTGACGAGGACGTCCATCGCCTTCTGGCCGGCCTCGTTGTTGATGATGCCCTCGATCTGCTTCTTCTCGGGGTCCCACAGCTCGCCGCCGTAGACCCCGTTGACGGTGTTGTAGGTCACGGCCGCGGCGTCCGTCGCGTTCGCCTGGTGGAACGCCAGGCCGCTCATGCCGGGGTTCTCCTCCTGGCACTTCTTCGCGGCGGCGATCATCTCGTCCCAGGTCTGCGGGACCTCCTCGATGAGGTCCTTGCGGACGATCATCGACCACGTGTCGCCCATGAGCGGGAGCCCGTAGGTCCGCGAGTCGGGGGTCGGCTCACCCGTCTTGGTCTGCGGGTACTGGCCGTAGGCGGCGAGGAAGTACGGGTCGTACGCGGACGCGTCGACGTGCTTCTTCGCGAAGTCGGTGAGGTCGACGATGTTGCCGTTCTCGACCGCCTCGCCGATGTACTGCGAGTCGAGGATCGGCATGTCGAAGTTCGTCTTCTTCGCGGCGAACTGGGTGAAGATCGCGTCGTGCCAGTTGGCGATCGGCACGGTGTTGACCTTGACCGTGACGTTCGGGCGGATCTTGGAGTACTCCTTGCCGAGCTCCTCCAGCGCGTGCGCCGGCGGCCATTCGAACCAGATGAACGAGAGCTCGACCGGCTTGTCGGTGAGCTTGGCCTCGAAGTCGGTCGCAGCAGCAGCGCCGCCGCCGGCCGCCCCGTCGTCGTCGCCTCCACAGGCTGCGACCCCGGTCAGCGCCGCGGCGACCGCGAGCACCGTCGCGGCTCTCTGCGCCCTCGTCCTCATGGCCCTCTCCTCCTGAGCTTGCACAGCAGTACGTGTGGGTGAAAGGACCGTAGAGCGTTCTTGCAAGTCCTGTCAACTAGTCGCTACGTTTTCTTTCATGACGACGCATGCGCCGGCGGCCGGGAGCGCGCCCCCGTCCGCGCCGACCGAGCTGCTGATCGGGGGCACGTGGCGCGCGGGCGGCGACGGCGGCCGGTTCGCGGTGCTCGACCCGGCCGACGGCTCGGTGATCGCCTCCGTCGCCGCCGCCACCCCGGACGACGCGCGCGCGGCCGTCGACGCCGCGGCGACGGCCGGCCCGGGCTGGGCGGCCACGCCACCGCGCGAGCGCGCGGAGGTCCTGCGCCGCGCGTTCGACCTCATGAGCGCCGCGGCCGAGGAGCTCGCCGGGCTCATCGTCGCCGAGATGGGAAAGCCCCTGGCCGAGGCTCGGGTGGAGGCGGCGTACGCGGCCGAGTTCCTGCGCTGGTTCTCCGAGGAGGCGGTCCGGGCCGACGGCGCCTACGGCCCGGCGCCGAACGGGGCGCACCGGATCCTCGTCCTCCAGCAGCCGATCGGCGTCGCGGTCCTCGTGACGCCGTGGAACTTCCCCGCGGCGATGGCAACGCGCAAGATCGGGCCGGCGCTGGCGGCCGGGTGCACGGTCGTGCTCAAGCCCGCGGAGGAGACGCCCCTGACCGCCCTGCGGATCGCGGGGATCCTCGAGGAGGCCGGCGTCCCGCCGGGCGTCGTCAACGTCTTGCCGACCGGCGACCCGGCCCCCGTCGTGCGGGCGATGCTCGCCGACCCGCGCGTGCGCAAGCTCTCGTTCACCGGCTCGACCGCGGTCGGACGCGAGCTACTCGCACTGGCGGCCGGCGGCGTCGTCGACTGCTCGATGGAGCTCGGCAGCAACGCGCCGTTCATCGTGCTCGAGGACGCCGACCTCGACGCCGCCGTGGCCGGGGCGATGGCGGCGAAGATGCGCAACGGCGGCGAGGCGTGCACGGCCGCGAACCGCTTCCTCGTCGCCGAGCCGGTCGCGGCGGAGTTCACCGAGCGGCTGACCGCGGCGATGGCGGCGGTCCGCGTGGGCCCGGGCCGCACGCCGGGCGTCGAGCTCGGCCCGCTGATCACCGAGCAGGCCCGCGAGAAGGTCGAGCGGCTCGTCGCCGACGCCTGCGATCGCGGCGCCCGCGTCCGCACCGGCGGCGAGCGCCCGGGCGGCCCGGGCTTCTTCTACCCGCCGACCGTGCTCGACCGCGTCGCGCCCGGCAGCGCGATGCTCGCCGAGGAGGTCTTCGGGCCGGTCGCGCCGGTGCTGACCTTCGCGACCGAGGACGAGGCGGTCGCGATCGCCAACGACACCGAGTACGGGCTGGTCGCGTACGTCTACTCGCGCGACCTGCGCCGGGCGATGGCGGTCGGGGAGGCGCTCGAGACGGGGATGGTCGGGCTGAACCGCGGGGTCGTCTCCGACCCGGCCGCCCCGTTCGGCGGCGTGAAGCACAGCGGCCTGGGGCGCGAGGGCGGCCGGGCCGGCCTCCACGAGTTCCTCGAGCCCAAGTACTTCTCGTTCGAGTGAGCGGCGCACGGCCCCGGCGATCTTTTCAATTCCTTGCTGATTCTTTCACCGGGTAGTAGGCTCCGTCGAACACCGTCCCAAGAGGAGGGGAGAACCTTGCAGCGAGTCCTCGTGCTCACCGGCGACGCCGCCGAGGAGCTCGACGTGATGTACCCCGTCTATCGCCTCCGCGAGGCGGGCTACGCCGTCGACGTCGCGGCGCTCACCCGCCGCGACGTGCAGCTCGTCATCCACGACTTCGACCCGGAGTCGGACGCGTACACGGAGAAGAACGGGCGCAAGCTGCCCGTCGACGTGACGTTCGCCGAGGCCGACCCGTCCGCGTACGTCGCGCTGGTGATCCCGGGCGGCCGCGCGCCCGAGTACATCCGGACCGACCCGGACGTCCGCCGGATCACGGAGTACTTCTTCGAGCACGACCTCCCGGTGGGGACGATCTGCCACGGCCCGCAGGTCCCCGCCGTCTACGGGCTGCTCCGCGGCCGCACGACCGCGGCGTTCCCGCCGCTCGCGGGCGACATGGAGAACGCCGGCGCGACCGTCGTCGACGGGCCCGACGTCGTCGACCGCAACATGGTCTCGTGCCGCGGGTGGCCGGACCTGCCCGAGTGGTCGCGCGCGTTCATGGGTGTCCTCGAGCGGGTGAGCGTTCCCGCCTGATCCGTCCTCGCGGTGCCGCTCTCCTCGCCACCGGCGTCCCCCGCCAGGGTCGCCGAGCTTCCCCTGCTCGGCGGCGCGGACGTGCGCTTCCACGACATGGGCTCGGGCCCGGCCGTGCTGCTCCTCCACGGCTCGGGCCCGGGGACCACGGCGTGGCGCGCCTGGGCGCCGCTCGCGACCGCGCTCGCGAGCGGCGGCCGGCGCGTGGTCGCACCCGACCTGGTGGGGTTCGGCGGGAGCCGGGCGGCGGCGCCGCCCCCGTACGGGCGCGCGGCGTGGACGGCGCAGGCGCTCGCGCTCGCCGACCATCTCGGGCTCGAGCGCATCAGCGTCGTCGGCCACTCGCTGGGCGGCGCGATCGCGCTCGCGGTCGCGTGCGCGCGGCCGGAGGCGGTCGAGGCCGTCGTCGCCATCGCGTCGCTCGGCGCGCGCATGGCGCTGCCGGCCGGCCTCGACGCGCTGTGGGCGTCGACGCCCGGCCGCGCGCAGGCGCGCGCGCTGCTCGAGCTGCTGCACCACCGCGGCGCCGAGATCACCGAGGACGCCGTCGACGCCCGGCTGGAGGCGATGCTCGAGCCGGGACCGCGCGAGGTCTACCCCGCGCTCTTCCCTCCGCCGCGCGACCGCCGGCTCGACGACGTCACGCTCGCGCCCTCCGAGCTCGCCGCCGTCGCGGCGCCGGTGCTGCTCGTCCACGGCGACGACGACCGCGTCGTGCCGCTGCGGGAGGGCGCGCTCGCGCTGCTCGCCGCGCTCCCCGGCGCCCGCCTCCACGTCTTCGGCCGCTGCGGCCACGCGGTGCCCGCAGAGCGCGGCGCCGAGCTCGAACGCCTCGTCTCCCGGTTCCTGGAGGACCATGTCTGACTTCGCCCTGCTCCGCGCGCCGTCCCAGGTCCTGTTCGGCACCGGCCTGGCCGAGGCCGCGGGCGGGATCGCCGCCGGGTACGGACGCCGCGTGCTCCTGTGCACCGACGCGACGATCGCCGCCACCGGCGGCTTCGCGACGGTCGCCGGCGCGCTGGAGGCGGCCGGCCTGGAGGTGACCCTGTTCGACGGCGGCACGGTCGACGTCCCGATGGAGGTGGTCGAGGCGGCCGTCGACGCCGGGCGTGCGACCGAGCCGGACGTCATCGTCGCGGTCGGCGGCGGCAGCGTCATCGACCTCGCGAAGGTCACCGCGGTGCTCCTCCGCCACCCGGGACCGCTGAGCCGCTACTACGCGGTCGGCTCGGTGCCCGGCCCGACCGTCCCGCTCGTCGCGCTGCCGACGACCGCCGGCACCGGCTCGGAGGTGACGCCGGTCTCGGTCATCACCGACCCCGAGAGCGGCATGAAGGTCGGCGTCGCCAGCACGCACCTCATCCCGCGCCACGCGATCTGCGACCCGCTCCTCACCGTCGACTGCCCGCCGGAGGTGACCGCGCACGCGGGCATCGACGCGCTCTCGCACGCGATCGAGGCGGCGATGGCGGCCGAGGCGCCGCTCACGCCGGCGATCGTCGACCGCGTCCAGGTCGGGCGCAACCGGCTCTCCGACGGGCTGGCGATCATCGCGGTGCGCCACCTCGCGCGGAACCTCGTCCGCGCGGTCGAGCACGGCGACGACGTCGCGGCGCGCTCGGGGATGCTCTACGGCAGCCTCCTGGCCGGCGTGGCGTTCGGCAGCGCCGGCGTGTCGGCGGCCCACGCGCTGCAGTTCGCGATCGGCGCGGCGACCGGCACGTCGCACGGCCTCGGCACCGGCCTGATGCTGCCCTACGTCATGGAGTTCAACCGCCCGGCGCGGGTCGGGGTGCTCGCGGAGATCGCCGCCGCGCTGGCCGACGGGCTCGGGACCGAGACGGCCGACCCGGTCGGCGTCGTGCGCGCCCTCGGGGCGCGGATCGGGCTGCCGCGCTCGCTCGCCGAGCTCGACCTCAGGCTCGAGGACCTCCCGCGGCTCGCGCGCGAGTCCGTGGGGATCAAGCGGCTGATCGACAACAACCCGCGCCCGCTGGACGTCGCGGCGCTCGAGGCCATCCTCACCGCGGCCTGGCACGGCGACCCCGCCATGCTGGCGGAGTCGACGATCCCCGCCTAGATGAGTGATTCCGCGGCCGTCGCGGCATCAAGCATCTAGCGATCGCGCCCGGTGATGTCGTGCACCGCGCGCTCGAGGTGGGCGACCATCCGCGCCTCGGCGTCGGCGACGTTCCCCTTGGCGATGACGTCGAGCAGCGCCCGGTGCTCGGCGCCGAGCTCGGCCGGCGTGCTCCATGCCGGGCGGATCTGGGCGATGCACAGCTGGATCTCGCCGGTCAGCGACGCGTAGAGCCGCTCGAGCCGGGGGCTGCCCACCTCGCGGGCGAGCGCGGCGTGGAACGCGAGGTCGGCGTCGACGACCTGGTTCCACCCGGCGTCGGCCGGCAGGCTCTCCAGCCGGGTGATCGAGTCCCGGACGCCGTCGAGCGAGGCGCCGTGCTCGATCACCTTGCGCACGATGAGGCACTCGAGCGGGATGCGCACGAAGAAGATGTCCTCGACCGCCTCGGGGGTGAGGACGGGGACGTACGCGCTGCGGTTCGGCTCGCGGACCAGGAGGCCGAGATGGCACAGGGTCTGGATCGCGGCGCGCACGGTCGGGCGCGCGACGCCGTAGGCGGAGGCGAGCTCGAGCTCTCGCAGCGGCACGCCCGGCTCGATGTCGCCGTCGAGGATCCGCTCGCGCAGCGACGCGACGACCGCATCGGTCGTCGAGATGGGCTTGACGGCCATCCCGCTCATCAGCCGGCGACCGCGTGTGTCTGCGAAACCACGCCGAGGAACTCTGGCAGGCGGCCGAGCGTCGGCCACTCCTCGGCCCACGGCTCGGGCGTGCGGCCCGGCCCCGAGCGGCCCGCGCGGCGGTTCACCCACCCGCACCGCATGCCCAGGTCGCGCGCGCGGTCGATCGCCGAGCGCGACGCGCTGACGAGCATGAGGCGGCGCGGGTCGCCGCCGGCCACGCGGGCGGCGGCCGCCGGGAGGGCGTCGGGGTCGGTGCACCCGAGCGCGTCGGCGGTGAGGACCGCGTCGAAGGCGCCGTCGAGCGGGCGCAGCGCGCCCTCGACGAGGACCCGGTCGGCCGACGAGACGACGATGAGCGGGCGCCCCGAGGCGTGGGCCAGCTCGAGCGCGGGCGCCACGTCCTCGTACGGCCGGACGAGGCCGAGCACACGGTCGACGCACGCGGCCCCGGGCAGCGCGCGGCGCCAGCCGCGCTCGGCGGCGAGCGCGTCGAACCCCGCGGCGAGTGAGCGCGGGCCGGGCGCGGCGACGCTCAGGCGCTCGATCCGGCGTCGCAGCGCGGCGCCGCGATCGAGCGGGCTCTCGCCGTTGCGCCGGGCCTGCTCGTACGCGACCGACTCGATCGCCGTCGACCACCCGACCAGGGTGCCCCGACATGCCAGGAGGACGGCATCGACCTCGTTGTCCATCGTCTCTCTCCGACCACTCGACCCCGGATGGGAATCGCCCATCCGACCCCGCGACGGACCTTATCTTGTCATACAGTCTGACACAAGTTAAGGTCCGGTTCATGGCGACGACCACGCTCCAGGCCAGCGTCACGGCCGCGGTCGGCGCCCCCCACGTGCTGGCTGCCTGCAAGGAGGGTCAACCATGAGCGCACCTGCCCGGCGTCCCGTCACGCTGTTCACCGGCCAGTGGGCCGACCTGCCGATCGAGACGCTCGCCGAGAAGGTCGCCGGCTGGGGCTTCGACGGCCTCGAGCTCGCCACCTGGGGCGACCACTTCGACGTGGCGCGCGCGCTCGACGAGCCGTCGTACGCCGGCGACGTGCGCGCGCTCCTGGACCGGCACGGCCTGCGGTGCTGGGCGATCGGCGCGCACCTCGTCGGCCAGGCCGTGTGCGACCCGATCGACGCGCGCCATCAGGCGGTGCTGCCGCCGGAGGTCTGGGGCGACGGGGACCCCGAGGGCGTCCGGCGGCGCGCCGCCGAGCGCATGAAGGACACCGCCCGCGCGGCCGCGCTGCTCGGCGTCGACGTGGTGACCGGCTTCACCGGGTCGAGCATCTGGCACCAGCTCTACTCGTTCCCGCCGAACGACTGGGACGCGATCGCGCGCGGGTACGAGGACTTCGCCGAGCGCTGGGCGCCGATCCTCGACGTCTTCGAGTCCGAGGGCGTGCGCTTCGCGCTCGAGGTCCACCCGACCGAGATCGCCTACGACTTCGTCACCACCGCCCGGGCGCTCGAGGCGATCGACCGGCGGCCGAGCTTCGGGATCAACTTCGACCCCAGCCACTTCGCGCACCAGTTCCTCGACCCGGCGGCGTTCGTCGAGGAGTTCGCCGACCGCATCTACCACGTCCACGTCAAGGACTCCAAGCGCCGGCTCGACGGGCGGCGCAGCATCCTCGGCTCGCACCTGGACTTCGGCGAGGCCGAGCGCGGCTGGACGTTCGTGTCGCCCGGCCACGGCGACGTGGACTTCGAGGCGCTGCTGCGCAGCCTGAACCGCATCGGCTACGACGGGCCGCTGTCGATCGAATGGGAGGACTCGGGCATGGACCGCGACTGGGGCGCCCAGGACGCGCTGGCCTTCGTGCGGCGCACCGACTTCCCGGCCTCGACCGTCGCCTTCGACGCCGCGTTCGGGGAGGTCTGAGCGATGCTCGGCGAGGACCGCAGGACCGACGTCCGCACCGAGCAGCGCGACGCCGGCGCCGACGTGGCGACGATCGGCGTCGGCATGCTCGGCTACGCGTTCATGGGCAAGGCCCACGCGAACGCCTACACCACGCTCGCGTACATGACGTGGCCGCCCCCGCTGCGTCCCGAGCTCGTGGCGGTCGCCGGCCGCAACGGGCCGGCGGTCGAGGAGGCCGCGCGGCGATACGGGTTCGCGAGCGCGACGACCGACTGGCGTGCGCTCGTCGACGACCCGCGGGTGGAGCTGTTCGACAACGCCGGACCGAACGCGCTGCACGGCGAGCCGACGATCGCCGCCGCCGAGGCGGGCAAGCACGTGATCTGCGAGAAGCCCCTCGGCCGCGACGCGGCGGAGAGCTTCGAGATCTGGCAGCGCGTGGAGGCCGCCGGCGTCCACCACCTCTGCGCGTTCAACTACCGCTTCGTGCCGGCCGTGCGCCTGGCGCGCGAGCTCATCGAGGCGGGTGAACTCGGCGAGATCCACCACTTCCGCGGGCGCTACCTGCAGGAGTGGATCACCGACCCCGCCTTCCCGAAGGTGTGGCGGCTGGATCGCGAGCAGGCCGGCTCCGGCGCGCTCGGGGACCTCGGCGCGCACGTCATCGACCTCGCCCGCTACCTCGTCGGCGAGATCGCCGAGGTGAGCGCGCTGACCCGGACGTTCGTCACCGACCGGCCCGGCGGCACGGTCGACGTCGACGACGCGTTCGAGGCGGCGGTCGTGTTCGAGCACGGCGCGGTCGGGACGCTCGAGGCGAGCCGGTTCGCGCCCGGGCGCAAGAACGCGCTGACGTTCGAGATCAACGGGTCGAAGGGATCGATCGCGTTCGACCTCGAGCGCCTGAACGAGCTCGAGGTCCACCTCCCGCGGGGCGGCCGCGCCGAGGGCTTCAGCACGGTGCTGGTCTCCGAGCCGACCCATCCGTTCTGGGAGCACTGGTGGCCGCAGGGCCACATGATCGGGTGGGAGCACACGTTCGTCCACGAGATCCACCACCTGCTGGCGGCGATCCGGGACGGCACGCCGGTCACGCCGCACGGCGCGGACTTCGAGGACGGCTACCGCGCCGCCGAGGTCTGCGACGCGATCCTGCGATCGGCGGAGAGCGGGCGGCGCGAGCCGGTGCTGTCGCGGACCTGACCGGCCCGCCGGCGCCGCGGGCGCCCGCGCGCGCGGACTATGCTCGCCGCCCGTGCCCGAGCCGCTGCGCATCGCACAGGTCACGCCCTACGCCTGGGAGGTGCGCCACGAGGTCAACGTGCTCGTCGACCGCGTCGCGTCCGAGCTGCGCGCGCGCGGCCACGAGGTCGCGATCGTCGCGCCGTCCCGCGACGGCGACCGCGTCCGCCGCTCGCGGGAGCTCATCCGTGCCGGCGGCGACCCCGGCGAGGGCGAGGTCCTCGCCGTCGGCGAGGTGCTCGCCGAGCTGCCCGGCGCCTCCCGCCGCCGGCCGGGGCTGCCGGTCGACGTCACCCGGACCGTCGAGGAGCTGCTCACCCAGGACCGGTTCGACATCGTCCACGTCCACGAGCCGTTCGCCCCGAGCGTCTCGAGCGCGGCGCTGCGCCACTCGCGGGCGCTGAACGTCGGGACGTTCCACGCGCCGGCCCAGCGCGTGCTCTCCACCCAGCTCGCCCGCAAGGTCGTCGACCGCGTCTTCGGCCGGCTCGACGCGCGGCTGGCCAGCTACCAGGCGACCGCCGACCTCATGGCCCGGCACTTCCCGGCGCCGTACGAGGTCGTGCTGCCGGGCGCCGACCCGGTCGAGCGGCGCGATCGGCCGCAGGACGGCCGCGTGCGCATCGTGTTCGTCGACGAGGAGGAGCGCCCGGCGCTGCGGCTCTTCCTGCGCGCGCTGCGCGGCCTGGACCCCGGCCTCGCCTGGGACGCGACGGTCGTCACCGCGCGGGGGCCGTCGAGCTCGACCCCGCTGCGGGCGGACCTGCGTGAACGCGTGCGCTTCGTCGCGCCGTCCGGGCACGACGAGATCGCGGACGCGGACGTCGTCGTCGCGGCCTCCGACGGCGCGCTGCCCGCGCCCGGCGTCGTCGTCCGCGCGCTCGCCGCCGGCGCCGTGCCGGTGTGCAGCTCGCTCGCCGTGTACGAGGAGCTGCTCGCCGAGGGCGAGCGCGGGCTGCTGTTCGCCGCCGGGGAGGCGCTCACGCTCACCGACCGCCTCGACCGCGTCGTGCGCGACGAGCGCCTGCGCACCGAGCTCGCCGAGGCGGCGGCGCCGTTCCGCGCCCTCCTGCGCTGGGACCGGGTCGCCGCCGACTACGAGGCGGTCTACCAGCGCCTCGTCGCCCGCCGCCACCCGGTCGACGGGGACCCGCAGCTCCGCGCGAAGGTCGCGCGGCGCAGGCGCATCGACGTCGACCTGCACATGCACACCGACCACTCGTGGGACTGCGCGACCCCGGTCGAGCACCTGCTCGCGACCGCGCGCGACCAGGGCCTCGGGGCGATCGCCGTCACCGACCACAACGAGGTGTCCGGTGCGTTCGAGGCGGCCGAGAAGGCCGCCGAGTACGGCGTGAAGGTCATCGTCGGCGAGGAGGTCAAGACCGCGCGCCAGGGCGAGGTGATCGGGCTCTTCCTCTCCGAGAAGATCCCGCGCGGCCTGACGCTGCAGGAGACCGTCGCCGAGATCAAGCGTCAGGGCGGCGTCGTCTACGTCCCCCATCCGTTCGACCGGATGCACGCGGTGCCCGACTACGAGCACCTGCTCGACATCATCGACGACATCGACGCGATCGAGATCTACAACCCCCGGGTGGCGATCGGCGCGTTCAACGAGGAGGCCGAGCGGTTCGCCGCCAAGTACCGGATCCTGGCCGGGGCCGGGTCCGACGCCCACGTCGCCGCCGGCCTCGGGTCGGTGCGGGTGCGGATGCCCGACTTCGACGGCCCCGAGGAGTTCCTCGCCGCGCTGCGCGAGGCCGAGATCCTCACGAAGCCGTCGAGCCTGCTCTACGTCCAGGCGCTGAAGTTCCTCGAGACGAAGGCGACCCCGCCGGCGGCCCGGCGCGCCGTCCGCCGGCGCCGCGTCAGGCGCGCGAGCCGCAAGGCCTGATGCAGGGGCAGGGAGAGCCGCGCAACGAGCCGAACCTGATGAGGCTGATGCCGGCCACCGACGACGAGATCCGCGAGAAGTACCTCGAGCGCGCCATCCGCGAGCTCAACACCCTCACCCGTGAGCTGCAGACCTGCGAGCTGTGCCCGCGCGGGAACCTCATGCCGGTCCTCGGCTCGGGGCACCCCCAGGCCGACGTCATGCTGCTCAAGCACGCGCCCACCGCCAGCGAGGTCGAGGAGGGCGTGGCGTTCTACGGCCGCGCCGGCACCGCGCTGATGAAGGCGCTGCGCCGCCTGCAGATCGACCCGCTCGCCGTGTACGGGACGCTGTGCGTCAAGTGCCCGGTCAGCGACCCGTCGCTCGCCGACCCGGCGTGCGTGGCGCGGGTGCTCGAGGAGATCCAGATCGTGCAGCCGAAGATCATCGTCGCGATGGGCGAGGAGGCGCTGCGCACGCTCGACGACCTCCAGGTCCCGCTCGCCCGGCCGCTCGAGCCGCGCCTCGGCGAGGTCCAGCAGCTCACGCCGTCGATCGACGCGCTCTACGTGCCGAACATCGACGACTCGCTCGACGAGGAGTCGGCCAAGCGCGAGTTCTGGACGGCCTTCCGGGTCCTCGGCACGTGGTACGCGGACTTGCCGCCCTACTAGCGGCGACCGCCTACGTCCTCGTCGCGCCCGCGCTGCCCGGCGCGGGCGAGCACGTCGCCGCGGTCTGCGGCGCGCTCGCGGTCGCCGTGTGCGCCTACGCGCCGCTCGCCGGCCGTGACGACCCGCTCGCGATCGGCGCCCTCGGCGCCGGCGCGGTCCTGCTCGCGGTGGCGCTCGACGCGCGCGACGTCGGCGCGGAGGCGACGCCGGTCGAGGCGCTGTTCGCCGCCTGCGCCGGCCTGCTGTTCGCGTTCGCGTTCGCGATCCCGGCGGCGCTCGTCGCGCTGCCGCTGCTCGTCGCCGGCATCGACGCGGCGTCGCTGGTCGCCGGCAGCGCCCCGCTGACCGGGGCGTCGGGCGGCGCGGACCTGCTGACGCTGACGCTGCCCGCCTGGGGCGACGACCCGCAGACGGCGATGCCGGCGCTCGGCCTGCTCGACGCGACGTTCCTCGCGCTGTTCGCGTCGTGGGCACTGCGCTGGGACCTGCGCCCGCGCGTCACGCTCCCCGCGATGGCGGCCGGGCCGGCGGTCGCGCTGCTGCTGTCGCTGTGGCTCGACCGCGCGATCCCGACGCTGCCGTTCCTGGCCGCCGGGCTGCTCCTCCCGGCCGCCCGGCGGGTCGGCGAGGTCCTGCGCGAGGAGCCCTCCGAGGCCTGATCCGTCCGCCCTCGTACCCGGCGGCGGACCGATCATCTACTGTGAGAGGCATGGACCTTGAGGAGAAGAGCCTCGACCCGGCCGTCCCGGATCGCTGCCAGGTGTGCGGGGCCCAGCTCATCCCTTCCGAGCAGCAGGCGATTCTCGAGTCCGGCAGCCCGCCGCTCTGCTCCATCCACGCGGCGGAGATCGTGCCGCTGGACGAGGAGCAGGAGGCCGAGGCGGGCTCGTAGCGGCCGCGCGGGCTACGGCAGCACGACGATCTTGCCGAGCTTGCCGCCCGCGGTGAACCGGTCGTAGGCGGCGGCGACGTCGTCGAGCGCAAACGTCTCCGCGACCGGGACGCTCAGCAGCCCGCGCCCGAACAGCGGCAGCACGTGCCGCTCCATGAGGCGGGCGGTCTGCGCCTTCTCCTCCAGCGGCCGCGCCCGCAGCGTCGACGCCATGATCCGCGCCCGCTTGCCCATGAGCGCGAGCAGGTTGACCTCGGCCTTGAACCCGGCGCCGACGCCGATGACGGCGATCCGCCCGCCCGTGTCGAGCGCCTTGAGGTTCGCCGGGATGTTCGGCGCGCCGACGAGCTCGAGGACGACGTCGTACGGCCCGTGGTCGCCGAACGCCTCCGGGTCCAGGACGACGTCGGCGCCCAGCCCGGCGACCCGCTCACGCAGGTCGGGGTTGCGGACGGTGGCGGTGACGTGGGCGCCCGCCGCGCGGCCGAGCTGGACCGCCGCGGTCCCGACGCCGCCCGCCGCGCCGTGGACGAGCAGCCGCTCGCCGGCCCGCAGCCCGGCCTGGGTGAAGACCGCGTCGTGGGCGGTCGTGAACACCTCGGGGACGCCGCCGGCCTCCGGCCAGTCGAGCTCGTCGGGCACCGGCATGAGCTGGCGCTCGTGGACGGTCGCCAGCTCGGCCTGCCCGCCCCCGCCGACGATGCCCATGACCCGGGCGCCCTCCTCGAACCGTGTCGCCCCTGGACCGCGGGCGACGACCTCGCCCGCGAGCTCGAGGCCCGGGATGTCCGGCGGCGAGCCGGGCGGCGCGGGGTAGCCGCCCTTGCGCTGCAGGATGTCGGCGCCGTTCAGGCCTGCCGCCCGGACGCGCACGAGCACCTCGCCCGAGCCCGGCTCGGGGTCGGGGTGCTCGCGGACTTCCAGCTTTCCGTCGACGATCGTTGCAGCGCGCATGGCCGCGCATCATGATGGACCGCTCATGGCCTTGCCGTCCGAGGGCTACCAGCTCACCGACATCTCGCCGAAGGCGTACGAGCACCCCGCCGACCGGGCCGCGACCGCCGCGCTCGGCTCGGTCCCGATGCTCGACCAGGTGGTCCGCAAGCTCATCGAGTTCGGCTACGAGCGCGCGCTGCGCTCGGCGTACCTCGGCGCGTCGGTGCGGCTCGGCCACGACCAGCTCCCGGACGTCTACCGGCTCTACAAGCAGGTGCTCGTCACGCTCGACATGCCTGACGAGTACGAGCTGTACGTCACCCAGCTCCCGGAGGTGAACGCGATGGCGATCGGCTCGGGCAAGCCGATCGTCGTCCTCAGCTCCGGGCTCGTGAACCTGCGCGACACCGAGACGCTGCAGGTCGCACTCGCCCACGAGTGCGCGCACATCCTGTCCGACCACGTCCTGTACCGGACCGCGCTGACGATCCTGCTGCGCCTGACGTCCCGCAACCTGCCGCTCCTCGCGGGCCTGCCGCTGCTGGGGATCCGGATGGCGCTGCTCGAGTGGGCGCGGGCGACCGAGCTGTCGGCCGACCGGGCCGCCGCGCTCGTCGTGCGCGACCCGCTGCCGGTGTGCCGGTCGCTCATGCGGGTCGCCGCCGGCGCGGCCGCCGACCGGCTCGACCTCGACGCGTACCTGCGCCAGGCCGCCGACTACGACGAGGGCGGCAAGGGGTTCGACCGCGTCCAGCGGATGTGGGCGGACCTCGGGCTGACCCACGCCCGCCCGGTCAAGCGCGCCCGCGAGGTGATGGACTGGGTCCATGGCGGCGAGTTCGACCGGATCATCGGCGGCGAGTACGCGCGGCGCGGCGACCCGGTCGACGTGCGCGAGCAGGCCGACGACGCGGCCGCGCTGTACGCCGAGCGCTTCCGCGTCGTCTTCCGCGACGCGAGCGAGACCATCGGGTCGGCCGCCGACCAGCTCGCCGACTGGTTGCGCCGTGACACCCCTCCCGACGACGCGTGAGCGACGCAGAGCGTGAGAAGCGGGTCGCGGCGCGTGCCGCCGCCGGCCTGGTCGAGGACGGGATGACCGTGGGGCTCGGGACGGGCTCGACGGTCGCGCACCTGCTCGACGCACTGGCCGAGCGCGGGCTGGGCTCGATCCGCTGCGTCGCGACGTCGGTCGCCACCGAGCTGCGCGCGCGCGAGCTCGGCCTGCCGGTCGAGCCGTTCGACCGCCTCGACCGGCTCGACATCGCGATCGACGGCACCGACCAGGTCGACCCCGCCGGCCGCCTCGTCAAGGGCGGCGGCGGCGCGCACACGCGCGAGAAGATCGCCGCGCGGGCGGCCGACCGCTTCGTCGTCATCGCCGACGCGTCGAAGGCCGTCGACGCGCTGACGGCGCCGGTCCCGCTCGAGCTGCTCGCCTACGGGCTGCGCGCGACCGTCCGCGCGCTCGGCGGCCTCGACGTCGTGACGCTGCGCGACGCGCCGCGCTCGCCCGACGACGGCGTCATCGCCGACTGGCACGGCGAGCTCGACGACCCCGACGCGGTCGCCGCCCGGCTGTCGGCGACGCCGGGCGTCGTCGACCACGGGCTCTTCCCGGCCGAGCTCGTCGCCGACGTGCTGATCGCGCGGGGCGACGAGGTCGAGCACCGGAGCCTGCGGTGAGCATCCGCCGCCACCTGCACGGGCGGCCGATCCCCGACGTCGCGCACGCGGCGCTCGACGCCGGCACGATCGGCGCGCTCGTCTGCGACGCGAGCCGGATCTACGACGCCAACGACCACTTCCTCGGCATCGTCGGCTACACGCGCGCCGAGCTCGAGGCGGGCTCCCTGTCGTGGCTGCGGATGACCTCGCCGCAGTGGATGGCCGAGGACGTGCGCGCGATCGGGCAGCTCCGCGCGACCGGCCGCGCCGACGCGTTCGAGAAGGAGTTCTTCCACCACGACCGCAGCCCGGTCCGGGTGCGCCTGGCCGAGCTGCTGCTCGAGGCGGAGCCGCTGCGGATCTTCGCGTTCGTCGCGCGCGCCTCCGACGAGGAGGCCTGCGGCATCCTGGACCGCGTCGACGCGGCGACGCGCGCTCAGACCTGATCGAGCACGGCGACGCACTCGATGTGGTGCGTCTGCGGGAACATGTCGACCGGCCGCACGCGCCGCAGGCGGTAGCCCGCCTCGGTGAGCTGCGCGGCGTTCGGGGCGAGCGTCGTCGGGTTGCAGGAGACGTAGACGATCCGCTTCGGCGCCGCCTCGATGACGCGGCGGACGACCTTCTGCGACAGGCCGGCGCGCGGCGGGTCGAGGACGACGACGTCGGGCTCGCCGGCGGTCTCGACGAGGTCGCGCATCGCCAGGCGGATGTCGCCGGCGAAGAACCGCGCGTTCGTGACCTCGTTGCGCTGCGCGGCGGCCATCGCGTCGGCGACCGCCTGCTCGACGACCTCGACGCCCCACACCTCGCCGGCGCGCGGCGCGAGCGTCAGGCCGATCGTGCCCATCCCGCAGTACAGGTCGAAGACGCGCTCGTAGCCCTTGAGCGCGGCGTACCCGGCGGCGACCGAGTAGAGGCGCTCGGCCATCTCGGTGTTCGTCTGGAAGAACGCCTCCGGCGAGATGCGGAACTCGAGCCCGCCGAGCTCCTCGCGGAGCTGCGGCGCGCCCGCGAGGTGGTCGGTCTCGCCGCCCGCGGTGGTCTCGCCGACGTCGTGCATGCGCGTCCAGAACGTGCCGTGCCCGCCGGCCGCGGCGACGAGCCCCTCCTCGTCCAGCGCGCCCGGCGAGGTCACGAGCCGCACCTGCAGGTCGCCGGTGCGCCGGCCCTCGCGGATGACGACGTTGCGCAGGAACCCCGCCTGGGCGCGGCGGTCGTAGGCGCTCAGACCCTGCTCGCGGCACCAGCCGACGATCGCCCGGCGCAGCGCGTTGACCTGCTCGGACGCGAGCAGGTCGTCCTCGACGTGGACGATCTCCTCCCACGAGCCGGGCTTGTGGAAGCCGCACACGAGCTCGCCGTCCTCGCCGGTGCCGAACGAGTACTCGAGCTTGTTGCGGTACCGCCACCGGTCGACTGCCGGGACGATCGGCTCGACCGTGAACCCGTCGAGCCTGCCGATCCGCCGCAGCGCGTCCTCGACCTGCTCGGTCTTGACCTCGAGCTGCTTCTCGTACGGCAGCACCTGCCACGGGGCGCCGGGATGGCCGGGGGCGGCCGGCTCGACCCGGTCGGGCGCCGGCTCGAGCACCTCGACGGCGCGCGCCTCGGCGTAGCCGCGCTTGCGCTTGGTGACGACGGCGCGCACCCGGTCGCCGGGGACGGCGCCGGAGACGAACACGACGTAGCCGTCCAGCCGCGCCACGCCGGCGCCGCCGTGGGCGAGCGACTCGACGCGCAGGTCGAGCTCCTGGCCGCGCTCGGGGCGCTTGGCGGTGACGGGAGCGGACACGACCCGTCACGGTAGCGCCGCTCAGCGCAGCTTCTTCTCGATCGCGCTCAGGACCGACTTGCGGTTCGCGTTGCGCTTCTCGTGGTCGTGCACCAGGCGGAGGTCCGCGGGCTCGAGCTCGCCGAGGCGCGCGATGACCTGCGCGGCGGTCAGGTCGTCGTAGCCGGAGATCGGGAACGGCGAGCCCAGGCCGGCCGAGCGGCGGACCTTGTCGACCTCGCGCAGCACGCGGTCGGTGCCCGGCGGGCGGCGGACCGCGACGCGCGCCTTGCCGGTCCCGCGGCCGGGCGCTCCCGCGATCGCCTCCAGGCGCGCGATCGCGTCCTCGGTCTGGGCGCGGCCGACCGCGACGAGCCTGTCGACGAGGTCCTCGGCGTCGTCGCGGGTGATCCGGCCGCGGGTGACCGCGTCGTCGAGCGTCTCGCGGATGCGCTCGCGCGTGAGCATCACCGACCGCGCGAGGAGGTCACGGACCGAGACGAGCGTCGAGCGGGTCTCCTCGTCGGCGTCGGTCGCGGCGGACGTCTTCCTGGGCTGCGCCATGGGTGGCGGGGACGGCGGGGGCGCCGCTACTTGCCGGCGTTGTCGGCCACGTACTGCGCGACCGCGTCCGCCTCGGCGCCCTCGAGGAGGTTGTTCGGCATCACGCCGGGGCCCTCCTCGATCGCCTTCCTGACCCGGTCGGCGTCCGGCTGGAGCTCGTCGAGGTTCGGCCCGACCTGGCCCTCGGTGTCCGCGGCCGCGAGCGTGTGGCAGCTCCCGCACGTGTTCGCGAACACCTGCCGCGGATCGCTGCCGCCCGACGTCTCGCCGCCGGCGGTGCTGGTCTGCGCGCCCGTGTCCGGGGCGGCGCCGCCGGTGTCGCCGCCGCCGTCGTCGTCGTCACCGCCGCATCCGGCGGCAGCCAGTACGAGGGCCGCGAGCGCGGCCAGTGCAAGCCGATGCAGACGCATGTCGGCCACCGTACTACCCGGCCGCGAGGAGTTCGAGCAGTGCCTTCTGCGCATGACGCCGGTTCTCGGCCTGATCCCAGATCCGCTGTCGGGAGCCGTACAGGACCTCGGCCGTGATCTCCTCGCCGGGATGCGCCGGCAGGCAGTGCAGCGCGACCGCGCCGTCGGCCGCGCGGCCCAGCAGCGCGTCGTCGATCCGGTAGGGCTCGAGCGCCGCGCGCCGCTCCTCGGCGGTGTCCTCGTCGCCCATCGAGACCCACACGTCGGTGTAGAGCGCGTGCGCGCCGGCGGCCGCCTCGGCGGGATCGGCGACGAGCGTCGCCGGCACGCCCGGCTCGAGCTGGTAGCCCTCCGGCGCGGCGACCCACACGTCGACGCCGGCCTTCGACCCGAGGATCGCGAGCGAGCGCGCGACGTTGTTGCCGTCGCCGACGTAGGCGAGCTTCAGGCCCTCCAGCCGGCCGAACGTCTCGCGCAGCGTCAGCAGGTCGGCGAGCGCCTGACACGGATGGTGGCCGTCGCTGAGCATGTTGAACACCGGCACCGGGCTGTGCGCGGCGAGCTCCTCGAGGGCCGCGTCGGCGTACGTCCGCCAGCCGATCGCCGCGACGTGGCGGCCGAGGACGAGGGCGGTGTCGCGCACCGACTCGCCGCGGGTGAGCTGCATCTCGCCGGGCCGCAGCACCAGCGGATGGCCGCCGAGCTCGAACACGCCGGCCTCGAACGAGATCCGCGTGCGGGTCGACGGCTTGTCGAACAGGAGCGCGACAGAGCTGCCCTCCAGGGCGCGCGAGGCGAGCGGCTCGCGCTTGAGCTCGGCGGCGCGGATGAGCAGCCGCTCGAGCTCCGTGGAGGTCAGCTCGTCGCCGGTGAGGAAGTGGCGTGGCAAGGTGCGCGATTATGCAGGTCCTCTCCTGGAACCTCTTCCACGGCCGCTCGCGGCCCCCGGCCGGGCGCGAGCTGCTCGCCGAGTTCTCAGGCGCGCTGGCCGGCTGGTCGTGGGACGTGGCGCTGCTCCAGGAGGTGCCGCCGTGGTGGCCGCGCCCGCTCGCCGAGCGCTGCCGCGCGTCGATGCGCATGTGCCTGACCAGCCGCAACGAGCCGTACGCGCCGCGGGTCTGGCTCGCGCGCCGGTGGCCGGACCTCGTGAGGTCCGGCGGCGGCGGGTGCAACGCGATCCTCGTGCGCGGCCAGGCGATCCGCGAGCACCGCGCGCAGCGGCTGACGTGGCTGCCCGAGCGGCGCTGGGTGCACGGCGTGCGCCTGGCGGACGGGACCTGGGCGGCGAACCTCCACGCGTCCAAGCAGGAGCCGCGCGAGCAGACCGTCCGCGACGTGCGCCGCGCCGCCGCGGCGGTGCGCGCGTGGTCGGCGGGCGCGCCGCGGGCGATCCTCGGCGGCGACTTCAACCTGCCCGGCCCGGAGACCGTGGTCGACGGCCTGGACCGGCTCGCCGGCGGCGGGGTCGACTACGTGCTCGGTCGCGGCTGGCGGCGCGTGTCGGCGCAGGCGCTCGACGCGGGCCCGCTCTCCGACCACCGCCCGATCGTCGTGACGCTCGCCGCGGCGGCCTAGATGCTCAGCGGCCGCGCAGCTGCTCGACGATCTCGGGGAGGAGCCGGTCGGCGTCCTCGTTGGCGACCTGGCACGTGCCGGCCGCCTCGTGGCCGCCGCCGCCGTAGCGCAGCATGAGCGCGCCGACGTCGACCGGCGAGGTGCGGTCGATGATCGACTTGCCGACCGCGAAGACCGTGTTCTGCTGCTTGAGGCCCCACAGGACGTGGACCGACACGCGCGCCTGCGGGAACAGGGCGTAGATCATGAAGCGGTTCGTCGGGTGGATGACCTCCTCGCCGCGGAGGTCGAGCACGACGACGTCGCCGTGCAGCGTGGAGTGCTCGCGGATCTGGCGGACGGCCGGGACGGCGTGCTCGCGGTACAGCGTGACGCGCTCGGCGACGTCCGGGGTGTCGAGGATCTCGCCGACGCTCATCTCCGTGCACGCGTCGATGAGCTGCATCATGAGCTGGTAGTTCGAGATCCGGAACTCGCGGAAGCGCCCCAGGCCCGTGCGCGGGTCCATGAGGAACGAGAGCAGGATCCAGCCGTTCGGGTCGAGGATCTCGGACTCGGAGAACTTCGCCGCGTCGGCCTTGTCGACCGCCTCGAGGATCTCGTCCCACGGCTCGCTGCCGAACGTCTCGCGCCCGCCGAAGTACTCGTAGACGACGCGGGCGGCCGAGTCGGCCTCGGCCAGCACCTGGTTCGGGTTGTCGTCGCCGACGCGCTCGACCTCCGAGTGGTGGTGGTCGAACGCCAGGTGGACGCCCGGGTTGTAGGGCAGGTTCGTGGTGATGTCGGTCGGACGCAGCTCGACCTTGCCGTCCTGCATGTCCTTCGGGTGGACGAACAGGATGTCGTCGAGCATCCCGAGCTGCTTGAGCAGGGCGGCGCAGACGAGCCCGTCGAAGTCCGAACGGGTGACGAGACGGTGACGGGTCGCGGTCGAAGCCATGGTCCGATCGTCGGCAGCTCCGCCGCGATCCTTAGCCCGATCGCTCAGTTCCGGGCCCGGAGTCCAAAGCCCCTGAGCATCAGGAGCGCCTTGCCGCCCAGCGAGCCCGGCTCGGGGAGGATCCCGAGCTGCCGGCCGGCGTCGTAGGCGTCGAAGAACGCGCGGATCCGCCACAGCCTGCCGGTCGCCTCGTCGCGCTCGGCGACGACGACGACGTGGGCGACGAGGAAGCGGCCGGACGCGGGCAGCCCCTCGAGCTCGCCGCGGTGGGTGGCGACGAGCTTCATCGGCGCCGAGATGTGGTTGCCGGCGACCATCCGCGGGCCGGTCTGCTCGACGCGCGCGTCGGGGAAGCCGGCCCACAGCCGCCGGGCGTGCTCGCCGAGCTCCGCCGGCCCGGTCAGCGGGTGGGTGAGCGGGTCCTCGTAGTGCACGTCCTCGGTGCACAGCGGCGCGAACGCGCCGGGGTCGCGCCCCGACCACGCCGCCTGGTAGGCGTCCATGAGCTCGTCGTGCGTCATTCGAACTGCGGCAGGCCGACGGGCGTCGTCGACGCCTCGGCGTACAGCCGCCGGGGGATTCTGCCCGCTCCGCGCGCGAGGTACCCCGCCTCGACGGCGAGCGCGATCGCGCGGCCCATCGCGACCGGGTCCTCGGCCTTGGCGATCGCGCTGGCGGCCATGACGCCGTCGCACCCGAGCTCCATCGCCAGCGCGGCGTCCGAGGCTGTGCCGATGCCGGCGTCGACGATCACCGGCACGCTCGCCTGCTCGACGATGAGCTGCAGGTTGTACGGGTTGCGGATCCCCATGCCGCTGCCGATCGGCGAGCCGAGCGGCATGACCGCCGCGCAGCCGACGTCCTCCAGCCGCCGCGCGAGCACCGGGTCGTCGGTCGTGTACGGCAGGACGGTGAAGCCCTCGTCGACGAGCTCCTCGGCGGCGAGCAGCAGCTCGGGAGCGTCGGGCAGCAGCGTGCGCTCGTCGCCGATGACCTCGAGCTTGATCCAGTCGGTCTCGAACGCCTCGCGCGCGAGCCTGGCGGTGACGACCGCGTCGCGCGCGGTGAAGCAGCCGGCGGTGTTCGGCAGCACGTCGACCTTCGCGCGGTCGAGCACCTCGACCAGGCCGGTGCGGCCGACCGCGTCGACGCGGCGCAGCGCGACCGTGACGAGCTCGGCGCCGGTCGCGGCGATCGCGGTCTCGAGCAGCTCGAGCGTCGGGAAGCCGGTGCCGAGGATGAGCCGGCTCGTGTAGGTGCGGTCGGCGATCGTGAGCATCGGAGCCGGTCAGCCTCCCTGGATGGCGGTGAGCACCTCGACGCGCGCGCCGTCGGCGACGACGTGCTCGCTCCACGCGCCGCGCGGGACGACCTCGGCGTCGACGGCGACCGCGACGCCGCGCGCCTGCGGCGGGACGTCGAGGCGGTCGAGCAGCTCCTCGACGGTCGTGCCCTCGTCGACGGTGACCGGCTCGCCGTTGAGCAGGATCGACGTCATGTCAGGACCTCCTTCTCGGCGACCTGCGCGACGACGCGCTCCGCCGTGATCGGGGCGAGCAGGATGCCGTTGCGGAAGTGCCCGGTCGCGACGAGCACGCGGCCGCGCCGCTCGAGCAGCGGCAGGTTGCCGGGCGCGCCGGGACGCAGGCCCGCGCCGGTCTCCTCGATCACGAGCTCGGAGATCCCCGGCACGAGCTCGGTCGCGTCGCGCAGCAGCTCGTACACGCCGCCGGCGGTGACGGTCTGGTCGAAGCCCCGCTCCTCGACCGTCGCGCCGAGGACGTAGCGGCCGTCGCCGCGCGGGACGAGGTAGCCGCCCTCGAAGCGCAGGACGCGGTCGAGCAGGCCGGGGCCCGCCGGGTCGCGCAGCCGCAGGATCTGGCCCTTGACCGGGCGGACCGGGAGGTCGCCCAGGACCTGCGCCGACCACGCGCCGGCGGCGAGCACGACGGCGCCGGCGCGGACGGTCTCGCCGGCGGCGGTGCGCAGCTCGCCGGCGTCGGCGTCGAGCGCGGCGACCTCGGCGCCCTCGTCGAGCCGGACGCCGGCGTCGCGGACGCGCCCGGCCAGCGCGGCGACGACCGCGCGCGGGTCGACCGCGTGGTCGTCGGGGACGTGGAGCGCGAGGCGGACGGTGGGCGCCAGCGCGGGCACCAGGCGACGCGCGGCGCTCGGCAGCAGCCGCTCGACGCGCAGCCCGTGGCGCTCGCGGAACGCGAGCTCGCGGTCGAGCGCCTCGGCCTCGTCGCGGTCGCGCGCCACGTGCAGGGTGCCGGCCGTGTGCAGCGCGACCCCCAGCTCCTCGGCGAACGCGGGCCACAGGGCGGCCGAGCGCAGCCCGTCCTCGATGAGCTCGGCGTGGCCGATCTCCGCCTCGCTGACCGGCGCGAGCATCCCGGCCGCGTAGTGCGAGGCGCCCTCGCCGACGCGCCCGCGCTCGAGGATCCGCACGGTCATGCCCGCCCGCGCCGCACGGTCGGCGACGGCGAGGCCGATGATCCCGCCGCCGATGACGGCCAGATCGGGATTCGTCGGTGTGGTGGGTGCCAAGGCCTTCTCCCTTCGCCGGCATGACCCGGATCAGGTGGTGACGGTCGGCGCCGGATGCGCCCTCTCAGCCCCCGGGCGGGGGCTCCCGTGTCACCCTCCATGGTAGTGCGAGACCTCAGCGATTCCCGCCTGTACCTCGTGTCCGGCGCCCACCCGGGCGGACGCCCGCTCGCGGACGTGCTGCGGCCGGCGCTGGCCGAGGGCGTCGACATCTTCCAGCTCCGCGAGAAGGGGATGCCCGACGACCTCGTGCTCCGGCACGCCGAGGTCGCGCGGCGCCTGTGCGAGGAGGCGGGCGCGGTGTTCGTGCTCAACGACCGCCCCGACCTCGTCGCGGCGGCGGGGGCGGACGGCGTGCACGTCGGCCAGGACGACATGCCGGTCGACGAGGCGCGCGCGATCGTCGGGCGCGACCGGATCGTCGGCCTGTCGACGCACTCGATCGAGCAGGTCGACGCGGCGCTCGAGGCCGACGTCGACTACTTCGCGGTCGGCCCCGTGCACCCGACGCCGACGAAGCAGGGCCGGCCCGCGATCGGGCTCGAGCCGATCCGCCACGCGGCGCGGGTCGCGGGCGACCGCCCGTGGTTCGCGATCGGCGGGATCGACGAGGACACCGTGCGCGACGTGCTCGACGCCGGCGCGCGGCGCGTGGTCGTCGTCCGCGCGATCGCCGACGCGGAGCACCCCGCGCGCGCGACGCGTACGCTGCGCCGCCTGATCGAGCTGGCGGAGATCCATGGCTGACCGGATGCGGGAGCGCTACGCGCGCAGCGAGGCGCGCAACGAGGAGATCCGGCAGAGCCTGGAGCCGCTCGCGCCCGGCGAGCGCCCGGGCGCGGTGACGGTCGCCGCGATCGTCGCGATGCTCATCGCGATCGCGAACGCGGTGCTCATCGCCGTCGACGCGGGCCCCGGCGACAACAGCGACGCGCTCGCGTCGGGCATCGGCCTGTCGATCGTGCTCGTCGCCGCCGCCGTCGGGATGTGGAAGGCCAGGTACTGGGCGGTCCTGGGCTTCCAGGCGCTGCTCGTCATCCAGATCATCGTGTCGAGCGCGGCGCTGCTCGGCGCGACGTCGTGGTGGGCGGCGCTCGTCTGGACGGTCGTGATCGCGCTGTGCGGCTGGCTGTTCTGGAAGCTCATCCGCGCGATGGCGCGGATCCAGATGCCGCAGCGGTAGCCACGGCAGGTCGCCGGGCACAGGCCGGGCGCTAGGTTTCATCGCCTATGGCCGAGAGCTCCTACGACTGCATCGTCATCGGGTCCGGCCCTGGTGGGTATGTCGCCGCGATCCGCGCCGCCCAGCTGGGCATGAAGACCGCCGTCGTCGAGAAGGATCAGGTTGGCGGGCGCTGCCTGAACTACGCGTGCATCCCAGCCAAGGCGGTGCTGCGATCGGCGGACATCCTCACCGAGGTCCGCGAGGCGAACGAGTTCGGCGTCACGGTCGGGGAGCCGTCGGTCGACTACGGCGCGATCTCCGAGCGGCGCAAGAAGGTCATCAAGACGCTCACCGGCGGCGTGTCGGGGCTCTTCAAGAAGAACGGCATCGACCTCATCGAGGGGTTCGCGTCGCTGACCGCCGACGGCAACGTGAAGGTCGGCGGCAACTTCGACGGCCAGGAGATCCAGGCGGGCAAGGTCGTGCTCGCGACCGGCTCGGTGAAGAAGCCGATCCCCGGCGTCGAGTTCGGCGGGCGCGTGATCGGCACCGAGGAGGCGTGGGCGCTCGAGGAGCTGCCGAAGTCGATCGCGGTCGTCGGCGCGGGCGCGTCGGGCTCGGAGATCGCCTCGGCGTTCGCCCGGCTCGGGTCGGAGGTGCACCTGTTCGAGGCGCTCGACCGCGTGCTGCCGACCGAGGACCCGGACATCTCGAAGGTCGTCGAGCGCGGCCTGAAGAAGCAGGGCATGTCGGTCCACACGAAGACGCTCGTCGAGAACGTCGAGACGACCGACACGTCGGTGCGCTTCACCGCCGGCGGCGACCAGCTCGAGACCGAGTGGCTCGTCATCGCCGCCGGGCGCGGGCCGGACATCGAGGGGCTCGGGCTCGACGAGGCGGGCGTCAAGCTCGACGACAAGGGCCTCATCGCGGTCGACGGCGCGCTGCGCACGTCGGTGCCGAACGTCTACGCGATCGGCGACCTCGTCGCGGGTCCCGCGCTCGCGCACAAGGCGTCCGACGAGGGCATCATCGCGGTCGAGGACGCGGCCGGGCGCGAGACGCACCCGCTCGTCCACGTCGACATCCCGCGCGCGACGTTCTGCACGCCGAACGTCGGCTCGTTCGGGCTGACCGAGCAGCAGGCGCGCGAGCAGGGCTACGACGTCGTCGTCGGCAAGCTCCAGTACGGCGCGGTCGGCGCGGGCACCGTGTACGGCGACCGCCAGGGCGTCGTGAAGGTCGTCGGCGAGTCGAAGTACGGCGAGCTGCTCGGCGGGCACATCGTCGGCACGCGCGCGACCGAGCTGATCCAGGAGCTCGTCAACGTGCGCGCGCTCGAGGGCGGCTACAGCGAGGTGGCCCGGATCGTCCACGGCCACCCGACGCTGTCGGAGGCGGTCATGGAGGCCGCCCGCGACGCGGATGGCTGGCTCATCCACGGATAGCGACGCCCTCCCGGCGTTCTACTTCGACCTCTCCTCCCCGGAGTGCTGGCTGGCGGCCGAGCGCGTCCTGCGCGTCGTGCCGCCGCCGTGCGAGTGGATCCCGGTCGCGATGCCGTTCGAGGGCGCGTTCCGCTGCGCGGAGGAGGAGGCGATCTTCCGCGCGGAGATCGAGCGCGTCGCGGCCGAGCGCGACCTGCAGGAGGTCCGCTGGCCGGCGCCGTTCCCGTTCGACAGCTCGTTCGCCCAGCGCGCGGCGACGTTCGCGAAGGGCGGGGGCAAGACCGTCGGGTTCGCGCTGGCCGCGTTCCGCCAGGCGTTCGCCGGCGGCCGCGACCTGTCGGACCCGCAGAACGTGATGATCGCCGCGGCGGCGGTGGAGATCCACCCGCGCGCGCTGCTCGTCGGCGCCGAGACCGCCGGCACGCGGCGCCGCCTGGAGGAGGCGACTCAGCTGGCCCGCGAGCGCGGCGTGGTGAGCGTCCCGGCCGTCTGGGTCGACGGAGAGGTCTTCCACGGCGACGACGCGCTCGAGGCCGCCGGCGCCGCCGTCGCCGCGGCCTGAGCCCGCCGCCCTGAGGCGGCGCCCGCGAGGCTCGACGAATGTCGGAGCCACGTCCACCGGATGGAGGAGTAGTGTGGGCCGCAGCATGGACGCCACCTCGCCCGACCCCCTCACCCGCCTGGCCGCTGCGCTCGAGTCGCTGTCGAGCAGCCAGCTCGCCCTCGCGGACGCCGCCGAGCGCCTCGCCCGCGCCTCCGACGCGGTGCCCCGCGAGCGCCTGACCGGCGCGGCCGACCGCTCGCGCAGGGCGGCCCGCCACGCCAAGGCGGCGGCGGCGCGCGTCAGCGCCACGCAGCTCCCCGGACTGTGAGCGTCCGCCACCGGACGCGTCGCGCTACTGTGCGACGCAGCCGATGGCTGAGCGCGTAGCCGACCGGACGCAGGATCGCGAGCTCCCGGACCCGGGGACGGCACGCGAGTGGCTGTCGGCGATGATGCTCATCCGCCGCTTCGAGGAGCGCGCGGGCGAGATGTACGCCAAGGCCAAGGTCGGCGGCTTTCTGCACCTCGCGATCGGCGAGGAGGCCACGATCGTCGGCTCGTGCCGCGCGCTGCGCGACGAGGACTACCTCATCTCGACGTACCGCTCGCACGGCCACGCCCTCGCGCGCGGGACGTCGCCCGACGCGGTGATGGCCGAGCTGTTCGGCCGCGTCGACGGCTGCTCGCGCGGGCGCGGCGGGTCGATGCACATGTTCGACCTCGAGCACCGCTTCATGGGCGGCTACGGGATCGTCGGCGGCAACCTGCCGCTCGGCGCGGGGATGGCGCTCGCGTCCGACTACCTCGGCACCGACGACGTGACGCTGTGCGTCTTCGGCGACGGCGCGTCGAACCAGGGGACGTTCGGCGAGACGCTCAACCTCGCCGCGCTGTGGCGCCTGCCGGTCGTCTTCATGGTCACCAACAACCAGTTCGGGATGGGGACCGCGATCGAGCGCCACTCCGCGGTGACCGACCTGAAGGTCAAGGGCGAGGGCCTCGGCGTGCCGGGCATGGAGTGCGACGGCATGGACGTGCTCGACACCTACACGATGACCCAGGAGGCGCTGCGCATCGCGCGCGAGGAGCGCCAGCCGATCCTGCTCGAGGCCGAGACGTACCGGTTCCGCGGCCACTCGATGGCCGATCCGGAGGAGTACCGGACGAAGGAGCAGGTCGCCGAGTGGCGGCGCCGTGACCCGATCGAGACGTTCGGCCGCCGGCTGGTCGACGCGGGCGTGCTGACCGACGAGGACGTCGAGCGGCTCGACCGCGAGGCGATCGAGCGCGTCGACCGGGCGGTCGAGTTCGCCGACGCCTCACCGCCGCCGTCGCCGGAGGACCTCTACGAGGACGTCTACGTGCTCGGCGGCCAGGTGCGCGGCTGGTACTCGGTCGACGAGCGCGGCGAGGGCGTCTACGAGGGCCAGGACACGGCCGCGATGGGCACCGGCGCCCGCGCGGTCGAGCGCGCCCCCGACGAGGACGACGAGGACGCCGGCCGGGCGCCGGAGGGCGCGACCTAGATGGCGGTGATGCGGTATCGCGAAGCGCTGAACCAGGCCCTTCGCGAGGAGATGCAGCGCGACGAGCGGGTGTTCCTCATGGGCGAGGACATCGGCGTGTTCAACGGCGCGTTCAAGGTCACCGCCGGGCTGCTGGAGGAGTTCGGCGACAAGCGCGTCCGCGACACCCCGATCAGCGAGAACACGATCACCGGCATGGGCGTCGGCGCCGCGATGCTCGGCCTGCGGCCGGTGGTCGAGCTCATGACGATCAACTTCTCGCTGCTGGCGATGGACCAGATCGTCAACCACGCCGCCCACATCCGCTACATGTTCGGCGGCCAGGTGAAGGTGCCGCTCGTCGTGCGCATGCCCCAGGGCGCCGGCCACCAGCTCGGCCCGACCCACTCGCACTCGTGGGAGGCCTTCTACCTGCACGTCCCCGGCCTGCTCGTCGCGGTGCCGTCCACGCCCGCCGACGCCAAGGGCCTGCTGAAGGCGGCGATCCGCGACGACAACCCGGTGATCTTCATCGAGCACGAGTACCTCTACGGGCAGCGCGGCGAGGTGCCCGGCGACGAGGACTTCGTGGTCGACTTCGGCCGCGCCCGCGTCGCCCGCGAGGGCTCGGACGTCACGATCGTCGGCATCTCGCGCATGGCCCGCACCGCCGAGCGCGCCGCCGCGATCCTCGCCGAGGAGCACGAGATCGACGCGGAGGTCATCGACCCCCGCACGCTGCGGCCGCTCGATCTCGACACGATCTTGAAGTCCGTTCGCAAGACCAACCGCGCGGTCATCGTCGAAGAGGGGTGGCCGCACGGCGGGGTCGGCGCGAACTTCGCCGCCCTCATCCAGGAGCAGGCGTTCGACGATCTCGACGCGCCCGTCGGGCGCGTCACCGGCGCCGACGTGCCGATGCCGTACGCGAAGAACCTCGAGGAGATCGCGTACCCGCACGAGCCGCAGATCGTCGAGGCCGTGCTCGCAACCTTCCGCGACCTCTAGGAGAGAAGAGCCTTGCCCGACGTCGTCATGCCCCGCCTGTCCGACTCGATGGAGGAGGGAACGATCCTCCGCTGGCTCGTCGACGACGGGACGGAGGTCAAGCGCGGGGACGAGATCGCGGAGATCGAGACCGACAAGGCCACGATGACGTTCGAGGCCGACGCCGACGGCGTCCTGCGGATCGTCGCCCAGGAGGGCGACACGCTGCCGCTCGGCGCGGTGATCGCGACGATCGGCGAGCCCGGTGGCGGCAACGGCGCCGCGCCGGCCGCCGAGCCCGAGGCGACCGAGACCGCCGCCGCGGGCGAGGCGCCCGCCCAGCAGGTGCGGGCCGCCGAGCCCGCCGCGCCGGCCCCCGCACCCTCCGCCCCGGCCGCGCCCGACGCCGCGCCGTCCGGCGGCGCCGGCCGCGACGGGCGCATCAAGGCGTCGCCGGTCGCGCGCCGCATCGCGCGCGAGCGCGGGATCGACCTGTCGACGATCACCGGCACCGGCCCGGGCGGCCGGATCGTGAAGGCCGACGTGGAGAGCGCCGCCGCCGGCGCGCCCGCGCAGCCCGCCGCTCCGCCGGAGGCGCCGCAGGCCGAGCCCGCCGCCCCGGCGGCCGCCGCCGCGCCGCCTCCGCCGGCGCCGAAGGTCGCCGAGACCGGCACCGCGAAGGGCGACGTGACCGTCGAGGAGCTCAGCCGGATCCAGCAGACGATCGCGCGCCGCATGGCCGAGTCGAAGGCGACCGTGCCGGAGTTCTCGATCACGACCGAGGTCGACATGGAGGCGGCCGTCGAGCTGCGGGCCAAGCTCAAGGAGCTCGCCGATCCCCCGCCGTCGTACAACGACATGGTCGTCAAGGCCGCGGCGATCGCGCTGCGCGACCACCCGCGCGCGAACGGCTCGTACAAGGACGGCCGGTTCGAGCTCTACAGCCGCGTGAACGTCGGCATCGCGGTCGCGGCCGAGAACGCGCTGATCGTCCCGACGATCTTCGACGCCGACCAGAAGGGCCTCGGCGAGATCGCGCGCGACAGCCGGGCGCTGGCCGAGCGCGTGCGCGCGGGCGTCATCACGCCGCCCGAGCTGAGCGGCGCGACGTTCACGGTCTCGAACCTCGGGATGTACGGGATCACCGAGTTCCAGGCGATCATCAACGCCCCGCAGGCGGCGATCCTCGCGGTCGGCGCGCTGCGCCGGCTGCCGCGGGTCGTCGGCGACGAGATCGTCCCGCGCAACGTGATGAAGCTGACGCTCGTCAGCGACCACCGGATCCTGTACGGCGCGGACGCCGCCGAGTTCCTGGGCCGGATCAGGACGCTGCTCGAGGAGCCGCTCGGCCTGGCGCTCTGACGCGGGCCGGCTACTCGGCGGGCTGCCCGGGCTTGCCGCCCAGCAGCCCGTCGACGGCGCCGGCGACGTTCTTCACCGCGCCCTCGACGTCGCCCTTCGCGGCGTTCCCGACGCCCTTGCCGGCGTGCTCGACGGCGCCGCCGACGCGGCCGGTGACGTTCTGGACCGCCTGGTCGGCGGCCTTGCCGGCGTTCTGGACGGCCTGCGCGGCCCGGTCGGTGGTGCGCCGCACGGGCTCGCCGGCGCCGGGGGCGACCTCGTCGGTCGTGTCGCCGACGGCGTCGCCCGCGCCGCGCACGGTCCGCGCGGCGGTGTCGGTGACCTCCTCGACGGGCGCGGCGCGCGGCGCCTGCTCCCCGGAGCCGCCGGAGGTCCGGCCGCCCGAGGACGGCGCGGGCGCCGCGGCGGCGCCCGGACCGGTCGCGGGCGCGGACGGCGTGCGGCCGGCCGGAGCCGGGCCGCCCGGGGACGTGATGCCGATCCTGCGGGCCCCACCGGTCCGGCCGCGCCGCGGACGGGACGGGGCGTCGCTGCCGGCGGCGGCCGGCTCGGCCCGGCCGCCGAGCACGATCGGGGCGGAGGCGGGCGCGAGCCCGGGCGCGCCGTCCCCGCCGCCCGTGGGCGCGGAGGCCAGGCGCGCGTCGGCGAGCGTCACACGGTCGCCGTCGCCGTCGGGGGCGATCCCGGGCCAGCCGCGCACGGCGACGAGCGCGCTGAGCGCGAAGAGGACCGTGACCGAGGCCGCGACGAGGCTGAGCCCCGCCCCTGCACTCGCGAGGAACGCACGAGTCACCCGCATCTGCCCTGCCATCGGCAGGCGGCGCGCGCGACTTGAGCCCTCCTGCCGGTCACCGGTAGGCGCCCAACCGGTTCAGCGACTCGTTGGACTCGCGGCTGCGGTCGACCTCGATGCCGGGCGGCGTCGTGTCGGTGAAGACGTACATGCAGAACCAGCGCTTGGGGTCGGGCCCGGGCACGCACGTCCGGTAGACCTCGTCCTCGAGCTTGACCGTCGTCATCGCGCCGATGCCGTCGCGGTACTCGGCGGGAGCGCGGGCGTGCGCGTACGCCCGCGCGGCCGCCGCCTGCGCCTCGAGGTCGCGCTCGGCCTCGGCGCGCACCGGCGCGTGGATCAGCCCGCCGGCGAGCAGGCCGACGGTGACGAGGACGACGAGCGCGGTGCCGGTGACGTCGGTCGCGACGATCTTCGGCATGTCCGGGCGCCGGCGGCGCAGCAGCCGCCCGAGGAGCGGCGCGCCGACGGCCACCGCGACGAGGTTGAAGAACCCGGCGAGCAGGAGCGCGCCCATGGGCTCCGTCGGGCCGTCGCCGGCGATCGGCAGGACCCGCAGCAACCACGCGTCGCCGACGGTCAGCAGCAGGAACGTCGGCCACAGCATCGCGCCGCGCCAGCGCCAGCGCAGACGGGAGCGCCACAGGGGCTCGACGTCCATGCCCGCAGGGTAGGCAGTAGCCTCGGGGGCATGGATCTCTGGGTCGCCCACCTCGGTCGGATCCCCTACCGCGAGGCCCTCGCGCTCCAGCACCGCGTGCGCGCCGCCCGGCAGGCGGGTGCGATCCCCGACACGCTGCTGCTGCTCGAGCACGACCCGGTCTACACGCGCGGCCGGCGCAGCGCCGAGGGCGAGCTGCCGCTCGGCGAGCAGTGGTACCGCGACCGGGGGATCGAGATCGTCGACGTCGACCGCGGCGGCAAGGTGACCTACCACGGGCCCGGCCAGCTCGTCGGCTACCCGATCATGGCCGTCGAGCGCGTCCGTGACTTCGTCGACACGATGGAGCGCGCGATCATCGCCGCGCTCGCCGAGGAGGGCATCCGGGCGCGCTCGCGCGCGCACGAGGGCCTGGACTACATCGGCGTCTGGGTCGAGGACCGCAAGATCGCGTCGGTGGGCGTGAACGTGCAGCGCGGCGTCACGACGCACGGGTTCGCGGTGAACGTCGACAACGACCTCACCCCGTTCGAGTGGGTGATCCCGTGCGGGCTGGGCGGCGTGCGGATGACCTCGATCGCCGCGGAGACGGGCGGAACGCCCGACGGCGCCTGCTTCCGCAAGCGCATGGCGCACCACTTCAGCCAGGCGGTCGGACGCCGCCGGCGGCTCGTGGGCCGCCATCGGCTGGAGAGCGCGGACGCGCCAAGTCCGGTCACGACCTGACTCCGATCGGTCCCCTGGGCAGTTCAGGGGTCATGGGAAGAACCACGATGGCCCTTCTCGCGGCAGGGATGACCGCGATGCTCGCGCCCGCGTCGGCCTCGGCCGCCGACGCCATCTACGGCGTGACCGCCGAGAACCGGCTCGTCCGCTTCACGTCCGAGGCGCCGGCGGCCGCGCTCGGCAACACCGCGATCACCGGCCTCGCCGCGAACGAGCGCGTGGTCGCGCTCGACGTGCGCCCGCAGGACGACACGCTCGTCGCGGTCACCTCCGCGAACCGCGCGCTGCAGGTCAATCCCGTCACCGGCGCGACGCGGCCGGCCTACGGCCCGTTCTCCCCCGCGCTGAGCGGGCAGAACTTCGGCGCGGACTTCGACCCGGTCGGCGCGGGCGCGCTGCGGATCGTCTCCGACGGCGAGCAGAACCTGCGCGTGACGAGCGCGGCGACGCTCGCCGAGGGCGCGCTCGCCTACCCGGCGGGCGACGCGGGCGCCGGCAGCAACCCGTCGGTGGCGGCGCTCGCCTACACGAACAGCACGCCCGGCGCGACGAGCACGACCGCGTACGGGATCGACACCGCGCGTGACGCGCTCGTGCGGCTCGACCCGCCCCCCGCGGGGACGCTGCACACCGTCGGCGCGCTCGGCGTCGACGCGGGCGAGCCCGCGGGCTTCGACATCGCGCCTGCCGGCAACGTCGCGTACGCGGCGCTCAAGCCCGCCAACCAGGACGCGCACCGGCTCTACCGCGTGAACCTCGCCAACGGCCGGGCGACCGAGGTCCGTGAGAACGCGCCGATCACGCTGCCGAGCGGCGCCGGCGCCCTGACCGACATCGCGGTCGCGGGCAGCGTGCCCGACGACAACACCCGCCCGCAGCTCTCGGTTGCGTTCTCCTCGACGATCCTCGAGCAGAACACCGACGTGCTCAGGCCGTCGGTCACCTGCAACGAAACGTGCTTCGTCGAGGTCCGCGCCAAGGTCCAGGGCCGCCGGGCCGGGACCGGCACGGCGACGATCGTCGGCCCCGGCCGTGCGACCGTCCGGGTGCCGCTCGACAGCACCGCCCGCCGGCGGATCGCGCGTCCGGGCACCGAGCTGATCTCGCTCGACATCACCGCCACCGACGCGGCCGGCAACCGCGCGACGCAGAACAACCGCGTCTCGCGGACCCAGACGCTCGCCGTCCGCCGCAGGGGCTAGGCGCTTCGCGCATGCTGCGGCTCGTATGCTCCAGGCAGTGAGCGTCGAGCCGCAGCAGCGCAAGCACCAGACGCGGTCGCGGGCCAACCCCGGCGGGATGGACGTCCTGAAGGTCCTCGGCCCCGACGTCGTCGACATCCGCGAGCGCAAGCCGCCCTGGTTCAAGGTCCCGGCGCCCGGCGGCCGCAAGTACCTCGAGCTGCGCAGCCGCATCAAGAGCGAGGGCCTGCACACGGTCTGCCAGGAGGCGGCCTGCCCGAACATCGGCGACTGCTGGGAGCGCGGCACCGCGACGTTCATGATCCTCGGCGACACGTGCACGCGCCGCTGCGGGTTCTGCAACGTCAAGACCGGCAAGCCGACGTGGAACGACCCGCTCGAGCCCGCGCGCGTCGCCCGGTCGGTCGCGCGGATGGGCCTGCGCTACGCGGTCATCACGAGCGTCGACCGCGACGACCTGCCCGACAAGGGCGCGCGGATCTGGGCCGCGACGATCCGCCAGATCCGCCGCCAGGCGCCCGGCTGCAAGGTCGAGGTGCTCACGCCCGACTTCCAGGGCCACGAGATGCCGCTCGCGAAGGTCATCGCCGAGCGGCCCGACGTCTTCAACCACAACGTCGAGGTCGCGCCGCGGCTGTACCCGATCGCGCGCCGCGGCTCGCGGTGGGAGCGCTCGCTGCGCGTGCTGCGCAACGCCAAGGAGATGGGCGAGGGCGAGGTGCGGACGAAGTCGGGGCTGATGGTCGGCCTGGGCGAGACCTTCGACGAGCTCGTCGCCGCGTTCGAGGACCTGCGTGAGCACGGCGTCGACCTGCTCACGGTCGGCCAGTACCTGCGGCCGTCCGAGCGCCACCTGCCGGTCGTCCGCTACTGGCATCCCGACGAGTTCAAGGCGCTCGAGGAGGCCGCCTACGCGCTCGGCTTCGAGCACGTCGCGGCCGGCCCGCTCGTCCGTTCGAGCTACCACGCCGACGAGGCGATCCAGCACGACCGGCCCGGCGTCGGTCCGCTCGCGGCCGCGGGGTAGCTCCCGGTGCGCGGGTAGCCTGCCGCGGGCCCCGTGTTCCCGATCAAGGACAACATCCCGACCGACCGGTTCCCGCTGGTCACGGTCGCGCTGATCGTCGCGAACGTCGTCGCCTACTTCGTCCTGCAGGGCGGCGGCTGGACGATCACCGACCCGTTCGCCGGCGAGTGGAGCCTGGCCGAGGAGGCGGCGGTGCCGTGCGACCTGGCCAACCGCTGCCCGCCGGGCGAGCCGGCGCCGGGGCACGTGTCCGGCGTGGTGAGCATCTTCACCGCGATGTTCATGCACGGCGGGATCCTGCACCTCGCCGGCAACATGCTGTTCCTGTGGATCTTCGGCAACAACGTCGAGGACTCCATGGGCCGGTTGACGTTCCTGCTCTTCTACCTGCTGGGCGGCGCGGCGGCCATGATCGCCCAGACGCTCGCCGACCCGACCGCCGCGGTGCCGACGGTCGGCGCGTCCGGGGCGGTGTCGGCGGTGCTCGGCGGCTACCTGCTCCTCTATCCCCGAGCGCGCGTCGTGACGGTCATCTTCATCGTCTTCTTCTTCACGCTCGTCGAGCTGCCGGCGGTGTTCGTGCTCGTCCTCTGGTTCGCCCAGCAGCTCTTCTTCGGCGCGATGGACTACACGACCGGCGGCGTCGGCGACGGCGTCGCGTACTGGGCCCACATCGGCGGGTTCGTGTTCGGGATGCTCGTCATCCGCCTGCTCGCGCGACCCAAGCCGCTGCGCCCGGCGCCGTACCGGTACTGACCTGCCGATGGAGAGCCGGACCGTGATCCTGGGCCTCGCCCTGGTGGTGATCCTCCTCGGCGGGGCGGCGACGATCGCCGACCTCGTCCGCAACGGCCCCACCGCGCTCGCCGCGGCGTCGCTGCTCGTCCTCGCGCTGCTGGCCTCGGGGGTCGTCGGCGCGTTGCGGCATCCTGAGGACCGGTGAGACGACGGACGTGGAGCGGTGCGGGCGCGCGGCGGCGCGCGAGGCGGCGGGCCCTGCTGCTGCTCGCCGCCGTCCTGGTGATCGTCGGCCTCGGCGTCATGGTCGCCTCGGCGCGGCAGGAGCGCGGGGGCCCCGGCGGCGACCGCGCACTGGCGGTCCCGGCCGAGCAGCCGCTGCCGGGTGTCGACGAGGCCGAGGCGAGCACGCCCGGCCAGACCGCGCTCGGGCCGCTGTCGCTGAGCGTCGACCTCGACGACCCCCACGACGAGGTGAAGATCCGGTTCGGCAAGATGCCGCGCGCCGGCCTGCTCGTGAACCTCGACACCGGCGAGGTGCTGTGGCGCCACCGGCCCGAGCGGACGCTGCCGATCGCCTCGCTGACGAAGATGATGACCGGGCTCGTCGTGGTCGATCACCTGAGGCCGGAGGACAAGGCCCGGATCACGAAGTCGGTGCTCGCCTACGAGGGGTCCGCGGTCGGCGTGCTGCCGCGTGGCAAGCGCGTCCGGGTCGAGACGCTGCTGCACGGGCTCATGCTCCCGTCGGGCAACGACGCGGCCCGCGCGCTGGCGTTCCGCACGACCGGCAGCCTGAGGCGCTTCGTCCGGCTCATGAACGAGAAGGCCGGCGCGATGGGCCTGAAGTGCACGCGCTTTGCCTCGATCGAAGGGCTCTCGCGCGGCAACCGCTCGTGCCCGGCCGACCTGGCGGTCATCGCCCGCCGGGTGCTCGACACGCCGCGGCTGGCGCGCATCGTCCGCAAGCGCCGCGCGATCCTGCCGTTCCCGATCAAGGGCGGCCGGATCCACCTCTACAACAACAACCCGCTGCTGCGCGAGGGCTTCCCGGGGACGATCGGGGTCAAGACCGGCTACACGGACGCGGCCGGCCGCTGCCTCGTCGCGGCCGCCAGCCGCGACGGCGTGCGCCTCGGCGTCGTGCTCCTGCACTCGCCCGACCCGGGCGGCCAGGCGAAGAAGCTCCTGCGCCGCGGGTTCCGCGCGCTGCGCCGCTGACCGGTCACGCGACCGCCCGCCGCGCGGCGGCCGCGGCCAGGACGCCGACCGCCTCGACCCCTACGATCGCGTGCCCGCGCGTGGTCAGGTGCAGGCGGTCGCGCGCGTAGACCGTCGGGTCCGCGCACGCCGGGTGCTCGGTCATCGACAGCAGGAACGCGTCGTGGCGCTCGGCGACCGTCCGCGTCACCGCGCCCACCGCGCGCAGCCGGGCGCGCAGCGCCTCGCGGTGCTCGGCGGGGATGACGCCCGGCGCCCGCGTGATGTCCATGAGCTCGAGCAGGAGCACGTCGGCGCCGGCGGCACGGAGCGCGCCGACGATCGCGTCGAGCTCGGCGGTCACCCCGGGGGCGTCGAACGAGGGCCGCAGGCTGTCGTTGCCGCCGGCGCTGACGATCGCCAGGTCGGGCCGCAGCGCCAGCGCCGCGTCCAGCTGGCGCTCGCGCACCTCGGCGGCGAGCAGGTTGCGCCGGCCGAGGTTGTGCACCTCGGCGCGCGGCAGCGCGGCGGCGATCCAGTCGATCCACGAGCGGTCCGGCCAGCCGGCGGCGGGCTCGCGGACGCCCGCGGCGATCGAGTCGCCGACCGCGACGAGCCGGCGCCACGGCGCGGCGCCGAGGCGGGCGGCGAGGTCGGCGTCGCGCGGGACGGTGAGGCCGAGGACGGTCATGCGGGCTCCTGCGGGTGGTGCAGGACGATGCGCAGCGCCACCGCGCCGGCGGCGACGGTCGCGAGCGTGCAGAGCAGGTAGACGTCGGCGAACGGCCCGACGCCGTCGCCGGTCCGCCCGTCGAGCACGGCGGCCAGGCCGGCGATCCCGAGCGCCCCGCCGATCTGCCGGGCGGTCTGGTTCAGGCCGGTCGCGGCGGCGAAGTGCCGCGCGTCGACCGACAGCGCCGCCGCGGTCGAGATGCCGGTGGTGATCGCGCCGGTCCCGATCCCGATGAGCACGCCGACCGGCAGCCAGAAGCTCAGGAACGACGGGTCGGCCGGCAGCGCGGTGACGCACAGCAGCCCGGCCGCCGCGAGGACCGCCGCGCCGGCGACGACGACCGGGCGCGGGCCGCGCGCGGCGACGACCGGGCCGGCGCGCAGCGCGACGAGCGACGCGACGATCGCGCCCGGCGTCATCGCCAGGCCCGCCTCGAGCGCGCTGTAGTCCCACACGTCGACGAGGAACAGGACGCCGACGAGCAGCCACGGGAACAGGGCGGCGCCGTAGAACAGCGAGGCGAGGTTCGCCCACGCGAACGAGCGCCGCTCCCACAGCTCGATCTGGATCGCAGGCGCCGGGTGGCGTGAGGACCGCACGAGCGCGGCGACGATGGCCAGCGCCGCGCCGCCGAGCAGCGCCGCGGTGCGGCCGTCGCCCCAGCTCCACCGCGGGGCCTGCGTGATCGCCGGCGCCGCGGCGCCGACCCCGAGCCCGAGCAGCAGCGTGCCGCCCCAGTCCGGCAGCCGCCCGCTGCGCGGCGCCGACGCCGGCAGCAGCCGCGCCCCGGCGAGGATCGTCAGCGCGATCGGCAGGTTGACGAGGAAGAGCGAGCGCCAGCCGAGCGCGTCGACGAGCACGCCGCCGACCGCCGGGCCGGCCGCGGCCGCGAGCGCGCCGGCCGCGCTCCACGCCCCGATTGCCGCGGCGCGCCGCTGCGGCGACGTGTCGGCGAGCACGACGGCGAGCGACGCCGGGATCATCACCGCCGCGGCGACGCCCTGCAGCGCCCGCGCGACGAGCAGCACCGCCAGCGACGGCGCCGCCGCGCACAGCGCGGACATGATCGTGAAGCCGGCCACGCCGGCGACGAGCAGCGCGCGCCGACCGACGACGTCGGCGAGCCGTCCGGCGGGCGCCAGGAGCGCCGCGAACGTCACCGCGTAGAGCGTGATGATCCACGTCGCGGCGGTCACCGACGCGCCGCGGAAGTGGCCGGTGACGTCCTGGACCGCGAGGTTCGCCACGGTCGCGTCGAGCAGGGCGAGGAACGCGGCGCCGGCCGCGACGAGCAGCACGACCCCCTCGCGTGCGGCCACGGCCGGCCTGGCGGCCGCGGCCCGGGCAACCGTCGGTGTCATCGGAGCATCCCTTCGAGGAGAACAAAAAGCACGATCGGTCGTGCTTTGTATCAGAGACCGAACGGTCGTGCTACTTTTTCTGCGCTCCATGGATCTCGAAGCGCTCGCCCGCCAGGCCCGGACCGACGACGACGCCGCCGATGCCGAGACCGACGGCCGGCGCGTCCGCGGCCGGCGCACCCGCGAGTCGATCCTCCAGGCCGCCGCCGACCTCGCGTCGGTCGAGGGCCTCGAGGGCCTGACGATCGGCCGCCTGGCGTCCGAGCTCGGCATGAGCAAGAGCGGCCTGTTCGCGCACTTCGGCTCGAAGGAGGAGCTGCAGATCGCGACCTACGAGGCCGCCCGCCAGCGCTTCGTCCGGCACGTCGTCGCGCCGTCGCGCGGCATGCCCCGCGGCCGCGCCCGGCTCGAGGCGCTTCTCGGCGACTGGCTCGCCTACTTCCAGCGCGAGGTGTTCCGCGGCGGCTGCTTCTTCAAGGCGGTCATCGCCGAGTTCGACAGCCTCCCCGACAGCCCGGTGCGCGCCGTGGTGACGCAGGGCGTGCGCGAGTTCCAGGAGCTGCTGGCCCGCGAGGTGCGCAAGGCCCAGGAGGCCGGCGACCTGGATCCGTCGGTCGACCCCGACCAGCTCGCGTTCGAGCTCGACGCGCTCGGCTCGGCGGCCAACCACCAGTTCCAGCTCTTCCGCGACCCGAAGGCCTTCGACGTCGCCCGGGCGGCGATCCGCTCGCGGCTGGACAGCGTCAGCGCCTGAACGCGACAGCGCCCCCTCCGCGTGGCGGAGAGGGCGCCGGCTGCGCTCGAGGCGATGCCCAGAGCAGGGGGCTTACCTGACCTCGAAGGCGAGCTTCTGACCGGCCGCGTAGTGGCCGGGGATGAAGCAGACGAGCTCGTACTTGCCGGGCTTGAGGTCCGCGGTGATGACCTCGCTCTCACCGGGGCTCAGCTCCTTGCCCTTGGACTGCAGGGCCGACTCGTCGAGCATCCCGCCGGACTGCTTGACCGGGGTGATCGCGAACGCCATCCCGTGCGTCGTCGACCCGGTGTTCTTGACGGCGAAGGTGCGCTTGCCGGCCTCGATCCGGTCCACGTCGGCCTTGATGAACATCTCGCCCATCTCGACGTTCACGTCGGCCTTCGCCGCGGCGGCGTCGTCCGAGGCGGCGCCGTGGTCCGACCCGGCGTGCCCGCCGTGCCCGGAGCCCTCGGGCGCGTTCTCGGTCTTCAGGACGCCCATCGAGCCCTTGACCATGTCGCCGAAGGCGTGGTTGACGAACGGATAGGTGCCCTCCTCGTCGAGCGTGAACTCGACCCAGCCGCCCTGCGACGGCGCGAGGTTGATCGTCTGGACGTGGCTCTGGACGCCGTTGTCGGTGTGGGCCTTGTCGAAGACCGTCCCGATGACGTGGAACGCGGAGCCGATGCTCGGGCCGGCGTTCAGGACGTACATCCGGATCTTCTCGCCCTTCTTGACGGTGATCGGGTTGTCGGCGTACTGGTTCGCGAAGCCGTTGAACGCGATGACGTCGGGCTGCTTGGCGTTCATCTTCGCCATGTCCGCGTCCTTGCCGGGCTCACCGATGTAGAACTCCTGCTGGGTGATCCACAGCTCGCGGTCGACGGGCGCCAGGTTCTTCGGCTTGACGACCATCATCCCGACCATGCCCGCGCCGGTGTGCATGAGGACCGGCTGCGTCGCGCAGTGGTACATGAACACGCCGGGGTGCTTGGCCTCGAACTTGTAGGAGATCGACTTGCCGGGCTGGACGTCGGCGTAGCGCCGGCCCGGGTCGACCTCGGCGCTGTGGAAGTCGAGCGCGTGCGGCATGTCGACCTTCATGGCCTTGGTGCCGCCGTTGGTGAACGTGAAGTCGACGGTCGTGCCCTCCTCGACGACGATCGGGGCCGACGCGCCGGTGCCGCGGTGCTCGACGCCGTTGACCTTGAACGACCAGACCTCGGTCGGGGCCAGGTCCTTCGAGACCTGGGTCACGTGCTGGTAGACGTCGACCTCGACCTTCGTCACCGGGTCGGGGAGCGTCGGGTCGACCGGCTGGAACTTCTCGAACGCGACGCCCTTGGCGTCCTCGAGCGTCGGCGCGGTCGCCGCGGCGTCCTGGCCGTCGTGCGACGCGGCGGCCGGCGTGGCGGCAGCGGTCGCGGTGGCGCCCGAGTCGCTGCCGGACGAGGCGAGCGCGACGACGGCGACCACGATCGCGACGACGGCGACGAGGCCGGCCAGGCCGGCGCCCACGAGGCTCCACTCGCGCCTGGTGTCCTCCTTCGGGGGCTCGATGCCCTCCGCGGCGTGGTAGTCGATCGGCTCGACGGGCGGCCTGCCGGCCTGCTCGGAGCGCTGATCGGGGGGGTTGGTGTCGAGTGCCATGATTGCCTCCTGCTGGGGGTTCGCTCTGGGCTTCTGACCTCACGATCGGTCCCGGCAGGAGCGGCAGCGTCCGGGGAAACCCGCAACGCCATGCGGATTGCGACGGTGGGTCATGCCCCGGCGGAATGACATGCTCATCACGACCCGACATGGCTGATCTCGCCGAACTGCGCACCTTCTGCACCGCCGCCGACCTGGGGAGCCTCGGGCGCGCGGCCGTGCGCCTGCACGTGACCCAGCCGGCGCTGAGCAAGCGCCTGCAGAGCCTCGAGGCGCAGGCGGGCACCGAGCTGCTCAAGCGCTCGCCGCAGGGCGTCGCGCTGACGCCCGCAGGCCGGCGCCTGTACGACGAGGCGCAGCGGCTGCTCGCGCAGGCCGACGTGGTCGACGACGTGCTCGCGACGCTGCGGCACGAGACGCAGGCGATCCGCGTGGCGGCGTCGCACACGGCGGCCGAGTCGTTCCTGCCGGCGACGCTCGACGGGGTCGAGCTCGTCATCGCCAACTCGGAGGTCGTCGCCGCGCTCGTCGCCGACGGGCAGGCGGAGGTCGGGCTCGCCGCCGCGCCGCACGGCGCGGCACGCCCGGGCGTCCGCCACGAGCACCTCATCGACGACGAGGTCGTCGTGGCCGTGACGGTCAGCCACCCGTGGGCGCGGGTGGGGAGCATCAGCCGGCGCGAGTTCCTCGAGACGCCGATGGTCGTGCGCGACCGCTCGGCCGACTCGCGCGCGACGGTCGACGAGGTGCTCGCCCGGCACGGGCTGCGGGCGGCGCCGCCGATCGCCGAGGCGGGCACGACCGCGGCGGCCAAGCGCGCGGCGCGCGAGCACGGGGCGCCGCTGCTCATCTCGCGCTACGCGCTGACCGGCCACGGGTTCGTCCCGATCGAGGTCGGCGGGCTGGAGTTCAAGCGCTCGTTCACGATCGTCCTCCCCGCGCGTGGCGAGCCGTCGCCGCCGGTCCGGGCGTTCATCGACGCGGTGCGCGAGTCGGTCGCCACGCTCGCCGGGCCCGGCGAGGAGCCGGCCGCCTGAGCGGCGCGGCCGCGCGCCCTGCACCGGCGTGTATGTTCCGGCGTTGACTGGTTGGTCAACCGAGGAGGGGTCTCCGCGTGGACCTGAACGACACGCCACAACAGGCCGAGTACCGGGAGAGGGTCCGCGCCTGGCTGACCGAGCACAAGGCCGAGGCGCCCGTGCTCGAAGGACCGGGCGCGCTCACCGAGGAGGACGAGATCATCGCCGCGCGCCGCGCCTGGCAGCGCAAGCTCGCCGAGGGCGGCCTGGCCGGGACGACCTGGCCGAAGGAGTTCGGCGGCCAGGGCCTCGGGCCGATCGAGCAGGTGATCGTCTCCCAGGAGATCTCGCGGGCGGGCGTGCCCGGGATCCTCGACGTGATCGGCGTCGGGATGCTCGGGCCGACGATCATCGCCCACGGCACCGACGAGCAGAAGCAGCGCTACCTCGGGCCGATGCTCCACGGCGACGAGGTGTGGTGCCAGCTCTTCTCCGAGCCCGCCGCCGGCTCGGACCTCGCCGGCATCCAGACGCGCGCGAAGCAGAACGAGGACGGGTCGTGGACGATCAGCGGCCAGAAGGTCTGGACGACGAACGCCCAGTTCGCCTCCTACGGCCTGCTGCTCGCCCGCACCGACCCCGACGTGCCCAAGCACAAGGGCCTGACGATGTTCATCGTCCCGATGGACGCCGACGGGGTCACGGTCCGCGGGCTGCGCCAGATCACCGGTGACGCCGAGTTCAACGAGGTCTTCTTCGACGACGTCCGCGTCGGCGACGAGAACGTCGTCGGCGGGGTCGGCAACGGCTGGGGCACGGCGCTGACGACGCTCATGTTCGAGCGGCTGACGATCGGCCTGGGCTCGGACGCGATGGGCTACAGCCCCGAGCGCTTCGCGGACCGCATCGCCGCCGACGCTCACGCGTCCTCCGACGGCGAGGTGCGCCAGCGGCTCGGCCACGTGGCGACCGAGCTGCTCGCGGTGCGCTTCACCGGCTACCGGATGCTGAGCGCGCTGCAGCACGGCCAGATCCCGGGGCCGGAGGCCGGCCTGTCGAAGATCACGACGGTCAACGCGGGTATCGCGGCGTGCGACCTCGTCGCCGACGTCGTCGGGCCCGAGGCGCTCTCCGAGGAGGGCGAGAACCCGATCGCCTACCACACGTCGTTCCTGCCGGGCCTGAAGTCCGCAGGCGGGACGGAGGAGATCCTGCGCAACACGATCGGCGAGCGCGTGCTCGGCCTGCCGCCCGAGCCGCGCCTGGACAAGGGCATCCCGTTCAGCGAGCTGCGGGCCAAGGAGAAGGAGCAGGTGGCCAAGTGAACCTCGAGCTCTCCGACGAACAGGTCTTCCTCCGCGACGCCGCCAAGCAGGCGCTGTCGCGGATCGACACGATCGCCGCGGCGCGCGAGGTGCTCGACGGCGGCGAGCGCCCCGACCTGTGGCCGACCGCCGTCGAGGCGGGCTGGCCCGGGCTGCTGGTCGGCGAGGAGCGCGGCGGCGCCGGGCTCGGCGCGTTCGACGCGATGCTCGTCATGACCGAGGTCGGCCGCCGGCTGGCCGGGGTCGAGCTGCTCGGCCACCTGCCGGCGAGCGAGCTGCTCGACAAGGGCGGCTTCGACGGGATCGCCGACGTCGCCTCGGGCGCGGCCCGCGCCTGCTTCGTGGCCGCGGCGCCGCCCGGGGACCTCGACGCGGGCTGGACGGTCGAGTCGCGCGACTCGATGGCGCGCGCCGCCGCGCCGGCCGTCGACGGCTCCGGCGCGGTGACCGGCGAGGCCGCGTGGGTCGTCGACGCGCCGGGCGCCGACGTGTTCGTCGTCGTCGCCGCGCGCGAGGGCGGCGAGCCGGTCGCGGTCGCGGTGCCCGCGGGCGCCGCGACGGTCGAGGAGGTCGTCCGCTACGACGCGACGCGCCGGCTCGGCCACGTGCGGTTCGACGGCGCCGCCGGCACCGTGCTCGACGGGGTCGGCGCGGCCGAGATCACGCGCGCGTGGGACGTCACGCAGGCGCTCGTGGCCGCCGAGGCGGTCGGCGCGGTGGAGACGTGCCTGGAGATGGCGGTCCAGTACGCCAAGGAGCGCTTCACGTTCGGGCGCCCGATCGGCTCCTACCAGGCGGTCAAGCACCAGCTCGTCGAGATGCTGCGGCGGCTGGAGAACGCGCGCTCGCTCCTGTACTACGCGGGCTGGGCGCACGAGTCCGGCCCCGACGAGCTGACGGTCGCCGCGAACGCGGCGCGGTCGGCGGCCGGCGAGGCGCTCGACCACGCGGCGCGGGCGAACATCAGCGTCCACGGCGGCATCGGCGCGACGTGGGAGCACGACGCGCCGCTGTTCTTCCGGCGCGCGCAGCTCACGCGGCGGCTGCTCGGCGGCCACGCCGGGGCCACCGACCGGGTCGCCGGCGAGCTGCTGCGACGGTCGCGCGAGCGCGCGGGGTCCGCCGCGTAGGAGCGCCGGGCCACGCGGTACTGGGCGCACGATCGCTGCACGTTCCCGCTCCCCGAGGGGCACCGCTTCCCGATCCGGAAGTACGGGCTCCTCCGGGAGCGGGTCGTCGCGGCCGGGCTGGGCGAGATCCGCGAGTCGCCGCCGGCGACGTGGGAGGACCTCGCGCTCGTCCACGACGCCGCATACCTCGAGCGCGTCCGGGCCGGGACGCTGTCGGTCCGCGAGGTCCGCGGGCTGGGCCTGCCGTGGTCCGAGCAGCTCGTCGAGCGCGGCCGGCGCTCGTCGCAGGGCACGGTCGAGGCGGCTCGCGACGCGCTGGACGACGGGTGGGGCATGAACCTCGGCGGCGGCACCCACCACGCCGGGCCCGCCGCCGGCCGCGGCTTCTGCCTGTTCAACGACGTGGTGCTCGCGGTCCGCGTCCTGCGCCGCGAGGGCCGGCTGCGCCGCGTGCTCGTCGTCGACTGCGACGTGCACCAGGGCGACGGCACCGCGGACCTGTGCGTCGACGACCCGGAGACGTTCACGCTCAGCGTCCACGCGGCGGCGAACTACCCGTTCCACCGCGCGACGTCCGACTGCGACGTCGACCTGCCCACCGGCGCCGGCGACGAGGAGTACCTCGAGGCGCTCGAGCGCGCGCTGGACCGCTCGCTGCCGGTCGCCCGCCCGGACCTCGTCGTCTTCCTCGCGGGCGCCGACCCGTGGGAGGGCGACGCCCTCGGCCGCCTCGCGCTGACGAAGGCGGGCCTGCGCGCCCGCGACGAGCTCGTGCTCGGCCTCGCCGACGCGTACGGCACGCCGTGCTGCGTGACGCTCGCCGGCGGCTATGGCCCCGACGTCACCGACACCGTCGACATCGCGTTCGCGACCGCGCAGCTCGTCGCGGCGCGGGCAGGGCGTGTCACTACACTCGGCTCGAGGGGGCCATAGCTCAGCTGGGAGAGCGCCTGCTTTGCAAGCAGGAGGTCGCCGGTTCGATCCCGGCTGGCTCCACTGACGGACATCCACCCGGCCGCACGCCGATCCGGCCAACGCGCCGGATGACGTTGGGCCATTACGACACGCCAGGAGGGGTACCGTGATCGTCGTGGCCACCAGGGAGAAGCCACAGGCGGCGACCGACGACGTCGATCGATCGCCACGGGTCGCCAACCGCGCAGCCTTCACCAGGCCTGCGGAGATCTCGAGCTACGAGATCGTCAACCACTTCTTCGGCCTCGCGGCCGAGCGGCTCGAGCTGCCCGACGACATCGCCGCCGTGCTCCGCTCGTCGTTCCGCGAGGTGCAGGTCCAGATCCCCGTCCGCCGGCGCGACGGGCGCATCCACGTGTACTCGGGCTACCGGGTGCAGCACAACGGGGTCCGCGGGCCGTACAAGGGCGGCGTGCGCTACCACCCGGACGTCGAGCTCGACGAGGTCCGCGCGCTCGCCGCGCTCATGACGTGGAAGACCGCGATCGTCGGCGTGCCCTACGGGGGCGCGAAGGGCGGCGTGAACTGCCCGGCCGACCTCGCCGAGGACGAGCTCGAGCAGGTCACCCGCCAGTTCATCCAGAAGATCGGCCACGTCCTCGGGCCGATGCGCGACATCCCCGCGCCGGACGTCAACACGAACGCGCAGGTGATGGCGTGGATGATGGACGAGTACTCGAAGTCCAACGGGTACTCGCCGGCGATCGTGACCGGCAAGCCGATCGCGCTCGGCGGCTCGCTCGGGCGGGCGTCGGCGACCGGGCGCGGGCTCGTCTACGTCATCCGCGAGGCGGCGCCGCTCATCGGCGTCAGCGTCAAGGACATGCGGGTCGCGATCCAGGGCTTCGGCAACGTCGGCTCGTGGGCGGCGAGGATCCTCACCGAGCTGGGGGCGAAGGTCGTCGCCGTCCAGGACGAGCACGGCGAGATCCGCAACGACGACGGCATCGACGTCGTGGCGCTCGACGAGCACCTGCGGCAGGGCAACCACATCGAGGAGTTCCCCGGCGCCGACCCGGTCCCGGTCATGGACTTCATGGCCACGCCGACCGACGTGTTCATCCCGGCGGCGCTCGGCGGGATGATCCACGGCGACAACGCCCACCTGCTCGACACGAAGATGGTCGTCGAGGGCGCGAACAGCCCGACGACCCCGCGCGCCGAGCGGATGCTCGAGGAGCGCGGCATCACGATCGTCCCCGACATCGTCGCGAACGCGGGCGGCGTCGTGGTCTCGTACTTCGAGTGGGTCCAGAACCTCCAGCACCTGCACTGGGAGGAGCGCGAGGTCAACGACAAGCTCGGCACGTACATGCGGCGCGCGTTCCGCGAGGTGCAGCGGCGCGCCCACCAGGACGACGTGTCGCTGCGCGTGGCCGCGTACGAGATCGGCGTCGAGCGCGTCGTGCAGGCGGCGCGCACGCGCGGCTACATCTAGCCGCGCGCCTGGGTTTCGACGCGGCGAGCGCCCGGACCGTGGTCCGGGCGCTCCGCGTGCGTCCTTGCCCTCCGGGAGGCAAGTGCGCGCGGCGGCTGTTCCCCAACGCCCACCGCGCGTCCGTCAGAGGCGGCATCGTCGCCGCCGACCGTCGGCTGGAGATTCTGCGCAGAGGTTCGGACGGACGTCCAACGGGTCGGCTCAGGGGAGCCGGACGGTGCCGCGCGCGACGACGACGCAGTCGCCTGCGACGCGGACGCGGCCGTCCTCGAGCGCGCAGTCCAGGCGGCTGGGCCGGCCCATCTCGACCGCCTGGTCGATCGAGAGCGCGTCCACGCCGGCGCGCTCGTGCAGGTAGGCGAGCAGCGGCCCGGCGGCCGAGCCCGTCGCGGGGTCCTCCACCGGTCCGTCCGGGCTGAGGAAGAACGAGCGGGCACGCGCGGCACGGCCGTCGACGTCGCACTCGGCGAGGTACAGGCAGGTCGCCCCGGTCCGTTCGAGCAGCGCCCGCAGCCGGACCGGGTCGGGCGCGCAGCGGCCCAGCACCCCGGCCGTGACGGGCGCGATGACCTGCAGCAGGCCGGTCGAGACGAGCTGGGGCGGCAGGTCCCGGACGAGATCGCCCGGCTGGAGCAGCGCCGCGGCGGCAACCTCGTCCGGCGCGACCTCCTCGCCGAACGTCGCCGGGTTCTGGAGCATGGAGGCGCGCGCCACGTCCTCGCCGGTCACCTCGACGTCGATCGGCTGCAGGCCGGCCCGGGTCTGCTGCACGTACCGGGCGCTGCGGTCGCCGCGGGCGAGCGCGACCGCGACCGCGACGCCGAGCGACGGGTGGCCGGCGAAGTCGAGCTCACCGGACATCATGCAGATGCGGTTGCGGTAGTCGGCGCCGTCGACCGTGGGCGCCTGGACGAACGACGTCTCCGACAGGCGCGTCTCGCGCGCGAAGCGGATCATCGTCCGGTCGTCGACGTCGTCGGCGTCGTGGACGACCGCGAGCTGGTTGCCCGCCAGCGGCTCGGCGGTGAAGACGTCGAGCCAGGTGAGCGGGTGGTCGCGCGGCACGCCGGCGGGGCGCTAGAAGTCGAAGTCGCGCGGCGGGCGCTGCTCGAACCAGAGCCGGTCGTGCTCGGGCGTCTCCTGCAGGAAGTCCGGGGTCTCCTCCAGGACGTCCTCGTCCTCCGGCTCGGCCTCGGCCTCCGGCTCGGGGTCCGGCTCGCGGGTGTCGGTCCACTCGACGTCGGGCTCGGGCTCGATCCGGGGCGCGGCGGGCGCCTCGGCCTGTGGCGGCGCGGCCTCCGGCTCGGACCGGGTGTCGGGCGCGCCGGCGGGCTCGGGATCGTCCGGCCGCGGCTGGTCGGCGGCGCGCTCGCGGTCCTGCGTGGCGGGCGCGTCAGGGGCCTCGGTGTGCGCCTGCGGCGGCCCGGCCGGCTCGTCGCGCTCAGGCGCCGGCGGGGCGCCGGCGGGCGCCTCGGCGGTGGGCGCGGGCTCGGCGGCGTCCGGCTGCGGCGTCCCGAGGATCTCGCGCTCCTGCCGCGCCACCTCGTTCGGATCGGCCCCGTGGCGCCGCTTGAGCTCCAGGTGCTCGCGGATCGCGTCGTCGAGCAGTCCCATGTGGGTCGGCAGGTTACCGAGGGCGGCGGGCGTGTTCCGGCTCCGCCCGGACCGTGCGGTTCTTGCCTGACCGCTTCGCCTCGTACAGCGCGGCGTCGGCGGCGGCGATGAGCGACGACTGGTCGTGGGCCGACTCGGGCAGCGCGGCGACGCCGAAGCTCGCGGTGACCCGGAGCGTGCCGCGGCCGTCGAGCGGGAACTCCAGCGCCTCGATGCCCGCGCGGACGCGCTCGGCGAGGTTGTAGGCGCCCTCGAGGTCGGTGCCGGGCAGGACGACGGCGAGCTCCTCGCCGCCGTAGCGGGCGGGCTCGTCGATCTCGCGCGAGTACTCGCGCAGGACGCCGGCGACCTCGGCGAGCACGCGGTCGCCGACCTGGTGGCCGTAGGTGTCGTTGACCGCCTTGAAGTTGTCGATGTCGAGCATGACCAGGCCGAGCCCCTGCCCGAAGCGCCGCGCGCGCTCGATCTCGGTCGCCAGGCCCTCCTGGAAGCGGCGGTGGTTGTACAGGCCGGTGAGCTCGTCGGTGACCGCCTGGCGCTGGACGGCCTCGTGGAGCGCGACGTTGTCGAGCGAGATCGCCGCCTGGCCGGCGAGGTAGTGGAAGAGGTCGCGCTCGCGGTCGCGGAACGGGCCGGTCGTGCGCCACACCGACAGGCTGCCGACGAGTTCGCCGCCGGCCTCGGCGAGCGGGTGGACGAGCACGCTGCCCGCGCCGGTGACCCGCTCGCTGGCGGCCTCGTGCTCGAGCGCCTCGCGCTCTGCCTCCTCGACGAGGGCCTCCAGCCCCGCCGGGGCGCCGAAGCGGGCCACGACGTCGCCGCCGGCGAGCACCGCCCGGCCGCCCTCGGCGTCGACGCCGTCGACCGCGGTCCGCACCGCGATCTCCAGGAGCGCCTCGGCGTCGAGGTTCGAAGCGAACGCCTCGCCGAGGCGCTGCATCGAGTTCTCCAGGCGCAGGCGCTCGGTCTGCAGCTCCTCCAGGCGCGCCTGGAGCTGGCTGGCCATGCGGTTGAACTCGTCGCCGAGCGCCGCGAACTCGTCGCGGCCCTGCGTCGGCACCTTCGCGGTGAAGTCGCCGCGGCCGATCCGCCGCGCCGCGTCGAGGAACGCCGCGATCTGCGCCTGGAGCGAGCGCGAGACCAGGTACGCGCACATGATCGCCAGGAGGAAGAACCCGGCCAGCACGCCGCCGGCCAGCCAGCGGCTGCGGGCGGTGTCGGCCTGGACCTGCTCCTGGGAGAACAGGAGCGACACGCGCACGTCGCCGGCGAAGCCGGGCGCCGGCCGCGTCGTGGCGTCGAACGAGGCGACGCGGAAGTCGCGGCCGTCCACGGTCGTGTCGCCCAGGTCCGGGAGCGTGGCCGGCGCCCCGTCGCCGAGCGTCGAGGCGAGCGTCCGGCCGCCGTCGCGGACGACGACGTCCATGCCGGTGAGCCGCCGGATCATCCGCGCGTACACGGGCGCGCTGCGGTCCGACACGGTGATCGCGCCGAACGTCGAGCCGCCCTCGTCGACGAGCGAGCTGCGCGCCGGCGCGATCGCGTCGTCGCGGCCCACGTCGACCCGGTCGGCGCCGCGCCGGTCCTCGATCCGGATCCGGACCGCCCCGAGCTCGCCGAGCAGCGCCTCCGCGCGGCGTGTCGCGCGCTCGTCCTCGCCGGAGCGCAGCGCGGCGGCGAGGCGCCGGTCGGCGCCGATGCGGCGGGCGAGCCGCCCCGCCGCCTCGCGGTCGGACTGGTAGAGGTTCACGGCGACCCGCTGGCGCGCCTCGAGCCGGGCGTCCGCCTTGCCGTTCTCGTTGTCCTCGATCAGGGAGAAGAGGACGAACGCGACAGACACCATCGGCACGATCACGATCGCGACGAAGAACAGCGTGAGTCTGCTGCGAAAGCTCATTTCCCCCGACCGCCCGCCAGGGTAGTTCGACGGCGAGCTAGACTGTCCCCTTCCGCGGGGCTATAGCTCAGTTGGGAGAGCGCCTGGATCGCACCCAGGAGGTCGCCGGTTCGAGTCCGGCTAGCTCCACTGCACCGAACGCCGCCATCGCGCGGCGTTTTCTCGTCGAGGGGTGCGCGGTCCGTCCGCGCCCGGGAGACCCACCGTCTCCCGGCGTCCGCCCGGCGCGACGCCGCTCAGCGCGCCGCGGCCTCGCACCTGGCCGCGGCGCTGACCAGCCACGCCTTGACCGTGGCGATCTCCTCGGCGGAGAACCCGCGCTGCATCGACCGTTCCAGCCGCCGCAGGTCCGGCGTGGCCGCCGCCACGCGCCGCTCGCCCTCCTCGGTCAGGCCCACCTGGCGGATCCGGCCGTGGGTCGGGTGCGGGCGGCGCTCGACGAGCCCCTCGCGCTCGAGCGTCGCGACGACGCCGTTCATCGCCTGCGGCGTCGTGTTGCACGCGCGGGCGAGGTCGGCGCCCGACGACCACGGGTCGCGCCGCAGCACCGACAGGACCGCGTACTGGGCGAGCGACAGCTCGTGCGGGCGCAGGACGGCCTCGGCCGCGGCGCGGAACGTGTGCGACGCCTGCCGCAGCAGGTAGCCGATGTTGCCCTCGACGCCCCGGTAGCGCTCGCCGATCGCCGGTACGGACATGCCACCGACGATATCAGGAGCCTGCGATGTTCTCAGGAAGCTGATATATTGTCAGGAACCTGAGAACACGTCCCGGAGGAGGCCGCCGTGCACCGCCTCGCCGCCCACTGCCAGGAGCTGCGCTCGCTCCACCACCGCGACCGCCCGCTCGTCCTCCCGAACGCCTGGGACGCCGCGACGGCCCGCGCGGTCGTCGCCGCCGGGTTCCCGGTCGTGGCGACCACGAGCGGCGGGGTCGCCGCCGCGCTCGGCTACGAGGACCATGAGCACGCGCCCGCGGACGAGATGCTCGACGCCGCCGGGCGGATCGCCGGCGCGGTCGGCGTCCCGGTCACCGTCGACGCCGAGGCCGGGTACGGCCTGCCGGCCGAGGAGCTCGTCGCGACGCTCGAGTCGATCGGGGCCGCGGGCTGCAACCTCGAGGACACCGACCACGCCACCGGCGCGCCGCGGCCGGCCGCCGAGCACGCGGCGTACCTGCGCGCCGTCCGCGAAGCCGCGTCCGCACGTGGCTACCCGCTCGTCGTCAACGCCCGGATCGACGTCTTCCTGCCCGGCGTCCTGGCCGGCGAGCCTGCCGGGACGCAGGCGGCGCTCGTGCCCGAGGCGCTCACGCGGGCCCGGGCGTACGGCGCCGCAGGCGCCGACTGCGTGTTCCCGATCGGGCTCTCGGACCGCGGCGCGCTCGAGGCGTTCGTGCCGCACGCCGGCGCGCCGGTCAACGTGCTCCGGTTCCCGCGCGCGCCGTCGACCGACGAGCTCGCGGCGCTGGGCGTCGCGAGGATCAGCACCGGCAGCCTCCTGCACCGCGACGCACTCGCCGCGTTCGGCGACGCGCTGTCGGCCCTGGCGGCCGAGACCGCGCCGGCCGCCGGGGCCCTCGGATGACCCCGGCCCGGGCCGTAGACTCGCCGGGGTGGGCGTGGCGCTGACGCTGCTGGAGGACGTGCGGTGGCGCGGAGCACCCGTCGCCGGCGATCGTCCCCGCGCGCTGCTGGCCGCGCTGGCGGCCGCGGAGGGGCGCCCGGTGCCGGACGAGCGGCTCGTCGAGCTCGTCTGGGGCGACGACCCGCCGGCCAACGCGACGAAGGCGCTCCAGGTCCTCGTCTCGCGCACCCGCGCCGCGCACGGGCCCGACACGATCGTGCGCGACGCGGCCGGCTACCGGCTCGGCGTCGGTCCCTCCGAGGTCGACAGCGGCCGGCTCGCCGCGCTCGTCGCGGAGGCGGCCGCCGCGCTCGACGACGACGCCGCGCGCGCCCGGGCGCTCGCGCGCGAGGCGCTCGCGCTCGCGGCCGGCGCGGGCGCGGCGAACGGCGACGACGGCGAGCTGCTCGCCGAGATCCGCCGCGCCGCCGCCGACCGGGCCCGCGAGGCCGAGACCGTCCTCGCCCGTGCGGCGAGCCGGCTGGGTGCGCACGCCGACGCGCTGCCGGCCCTCGAGGCCGCGCACGCCGCCGACCCCGAGGACGAGTCGCTGCTCGCGGACCTGCTGCGCAGCGAGGCCGCCGTCCGCGGGCCCGGCGCCGCGCTCGAGCGCTACGAAGCCTACCGCCGCGATCTGCGCGAGCGGCTCGGCGCGAACCCGGGCGAGCGGCTGCAGCGGGTCCACCGCGACCTGCTGGCGCTCGACCGGCCGGAGCGCACGGGCGTCCGGTACGACGCGACGACCCTGCTCGGCCGCGACGCCGACATCGCGGCGCTGCGCGGGCTGCTCGCCGGCGCGCGCGTGGTGTCGATCGTCGGCGCCGGGGGCCTGGGCAAGACGCGCCTGGCGCACGTCGTCGCGCGCGACGCGACCCAGCCGGTCGTCCACGTGGTCGAGCTCGTCGGCGTCACCGCGCCGGAGGACGTCGTCGCCGAGGTCGGCTCGGTCCTGGGCGTGCGCGACTCGCTCGGCAGCCGGCGGACGCTCACCCCCGCCCAGCGCGCCGACCTGCGTGGCCGCATCGCCCAGCGCCTGGACCAGGCGCCGACCCTGCTCGTCCTCGACAACTGCGAGCACGTCGTCGGCGCGGTCGCCGAGCTCGTCGCGTTCCTCGTCTCCGCCACCGCCGACCTGCGGGTGCTGACCACGAGCCGGGCGCCGCTCGCGATCGCGGCCGAGCGCGTCTACCCGCTCGGTCAGCTCGCGCCCGAGGACGCGGCGCGCCTGTTCCGCGAGCGCGCCGCCGCGGCGCGGCCCGGCGCCGCGCTCGACCCGGCCGCCGTCCGCCGCGTGGTCGACCGCCTCGACGGCCTCCCGCTGGCGATCGAGCTCGCGGCCGCGAAGGTGCGCGTGATGTCGGTCGAGGAGATCGACCGGCGCCTCGGCGACCGCTTCGCGCTGCTGCGCGGCGGCGACCGCAGCGCGCCCGACCGTCACCGCACCCTGCTCGCGGTCATGGACTGGTCGTGGAACCTCCTCGACGAGGTCGAGCGCCGCGCGCTGCGCCGGCTCGCGCTCTTCCACGACGGCTTCACGCTCGAGGCGGCCGGCGCGGTCCTCGGGGACGACGCGCTCGAGGCGGTCGAGGGGCTCGTCGAGCAGTCGCTGCTGAGCGTGCGCGAGACGGCCGGCGGGGTCCGCTACCGGATGCTCGAGACCGTGCGCGAGTTCGGCCGCCTGCGGCTGGAGGAGGCCGGGGACGGCCCCGCTGCGCGCGCCGCGCTGCGCCGGTGGGCGGTCGCGTACGCCGAGCGGCACGGGCAGCGCCTGTTCGGGCGCGACCAGCTCGCCGCGATCGACGCGCTCGGCGCCGAGGAGACGAACCTCGCCGACGAGCTGCGCGACGCGCTGGCGGACGGCGACCTCGAGGCGCTCGTCCGCCTGCTGCTCGCGCTCGGCGGCCTGTGGACGATCCGCGGCGAGCACGGCCGGCTGCTCGCGCTCACCGGCGCGATCGGCGAGGCCGTCGACGGCTGGACGCCGCCGCCCGGCCTGCGGAGCGTGGCGCGCGCCGCGCTCGTCCTCGCGCTCGCGAACCTCACGGTCGTCGGCGACGAGCGCGGCGGGCCGATCCGCACGCTCCTCGAGCAGCTCGGGCCGGGCGACGACAACCCGCACGTCGCCGGCATGGTCCGGCTGCTCCTCGCCCGGGAGGACGACGCCGGGCCCGTCCCCGAGCACCTCGAGCGTCTCGCCGCCGACCCCGACCCCCACACCGCCTGCACCGCGCTGCAGTGGCTCAGCCACTGGCACGAGAACGCGGGCGACCCGGTCACGGCGCTCGGGCACGCCGAGCGGGCGCTCGCGCTCGTCCACCCGGGCGACGGCCCGTGGCGGAGAGCGATGCTCCACGCCCAGCTCTCGGCCCTCGCCGCGCACCTCGGGGACCGGCGCCGCGCGGCCGAGCACGCCAGGACGGCGCTGCCGGTCATGGCCCGCCTCGGCGCGACCGACGACGAGGCCCAGCTCCGCTCGCTGCTGGCGCTGTGCGCGATCGCCGACGGGCGCCTGGACGAGGCCGAGGCCGGGCTCGGGCAGATCGACCGGGTCGCCGACGGCGCAACCGTCGGCGGCACCGCCGTCCACCACATCGGCCTCGCCGAGCTCGCCCTCGCGCGCGGCGACGTCCGCGCCGGGCTCGCCGCCTACCAGGAGGCGGTCGAGCGGGTCCGCGAGCTTCGCTTCCCCGGCATCGAGCCGACCGGGCTGGAGCCGTGGGTGCTGGCCGGCGAGGCGAGCGCGGTGGTCGCGTTCGCCCACCACGCGTCCGCCGCCGACGAGGCGGCGGGCCGCGCGCTCTTCGCCGCGTGCCGCGAGCGTGGGCTGCGCTACCTGCGGGAGGCCGGCGGGCAGATCGACGTCCCGGTGGCGGGGGTGGTGCTGTTCGCGGTGGGCGCCTGGGCCCTGGTGCGCGAGGCCGGGCCGGCCGGGGACGCGGTCGCGCTGCTCGCGCTCGCCGAGCGGTTCGCGTACAACCGCGCGGTCCCCACGCTCGCGTGGGAGCGGATCGTGCCGCACGCCGAGGCCGCCGCGCCGGGCGAGCTCGCGGCGCGGCGGGCGACGTACGCGGATCGCGCGCCGCATGACCTGCTCGGCGAGGCGCGTGGGGTGCTGGAGCGGGTCGGCTGAGCGGGGGCGGGCGTTCTGCGTGGCGTGCGGCGGGTGGTCCGGGCCCGGGCGTCTCCGGCGGGCCGGCTCGCTCCGCGCGGGTCTCGGTGCCGGCGGGCCTGGGCGTGGTCTGAACGGCCGCTGGTCACCAGGTGGGTCAGGTGCCCTGCGACGTGGCAGGCCTTGCCGTCGGCGCCGGCGAGCGTCACGGGTCCGGGGGGCTCGCGAGCACTCCTGTCCGCGACCGGCTCCTGTCCGCGACCTGGACCGAACGCGCCCCGGAGCGACCGATTCGTCCGGCTCGCGCGGGTGAGCGGCGTCGCCGGCCGGGCCCCGTCCGCGACGACCCGGATCAAACGCGCACCGGGGCCACCGTTTCGTCCGGCTCGCGCGGGTGGGCGGCGCCACCGGCCAGGCGACCCGCCCACGAGAAGCGGGAACGCGCCCGCCGCGCCGGGTGTGTCGACTCATCACGGCCATGCCGGAACAAGACGACACACCCACCCCCGGCACCGGCGGGTGTGTCGACTCATCACGGCCATGCCGGGACGAGTCGACACACCCGACCGAAAGCGGCGCGGCGGCGCCCGCGCGCGGCCGACAGCGAGCGCGGAACGGGACCGCCCCCACACCGCCTCACCAGCAGCCGTTCAGACCACGCCCAAGCCCGCCACCACCGACACCCGCGCGGAGCGAGCCGGGCCGGCACCACCGGCCCCGGGCCCGGACCACCCGCCGCACGAAACGCCCGCCAACCACCGACACCGGCCCAGACCACCCGCCGCAGGCCACGCACGACGCCCGCCAATCTCCGCAACCACCCCGGACGACCCGACTACAGGCTCCGCCGATACCCCCGCACCGCCAGCGGCGCGAAGACCGCCATCACCGCGAGGCCCGCCAGCACCGTCCAGCCGACCTCGGCGCTGACCGCCGCGTGGTTGGCCAGGTCGCGCGTCGCCGAGACGAGGTGCGACACCGGGTTGATCTTCACGAACGTCTGCAGCCAGCCCGGCAGGGTCTCGACCGGGACGAACGCGTTCGACAGGAACGTCAGCGGGAACAGGAGCGCCATCGAGAACCCCTGGACGCTGCGCGCGGTGCGCGCGATCGTCCCGATCCACGTGAACGCCCACGCCAGCGACCAGCCGGCGAAGATCGCGAGCAGCACCGCGCCGAGCACGCCGAGGACGCCGCCGTCCGGGCGGTAGCCCATCGCGATCCCGGTCAGGAACGTCAGGCTCGCCGCGATCAGGTAGCGCACGACGTCCGCGACCATCGGGCCGGCGAGCGGGGCGACGCGGGCCATCGGCAGCGACTTGAAGCGGTCGAAGACGCCCTTGTCCATGTCCTCGCGCAGCTGCACGCCGGTCGCCATGCACGTCGTCAGCACGGTCTGGGCGACGATGCCGGGAATCATGAGCGGCAGGTAGGCCTCGACGCTGCCGGAGATCGCGCCGCCGAAGATGTAGGCGAACATCGCCGTGAACAGCAGCGGCTGGATCGTGACGTCGAAGAACTGCTCGGGGTTGCGGCGCATCTTCTTCAGCGCGCGCCAGGCCATCGCGAGCGTCTGCTCGACGGTCTCGGCGACGCCGGCGTACGGCCGGGTCTGGGCGACCGCGGCGGCGGGATCGACGGTGAGGGTGCTCATCGGGCCACCTCCAGGAGCGGGGCGTCGTCGTCCGCGGGCGGCTCGGCCGGCCCGCCGGTGTCGTGGCCGGTCAACGCCAGGAACACCTCGTCGAGCGTGGGCTTGGCGACGCTGACCGACGCGATCGGCACGCCGGCCTGGCGCAGGCCGATGAGCACGTCGGCGGCGCGCTCGGCGTCGTCGAGCGGGACGTTCATCCGGCGCGACTCGGGGGTCAGCGTGGGCTCGGCGCCCACGACCCGGCGGACGACGTCGCGCGCGAGGGCGTCGTCGGCGCCGGGGGCGAGCCCGAGCTGGAGCGTCGACTCGCCGACCGACTCCTTCAGCGCGTCGGGCGTCCCCTCGGCGACCTTGCGCCCGTGGTCGATGACCGCGATCCGGTCGGCGAGCTGGTCGGCCTCGTCGAGGTACTGCGTCGTGAGCAGCACCGTGCAGCCCTCGCCGACCAGCCCGCGGATCGTGTCCCACATCTGGCCGCGGGTCCGCGGGTCCAGGCCGGTCGTCGGCTCGTCGAGGAAGATGAGCGGCGGCCGCGTGATGAGGCTGGCGGCCAGGTCGAGCCGGCGGCGCATCCCGCCCGAGAACTGCGAGAGCGGGCGGTCGGCGGCGTCCTGCAGGCCGAACTGGTCGAGCAGCCGCCGGGCCGTGGCGCGCGCGTCGGCGGAGCGCAGGCTCTGCAGGCGGCCGAACAGCCAGAGGTTCTCGGTGGCTGTGAGGTCCTCGTCGACCGAGGCGTACTGGCCGGTCACGCCGATGAGCTGGCGGACGCGGTGCGCGTCGGCCGCCACGTCGACGCCGAAGATGCGCGCGCGGCCCGCGTCGATCGGCAGCAACGTGGCGAGCATCCGCAGCATCGTCGTCTTGCCGGCGCCGTTCGGTCCGAGGACGCCGAAGATCTCGCCCTGGCGGACCTCGAGGTCGACGCCGTCGACCGCGCGGAAGTCGCCGAACGCCTTGACGAGGCCTGCGGCCTCGACGGCGAGGGTGGAGGTCGTGTGGTCTCTGTGGGTCACGCCGCGGAGTGTTCGCGGCGCCGGTTTCAGCGCGGCTACACGGCGGTATCGCGGCCGCCGAGATCGGCCGCGGCGTCGCGCACCGCGGCGAGCAGCGCGCGGGTCGACGGGCGCGCCGCGTCGGACCCGCGGGTCACCGCGAAGACCGTGCGGCTGACCGGGTCGCGCTCGATCGGCCGCACCACGACACCGGGGTGCCGGGGCGGGAGCGCGAGCTGCGGCAGGAGCGTGACGGCCAGGCCGCGCGCGACGAGCGCGAGGCTCACCGTGGCGTCGATCGTACGGTGGCCGATGCGCGGCTCGAAGCCGCCGTGCTCGCGGCAGATCCGCGCGGTCATCTCGTCCCATCCCATCCCGGCGGGGCCGGTCGCCCACATCTCCCCGGCGAGCGCGGCGAGCGGCACCGGCCCGCGCCGCCGAGCCGCCCGATGCCGGGCCGGGAGCACGATGCGGACGGGGTCGCGGAGCAGCTCGACGCGCGTCAGGCCTCGCGGCAGCCGCCAGGGCTGGCGCTCCCACTCGTCGCCGAGCACGAGGTCGACGTCGCCGCGCGAGAGCGCGGGCAGCGCGTCCTCGGGCTCGGCCTCCACGAGCTCGGTCCGCAGGCGGGGCGCCTCGCGGCGCAGCGCGGCCATCGCCGGGATCGCGAGCGCGAGCGCCACCGAGCGGAACGAGGCGATCCGCCCGCGCCCGGCGACGGTCCCGGAGGCCGCCGCGAGCTCGGCCTCGGCCAGCCGCGCGCGCTCGAGCAGCTCCTCGGCGTGCCCGACGAGGACGAGCGCCGGGTCGGTGAGACGCACGCCGCGCCCCGCGCGCTCGAGCAGCCTCACGCCGGTGTCGCGCTCGAGCATCGCGAGCTGCTGGGAGATCGCCGATGGCGTGTACCCGAGCGCGTCGGCGACCGCCGCGATCGTCCCGCGCTCGTGCAGCTCGCGCAGCAGGTGCAGCCGGCGCAGGTCGAGCATCGTGTAGGGACGCTAACGAATTTCGTCGTCGAATCAGCGTTGATCGCGGTGAATCGAAGGGGCACGATCCGCGCCATGAGCCGGACCGGGACCCTCCTGTGCCTTTCCGCGGGCGTCGCCTCCGGCGCGATGGGGGTCTTCGGCAAGCTCGCGTTCGCGGAGGGCGCCACGGTCGGCACGCTGCTGGCGGTCCGCTTCGTGCTCGCCGCCGTGCTGTTCTGGGCGCTGCTCGGCCTCCGCCGCGAGGCCGCCGCGCTGCGCGCGCTCGGGGCGGCCACCATCGCGGCCGGGCTCGCGCTCGGCGCCGTCGCCTACGCGCTGCAGGCCGGCCTGTACTTCGCGGCGCTGGACCGCCTCGACGCCTCGCTGCTCGCGCTGCTGATCTACACGTTCCCGGCGATGGTCGCCGCGGCCGCCGCCGCGCTCGGCCGCGACCGCCTCGACGCCCGCAAGGCGATCGCGCTCATCCTCGCCTCCTCCGGCCTGGCGCTCGTCGTGGCCGGCGCCGGCGCCGGGGCGTTCGAGCCGCTCGGCGCCGCGCTCGGCCTCTCGGCCGCGGTCGTCTACGCGACGTACATCCTCGTCTCGGAGGGCATCGCCCGCCGCGTCCCGGCGCGGCTGCTGGCGGCGCTGGTCTGCACGGGCGCGGCCGCGACGCTGACCGCCGCGACCGCCGCCGCCGGCGACCTCGAGCCCGCCGCGGTGACGGCGGCGGGCTGGGGCTGGCTGGTCGCGCTCGCCGCGGTGTCGACGGTCGGCGCGATCGCCCTGCTCTTCGCGGGCCTGGCCCGCGTCGGGCCGACCGCCGCCTCGATCCTCGCCACGTCCGAGCCGCTCGTGACCGTCGCGCTCGCCTCCGCCGCGTTCGGCGAGACGCTCACCGCCGGCCAGCTGGCAGGCGGCGCGCTCGTGCTCGCCGCCGTGCCGGTGCTGGCCGGCGTGACCGTCCTCCCCCGGCGCGCCCGCGCCGCACCGTCACCCGCACGTCGGCGCGCTCGGACAGCGTGAACCGCAGCCGCGCGCGGCGGTCGAGCGACACCCGCGCGATCCGCGGCGGCCGCCGAGCGCCACACCGCGCGCGCCCGTCGACGTCGTCGAGCGGATCGTGGCCGGGCGTGCGGGGACGCTCGTCGCGACGACGCTCGACCCCGGCCGCCATGCGGCGGCGCGCGCCCACGCGCGCGCCGCCCTGGACCGCGTCGTCGCTACTTCGTGACCGACCGGCGGTACTTCGCGACCGACAGCGGCCCGAAGATGCCGATGATCACCACGCACCAGACGAGCGCGCCCCACACGTCGTTGCCGGCCGGCGTGTCGAGCCACAGGTGGCGCATCGCGTCGACGACCGTCGTGAACGGGTTGATCTCGGCGAACCACTCCAGCGCCGCGGGCATCGACTCGACCGGCACGAACGCCGACGAGATGAACGTCAGCGGGAAGATCGCGGTGAAGCCGACCGCGTTGCTGGACTCCGGCGACGACGAGCTGAGGCCGATGAGCGCGAACACCCAGCTGAACGCGTAGCCGAACAGGATCATCAGCAGCAGCCCGGCGACGATCATCGGGACGCTCGTGCGGAAGTCGAACCCGGCGAGCACGCCGACCGTGATGAGGATCGTCAGCGACAGCGTGTTCGTCGCGACGTCGGCCAGCGTGCGGCCGGTGATGACCGCCGCCCGCGACATCGGCAGCGACCGGAACCGGTCGATGAGGCCCTTGTTGAGGTCCTCGGCGAGGCCGAGCGCGGTCACGAACCCGCCGAACGCGATGCTCTGGACGATGATGCCCGGCATCAGGAAGTCGACGTAGTCGAAGCCCGGCGTCTCGATCGCGCCGCCGAACACGTAGACGAACAGCAGCACGAACATGATCGGCTGGATCGTGAAGCCGATGAGCAGATCGGGCTGACGGGGGATCCGCTTGAGGCTGCGGACCGCGAGGACCAGCGTGTCGGAGATCGTGTTCTGCATCAGGCGACCTTCTCCGGCTCGGCCTGCGCGGCGGCCTCGTCCTCGGCCTCGGCCTCCTCCGCCGGGCGCCCGGTCAGCGTCAGGAAGACGTCGTCGAGCGTCGGGCGGCGCACCGACAGGTCGGCGACCTCGACGGCCGCAGCATCCAGCCGGCGCACGATCTCCGCGATCGCGCCGCGGCTGGACGGCATGCCGATGACGACGGTCGCGCCGTCGGCCTTCGCCCGCTCGTCGGCCAGCCCGTCGAGCGCCGCGACCGCGGCCTCGCCGTCGGCGGCGTCGCCGATCGTCACCTCGACGCGCTCGCCGCCGACGCGGTCCTTGAGCTCGTCGCTGGTGCCCTCGGCGATCACGCGCCCGTGGTCGATCACCGCGATCGTGTCCGACAGGCGGTCGGCCTCGTCGAGGTACTGGGTGGTCAGCAGCACGGTCGTGCCGTCGTCGACACGGTCCTCGATGACCTCCCACAGCGCGAGGCGGCTGCGCGGGTCGAGGCCGGTGGTCGGCTCGTCGAGGAAGAGCACCGGCGGCTCGGCCACGAGCGACGCGGCCAGGTCCAGCCTGCGGCGCATGCCGCCCGAGTACGTCCGGACGAGGCGGTCGCCGGCCTCGACGAGGTCGAAGCGCTCGAGCAGCTCGCCCGCGCGGCGCTTGGCGACCTTGCCGCCGAGGTGGTAGAGGCGGCCGACCATCTCGAGGTTCTCAAACCCCGTCAGGTTCTCGTCGACCGCGGCGTACTGGCCCGCCAGCCCGATCCGGCGCCGCAGGTCGTTCGCCTGCTTGACGACGTCGAGCCCGGCCACGCGCGCCGTCCCGCCGTCGGGCGGCAGCAGCGTCGTCAGGATCCGGACCGCGGTCGTCTTGCCGGCGCCGTTCGGCCCGAGCAGGCCGAACACCGATCCGGCGGCGGCGCGCAGGTCGACGCCCTGGAGCGCGTGCACGTCCCCGTACGACTTCCGCAGGCCTTCAGCTTCGATGAGATAGTCCCCAGCCACGGCGGAGCACGCTAGCGGCCCGTACCCGGCCCGCGCAGTGGGGTTATCCCTACAGGGCGCGCTCTGTCCGGATATGTGGGGTGACCTGGCCGAGCCGGGCGCGCATGATCGCGATCGCCTCCGGGTTCGAATCCACGAGCACGTAGCGCCGGCCGAGCTGCGCGCACACCGCGCCGAGCGTCCCCGAGCCGGCGAAGAAGTCCAGGCACCACCCGCCCGGCCGCGACGACGCCTGCACGATCCGGCGCAGGACGCCCTCGGGCTTCTGGGTCGGGTAACCGGTCTTCTCGCGCCCGTTCGTCGGGACGATCGTGTGCCACCACACGTCGGTCGGCAGCTTGCCCCGCGCCGCGCGCTCTGCGGTCTGCAGGCCCGGCGCCATGTACGGCTCGCGGTCGACCGCCTCGGCGTCGAAGTGGTAGCGCTCGGGGTCCTTGACGTAGACGAGGATCGTGTCGTGCTTGGCCGGCCAGCGCCGCTTCGTCCGCGCGCCGTAGTCGTAGGCCCAGACGATCTCGTTGAGGAAGCACTCGCGGCCGAACAGCTCGTCGAGCAGGACCTTCACGTAGTGCGACTCGCGCGGGTCCAGGTGGACGTAGAGCGTCCCGTGCTCGGCGAGCAGGCGGCGCGCGTGCTCCAGGCGCGGACGCAGGTACGCCGGGTAGTCCTCGATCGCGTCGGCGTACGCGTGCTCGCCGACCACCTCGGTCGTGTAGCGGCGGCCGGCGAACCCGCCGCGCTCGTCGCCGGGCCGCACCTTCAGCGTCCGTCGCACCCGGCGCCGGCCGGTGTTGAACGGCGGGTCGATGTAGACCAGGTCGAACCAGCCGTCCGGCAGCGTGGGCAGGACGTCCAGGTTGTCGCCCTCGATGATGCGGTCGGACGTCAGCACGCCGCGACTCTGCCACGCTGAGAGGACGTGAGAACCCGGCCCGCCCAGATCCGGCTCGCCGCGCTCGTCGCCGTGGTCGCGCTCGCCGTCTGGGCGGCGGGCAGCCTGCTGTCCGGCGGCGGCGAGTCCGACCCGCGCCCCTCCCCGCTCGTGCCCGCGGCGGGCGCGGAGGACCCGTTCGCGTACGACCCCGCGAAGGAGGCGGAGTTCACCGCGCGGGCGGCACAGGGCCTCTCGCACGTGCTCTACGCCAAGAGCCCGGGCGGCGTCGTCGCGAGCGCCGAGCGGACCGCGCGCTACCGCGAGCTCGTCGAGCAGGTCGCCGAGGACACGGGCTTCGACCCCGACACGCTCGAGGCGATCGTGCTGCTCGAGAGCGCGGGCCGCCCCGACGCGCGGGCGAGCGACGACCACGAGGGCGCGGTCGGCCTGACCCAGATCCTCGCCGAGACCGGCCGCAACCTGCTCGACATGCGCATCGACCACGAGCGCAGCGCGCGGCTGACGCGGCAGATCGCGCGTGCCGAGCGGCGCGGGCGCAAGCGGCGCGCCGAGCGCCTCGAGGCGCTGCGGCGCCGCGTGGACGAGCGCTACGACCCGCCGAAGGCGCTCGCCGCGACCGGGCGCTACCTCGAGTTCGCGCGCCGGCACCTGGGGCGCGACGACCTCGCGGTCGCCAGCTACCACATGGGGGTCGGCAACCTCCAGAACGCGATCCGCGCGTTCGGCGCGGAGGACGAGATCCCGTACGCGGAGCTCTTCTTCGACTCGAGCCCGCTGCGCCATCGCAAGGCGTGGGAGGTCCTCGCGAGCCTCGGCGACGACAGCTCCACCTACCTGTGGCGGGTCGAGGCGGCGAAGGACATCATGCGCCGCTGGCGCGAGGACCCGGCGGCGCTCGCGCGGCGGGCGGACGCGATGACCGCGAAGAACTCGGCCGAGGAGGTCCTGCACCCCGAGGCCGACACGGAGGTCTTCTCGGACCCGGAGGCGATCGAGGCCGCGCTCGACGACGGCGACCTCACCCCGCTCGACGCCGAGGCGCTGCGCGCCGAGGGCGTGCGGATCGACCGGCGGATGGGCGAGCTGGCCGAGCGCCTGGACCGGCCGCGCACGCTGTACCGCGCGCTGCGGCCCGAGGCGCTCGCGCTGCTCGTCTACCTCGCGCGCGGGACGAAGGCGATCGCCGGCCAGACGCCGCTCGTCCTCACGAGCACGGTCCGTGACACCGACTACCAGCGCCTGCTGCGCGACCGCAACCGCGAGGCGACATGGGGCTACTCGCTCCACACGACCGGGTGGGCGTTCGACATCGAGCGCACGTACCGCTCGCGCCGCCACGCGCTCGCGTTCCAGTTCATGCTCGACCGCCTCACCGCGCTGAACCTCATCGCGTGGGTGCGCGAGCCCGCCGCGATCCACGTCACGGCGGGCCCGGAGGCGTCGAAGCTGCTCGACCTGCTCAGGCCAGCAGCTTCCTAGCCTGCTCGGCGACGTTGTCGGCGGTGAACCCGAGCCGCTCGAGTACCTCGGTGCCCGGCGCGGATGCGCCGAACCGGTCGATCGCCACGTGCGCCGCGGCGTACTTCGCCCAGCCGAGCGAGACGCCGGCCTCGACCGACAGCGTGCGCTCGCGGTCGCCGAGCACCTCGCGCCGGTAGGCCTCGTCCTGGCGCTCGAACAGCTCCCAGCTCGGCATCGACACGACCTTCACGGCCAGTCCGTCCGCGGCGAGCTTCTCGCGCGCCTCGAGGGCGACCCACACCTCGCCGCCGGTGGCGACGATCGTGCCGTCCGAGCCGTCGGCCAGCACGTAGGCGCCCTGCGCCACGCCTGGGCCGGTGCCCTCGAGGACCGGCAGGTTCTGGCGGCTGAGCGCCATCGCGGCCGGGCCCTCGATCTCCTCGAGGATGATCCGCCACGCCTCGGCGGTCTCGTTCGCGTCGGCCGGGCGCAGGTAGACGAGCCCCGGGATCGCGCGCAGCGCCATGTGGTGCTCGACCGGCTGGTGGGTCGGGCCGTCCTCGCCGAGCGCGACCGAGTCGTGCGTGAACACCCACGCGACGTCGAGCCCCATGAGCGCCGACAGGCGGATCGAGCCGCGCATGTAGTCGGAGAACTGCAGGAACGTCGAGCCGTACGGGCGCAGGATCCCGCCGTGCGCGGCCATGCCGTTCACCGCGCCGCCCATGCCGTGCTCGCGCACGCCGAAGTACACGTTGCGGCCGCTCGCCTCGCGCGTGTACTTGGCCGCCTTCGGGAACTCGGTCTTCGTCGACTCCGACAGGTCCGCGGCGCCGCCGACCATCGTCGGCGTGACGTCCTCGAACGCGGCCATGACCTTGCCGCCCGCGCCGCGCGTCGCGATGCTCGAGCCGACCTCGAACGACGGCAGCACGTCGGCGACCGGGCCGGTCGGCTTCCCGCTCCACGCGGCGTCCCACTCGGCCGCCAGATCGGGGTTCGCCTCGCGCCAGCTCTCGAAGCGCTGCTGCCACTCGGCCTGCAGGCGCTCGCCGCGCTCGGGCTCGAACGCCTCGTAGACGCCCTCGGGGATGAGGAAGTGCGCGTCGGGATCCCAGCCGAGCGCCTCCTTCGCCGCCCGGACGTTCTCCTCGCCGAGCGCCTTGCCGTGCACCTCGCTCGTGCCCTGCAGCGGCGACGGGTAGCCGATGATCGACTTGACGCTGATGAGCGTCGGGCGCTCCAGCTCCGCGCGGCCGGCGGCGATCGCGTGGCGCAGCTCGTCGAGGTCGTTGGCGTCCTCGACGGTGAGCGTGTGCCAGCCGTACGCCTCGAAGCGCTTGGCGCGGTCCTCGGCGGTGAAGCTCAGCGACGCCGGCCCGTCGAGCGTGACGTCGTTGTCGTCGTAGAGGTAGACGATGCGGCCGAGGCCGAGCTGCCCGGCCAGCGACGCGGCCTCGGACGCGATGCCCTCCATGAGGTCGCCGTCGGAGACGATCGCGTAGACGTGGTGGTTCTGCACCTCCGAGCCGTAGCGCTCGCGCAGGAACTTCTCGGCCATCGCCAGCCCGACGCCGTTCGCGAAGCCCTGGCCCAGCGGCCCGGTCGTCACCTCGACGCCCGGCGTGACGTGGACGCGGTCGCGCTCGGGGTGGCCGGGGGTGAGCGAGCCCCACTGGCGGAAGTTCTTGATCTCGTCCAGCGAGAGGTCGTAGCCCGACAGGTGCAGGACCGCGTAGAGCAGCATCGAGCCGTGCCCGGCCGACAGCACGAACCGGTCGCGATCCGGCCATCGGGGGTCGCGCGGGTTGTGCTTCATGACCTCGCCGTAGAGGACCCAGGCGGCAGGCGCCATCGCCATCGGCATGCCTGGATGGCCGCTGTTCGCCCTCTGCACCGCGTCCATCGCGAGCGTGCGGATGGTGTCGATGCAGAGCTGCGCGTCGGCCTTGGTGCTGGTAGCCATGGGCGGAGTATGCGGCCCGCGGGCAGCCGATGTCGCGTGGGGCCGCTCAGCGCAGCCGGACCGTGCGGCGCACGGTCCGCGTGTTGCCCGCGGCGTCGGACGCCGTGACCTCGACGACCACCGACCGGGCGCCCCGCAGCGCGCCGTGCAGGCGGCGCGCGACGCGCAGGCTCAGGCGGTGCGTCCGGGCGGGGCGCGCCCCCCGGCGCTCTGCGAGCACGAGGTCGCCGGCGGCGGCCGCGCGGGCGCCGCGGACCCGGCCGACGAGCCGGGCGCTCAGCCGCACCGCCTCGTCGGCGCGCGCCGTCGGGCGCAGGCCGCGGCGCAGGAGCGTCGCGCGCCGCATCCGGCTCGGCAGGCCGGTCAGGCGCAGCCGCGGCGCGCGGCGGTCCGCCGCCGGCCCGGAGCTGCGGGGCGGCGCGATGCCGGTCTCCGGCGCGCCGGCCGGCGGCGCGGGCGGTCCGGGGACCGTGACGATCTCCCGGACGGTCGCCACCGCGGGGACGAGGTCGGTGGTCTCGCAGCCGGTCGCGTCGTCGGTGTCGTCGCCGACGAGCGTGTCCGCGCCGTCGCCGCAGCGCACGCGGTCGGCGAGCCCGTCGCGCATGCGCAGCTCGTCCGCCCCCGGCCCGGCGTCGACGACGTCCGGGCCTCCGCCGCCGGTCACGACGTCGTCGCCCGCCCCGCTGTCGATGTCGTTCGCGGCCGCCGTCCCGACGATCGTGTCGTTCCCGCGGGCGGTGACGACGTGCTCGACGTCGCCCGCGACGTCGTCGCCCTCGCCGGCGCGCCCGTCGTCGGCGCCGGCGCCCGGCGACACGTGGATGTCGTACGAGCCGCCCGGCGCCGCCTCGTCGTAGACGACCGTGTCGCTGCCCGGCCCGCCGCTGACGGCGTCGGCGACGGCATCCGACCAGTCGGGGTCCGAGGCATCGAGGACGTCGTCGCCCTCGCCGCCCTGGAGGATGTCCTCGCCCTGGCCGCCGACGAGCCTGTCGGGCCCGCCCGAGCCGATCAGCACGTCGTCACCGGACGACCCGTCCAGCGTGCGCGCGACGGCGGAGACGGCGGGCCCGGCCAGCGTGTCGTCGCCCTCGCCGCCGACGATCGTCTCGATGTCGTCCCCGACGTCGTCGGACTCGCCCGCGGCGCCGTCGTTCGCCACGCCGTCCTGGGTCAGTGTGACGGGCTCCGTGCGGCCGCTGTAGGTGAGCAGGTCCGCGCCGGCGCCGCCCGCGTAGACGTCCGCTCCGTCGGGATCGTCGCCGGCGCTGAAGCGGTCGTCGCCGTCCCCGCCGGTGATGCTGTCGTCGCCTCCGCCACCGTCGGCGATGAGCGCCGTCCGCGCGTCCAGGCCGGACGCGTCGAGCCTGTCGTCCTGGCCGCTGCCGCTGAACCGGACCCACGGGCGCAGCGGGCACCGGATGCGGCTGCCGAGGTCATGGCAGCGGCTCGTCGGCTCCGGCGGGTCGTCCACGCTGACGCCGTTCCCGGGGAAGATCGCCTCGCGGATGTCGATCGCCGAGTCGGTGGTCTCGACGACGAGGTCCGCGCCGCCGTCGTGCGCGGTGATCTGGATGCAGTCGTCCGCCGTCCCGCAGGAGCCGATCGTCACCTCGGTCGCGGCGTGCGCGGCCGTCGCCGGCAGGGCGGACGCCACGAGCATGGCGACCAGGAGCTGCACACGGCGTCGCGCCACGCGGCCGACCCTACCCGGCGGCCGCGTGGCAATGCAACGACCGCTACGCGGTGAGCTGCTTGTGCTCCTCGGCCGGCTCGAGCCCGGGCTCGGACTGCGCGGCGCGCAGCTCGTAGCTCTTGCGCGCGTTCGGGTCGGCCTCGAACAGGACGCGGTCGGCCTTGATCGCCTTCGCGATGGTCTCGGCGCCGCGGCGGGGCAGGAGCTGGGTGACCTTCTGGATGCGCTTGACGGACTTCGGGACGTGCACGTCGACGGTGCCGTACTGCAGCGCCTCGACGATCGCAGCGGCGACGTCCTGCGGCTCGACCTTCTTGACGCCGGCGGTCTGCGCGGTGCCCTGGCCGAGCTCGGTGTTGACGACGACCGGGCAGACGTACGACATCTGGATGTCGTAGCCGGCGAGGCGCAGCTCGCCGCGGACCGCCTCGGTGAGGCCGACGACGCCGTGCTTGGTGGCCGAGTACGTCGCGCCGCCGGGCGCGCCGTACAGGCCGGCCTGCGACGCGATGTTGACGATGTGGCCGCGGTTGCGCGGGATCATCCGCTGCAGCGCCAGCTTGGTCCCGAAGATCACGCCGTGGAGGTTGATGTCGACCATCCGCCTGGCGGTCGCGTCGTCCTCCTCCCAGAACCGGCCGAGCTGCATGATCCCCGCGTTGTTGACGAGCACGTCGATCGGCCCGAGCTGCTTCTCGGTCTCGTCGAGGAAGCGCTCGATCGACGCCTTGTCGGTGACGTTGAGCTCGACGGCGATGACCCCCGGGCCGAGCTGGTCGGCGGTCTTCTGGGCTTCGGCGAGGTCGAGGTCGCCGATGGCGACCTTCATGCCCTGGCGCACGAACGCCTCCGCGGTCGCCTTGCCGATGCCGCGCGCGGCGCCGGTGATCGCGGCGACCTGACCGCTCAGGACCTTCGGGTGCTTCGCCATGGGGACGGGACCTCCAGAGTCATCGTGACGGGGGCGTCACCTTACCGCGCACGCACGGATCTTGGCCAGTCGGCCAGTCACGGTGTCAAGCCCGGACGGTGGTTGCGCGCCCCGCGTGCTTGGCGCGGTAGAGCGCCGCGTCGGCGCGGCGCAGCAGCGCCTCGGCGCTGCTGCGCCCGTCGTACGCGACGACCCCTGCCGACGCCGACCCCCCGTCCGGGGTCGCCGCGCGGACGCGCTCGACGACCTCGCGGGCCTCGTCCAGCCCGCAGCCCGGCAGCAGGATCCCGAACTCCTCGCCGCCGTAGCGCGCGAGGACGTCGACCGTGCGCAGCTCCCGCCGCCAGCGCGCCGCGGTGCGGCGCAGGTGCGCGTCGCCCGCCTGGTGGCCGCGGAGGTCGTTGAACGCCTTGAAGTGGTCGAGGTCGAGGAGCGCGAGGCAGAGCGGCGTGCCGTCGCGCCGGGCGCGGGCCAGCTCGCGGGCGACCGCCTCGTCCCAGGCGCGGCGGTTGGGGAGCGCGGTCAGCTCGTCCGTGCGGGCCTGGCGGCGCAGGAGCGCGGCGTGCGCGTCGCGCTCGATCGCGCGCGCCGCCTCGCCCGCGAGCGCCGCGACGAGCTCCTCCTGCTCGCGGGTCAGGCCGGCCCGGGCGTGGCGCCAGGCGATCCCGAGGACGGCGACCGCGCGGCCGCCGTCGACGACCGCGCGCACGTGGCCCGAGCGGGCGCGGACGCCGGCGAGCAGCGCGTGCGTCACCGGCGACATCGGCGTGTCGCGGTCGACGTCGAGGGCCGCGGCGCCGCGGTAGGCGCGCGCCAGGATCGAGTCGGGGTCGTCGAGCCGCGCCTCGGCGCCGACGGCGACGTCGTGCCCCGCCGCCGCGGTGACGCGCAGGCGCCCGCCGGCGGCGGGCTCGGCGACGAACGCGAGCTCGGCGCCCGCGACGAGCCGCGCCGCGGCGCAGAGCCGGCCGCGCGAGGACCCGTCCTCCGACCACGAACGCGCGAGCGTGACGACCGCCTCCTCGGCGGCGCGCAGGCGCCTGCCGCGCCGGGCGGCGAGAACGGCGAGCGCCCCCGCCCCGAGCAGGGCGGCGGCGAAGGCGATGGCGATCAGTGCAGCGAGCACGTGCCGGACCCGTTCCCCGGCCGGAGAGCGCGTGGAAACCCGCGGTGGACGGGTGACCGATGCGGCCGGCGCCCCGCGCACCGGACCGCCGGCGTCACGGCACCGGCGGCCGGCTCAGCGCTTGGGCTTCAGCGCGCCGAGCAGGCCGGCGACCGGCCCGCGGCCACGCTTGCGGTCGCGGCCCTTGCCGTCGCGGCCGTGATCCTCGCCGGACGGCGCCTGCGCGGGCGGCGGCGGGGCCGGAGCGGGCGTGGTGGCCGGCGGCGCGTCCTGCTTCGGGGCGCGGCCCTGAGGCAGGGCGCGACGCGCGGGCTTGCCGTTGCCCTTGCCGGGGCCGGGGGCCTTGCCACGATCGGGCGCCTTGCCCTTGCCGGGACCGGGGGCCTTGCCACGATCGGGCGCCTTGCCCTTCGGGCCCTGGCGCGCCGGGCCGGGGAGCACCGGCGCCCCGGCGCCCACGCCGGCGCCGGGCGCGCGCTTGCCCCGGCCACCCTTGTGCTTGTGCCCGTGCCGCCGGCCCTTGCCCGGCCACGGCTTGCGCCCCTTGTGCCCGCGGCCCTCGTCGTGGCCCTTCCCGGCGCCGTCGCGGACGCCGCCCGGATCCTTGGCGTGGCCCTTGCCGTTGCCCTTCGCGTGGCCCTTGCCCTTGCCCTTGACGTGGCCGAGCCCCTTGCCCCGGGGACCCTTGCCGCTCGCGCCGCGATGGCCGGGCGGGCCCGGGTCGGTCGCGGCGGGCGCCGCTGCCGCCGGGGCGGGCGGGCCCACGGGCGGCTGGGGGACCGCTCCGCCGCCGGGCACGGCGTTGGCCTTGGGCGCCCGGTCGGACTTCGCCTTCGCGCCGACCCGCTCGGCCTTGCCGCGAGGCTCGGCCCGCCGGCCCTTCCGGCGCCGCTCGGACGCGGGGACGACCGACGCGCCGCCACGGGTGGCGCCCGGCCCGGCCGACGCCGGCCCGGTCCGGCCCGGCGCCGCGCGCCGGTCGGCGGCACGCTTGGCCGCGACGCGGCGCGCCCGCTCGCGCAGGCCGGCCACGAGCTCGACCGAGCGCTGCTCGGGCGGCAGTCCCGCCATCGCGGTCGCGACGTTGCCCTGCCCGCCCGAGGAGATCTCGTCGACGGCCACGAGCCCGCCGCCGGTCGCGCCGCCCGCGACCACGGCGATGACCGCCACCTTCGCGACGAACACGGCCGAGCCGCCGGCCGCCGCCGAGCCGCCGGCGATCGCGGCAGCGCCGCCCGCGGCGGCGCCACCTCCGCCGGCGCCGGCGCCCAGCGCCGCTCCGCCCCCGCCGGCCGCGGCACCGCCGCCGCCGAGCGCCGCTCCGCCACCACTCGCCGCGCCCCCGGCCGCCGCGCCGCCGGCCGCGGCCGCCCCGCCCCCGCCGGCCGCGGCCGCCCCGCCCCCGCCGGCCGCCGCGGCGCCCGCGCCGATCGCCCCGAGGATGCCCTCCTTGAGCGCGACCGACGGCACGACCGGCAGCACGACCGCCATCGCGCCGCGCTGGCGCCGCACCTCGGCCTTGAACGCGCGGCACGCGGGGCACACCTCGACGTGGCGGCGCAGCAGCGTCCGGCGCAGCGCGCCGCCGCGCAGGACCGCGAGCTGCTCCTGGATCTCCACGCAGTCGGCGTTGCGCGCCTGACGCGACGCCGCGAGCGACTCGCGCGCCTGGAAGACGAGTGCCTTCACCTTGTCCTTGCGCACGCCCAGCGTCGTCCCGATCTCCTCGTGGCTCAGCGCTCCGAGCTCGGCCAGGACGAGCGCTGCCCGTTGGTCGTCGGGCAGGCGCTGGAGGTCGGCGAGCATGTCGCGCAGGTCCTCGCGGCGCTGGACCTCGGACGCCAGGCCCTCCACCGACGGCTCGGGCACGTCGTCGAGCGCGCGCTCCTCCCGCCGGGCGCGCAGCACCGACAGGCAGCGGTTGCGGGCGATCGTGTACAGCCACGCCTTGAGCCGGATCGGCCGGTCGCTGCGGGCGAGGTCGCGGTGCGCGGCGATGAAGGTGTGCTGGACGGCGTCCTCGGCCTCCTCGCGGGAGCCGAGCATGTGCCGGCAGAAGGAGAGGATCCCGCGGTGGTGGCGGTCGTAGACCACCTCGAAGGCCCGCTCGTCGCCGGCGCGCACGAGGCGGACGAGCTCGTCGTCGCGCGTGAAACGCAGGCTGCGCCAGGGTCGCCGGACGGCGGCTGCGGTGCGTGGCGGAAGGATTGCGGACATCTCCGGAGAGGCGACACACCCACCCAACGCGCATCCGAGCGCGCGGTTGGCGTGTGACCGCGATCACTAGTCTCTACCCAAGTGCCGTCCTTCCAGCACCAGGGTCAACGCCTGTCGTACTCGGAGTTCGGCTCCGGCGAGCGTACCGTGGTCCTGCTGCACGGGCTGCTCCTGAACCGTCGCATGCACGAGCCGCTCGCCCGCGCGCTCGCCGAGCGCGGCAACCGCGTGGTGACGCTCGACCTGCTCGGCCACGGGAGCTCCGACCGGCCGGCCGAGCCCTGGCGGTACTCGATGACGGCGTTCGGCGAGCAGACGCTCGCGCTGCTCGACCACCTCGGAGCCGACCAGGCGGTCGTGCTCGGCACGTCCCTCGGCGCGAACACGACGCTCGAGGCGGCCGCGCTCGCCCCCGAGCGCCTGCGCGGCATGGTCGTCGAGATGCCGGTGCTCGACGGCGCGCTCATCGCCTGCGGGGTCGCGTTCATGCCGCCGCTGCTCGCGCTGCGCTACGCCCGGCCCGCCGCGCGCGCCCTCCAGCTCGCGGCGCGGGCGGTGCCGCGCGGCGTGCTCGGCCGGCTCGGCGACATCGCGCTCGACACGGTCCGCCAGGACCCGGCGCCGAGCGCCGCGGTCCTCGAGGGCCTGTTCTTCGGGCGGATCGCGCCCCACCGCAGCCAGCGGCGGACGATCCGGACGCCGGCGCTCGTCATCGGCCACCCGCGCGACCCGGTCCACCCGTTCTCCGACGCGGGGATGCTCGCCGACGAGCTGCCGAACGGCCGGCTGCTCGAGGCGAGCTGGATCCTCGAGCTGCGCCTGTCGCCCGAGCGCCTGACGAACGAGATCGCCGCGTTCATCGACGAGTGCTGGGCGCCGGCGCCGGTGGCCACGGCGGCCGCGTGAACCGCTCCCCTAAGCTGCGCCGCCATGTCGAGCAAGGCTGAGAAGGAAAAGCGGCGCCAGGAGCGCCTGGCCGCCGAGGAGGCTGCACGGAAGCAGGCCGAGCGTCGCAAGCGTCTCGGCCTTGCCGGCGCGGTCGTGCTCGTCGCGGCGATCGCGGTCGTCGTCGTGCTCGCGGTGGCCGGCGGCGGGGACGACGGCGAGTCGAGCGCCGCCGCGGGCGACGTCGAGGTCCCGACGTTCGGGGCCGACAACCTCTCCGAGGCGGCGCAGGCCGCCGGGTGCGACGTGACGCTCGAGGACCTGAAGGAGGAGGGCCGCGGCCACACGACCGAGCCGGTCGAGTACAAGACGAACCCGCCGACCTCCGGCCCGCACGACCCGACGCCCTCGCAGGACGGCATCTACGACGAGTCACCGGACGTCGAGCAGAGCGTCCACTCGCTCGAGCACGGCCGCATCCACTTCCAGTACGCGCCCGGCTCGCCGCCCGAGCGCGTCGCCCAGCTCGAGGCGATGGCCAGCACGACGAGCGTCAAGGGCACCGAGGGCTACCACGCGCTCGTGTACCCGAACGGGACCGAGATGGAGGCCGCGGTCGCCGCGACCGCGTGGCAGCGCTCGATCACGTGCCCGGAGTGGAACGACCGGGTCTTCGACGCGTTCAAGCTCTTCTGGCGCGAGAACGTCGACAAGGCGCCCGAGTTCATCCCGTAGCCCGCGGCGCGCGCGCAAGCTCGCGTTCAGGGCGCATCGCAGGGCGGCGTACCGTGTTCCATAGCCCTGATGCGACGGTCCGCCTCCCTGCTCATCAGCGCCGCCGTCCTCGCGTGCCTGCCCGCGTCCGCCTCCGCCGTTCCGCGGGCGAGCGACTTCGAGCTGCGCGTCGGGGACGCCGGCCCCGCCCGCTCGGCCGCCCACGCCGCGTCGGCCTCGCGCGCGCGCCCGTGGACGTCGCCGGTGCTCAGGCCCGGCCGCGCGTTCAGCGTCTTCGGGCTGCGCTGGAAGCGCGCGCCCGAGGACCTGCACGCCGAGGTCCGCGTCCGCGACGCGAGCGGCTGGCACCGGTGGGTGGAGCTGCCGCACGGGCACAGCCGGCGCGGCTCGGACCCGGTGTGGGCGGGCCGGCGCGCGACCGCGCTGCAGCTCCGGCTGTCCGCGCGCGTCCGCGGGCTGAAGGTCGAGTTCGTCCAGGTCCGCGGGAAGGCCCGCACGGCCCGCCGCGCGTCCGGTCCACGGGCGCGCGCCGCGCAGAACGGGCCGCCGCCGATCATCTCGCGCGCCGAGTGGGGCGGCGACACGCAGTGCAAGCCGCGCGACACGCCCTCGCTGGGGACCGTCCAGATGGCGTTCGTCCACCACACGGTCAACGCGAACGACTACGGGCCCGGCGACTCGGCGGCGATGGTGCTCGGGATCTGCCGCTTCCACCGCAACTCGAACGGCTGGGACGACGTCGGTTACAACTTCTTCGTCGACAAGTACGGGCAGATCTTCGAGGGCCGCGCGGGCGGCATCGACCAGCCCGTCGTCGGCGCCCAGGCCCAAGGGTGGAACGCCCAGTCGACCGGCGTCGCGAACCTCGGGACGTACTCGAGCGTCGCCCAGACCCCCCAGGCGATCGACGCGATGGCGAGCCTGCTCGCGTGGAAGCTGCCGCTGCACGGCGCGCCGGTCACCGGGACCGTCACGCTCAAGTCCGCGGGCGGCAGCACGAACCGGTACGCGAACGGCACCCTCCACACGTTCCAGCGGATCTCCGGCCACCGCGACGGCAACCAGACCGAATGCCCCGGCGCCCAGCTCTACGCGCAGCTCCCAGGGCTGCGGGCGCTTGCCGAGCAGCGCGCGCCCGATGTCATCCCCGCGCCGCAGCCGGTCACCGCGTCCGCCAGGCTCACGCTCACCGCGGTGCGCCGGGCGCTCTCCTACCCCGAGCCCGCGCAGCTCGCCGGCCGCCTGACCACACCCGACGGCGCGCCGATCGGCGGGCAGCTCGTGCGCATCCAGGTGCTCACCGCGCGCGGGTTCAAGGCGGTGTCGTCGGTCACGACCGGCCCGGACGGCGCGTTCACCGCGTCGCTGCCGACGTCGCGCAACCGCTCGGTGCGCGCGCTCGTCGGACGGGTCGTCTCGAACACCGTGCGCCTGCGGGTCGCCCCGGCGATGGAGCTCCGCAAGCCCCCGAAGCGGGTGCTCGCCGGTCGCCGCGCCGACCTGCGCGGCAAGCTGCGCCCGCGCAAGGGCAGCGTCACCGTCGACGTCTACCGCGAGGCCGGCAAGCGCTACGTGTTCTCCAAGCGCATGAAGGTGAAGGCCAGGCGGGGGTCGTTCCGGGCCGCGGTCCGGCTCGTCCGTCCCGGGCTGTACCGGCTGCGCGTGCGGTTCGCCGGCGACAAGCGCAACGCGCCCGGCCGGACCGACCACTACGTCCGCGCGGTGCGCACGCGGGCGGGGCTCACCTCGGGCGCGGAGGCCCCGGCGGACTGACGATGTCGCGGCCGGTCGGCCGCATCTGCTCGTCGAGCTCGAGCTGCCAGTAGTACCGCGTGAACGTCATGCCGGCGCGGTACTCGCCTACGTGCGGCTCGACGCGCTCGCCGCGCGCCATCTTCACGATGAGCTCGGGGTACGTGCGGCCGGGGAGCGCCGCGTACATCGGGGCCGGGAACGCTCCGCCGAAGCGGGTGTTGACGTCGGTGATGCCGAGGCCGATCTCCTTGTCGCGGAACGCCTGCACCGTGCACGGGCCGCGGACGCCGAGCGCCTCGACGACGCGCCGGCCGAGGTCGACGAGCTCGGGGTCGTCGAGCACCGTGCCCTTGATCGACTCGCCGCCGCGCGACTCGAGCATCGAGCGCGGGATGACGTTCAGGCACCGGCCCTCGGTGTCCGAGAGGCAGTCCATGCTGAACTCCGGGCCGTCCATGAAGCGCTGGAGCATCGGCTCCTTGCCGGCGATGTAGCGGGCGAAGAACGCGGCCTCGTCGGCGTCGCGCGCGAGGAAGATCGAGTCGGCGCCCGACCCGCGGCGCGGCTTGACCATCACCGGGTACGACTCGACCTCCTCGCCGGGCAGGACGGTCGGCGGCGAGGGCAGCCCGAGCTCGGTGAGCCTCAGGTGCGCGGCGTACTTGTCGTACGTCGCCGACGCGGTCTCGGGCCCGGGGACGAGCGCCTCGGGCAGCGCGCCGTCCGCGCGAGCGCGCGCGAGCGTCTCGATGTCGAGGTCGGTGAGCGGGACGATCGCGCCGACGCCGTGCTCGTCGCACAGCGCCCGCAGCGCCGGCACGTACGCCGGGTCCTTGATGAGCGGGACGGCGACGCGGTGGTGCGCCGCGTACTGCGCGGGCGCGAGCGGGTTCGGGTCGGCGGCGATCACGGTCGCGTGCTGGGCGAACGCGCTGACGATGTCGTAGCGCTTGCCCACGCCGGTGAGCAGGATGGCGGTCATGTGAGCCCGGCTATCTTGGCGGCTCCATGCGCCACCTGCCCTCGACGGACGATCGCGAGGACCACCTCAGCCGCTCGCCCATCGTCCGCCGGTGCGCGTGGCTGGCCGACTCGACCGCGTTCAACGTCGCGATCTTCGCGGTCATCGTCGCGAACGCGGTCGTGCTCGGGATCGAGACGTACACCGAGCGCGAGGGCGTGCTCCTCGCGCTCGACCGGATCTTCCTCGGCGTCTTCGTCGTCGAGCTGCTCATCCGCCTGACCGCGCACGGCTCGAACCCGCTGCGCTTCTTCCGCAGCGGCTGGAACGTGTTCGACTTCGTCGTCGTCGCGGCGGCGTTCCTGCCGGGCCTGCGCGAGAACGCGACGCTGCTGCGGCTCGTCCGCCTCGCCCGGATCGTCCGCGTCGTGCGGCTGCTGCCGGACCTGCGGGTGCTCGTCACCGCGGTCGCGCGGTCGCTGCCGGGCGTCGCCTCGCTGGCGATCATGACCCTGCTGCTCATGTACCTGTACGGGATGGTCGGCTGGGTGCTGTTCGGCGACGAGCTCGAGGGCTACGAGAACATCGGCGAGGCGATGCTGACGATGTTCGTCGTCCTGTCGCTGGAGAACCTGCCCGACTTCATCGCCCAAGGGCGCGAGGTGACGCGCTGGGCGGTCCCGTTCTACGTCTCGTACGCGCTGCTCGCCGCGTTCCTCGTCTTCAACTTCTTCATCGGGGTCATCGTCAACTCGATGGAGCGCGCGCGGGAGATCGTCGCCGAGCGCGACGAGGCCGAGCGCGCCGAGCACGGCCTGCCGCCCGCCGCGGTGCCGCCGGAGGAGCGGATCGCGGCGCTGCGGTCGATGCTCGACGAGCTCGAGCGCGACCTCGCGCGCGAGCGCGCGGCTCACTGACGCCAGCCGCCGGTGTCGCCCTTGTAGAGGCCGTCGCCGCCGAGGACGATCAGGGCGGTCCGGAGCAGGATCTGCAGATCCAGGCGCCAGGAGCGGTGCTCGATGTACCAGAGGTCGAGCTCGATCCGCTCGTGCCACGGCAGCGCGGTACGGCCGTTGACCTGGGCCCAGCCGGTGATGCCGGGGCGCACCTTCAGCCGGCCGCGCTGGCGCTCGGTGTACTGCTCGACCTGGACCGGGACGGTCGGGCGCGGGCCGATGATCGCCATGTCGCCCTTGAGGACGTTCACGAGGTTCGGCAGCTCGTCGATGCTCAGCCGGCGCAGGATCGCGCCGACCCGCGTGATCCGCGGGTCGCCCTCGTTGACCGCCAGGCCCGACCCCATCGACTCGGCGCCCGCGACCATCGTGCGGAGCTTGAGCATGTCGAAGGGCACGCCGTCCTTGCCGATCCGGCGCTGGCGGTAGATCGGGTGGCCCGGCGTCTCGAGGCGGATCGCGACGATCGCGACCAGGAGGATCGGGCTCGTGAGGACGAGCAGGGTCGCGGCGACGACGATGTCGAACGCGCGGCGCAGCATCAGCGCGTGCCCTCGGGCGCGGTCCAGCCGGCCTCGGTGCCGTGGCGCAGCCAGTCGTACAGGCCGGCGGCGATCGAGGCCTGCGTCAGCACGTAGTAGCGCGCGACGAGGAGGGGGCGGGCGCGGATCCGGCCGCCGAGCGCGGCGGCGGCGAGCAGCGCGAGCGTCGGCAGGCGGGCCGGGGGCCACAGGGGCGCGAGCAGGTGCAGGAACGGCCCCGCGTACCGCAGCAGGCGGTGGCTCGCGATCATGAGCGCGTAGCGCGGCGGGTAGCCGCGCGGGTCGGCCAGGCCGCCGCGGACGACGATCGGCCACGCGTGGCTCATCATCCGCCGCTTGCGCCGCCACTCGCCCTCGATGCTCGGGACCATCTTCTCGGTCGCGCGCGCCGAGGCCCGGTAGACCGCGCGCCACCCGCGCTTGACGAACGTGAACGGGAAGCTGAGGTCGTGGCCCATGATCGCGTCGACGACGACGTACGCGTCCTTGCGGGTCGCGTAGAGCGCGCCGTTGCCACCGGTCACCGAGTGCAGCCGCGACTCGAGCGCGCGGATCGCCATCTCGTAGCGCCAGTACAGGCCCTCCTGGTTCGTGCCCTCGTCGTTGACGAACCGGACCTGGCCGCAGACGTAGCCGACCTGCGGGTCGGCGAACGGGGCGACGAGCTCGCGCAGGGCGCCGGGCTCGAGGAGCGCGTTGGCGTCCGAGAACGCGACGATCTCGCCGCGGGCGCGCTCGACGGCGGCGTCCTGGGCGCGGATCTTGCCGCCGCGGGGCAGCTCGAGCACGAGGTCCGCGCCGGCCCGCCGGGCGCGCTCGGCGGTGTCGTCGGTGCAGCCGTCGCAGGCGACGATGACCTCGAGCCTCTCGCGCGGGTAGTCGAGCGCGAGCGCGTTCTCGACCTTCGCGGCGATGACGCTCGCCTCGTCGTGCGCGGCGACGACGAGGCTCACATGGGGCGTCGGCCCCGCGGGCGGCTCGTCGAGCGGCGGCGGCTGCTCGACCCGGGCCCACGCCGCCAGCAACCCGGGGTAGCCGGCCTGGGCGTAGACGAGGAGCGCGGACGGCAGCCACTTCACGGCGCGTCAGGCTAGCCGCGCAACCCTCGACCACCCTCCCAAAGGGGTCAGGCACCTTCAAGAAGGCAAGGCCCCGCCGCGGGGGCGGCGCCTTCCTTCTCGTGCTCGGGGGAAGAGCGGTGCCGGCTAGGCCAGCGTGAACCGGCCGACGAGCTGCTCGAGCTCGGCCGCGGTCGCCGCGAGCTGCTGGGCGCTCGAGGCGATCTCCTGCGCCGAGGCGCTCGTCTGCTCGGTGGAGGCCGAGACCTCCTCCGACGAGGCCGACGACTGCTCGGCGACCGACGCGACCTCGTTGATGCCGCTGACGACCTGGCCGGCCGAGACCGCGATCTGCTCGACCGACTCGGTGATGTGCTCGACGCGGGCCGTCATGTCCTCGACCGACGCGCCGATGCGCTCGAACGCGCTGCGGGCCTGCTCGACGGTCGCCGCGCCCTCCTCCGAGCGGCCCGCGCCGTCCTCGACGACGGTCACGGCCTGGGAGGTCTCGGACTGGATCTCCTCGACGAGCGTCGCGATCGAGGCGGCGGCCTCCTGCGACTCCTCGGCGAGCTTGCGGACCTCCTCGGCGACGACCGCGAACCCGCGGCCCTGCTCGCCGGCGCGGGCGGCCTCGATGGCGGCGTTGAGCGCCAGGAGGTTCGTCTGCTCGGAGATCCCGGTGATCGTCTCGACGATGCCGCCGATCTGCTCGGACTTCTCGGCGAGCTGGTTCATCGCCGCGGTGACCTGCGACGAGGAGTCACGGACCTGGCGCATCGCCTCGGTGGCCTGGCCGACGGCCTGCTCGCCCTCGCGGGCGACCTCGCGGGCCTGCTGGGCGGCCTCGGCGGTCTGCTGGGCCGAGTCGGCCGACGCCTGCGTGGCCTCGCCGACCTCCTCGGAGGCCTGCTTGGCCTGCTCGACCGAGCGGACCTGGCGCTCGGCGCCCTGCGCCACGTCGGACACCGCGCTGGCGATCTCCGCGACCGCCCGGCCGGCCTCCTCCGAGCTCGACGCCATCTCCTGCGCCGAGGACGACAACAGCCCGGCGCTGTGCTGCACCGCCCCGACGATCTCGCCGAGGCTCGAGTTCATCTGCTTGAGCGCCACACCAAGGACGTCGCGCTCGGACCTCGGCTTGATCTCCTGCGTCAGGTCGCCCGCCGCGATCGCATCCGCATGCCCGGCGAGGTTCCGCAGGTAGTCGATCAGCCGCTGGAACGACTTGGCCATGTCACCGACCTCGTCGCGGCTCTTGACGTCGACCTGCTGGTCGAGGTCACCCTCCGCGATCCCTTCCGCGGCGTGCAGGACCTGGTTGACCCCACCGGTGATCGAGCGCGCGAGCAGCCACGCCAGGGCGACGCCGGCGACGAGCGCGACGACGAGCAGGACGAGTAGCAGCGTGCGGCGGCCGTGGTAGCCGTCCTGCGCCTTCGCGCTCGTGTCCGAGGCGGCCTCGACCTTCTGCCGGAAGAGCTTGTTGAAGGCGTCGGTCACCGCCTTCGACTTCGGGATGACCGTCGAGACGTTCAGCTTCAGGGCCTCGTCGTTGCGGTTCGTGCGGGCGAGGTCGAGGACCTTGGCGCGGTCCTCGCGGAGCGTCGCCATCTTCTTCTCGAGGTCGTCGAACGCCGCCTTCTGAGCGCTGCTCGAGAGCGACTTCTCCGCGGCGCCCAGCTGCTTGTCGATCGCCTTCGAGTTGGCGTTGATCCCGGCGATCGTCTCGTCGATCTCCTCGGCGGAGCGCTGGAGGATCGCGAGGTTGGTCATCGAGCGGTTCTCGTTGAGCGCGACGCCCGCGGAACCGAGGTCCCCGAGCGGTTGCGCCGCCGTCTTGTACATGTCGTCGGTGTCCTCGGCGACGCTCGACATGCCGGTGAGCCCGACGATGCCGACGAGCGCCATCAGGGCCAGGACGAGCCCTATGGCCCCGAGGAGCTTGGTCTGGATGCGGAAGTTCATGCGCAGACCATCGGCGGTGTGAGTCACCGCTCATGACGCCGTTGGACAGCGGTGCCGGAATGGTCGGCGGTCGCTTACGACTGTCTCCGGAGATCGGCGTAGAACTCGAGGTGCGACGCCGCGATCCGGTCCCACGCGTAGTGCTCGCGCGCTGCACGCGCCGACGCCGCCGCCAGCCGCTCGCGGGCCTCGCGGTCGCCGACGAGCCGGGCCAGCGCCGCCCCGAGGGCGGCCGCGTCGCCCGCCGGGACCACCTCGGCGGCGCCGTGCGCGGCGACCTCCGGGAAGCCGCCGACGTCGCTCAGCACGAGCGCCTTGCCGAACGCGAGCGCGGTGAACAGCACGCCGCTCTGGTCGATCTCGCGGTAGGGCAGCACGACGACGTCGGCGCGGCGGAAGTACGCGGGGATGTCGGCGTCGGGGACGAAGCGCGGCACCACCCGCACGCCCGGCGGCGGCGGGTCGGGCAGCTCGACGCCGAACGGCCGCCCGACGATCCACAGCTCGGCGTCCTCGATCCCGCGCCACGCCTCGAGCAGCACGTCGAGACCCTTGTACGGGCGCAGCAGCCCGAAGAGCAGGACGACCGGCTTGTCGGTCCGGAAGGGCGGCGGGCGGTCGGGCAGCCGCGCGAGGTGGTCGAACGCGCCGTGCGGGATGACGCGCACCTTCGCCGGGTCGACGCCGAGCTCGCCGACGAGCCGCCCGCGCCCGTGCTCGGAGTGGACGACGACGCCGTCCATCCGCTCGTAGAGCCGGCGCTGCGCGGCGAGCTGCCCGCGCCGCGGCTCGCGCGGCAGCACGTCGTGGGCGGTCAGGATCCGCGGGTGGACGTCCGGGAGGAGATGGACGTCGACCGGCTGGACCGGCAGCCACTGGAAGTGCACGACGTCGGCGGTCCGCGCCGCCGCCCGCCGGTAGCGGAGCATGTCCGGCACGTGCTGCGCGAGCCGCGCGACCCGGCGCCCGCGCGCCGGCGACCAGCGGTAGAAGCGCTCGTCGACCGCGTAGCCGTCCATCCGCGGCGCGTCGCCGTGGGCGAACGGCCCGGTGACGAGCGTCACGTCGGCGCCCGCCGCCGCCAGCGCCGCGCTGAGGGCGTGGTCGTACGGCGGCGTGTACGCCGCGGGGTCGACGAGGTGGACGCGCACCGGCACAGTCTGCGCGATCGGGCCCGGCGGAGGCCCGGCCGGCGCACGACGTGCGCGACCCGGAGCCCGCGGCGGACCGCCGGCGCCGGGTCGCGCGCACGCGTGTGAGGCCGGCCGCTAGGCGACCGTGAAGCGGCCGACGAGCTGCTCGAGCTCGGCCGCCGTCGCCGCGAGCTGCTGCGCGCTCGAGGCGATCTCCTGGCTGGAGGCGCTCGTCTGCTCGGTGGAGGCCGACACCTGCTCGGCCGAGGCCGACGACTCCTCGGCGACCGACGCGACCTCGTTCATGTCGGCCTGGACCTTCTCGGCGCCCGCGGCGATCTGCTGCACGGCGGCGGCGATCGACTCGACGCGCGAGGTCATGTCGTCGACCGAGGCGCCGATGCGCTCGAACGCGCTGCGGGCCTGCTCGACGGTCGCCGCGCCCTCCTCCGAGCGGCCCGCGCCGTCCTCGACGACGGTCACGGCCTGGGAGGTCTCGGACTGGATCTCCTCGACGAGCGTCGCGATCGAGGCGGCGGCCTCCTGCGACTCCTCGGCGAGCTTGCGGACCTCCTCGGCGACGACCGCGAACCCGCGGCCCTGCTCGCCGGCGCGGGCGGCCTCGATGGCGGCGTTGAGCGCCAGGAGGTTCGTCTGCTCGGAGATCCCGGTGATCGTCTCGACGATGCCGCCGATCTGCTCGGACTTCTCGGCGAGCTGGTTCATCGCCGCGGTGACCTGCGACGAGGAGTCACGGACCTGGCGCATCGCCTCGGTGGCCTGGCCGACGGCCTGCTCGCCCTCGCGGGCGACCTCGCGGGCCTGCTGGGCGGCCTCGGCGGTCTGCTGGGCCGAGTCGGCCGACGCCTGCGTGGCCTCGCCGACCTCCTCGGAGGCCTGCTTGGCCTGCTCGACCGAGCGGACCTGGCGCTCGGCGCCCTGGGCGACGTCGGACACGGCGTGGGCGATCTCCGCGACCGCCCGGCCGGCCTCCTCCGAGCTCGACGCCATCTCCTGCGCGGAGGAGCTCAGCGTCGCGGCGCTCTGGGTGACCGCGCCGACGAGGTCGGCGAGGTTCTCGTTCATGCGGCGCAGGGAGACGCCGAGGACGTCGTTGTCCGAGCGCGGCTGGATGTCGCGCGTGAGATCGCCCTCGGCGATCGCGTTCGCGTGGCCGGCGAGCTCGCGGACGTAGTCGATCAGGCGCTGGAACGCCGTGGCCATCTCGCCGATCTCGTCGCGGCTCTTGACCTCGACGGTCTGGTCGAGGTCGCCGTCCGCGATGCCGTTGGCGGCGGTGAGGACCTGGCGGACGCCGCCGACGATCCCGCGGGCGACGAAGAACGCCACGCCACCGCCGAGGATCGCGGCGAGGACGATGAAGGCGATCGACAGCGTCTTCGCCGACGCGACGGCGGCCTCGCTGTCCTTGTCGCCGTCGGCGGCGAGGGCGACCTTGGACTCGAAGAGCTCGTCGAGCTTCTCGGCGACCTTCTGGAACGCCGGGACGGCCTTCGCCTGGGCCTGCTCGTAGGCCGCCTCGTCGCGGTTCCGGCGGGACAGCTCGAGCACCTTGTCGCGCTCGGCGGCGTACGCCGCCGCCGCGGCCTCGAGCTCCTCCAGGTCCGCTTTCGCCTCGGCGGTCTGGAGCGTCTTGGCGACGATCTCCAACCGCTTGGCGATCTCGGCGTCGTTCGCCTCGAGCTTCTGCTCGAAGTCGGCCTCGGAAGCCTTGTCGGGGGCGAGGATGTGGTTGGACAGGAAGGCGCGGTTCTCGTTGAGCTTGGCGCGGGCGACGCCGAGGTCCGCGAGAGGACGGGCGGCGGTGTTGTACATGGCGTCGGCCTCGTCGCCGACGGTGGTCGCTCCGCGGATGCCGAGGACGCCCACGACGACCATCAGCACCATGAGCAGCGACACGAGGGCGACCAGCTTGGCCTGGATACGGAGTGTCATGCTCAGCCCATCGACCGCGCGAGCGCCCTCGCTGACCCCGGAATCGACATCGCGTCCGGTCTCGTCACGTCGGTGACGACTTACGCGTGACGCAGGCGAGCTGTCAGCGCGAAGTTACCTGTGAGGGTATGGCCTTTCACACCTCTTGATGCCGGAATCCGGGGCGACGAGCCTCGAGATCGTCCGCCCACGACCTGGACGATCGGTGGAGACGCACGGCCGCGGCTAGGGTGCCGGGCATCACCGAGCTGACGTTCTGCATCGTCAACACGAACGGCCGCGAGCTGCTGCTGCGAGGGCTCGACGCGGTCGCGCGCGAGCGTGCCGCGCTGCCGTTCGAGACCGAGGTGCTCGTGCTCGACAACGCCTCCGAGGACGGGTCGGCGGAGGCCGCCCGCGCCCACCCCGCGGTCGACGAGGTCGTCGCGCTCGACCGGCGGACGGGCAAGGCCGCGAACGACAGCACGCTCCTGCAGCGCGCCCGGGGCCGCTTCGCACTGCTGCTCAACGAGGACTCCGAGCTGCGCCCCGGCGCCACCGCGGCGCTGCACCGGGCGCTGACCGAGCACCCCGAGGCCGCCGCCGCGGGCGCGCAGCTCCTGCGCCCGGACGGGACACCCCAGCCGTGCGCGTGGCGCTTTCCGACCGTCGGAACGGCGCTCCGCGCGGCACTGCTCCTGCACCGCCGGAACGTCCAGTCCGGCGGCGCCGGGACGCGCCCGGTCGACTGGGTGCAGTCGGCGGCGATGCTCGTCCGGCGCACCGCGGCCGAGGAGGTCGGCTGGCTCGACGAGCGCTTCTTCGTCTACTCCGACGAGGTCGACTTCGCCCGCCGCCTGCACGACGCCGGCTGGAGCGTCCTCTACGTGCCCGAGGCGGTCGCCGTCCACCACGAGCAGCTCGCGACCGGCGCCGGCGCCGAGCGGCGGATTGTCGAGTTCGCCCGCAACCGCGACCTGTACATGCGCAAGCACCACGGGCCGGCGGCCGCGCTGGCCGTCCGGTGGCTCACCGCGATCCCCTACGCGCTGCGGACGGTCGCCGCGCTCGTCCTGCCCGGCCACGACCCGCGCCGGTACGCGCGGCACGTCACCGCGACGCTGTGGCCGTCACGGGGCGAGGGGATCCGCGAGGCGGCCGAGGCGTTCAACGCCCGCCGCGACGCTGCAGGAGCCTGAGCGCCATCGCGCGCTCGGACGCCAGGGGGAAGCCCGTCACCCACAGCAGGACCGGGATCGCGGCGAGCGCGAGCGAGCGCAGCACGAAGCCGCCGGCGCCGCCCTCGGGCAGGAGCAGCTCGCCCGCGACCGCCACGCCCGCGAGCACCGCGACCGCGTGCGCCAGGCGCCCGACCTCGAACGGCACCTTGAACGAGCGCCGGGTCAGCGCGGCGAGGACCGCCACCATCGCCAGGTACGCGCCCGCGAGCGCGACACCCGCGCCCGCGATCCCGAGCGGCTCGACGAGCACGACGATGAGCGCGACGTTCACGCCGAGGCCGACCGCCGCCGCGGGGAGCTGGTGGATCGTGACCTTCGCGCGCCCGGCGATGACGACGAAGACGAGGAACAGGCCGTAGCACGCCCAGCCGAGCGCGACCCACGGCAGCGCCTCGTGCGCCTCGAAGAACTCCGGCGCGGCGAGCAGCCGCACGAGCCAGCGCCCGAGCAGCGCCATCCCCGCGACGACCATGCCGGTGACGACGACGTACCAGGTCGTCACCGCGGCATACAGGCGGCGGGCCTCGTCGTCGTCGGTGATCGAGTAGGCCAGCGGCGGCCACGCGAGCTGGAACCCGCGGACGGCGACGATGACCGCGGTCGCGAGCTTCACCGACACCGCGTACAGGCCGGCCGCCGCCTTGCCCTGGGTCTGCAGCAGGTACGCGCGGTCGAAGACGTTCAGCGCGAAGACCGCCATGTCGGCGGGGATCGTCGGCGCGCCGAAGCGCAGCATGTCGCGGATGCCGGCCACCGCGAACCCCAGCCGCTCGCGCTCCATCCACCACAGCCCCGCGAGCACGAACGTCGAGGCGACGTAGTTGCCGGCGACGTAGCCGCGCTTGCCGGTGTCGAGGATCACGACGAGCGTGAACGTCAGCGCGACGGTCAGGAAGACGTTGATCAGCGAGGCGACGAGGTACGCGCGGCGGCGCTCCTCGACGCGCAGGTGCGCGTAGGCGACCTCGAGGTTCGTGAACGCCCACAGGCCGAGCAGGCCGAACCCCATGAGCACCGCGTCGCGCTCGTCGAGCAGCAGCTCGGACAGCTCGCCGGCGAAGACGAGGCCGGCGAGCGCCGCGACCGTCGTCGTCACGAGCACGGTCCCGGTCGCGATCCGCGAGACCCGCACCCGGTGCGCGGGGTCGTCGTCGTCGAACCAGAAGCGCACGAACGCCTCGCCGAGCCCCAGCCGCAGCGGGATCGACACGAGGATCAGGTACGTGAGCAGCGTCTCGGCGACGCCGTAGTCGCCGGGCGACAACGCCCGCGTGTAGAACGGCAGCATGATCGCCGCCAGCGCGGCGGAGATCACGGCGCCCGCCTGGAAGCTGGCGCCCGAGGCGATCAGCCGGTTCACGAGCGCGCCCATCAGCGGGCGCACGGTATAGAACCGCCCTCCGGGGCCCCGCATGGCAAGCTGCTGCGCGTGCTGCGCATGGCCGCGATCCTCGCCCTGCTGCTGGCCGCCGCGGGCGGCGCGGGCTTCGCGCTGTCGGGCGCCGGGTCCGGCGGCGACGCAGGGCCGGCGACCGCCTCGCCGACGCGCGGCGCGCTGACCGGCGTGCTCACCGACGTGCGGCACGACCGGCTGACGCTGGCGCCCGAGGGCGGCGGCGAGACCGAGGTGTTCGGCGTCCGCCCGATCGACCAGCGCCGGCTCGACCTCTCGCACCTGGAGGAGCACGTCGAGCAGGTCTGGCCGGTCGTCCTGCACTTCGACACGGTGGACGGCGTGCGGTACGCGACGCGGGTGGACGACGCGTGAGCCCCCGGCGGGGCGACCCGATCGCGCTGCTGCTGCTGCCGCGCACGCTCGAGCAGTTCATCCTGCGCGAGCAGGCCCAGGACCTCCTGCGCGCGCCCGGCGTCGCCGCGCTCGAGCCGGGCCGGATCCCCTACGGCGCGTTCGCCCGCCTGCCCGAGCGCGCCGCCGCGCGGCTGGCGCGCGGCCAGGCGCGCCGGCTCTCCGCCCGGCTGCCGGGGACCCCGAAGGCGGTCGTGATCTTCCACCCGGTGCAGTGGCCGCTGGCGTCCGAGCTCATGCGCCGGACCGGCGCGGAGCTGTGGTACGGCCGCTGGGACCGCTACGAGCAGGCCTACGACGCGCCGCCCGCGCTGCGCGCGCGCCTGGAGCGCCTGCACGAGGAGGCGGCCTCCGCGTCGGCGCTGACGTTCGTCGCCTCCGAGCAGCTCGCCGCGTACGAGCGCGAGGCCGGGCGCGAGGCGACCGTCGTCGGGCTGTCGGCCGGCGACTTCCCCGCGCCCGACCCCGAGGGGACGGTCGTGGCCGTCTCGCTCGGGCACCTCGGGTGGCGGACCGACTGGAAGCTGCTGCGCGCGGTCGCCGACCGCCTCGGCAACAAGCTCGTGCTCCTGCTCGTCGGCGCCTGGCACGAGGACGAGGTGGGCGATGACCCGGACTTCCGCGCGTGCCGCGAGCATCCCTCGCTCGTGTGGCTCGGCCGCCAGGACGACGTCGCCGCGTCGCGGCTCATCCTCACCGCCGACGTCGGCATCGTCCCGTTCGAGCGCAGCCCGTTCAACGAGGCCGCGCTGCCGTACCGGATCCTCAAGTACGCGCGGCTCGGGCGGCGGACGGTCATGCGCGACCTGCCGGGGGCGCGGACGTGGGCGGATGCGGTCGTGTTCGCCGACACGCCGGAGGAGTTCGCCGCCGCGCTCGAGGCCGAGCGCGGCACCCGCGCGCGGCCGCACGCCGAGCTGCGCGCGTGGGCGCTCGAGCAGACCGCCGGGCGGGTCAACGCGCCGCTGTGGGCGAGGCTGCGCGAGCTCGGCGTCGACGTCGGCGACCGCGGTCAGGGACAGGACACGTAGGCGACGAACCGGCCGCGGCGGACCGCGCGCTCGAACCCCGGGTCGGGCACGTTGGTCAGCGGCGACGCGCCGTCGGCGAAGCCGTGGCGCCGCAGCGCCTTGCGACCCACGACGAAGATCGCCGCCCCGTACGGGCGTCGCCTGGCCGACCGCGAGCCGACCCGGTCGGCGGGCAGGTCGAGCATCCAGCGCGCGTCGGGCACCAGCCGGTAGTTCGGGAACGTCAGCGGCCCGCACGCCATCCCGGCCCGGACCTCGGGCGTGTGGAGGATCGCCTCCAGGTCGCGGTGCGTGCCGTCGATGAACGCCAGCTCGGCGGTCAGGCGGTCGACGACGTGCAGGCGCGCGACCGCGAACACCAGCCCGCCGGCGAGCACGACCACCGCGCCGTACGTCCACAGCCGCCGCAGCCGGCCGGCGGGGAGCGTGGTGAAGCCCGCCACCGCGTAGCCGGCGAACAGGCAGAGCGCCACGGTCGGGACCGTGAGGTAGCGGGGCAGGATCGACAGGCCGGCGACGCCGGTCCCGACGAACGTCACGACGCCCGAGAGCAGGAGCGCGAGCGGCACGACGAGCCGCCGCCACCCGAGCATCCTCCACGCCGCCACGAGGCCCGCGACCGCGGCGATCGCGACCGGCGGGCGGAGCGCGTCGAACACGAAGGTCACGAACGCGCCCGGCACCTTCGCGATGCCGCGCTCGCGGCCGAGATCCTCGGCCAGCTCGCTCGTCCCGGTCAGCGACCGCAGCGGGTCGCCGGTCACGGCGAGGTCGACGCCCGCCCAGATCAGCGGCGCGGCGGCCGCGGCGGCGAGCAGCCACGCCGACCGGCGCCACAGCGCGAAGAGCCCGGCGAGGATCCACGCCTCGGGCCGCAGCAGCCCGGCGAGGACGAGCAGGCCGGCGACGTGCAGGTCGCGGCCCGGCGGCCGGGCGAGCGGGGGCGGGACCGGCGCGGCCGGCGCGGGCGCCTCGACGACGCGCACCGCCGCCCAGAACACGAGCGCGAGGAACGGCACGTCGCGGTAGCCGCGCGCGGCGAGCAGCAGCAGCGAGAAGCTCGACGCCGCGAAGAACGCCGCCGCGAGGCCCGGCCACGGCCCGAGCACGCGCGCGCCGAGCCGGTAGACCGCCCATGCCAGCCACACGAGCGACAGGACCGCGATGAGCACGAACGCGCGGTCGGCGTCCGCCCCGAGCACCGCCCCGAGCACGGCCGCGACCGCGATCTCGAGCGGATGCTGCGTCGGCGCCTTGTAGGCCTCGAACGTCGGCGTGACCCCGTCGAGCAGCTCGCGCCCCCAGACGAGGTGGTAGTAGGCGTCGTAGTTCGGATACGTCGGCGCGGTCACGAACAGCGCCAGCGCGCCGAGCGTCAGCGCCGCGACGCCGGCGAGCTCCGCGCGCCGCCCGGTCGCGGTCACGGCGCGGCCGGCTCCGCGGCCGCCGGCGGACCGTCGGGCGCGGCGTCCGGCTCGCGGACGCGGTCTGGCGGGGAGGCGGCGAGCGCGATCCCGGCGGCGAGCAGCACCCAGGTCACCGGGTCCTCGAGGAACGCCGCGTAGACGAGCGTGTGGACGAGCAGCGCGATGAACGCCGCCGCGACCGCCCCGCGCGCGACCGACGCCCGCGCGCCGCGCAGCAGCAGCGCCAGCGCCGCGGCCAGGAGCGCGAGGTACACCGCCAGCCCGACGACGCCCTGCTCGGCCGCGACCGTGATCGGCATCGTGTGCGACGCGTTCGTCGCCCGCTCACCCGACGCGTTCTCCGCGCGCCGGTACTCACGCCGGAACGCCGCCGAGCCGTGCCCGGCCAGCGGCGCGTCGCGGGCCAGGCGGACGCCGCCCTTGACGAGCTCCCAGCGCCCCGACGTCGCGTCGTTCGCGTTGCGGTCCAGCCCGACCTCGCCCGGCGCGGCGATCGCGACGACCGCGCCGGCGAGCACGACGACGCCCGCGGCGAGCGCCGCAGGCCGCGTCCCCCACCGCAGCGCGGCGAGCACGACCAGCCCGGCGAGCAGCGCCGCGAAGCTCGACTGCGAGAGCGTGAGCACGAGCCCGGCCCACAGGTACGCGAGCAGCACGCCGGCGCCGGCGACCGTCCGCGGCGCCCGCGCGTGGAGCATCACCGCGGTGACGCACAGCATCACGATCGCCAGGAAGCGCCCGTAGATGTTCGGGTCGAAGAACAGCGAGTTGACGCGGAAGTACGTCTCGAACTGGTTGGACGCGATGACCTTCGGGTTGAGCAGCAGCGTCTGCGTCGCGTACTCGACGAAGCCGATCGCGGCGAACAGCACCGCCAGCCCGCACAGCACCGCCAGGCAGCGGACGAGGAGCGCGCGCGTCCACGCGGCGCGGAAGAGCACCGTGGCCAGGAGCGCGAACGGGACGTAGAAGAAGACGACCTGCTGCAGCGCGCGCTCGAAGTCCGACGAGTACGTCGCCTGCACCGCGTACAGGACGATCGAGCCGGCCAGCAGCAGGCGCAGGACGCGCCCGCCGGGCTCGGCGGCGCCGGCGTCCTGCGTCCGGCCGGCCAGGCGCGGGACCGCGTACGCCAGCACGCCGGCGGCGATCACCGCGTACAGCGGGACGAGCAGGCTCGCGGTCGTCCCGCCGGCCGCGATCGGGATCCGGAACGGGACCGTGAGCACGACCGCCACCGGCAGCCACCCGGGCCGCCGGCCGAACAGGACCGCCAGGACCGCGACCGCGGCGAGGCCGGCCGCGGCGGCGCCGAGCGCGACCGCGGGCCGGTCGCGCAGCGCCTCGATCTGCTCGGAGTCCCAGATCTCGGCGAGCAGCAGGGCCGGCGTGAGCGCCAGCGCGAGCACCATCGCCCCCGCGCGCAGACGCGCGCCCAGCGGCGCGGCGAGCGCGGCGCCGGCCAGGAGGGCGGCGACGATCGCGCCCGCGGCGAGGATCGGATCGACGTCGCCCGTGCTCATCCGGTCCTCAGCAGCGTCCAGATCCGCCCGAGCAGCTCGGCGCTCGCCGGGTCGCTCCCCAGCCGCGTCGCGAAGCCGGGGATGCCGGTACGGATCACCAGGCCCTCGCCATACCGCGCCGCGACGATCACCGGGCGGTTCGTGTCCTCGGTCACCGCGGTCGACAGCGCGCGCGCCTCCGGCCCGACCGACCGCGTCGCCTCCCACGCCTCGACGTCGGCGAACAGGCCCTCGCCGCCGGCGAAGAGCTGCAGGCGCTCGTCGTCGTCGAGGATCGTCAGGTTCACCGGCCGCCGCGCGACCGGGTCCAGGCGCGCGCCGAACAGGTCGGTGCGGCCGACCGGGGTCGGGTCGAGCAACCGGCGCTGCGTCTGGCGCACCTCGCTGCGCAGCGACCGCGTCCCCAGCGACGCGAGCGTGCCGCCGCGGGCGACGAACGCGCGGAGCTGCCGGCGGACCTCCTCGGTCAGCCACGTCGCGTCGCCGGCGATGAGCACGCCGCGGTGGCCCTCGAGCTTCGGCCCCTGGCCGTTGGCGAGCGCGACGTCGGTCGTCAGGTCGTAGCGCAGCCCCTGCGCGGTCAGCCGGGCGAGCAGCGGCGCCTCGTTCTCGGCGACCCCGACCGGCAGGCCGTCACCCGCCCACACGCGCTCCAGCCGCACCGGCACGCCGCGGTCGAGCGTGTTCGGCAGCCCGTCGCCGTCGTCGTCGATCTCGTTGCGGCCCTGCCACGTCGTCGCCGGCAACACGACGAGGACGCGGTTGTCGCGGCGGTCGTCGACCGGCACCGGCACGGTGACGCGCCGGTCGCGCGTGCGCGCCTCGAAGAGAAACAGGCCGCTCTCCCAGCGGGGCCGCGTGCGGCGCGTCAGCGCACCGCCCTTCGACCGGCGCGAGCGGAGCACCGGGTCGCGCGCGCCGACGCGGCGCAGCTCCCAGTTGTAGGTCTGCTGTCGCGCGTCGACCGCGACCGTGAACTCCTCGCCCGCGCGGACCGGGACGAGCGGCGACTGGGCGGCCAGGTAGCGGACGGTGATGCCGCCCCGGCCGCGTAGCACCTCGCCGCGGCGGGCGCGGCCCTCGAGCACGCGGCGCGGGACCGAGCGGCCGATGTTGCCCGCCTGGTCGCGCGAGCGCACGACCGCCATGTACGTCCCCGGCGACACGCGGCGCCCGTCCTTCGTGCCGTCCCAGTACGCGACGCCGTCGCCGAGCGGCGAGACCTCGCCTTCGATCTTCAGGCCGGTGACCAGGCGCGGGCGGCGTCCGTCGGTCTTCCAGATCTCGACCGACGGGCGCCGGCCCGGCGCGAAGAAGCGGATCTCGGCGGGCCGGCCGTCGGGGCGCGGCAGCAGCTCCGGGCGCGGGACCTTCGTCGCGTCCGGCCCGATCGAGACGACCCGCGGGCGCGGCGGCGTCGTGTCGAGCACGATGTTGCGCGGCAGGATGATCGAGCGGCCCTCGCGGCGCAGGACGAGCCGCACCCGGTATGTGCCGTCGCGGGCGCGCCGGCGCCGGTCGTCGCGCCCGTCCCAGCGCAGCAGGACCGGCTCGCCCTCGTCGACCTCGCGGCCGGAGGCCAGCTCGCGCACCGCGTCGCCGTCGCGGTCGACGATCTGCACGTCGATGCGGTCCGCGCGCCGCAGGCGGAACGTGATCCTCACGCTCTCGCGGCGGCCGTCCTGGTTCGGCGACAGCAGGCCCTCGACGCCCAGGGCGGAGATGCGCGGCTCGCTGCTCTTCAGCCGCTGGGCGAGGAAGAACGCCCCGAACGTCGCGATCACCAGCGCGGCGAACAGGGCTCGGGCGAGCGTGCTCACAGGCGCACGAGCTCGCCGTTGGGGACGGTCCACTCGTGGTACGTGTCGAGTCCGCGGCTGTGGGTGTGGGCGAGCGCGCAGCGGATCACGCCACGGTGGCAGACGACGAGCGCCGGCAGCTCACGCCGCTGGGTGATGTCGACGAGCGCCGCGATCACCCGCTCCTGCTGCTCGGCCAGCGACTCGCCGCCCGGGAAGCGGAAGTCCTCGCCGGCCGCCTGGAACGCCGCCCACGCCTCGGGCTCCTCGCGGGCGATGTCGTCCTTGGAGCGGCCCGCCCAGCGGCCGACGTCCGACTCCTTGAGGCGGTCGTCCAGGCGCGGCTCGAGCCCGATCCGCTCCCCGACGATCTCCGCCGTCTCGCGGGCGCGGGAGAGCGGGCTGGCGTAGAGGGCGACGAAGCCGTGGCCGGCGGCGAGCTCGGCGAGCCGGCGCGCCTGCTCGCGGCCGCGCTCGTTCAGCCCGACATCGAGCTGCCCCTGGAAGCGGCGCTCCTTGTTCCAGGTCGTCTCGCCGTGCCGGGCGAGGTAGATCACCGGACGTGCCCCATCGTGTCGTTGCGCAACCCCAGGCGCATGGTCTCGAGCGGCAGCACCTCCGACGGCGGGACGTTCCCGAGGTTCACGTCGGGGCCGAACCGGCGGATGAGGACGACCTGCTGGTCCTTGCGCGGCGCCTCGAAGACGACCTTCCCCGGATCGACGGCGTGGGCGATCTCGTCGATGAGGCCCTGGCGCAGCTCGCCGTCCGGGCGCGCGATGCCTGCCGTGCCGGTCTCGCGGCCCTCGCAGACGACCTTCCACGCGCCGGCCGCGAGCTCGGCCTGGATCTGCTCGACCCACCGGTAGGGGGCCATGATCTCCGTCGCGTCCTTCGAGCCGACCTCGCTCATCACCGTGAACCCCTGGTCGGCCAGGCGGGCGATGAGCGCGCACTTGTCGGCGTGGTCGATCGTGATCGAGCCGTCCGAGACCTCGATGAGCTCCAGCCCGAGCGACCGGACCCAGTCGACGTAGCGGTCGACGCGGCCCTGGAGGATCGCGATCTCGGTGAGCGTCCCGCCGAGCACGACCGGCACGCCGTGCTCGCGCCAGCGCGCGAGCTTGGGCTCGAGGTTCTCGGTCGCCACGGCCGTCCCGAACCCGAGCTTGACGATGTCGACCGCCGAGCCGGCGACCTCCATGAGCCCGTCGACGTCGGCGAGCGACATCCCGCGGTCCATGAGCGCGGTGATCCCGACGTCACGCGGCTTGCTCGTGCGCGCGGGAAGGTCGAGGGGCGCCCCGGCCGTCATGGTGCAGCGGGTCGCGTCAGCCCTGGCCGGACTGCGTGTTCTGGTCGGCGCCGACGGTGACCACGACGCGCGCGTTCTCGCCGGCGACCGTCCGGGTGTTGACGTCCAGGCGGGAGACGGCGTCGGAGCCGACTCCGATCACCTTCGCGACCGCGAGCGCCTCGGCGCGGGCGCCCTCGGCGAACTGCACGAGCGTCGCCGAGCGGTTCTGCTCGGGCGCGTCGGCCACCGTGCCCATCGCATACCCGTCGGCCTTGATCTTCTCGGCGGTCCGGGCGGCCAGGCCGGTGATCGTCGTGCCGTTGAGCACCGCGACGGTCGTCTCGCTCTTCGGGCGCGAGGCCTGCGAGCGCTTGCGATCGGTCGTCTGGTTCGGCGACGGCGCGATCCCGCCGTCGCTCTGCTGCGGGCGGTCCGAGCGCGCGGCGTCCTGGCCCCCGCCCTCGTCGCCGCCCCCGCCGAGGACGAGCACGAGGCCGACGCCGATCGCGACGACCGCCGCGACGATGACGCCGGCCACGACGGGGACGCGGCGCGGGGCGCGCCGGGTCTGGACGCCCGCGGGGCGCGAGCGGGCGGGCTGCGAGCGCAGGGCCGCTGCGGGGGCCGGGCGCTGCTGCGGCGGCCGGCCGGCGCCGGCGGGGCGCGGACGGGCGGCGGCGGTGCGCGGCGGGACGGGAGACGTGCCGGCGGGCGGGGTGGCGCCGGCGGCGGGAGCGGTCGGGCCCGGCGTCGTCGGCGGCGAGGTGGGCGGGCCGGAGGCCGGCGCGGCCGGCGACTCGGCCGGGGCGCCCTCGGCGGGCGGGGCGGCGGTCGCAAAGGCGGCCGGGCCCGCCGTGGCTGCGGCGCCCGCTGCGGCCGGCGCCCCGGTGGCGGCCGCGTCGCCGGGGGCCGCTGCCGCCGCCGCGGCGGCAGCGGTGGCCGCACCGCCGGCGGCGAGCGCCCCGGCCGGCACGCCCGCGGGCCGGCCGTTCGGTCTCGCCGCGGCCGCCTGCGCCGCCGCGGTCTGCGGCTGGCCGGGCGTGCGCGGCTGGGCCTGCGGCTGCGGCTGGCGCTGGACCGTCGTGGTGCGGCGGGCGGCCTCGGCGGCGACGCGCGCCTGCAGCTCGGCGTCGCGCTCGGGCGCGCGGCCCGCCCACTCGCGCAGGCGCTTGACCTCGCGGGCCTGCGCGAAGTAGAGCAGCGACAGGACGGCCAGGCCGAGCACGGAGGCCGCGCCCGCGTAGCCGCCATAGTCCTTGATGAAGTCGAAGAGCTGATCCACGCCGGAAGTCGCGCGCCAGACTAGCCGCCGGCCCGTACGGTAGGCGGCTGGCGCAGGTCGGTGAGCTCGGAGACCTTCTGCGCCAGTCCGGCGGCATCTCCTTCAAGCACGAGAAGACCGATCTCGTCGAACATCTTGTCAACCGTGGCCGGATCGAAGGGTTCACGCTCGGCGAGCAGGATCTTCTCGGCGGGCGTCGGCTGGGGCCGCTCGTAGGCGTTGAACAGCTCCTCGTGGAGCTTCTCGCCCGGTCTGCGGCCGACCTCCTCGATCGCGATGTCGACGTCCGGCCTCATGCCCGACAGCTCGATCATCATCCGCGCCAGGCGCATGATCTCGACCGGCTCGCCCATGTCGAGGACGTAGATCTCGCCGCCGGTGCCGAGCGAGCCGGAGCGGATGATGAGCTGCACCGCCTCCGGGATCGTCATGAAGTACCGGGTCATCCGCCGGTCGGTGACCGTGACCGGGCCGCCGCGGGCGATCTGGCGGCGGAAGATCGGCACGACGCTGCCCGACGAGCCGAGGACGTTGCCGAACCGGACGGTCGCGTAGCGGGTCTGCGGGAACCGCTGGGCCTCGGCCTCGACCGCGAACTCGGCGAGCGCCTTCGACGCGCCCATGACCGTCGCCGGCGCGACCGCCTTGTCCGTCGAGACCTGGACGAAGTGCTTGACGCCGGTCTGGCCGGCGATCCGGGCCATGATCCGCGTGGCGATCGCGTTGTTGCGCACCGCCTCGACCGGGTTGCCCTCCATCAGGCCGACGTGCTTGTAGGCGGCGGCGTGGAAGACGACCGACGGGCGGTGCTCGGCGAACACCTCGCGCATCCGCTCCTCCTCCTTGCAGTCGCCGAGCACGGAGGCGACGACCTCGCGGTGCACGTGGCGATCATCGAGCAGCTCGCGCTCGATGCGGAAGAGGTTGTCCTCGGCGTGGTCGAGCAGGACCAGGCGCCGCGGGCCGACGCGCGCGATCTGACGCGAGAGCTCCGAGCCGATCGAGCCGCCGGCGCCGGTGACGAGCACGATCTCGCCGGTGAGGTACGCGCCGACGCGGTCGAGCTCCATGACGACCGGCTCGCGGCCGAGCAGGTCCTCGATCTGGACCTCGCGCGCCTGCCGGACGAGCTCGCCGCCGGTCTGCAGCAGCTCGAACACCGTCGGCAGCGTCCGGACGGGGATCCCGCGCTCGCGACAGGCGGTCGTGACGCGCGCGCGCAGCGTGCCCGGCGCGGAGGGGATCGCGATGAGCACCTCGTCGGGCTCGACCTCGTCGAGCACGCGCGGCAGGTCGCCGTCGGTGTCGCCCAGGACCTTGACGCCCTCGACGCGCACGCCGCGCAGGCGCGGGTCGTCGTCGACGAAGCCGAGCGGCGTCAGGCCGAGCTGGGGGTTGCGCATGACCTCGCGCAGCAGGAGCCGGCCGCCGTCGCCGGCGCCGACGATGAGCACGCCGCGCGCGTTGCGCTGCGGGCGGAAGCCGTGCAGCCGGCGCTCGTGGACGATCCGCGCGAGCATCCGCGCGCCGAGGACGAGCGCGAGGAGCAGCAGGCAGTAGGCGCCGAGGACGCCGGTCGGGATGTTCAGGCCGACGTTGCCCTCCGCCGACGGGCGCTCGACCGGCGTGACCACCGCGACGTAGACGGCGGTGGTCAGGACCGTGACGACGACCGCGGCGACGACCGCCTCGAGGTCGCGCAGGCTCGAGTAGCGCCACCACTTCTGGTACAGCCGGAAGCCGGTGAAGACGACGAGCGCGATGCCGACCGCGGGCAGGAGCGTCGCCTCGAACAGCTCCTCGTAGCGGGCGGGGAACAGGTCGTCGAACCGCAGCCGGTAGGCGAGGAAGTATGCGACGGCGACCAGCACCCCGTCGACCGCGAGCTGCGGCAGCGAATGGCGGTGCAGGGGAAGGGCCGCGGACGACCTGATCCGTCGGCGCATCGGGGCCATGGTACTCGCAGGCCGCTACGCTCCGGCGGCGTGCTTGCCGTCCCCGCGTCGCTGACGGACCCCCTCGTCGAGTTCGCCACGAACGTGGTGGGCGAGCTCGGGCTGCCCGGCATCTTCATCCTGATGCTGGTCGAGAGCGCGTGCATCCCGGTGCCCTCCGAGGCCACGATGCTCTTCGCCGGCTTCAACGTCTCCAAGGGCGAGTACAGCCTCTTCGCGGTGACGATGGTCGGGTCGCTGGCGAACCTCGTCGGCTCCTGGATCGCCTACGCGGTCGGCTACTTCGGCCGCGTCGACATCCTCGAGAAGCACGGCAAGAAGCTCCACATCAAGCCGTCGCACCTGCAGTGGGCCGACCGCTGGTTCGAGAAGCACGGCGACGCGACCGTCTTCTTCACCCGGATGCTCCCGATCATCCGCACGTTCATCTCGCTGCCGGCCGGGGTCGCACGGATGCCGTTCTGGCGCTTCTCGGTCCTGACGTTCCTGGGCTGCGTCCCCTGGGTGTTCATGCTGACGTTCATCGGGCAGCAGGTCGGCGAGCGCTGGGAGGACTGGAAGGACTCGCTGCACTACTTCGACTACGCGGTGGCCGCGGCGATCGTGATCGGCGTCGTCTACCTCGTCGTCCAGAACCGGCGCGGGAAGAGCCGGCAGGGTTCGTCGGAGGTGGAGCCCGCCGCCGATGCGGCCCAGTAGGGCCTTCGCCCTCGGGCTGCTCCACGGGCCGGCGGAGCTGCTGCCGGTGTCATCGTCGGCCCACGCGGGCCTCGCGCTGCGCGACCTCCCGCCCGAGCGGCGCAAGGAGCTCGAGGTCGCGCTGCACGCCGGGACGCTCGTCGCGCTCGGCCCGCCCCGCCCGGCCGCCTGGCTCGTCGTCTCGACGCTGCCGCCCGCGCTCGCCGGCGCGCTGCTCGAGCGCCCGATCGAGCGCCGCCTCGGCGGCCCCCGGGCGACGGCGATCGGCCTCCTCCTGGGAGGGGCGGCGCTCGCCCTCGCCGACCTGAAGGGGTCTGACCCCTCGTTGCGCGCGCACATGAAGGTGACTGACACCTGTGTGGCGCACGCGCTCGTGCTCGGCCTCGCGCAGGCCGTCGCGCTCGTGCCCGGCGTGTCGCGGCACGGGGCCGCGCTGACCGCGCTGCGCGCGCTCGGGTACCCGCGCGAGGAGGCGCACGCGCTGTCGGTCGAGGCCTCCAAGCCGGTGCTGCTCGGCGCGACCGTGCTCAAGGCGCTGCGGATGCGGCGCGAGGACGCGCCGGTGCTCGCGGCGGCCGCCGCGGGGTCGGCGCTGTCGACGCTCGCGGCCCGGCGGGCGCTCGCCGGGCGGGGCGTCCGCGGGCCGCTGTGGCCGTTCGCGCTGTACCGCGCCGCCCTGGCGGCTAGCTTGTGGCGCCATGGCCGAAGCTGACGCGTACGCCGCCGCGGGCGTCGACATCGACGAGTCCGACCGTGCGGTCGACGCACTCGTCGGCGTCCTGAAGGGCATCGACGCGCCGCGCCGGACCGTCGACCTCCCCGGCCACTTCGCGAGCGTCGTCCGCGTCACCGACGACCTCGGCATCGCGTTCGCGACCGACGGCGTCGGCTCGAAGCTCATCGTCGCCGAGGAGACCGGCCGTATCGACACCGTCGGGATCGACTGCGTCGCGATGAACGTCAACGACGTCATCTGCGTCGGCGCCGAGCCGATCGCGCTCGTCGACTACATCGCGGTCGAGCGCGCCGACCCCGACCGGCTCGCGCAGATCGCCAAGGGCCTGGCGGCCGGGGCCGAGCAGGCCGGCGTCGAGATCCCCGGCGGCGAGGTCGCGGTCCTGCCCGAACTCATCCGCGGCCACCCGAGCCCGCAAGGCTTCGACCTGTGCGCGTCGGTCATCGGGACCGTGGCGCTCGACGCGATCGTCACCGGCCGCGAGGTCGCGCCCGGCGACGCGCTCGTCGGGCTGCCGTCCTCCGGCCTGCACTCCAACGGGTACACGCTCGCCCGCCGCGCGCTCTCGTCGCTCGACTACGACGACACCCCGCCCGAGCTCGGCGGGCAGACCGTCGCCGACGTCCTCCTCGAGCCCACGACGATCTACGTGCGCGCGGTGCTCGAGCTCCTGCGCTCGGACATCCCCGTCCACGGCCTCGCGCACATCACCGGCGGCGGCACCGACAACCTCGCGCGGCTGCGCGGCGACGTGACCTACACGGTCGACGACCCGCTGCCGGTCCCGCCGGTCTTCGGGCTCGTCCAGCGCCTCGGCGGCGTCTCGGACGCCGAGATGCGCCGCGTGTTCAACATGGGCTGCGGCTTCGTCTGCGTCGTCCCGGCCGACCGGGCCGGCGACGCGACCGACCTGCTCGCCGCGCACCACCCGGGTGCGCGGCGGATCGGGACGGTCGAGCCCTAGAGCAGGATCGGGCTCAGGCCGCGGACGGGCCGTCGAAGCCGACGACCTCGGTCAGCGCGACCGTGCGGACGACGTCGCCGTCGACCGAGCGCAGCTCCGCTCGCACCCGGCCACCGGACTCGGGCACGTCGAAGCGCAGCTCGTGCCCCTGCGCGAGCAGGGCGTCGTAGACGCGGCCGGCGGCGTCGCACTCGGCCAGGACCTCTCCAGGAACCGTCTCGGGATGACGGGTGGCCCGCCATTCGAGCAGGTCGATCACGTTGTCGGCGCGAGCAACGCCTGCGTCCATCTCCGGAATCCTTCCTGTCACGGCTGCCGGCCGTCCATGGCCGGCGACAGTGCTGGTCATCGTCGCTGCGCAGGGGAAGTTGACGGAATGCGGGAGCGTTCGGCCACCTGTCGTATTCCCGCTCAAGTCCGGGGGCCGAGCGGCCACCCCGGGCGCCGTCGACGCCGGATCCCGTCTCCCTCCCCACTTCTGGGGATGCACAGCTTGGACGAAATGAGGCTGTGCAATCCCGTCCAGTGGGGATGTCGAAGACCCGCCGATCGTCCGATGCAGCCCGCGTTCCCCGGAGTTCCCCTGTTCCGCTCCAGAAGGAGTCGTCCCCCACCATGGCTGTTCAGGCCCCCGCTCGTGGCCGCGTTTCCGCTGAGGAGTCGCTTGCCCTCTGGCAGCAGTACCAGCGCAGCGGCGATCGCAAGCTGCGCGACCGGCTCGTCCTCACGTTCGCCCCGCTGGTCAAGTACATCGTCTACAAGAAGGTGCGCGAGATGCCCGCGCGCTGCGACGTCGAGGACTTCATGTCCTGCGGCCTCGAGGCGCTGATCCAGAGCATCGACCGCTACGACCCGGAGAAGGGCGCCACGCTCGAGCAGTACATCTGGACGCGCGTGCACGGCGCCGTGCTCGACGAGCTGCGCCGTCAGGACTGGGCGCCGCGCTCCGTCCGCCGCTGGGAGCGCGACATGCACAAGGCGGTCGAGGAGTTCGTCGTGCTGCACCGCCGCCGGCCGACCCGTGAGGAGCTCGCCGACGCGCTCGGCATCGAGGTCGCAGAGCTGCGCCGCCGCCAGGACGAGATCGCCCAGTCGGACCTGACGTCGCTCAACGCGCTCGTCCTCGCCGACGACGAGACGACGATCGAGCGCGTCGACACGCTCGCCGACGCCGACATCCGCAACGACCCCGAGCACGCCGCCGCGCAGCTCGAGGCGAAGGAGAAGTTCCGCCAGGCGTTCGCCAAGCTCCCCAGGCGCGAGCGCGAGGTGGCGATCCTTCTCTACGTCAAGAACCTCACGCTGGCCGAGATCGGCGAGATCCTGGGCGTCTCGGAGAGCCGCGTCTGCCAGATCCACAGCCAGACCAAGCGCACGCTGCGGGCGGTGCTGAGCGAGGACGAGAACCTCTTCCGGCTCGTGGCCTGACGGCCGTCCACGGCCATCAAGGACCCACCGCAGGTTCCGATCACGAGAAGAGCCACCAGCCCGACGCAAGGAAGCGCACCTCCACCCATGTCCACCCAGCAGATGACCCAGCAGCTCGTCGTCTTCGCCCTCGGCCACGAGGAGTACGCCCTGCCGATCCAGCAGGTCCAGGAGATCATCCGGTACTCCGAGCCGCGCGCGGTGTCGTCGGCCGAGCCGTGGATCCGCGGCGTGATCAGCCTTCGCGGCAAGATCGTCCCGGTCTTCGACCTCGGCCTCCGCATCGGCGTGCACGCCGAGCCCGGCGAGGACCAGAAGATCGTGATCATCGAGACCGCCGCGGGGACCGCCGGCGTGATCGTCGACGAGGTCGAAGAGGTCCTCACCGTCGACGCCGACCAGCTCGACGAGGTCCCCGGCGCCGGCAGCGACGCGATCGACGCGATCGCCAAGATCGAGGACCGCCTCGTCGTGCTCCTCAACCCCGACCGGCTGCTCTCCGGCGTCGCCGACGTCGCCTACGCCTAGCCGGCCGCGCGCGGTCCATCTCCCCCGATGCAGAGCGCAGTCCGTCCAACCCCGGGAGCGGCCCCTGCCCGGGTCGTCGTCACCGACGACTCGGGCTTCATGCGCCGGATCCTCGCGTCCGGCCTGGAGAAGAAGGGTCACCAGATCGTCGGCGAGGCCTGTGACGGCGACGAGGCGCTCGCCCTCTGCGAGCGCCTCGATCCCGACGTCCTGACCCTCGACCTGGCGATGCCCGGCCTGGACGGGCTCGGCGTCCTGCGCGCGCTGCGCAGGGCCGGGAAGGACATCCCGGTCGTCGTCGTCTCGGCGTTCTCCGCCGCCCAGGGCGCGCGCGCCGTCGACGCGCTCGCCGAGGGCGCGTTCGAGCTCGCGCCCAAGCCGGCGGCAGGCCAGCCGCTCACGGCCTTCATCGACGACCTCGACGCGAAGGTCCGCCTCGCGCGCCAGGCGCGCCGGCGCCTGCAGCCCACCCGCCCCGTCGCACCCGTCCCCGCCGCACCGGCGACGCCGGCCTCCAGGCCCGCGGTCGCCGCCCCGCCGTGGCGGCCCGTCGCGCCCGCGCCCGTCCCGGCCGCCGCGCCCGGCGCGAAGGTCGTCGCGATCGCATGCTCGACCGGCGGCCCGAAGGCGCTCGCCCAGCTCGTCCCGCAGCTCCCCTCGCCGCTCGGCGCGGGCGGGTTCATCGTCCAGCACATGCCGGCGGGCTTCACCGCCTCGCTCGCCGGGCGCCTGGACCGCGACTCGCGCCTGGCCGTCCGCGAGGCGGCCGGCGGCGAGCAGCTCGACCCGGGCACGCTGCTCATGGCGCCCGGCGGCTCGCACCTGCGCTTCGACGGCGACCGCGCCCGCCTGTCCGACGACGCGCCGATCGGCGCGCTGCGTCCCCGCGCCGACCTGACGATCACCGACATCGCCACCCGCTTCGGCCCCCGCACGCTCCTCGTCGTCCTCACCGGGATGGGCAAGGACGGGCTCGCGGGCGCGCGCGAGGTGCGCCGCCGCGGCGGACGGATCGTCTGCGAGGCGGAGTCCACCTGCACGGTCTACGGCATGCCGCGGGCGATCGCCGAGGCCGGCCTGGCCGACGTCGTCGCCCCCCTCGACGAGCTCGCGGCCGTCATCGCCCAGGAGGTCCGCTCATGAGCGCCGTCGCCGCCCGCACCGACGATTACACGACGTTCTGCCACGGCGTCCAGAAGCTCACCGGCATCGACCTGCTCCAGTACAAGCGCGGCCAGATGGAGCGGCGGATCCGCACGTTCGCCGCCAAGCAGGGCATCGACGACCTCGTCGCCTACCTGCGCGTCCTCCAGGGCGACCGGGCGAAGGTCGACGAGTTCCTCGACCGCGTCACGATCAACGTCTCGCAGCTCTGGCGCAACCCGGAGCAGTGGGACCTGCTCGGCCGGACCGTCCTGCCCGAGCTCGCCGCCGAGACCGGCCGCATCCGCGCCTGGAGCGCCGGCTGCTCGTACGGCGCCGAGGCCTACACGCTCGCCGCCGTCGCGCTCTCGTCGGTCCCGACCGCCCGCGTCACGATCAAGGGCACCGACATCGACGCCCGTATGGTCGAGCGCGCCCGCCGCGGGGAGTTCTCCGACGACGACGCGCGGACCGCGCCGAAGGCCGAGATGGCGCGGTGGTTCGAGCGCACCGAGGACGGCTGGCGCGGCAAGCCGGAGCTGCGGCGCCTCGTGTCGTTCGAGACCGGTGACCTGCTCCTGTCGCGGATCCCGCGCGAGGCCTACGACCTCGTGCTCTGCCGCAACACCGTCATCTACTTCAACGAGGACGTGCGGGACGCCCTGCACGAGCGCCTCGTCCAGTCGCTGCGCCCGGGAGGCGTGCTGATGATCGGCTCGACCGAGCGCGTCAGCAGGCCCCGCGAGCTCGGCCTCGACCCCGCCCACCCCTTCGTCTACCGCAAGGTCGCCTGATGGACATCTCCGAGTACCTGCCGATGTTCCTGGCCGAGGCGCGCGAGCACCTCCAGGAGCTGAACCTCGCCGTCGTCCGCATCGAGGAGACGCCCGACGACCGTGAGACGGTCGACGAGATCTTCCGCATCGCGCACTCGATGAAGGGCATGAGCGCGACGATGGGCTTCGGCGCGATGGCCGCGCTCACCCACCAGATGGAGGACGTGTTCGAGCTGCTGCGCCAGCGGCGCGGCGGCCTGGACCGCGAGGCGATCGACGTCCTGCTCGCGTCGCTGGACGCGATGGAGGCGAACGTCGACGCGATCGAGTCGACGAACGAGGAGGCGCTCGACCCGACCGAGCTCATCGAGCGCCTGAAGGGCCTCGTCGGCCGCCGCTCGGTCGAGCAGCACCTCGAGCGCCAGGGCGGCGCCGCCGACCCCGAGGAGGTCCTCGCCCGCGCCGAGGGCCGCACGCTGCACGTCGTCGCGCGTCTCGCCGACGACTGCGCGATGGCGGGCGTCCGCGCGCTCATGGTCCTGCAGGCCGCGGGCGACCACGGCACGATCCTCGGCTCGACCCCCACCGAGGACGGCCTCGAGCAGTTCGACGGCCGGATCGTCGAGGTCTACGTCGGCTCGGAGACCACCGAGCCCGCCGCGCTCGAGGCATCGGTCCGCGACGTCACCGACGTCGTCGAGGTGACCGTCGAGGTCGAGCGCGACCACGCGGTCGCGCCCGCCGCCGCGGAGCCGGCCGCCGCGCCCGACCGCCCGGCCGCCGCCGACGCCCCGAAGACGCCGGCGAGGAAGTCGTCGGCGACCGTCCGCATCGACGCCGACCGGCTCGACCAGCTCATGCACTACATGGGCGAGCTCGTCGTCCACCGCACGCACCTGGAGGCGCTCGTCGACCAGGCCGACGTGCCGGGCCTCTCGCAGGCGATGCAGGACCTCACCCGCACGTCGCAGGCGCTGCAGGCGATGGTCATGCAGGTCCGGATGATCCCGGTCGAGAGCGTCCTCATGCGCTTCCCGCGCCTGGTCCGCGACCTGTCGTCCAAGCTCGGCAAGCAGGTCGAGCTCGTGCTCACCGGCAAGGAGACCGAGCTGGACCGGACGGTCATCGAGGCGCTCGGCGACCCGATCGTCCACCTCGTGCGCAACTCGCTCGACCACGGGCTCGAGAGCCCCGAGCAGCGCGTCGCGGCGGGCAAGCCGCCGACCGGCCGGCTGGAGATCAGCGCCCGCCACGCCGGCGGCAACGTCGTCATCACGGTCAGCGACGACGGCCGCGGCATCGACCCGGCGAAGGTCGCCGCGAAGGCCGTCGAGCGCGGGCTCATCACCCAGGAGGCCGCCGCGTCGATCGGCGTCCCGGAGGCGATCGAGCTGCTGTTCACCGCCGGCTTCTCCACCGCCGAGCAGACGAGCGACATCTCCGGCCGGGGCGTCGGGATGGACGCGGTCCGCTCGATCATCCGCGAGCTCGGCGGCGAGGTCGAGATGCAGTCCGAGCCGGGCGCCGGCTCGACCGTCACGATCCGCCTGCCGCTGACGCTGGCGATCATGGCCGCGCTCCAGGTCGAGACCCGCGGGATGCCGTTCGCGATCCCGCTCGACCGCGTCGAGCGCACCCTGCACCTGACCGACCACTCCGTGCGCTCGGTCGCCGGGCGCCGGATGCTCGTGCTGCGCGACAGCGCGATCCCGCTGCTCGACGCCGCCGAGGCGCTCGGGTACGAGCCGGTCGACGAGCACGACTACGCCGTGATCGTGCACGGCACGCAGGGCCGCGTCGCCCTCGCCGTCCAGCGGCTCGTCGGCCAGCGCGAGCTCGTCACGCGTCCGTTGCCGCCCGATGTCGGCGAGCGCGCCGCCGTGTCCGGCGGAGCCGTCCTGTCCGACGGCAGCATCGCGCTCATCGTCGACTGCGACGCCATCTTCGGCCCGGCCGCCCCGCGCGTGCGGCTGGCCGCCTGACAAGGAGGGAAGGCCACGTGAGCACCTACTCGGAACTGCAGCTCGACGCGCTCGGCGAGCTGGCGAACATCGGCTCGGGCACCGCCGCGACGGCGCTGTCGTCGATGATCGGCCTGCCGGTCGACGTGAGCGTCCCGAACGCGCTCGCGCTGCCGCTCGCCGACGCGGTGGAGGCCGCCGGGCCGCCGGAGCAGTACGTCACCGCGGTGGCGCTCCCGGTCGTCGGCGACCTGGAGGGCATCGTCCTCATGATCTTCTCGCCCGAGAACGCGCGCCGGCTGTGCGAGGTCCTCGGCGTGGAGGCCGACACCGAGATGGGCCGGTCCGCGCTGAGCGAGATCGGCAACATCGTCGGCGCGTCGTACCTCGGCGCGCTCGGCGCGACGATCGGCCAGACGATCGAGCCGGGCCCGCCGGAGGCGGCGACCGACATGCTCGGCGCGCTCGTCTCGACGATCCTGGCCGCCTCGGCCGACACGTCGGACGTGGCGCTGCTGCTCGACTCGGCGCTGCGCGTCGAGGGCGGCAACGACGCGACGATCTCGTTCATCCTCGTGCCGAGCACGCAGAGCGTCCGCGGGCTGCTCGACCTCCTGGGCCTGCAGTAGACCCGTGGCCGAGGCGGAGATCATGGTGCGCATGGGAGAGCTGGCGACCGCCGCGAAGGGCGGCGCCGTGCTCGTCTCCATCGGTCTCGGCTCGTGCATCGGCCTGGCGCTGCTGGACCGCGCCGGCGGCGTCGCGGGGCTCGCCCACGTGATGCTGCCCGCGACGCCCTCCGACGGCGACGGCGGCACGCCCGGCAAGTTCGGCGACACCGCGGTCCCGGCGCTGCTCGCCGCGCTCGTCCGGCAGGGCGCCCGCCCCAGCCGCCTCGAGGCGGTGCTGGTCGGCGGGGCGCGCATGTTCTCGATCGGATCGTCGATGGACATCGGCGCCCGCAACGACGAGGCGGCCCGCGCCGCGCTCGCGGCCCACCGGATCCCGGTGCGAGCCGCCGACACGCGCGGCTCGACCGGCCGGACGATCCGCGTCGACCCCAGCTCGGGGACCGTGACCGTGAAGGCCGCCGGCGGCAAGGCGGCGCGACTGTACCCGGCGGCGTAGCTGCCGATTACGTGTTCTGATGAGCGGCGACGTCCTTTCCAACGATCAGGTCGCGGCCCTCGTGGCCGCAGCGCAGGAGGGCTCCCTCCCGGAGCGCACCGAGCAGCCGCGCGCGCGGCGCTCGCGGCGCGTGCGCACCGTCGACTTCACACGGCCGACGAAGTTCACCAAGGACCAACAGCGGCGCCTGGAGCTCGCGTACGACACGTTCTGCCAGACCGCCTCGACGCGGCTGTCGGCGGAGATGCGCGTGCCGATGCGCCTCGAGGTCATCGACATCGCCCAGCTCACGTGGACGAACGCGCTCGCCGAGGTCCCCGACCCGTCGGTGTCGGCGGTCGTCGAGCTCGAGCCGCACCGCACCCGCATGCTCATGACGATCGAGCTGTCGCTCGTGCTCTCGCTCATCGAGCGCGTGCTCGGCAGCCCGGTCGGCCGGCGCGTCCCGCACCGCAAGCTGTCGGACATCGACCGCGCGCTCGCGGGCCACATCGTCGAGCAGCTCCTCGACCAGCTCTCGGTCACGTGGAGCGACCTGGCCGAGTCCTCGCTGCGGCTCGTCGACCTCGAGATGCAGCCCGAGACCGTGCAGCTCGCGCCGCTGTCCGAGCCGACGCTCTGCCTGTCGATGGAGGCGCGCCTGGACCGCGACTCGTCGACGATGACGATGCTCATCCCGTACCGTGCGATCGAGCCGGTCGCCGCCCAGCTCGGCGCGGACGCCTACGACGACGGCGCGGTCGACGGCGACGCGGCGCACAAGATGCTCGACGCGATGAGCGCCGTCGACGTCCAGCTCCGCGCGGAGGTCGCGGCGGTGCCGCTGGCCGCCGAGGACGTCCTGGCGCTGAAGGCCGGCGACGTCCTGCGCTTCGGCCGTCGCGCCTCGGCCGGCGTGACGCTCTTCGCCGACGAGACGCCCGTCTACCGCGCGCGGCCCGGCCGCCACGGCAACCGCCGCGCGATCCAGGTCGTCGAGCGACTGGGAGAGGAGCACCGGTGAGAGAGCAGACCGACATCGCGCTGGAGGAGCTGGGCAACTCGACCGCGGAGGCCGTCGCCGGCGTCCTGCGGATGTTCCTGCCCGACGACGTCGAGGTCGGCGAGGCCCAGGTCGTCCCGTCGGGCACCCCACCGCTCGACGGCGTGACCGTGCCCGCGGTCGCGGCCGACGTCTCCTACCTCGACGGCGCCAGCGGCGGCAACCTGTTCGTGACGACCATCAACGGCGTCCGCAAGCTCGCGGCGGCGATGATGGGCACCGAGGCCCAGGACGGCGGCGAGACGCTCGACGAGCTCGAGCGCAGCGCGGTGGCCGAGGCGATGAACCAGATGATGGCCGCGGCCGCCGGCGCGACGAGCTCGGTGCTCGGCGAGGAGGTCGAGATCTCCACGCCGGAGGTCCGCGACATCGAGACGGTCACCGACGCGCTCGCGCTCGGCGAGGGCGCCCCGTACGCGATCACCGTCCCGCTGACGCTGGCGGGCGAGCCGTCGCGCCTGGTGCAGCTCGTCCCCAAGGCGTTCGTCCTGAAGATGACGCGGGCGATCGACGACCGCAACGCGGTCGACCTGGCCGGCGACGGCCACGCCCCGCTGCATCTCCCCGGCGACGGGGGACCGGACGACATCCTGCGCGGCGTCCCGCTGCGCGTGTGCGCGGAGATCGGCCGCGCGACGATGCCGATGGCCGAGGCGGTGTCGCTGCCCGACGGCGGGCTCGTGGAGCTCGACCGCGGCGCGGACGACCCCGTCGACGTCCTCGTCAACGGGCGCCGCTTCGCGACCGGCCGGCTCGTGCTCGTCGACGACGAGTGGGCCGTCCGCATCGAGGAGGTCCTGCTCGGAGCAGACGACCTCCACCCGACCACGTCAACCTCGATCGAGAGGAGCTGAGTACATGGCACGAGTGCTCGTCGTTGACGACGCCGCATTCATGCGCAAGATGGTGAGCGACGCGCTGATCAAGGGCGGCCACGAGGTCGTCGGCGAGGGCGCCAACGGCGACGAGGCCGTGACCCTCTACCAGGAGCTCTCCCCCGAGCTGACCACGCTCGACATCACGATGCCGGGCAAGGACGGCCTCCAGGCGCTGAAGGACATCATGGCCATCGACCCCGACGCGCGAGTGATCATGTGCTCGGCGCTGGGGCAGGAGAGCAAGGTCCTCGAGGCCGTCAAGGCCGGGGCCAAGGACTTCGTCGTCAAGCCCTTCCAGCCCGAGCGGATCCTCGATGCGGCCGCCAAGGCCGTCGCGTAGGACGACCGCCCGCAGGACCGGCCGCGTCGGGCGCCGTCGCCGGCGCTCGACGCCCTCACCCCTCGCCTGCGGGCCTGCGCGCCCGGCTCGGTGCCACGCGGGGCGGCTCGTCGGGCATCTTCGGGTACACCGGCGGCCACGGCGCGTCGCGCAGGCCGCTCGCCCGGTCGCGCTCGTGCATGGCGAGCAGCGGCTCGAGGGACTGCGGCTCCGCGTCGATCTCCGCCCACGGGTCGCCCCGGCGCTCGAGCAGCTCACCGACGGTCTCGACCGTGAGGTCGTCGGGGTGGAGCGTGAACACCTCGTCCCACGTCACCGGCGCCGACACCTGCGCGCCGGCGCGGGCGCGCACCGACCACGCGCCGAAGACCGTCTTGTGCGGTGCGTTCTGGTTGAAGTCGACGAACACGCGCTCGCCGCGCTCCTCCTTCCACCACTGCGCGGTCACCACCTCCGGGTTGCGGCGCTCGAGCTCGCGCGCGACCGCGACGGCCGCCGACCTGACCGCGTAGGAGTCCCACCGCGGCTCGAGCCGGACGTGGACGTGCAGGCCGCGGTTGCCGGTCGTCTTCGGGAAGCCGCGGATACCGAGCTCGTCGAGCAGCGCTTTGAGCTCGCGGGCGGCGGCGCGGACGTCGTCGAAGCCGGTGCCGGGCTGGGGGTCGAGGTCGAGGCGCAGCTCGTCGGCGTGCTCGGGGTCGGCGGCGCGGTAGGGCCAGACGTGGAACCCCAGGCAGCCGAGGTTGACCGCCCACGCGACGTGAGCGAGGTCGGCGACGACGAGCGCCCGCGAGGGCGTTCCGTTGACGGTCGTGACGGTCGTCGTCTCGAGCCAGTCCGGGGCGCTGTCGGGGACGCGCTTCTGGAAGAACGACGGCCCGCCGGCGCCGCGCGGGAAGCGCTGCATGAGCACCGGCCGCCCGCCGATCGCGCGCAGGAGCGGCTGGCGGACGCGGACGTAGTGGTCGACGATGTCGCGCTTGGTCAGGCCGCGCTCGGCGAAGAGCACCTTGCCCGGGCTGGTGAGCCGCACCTGGCGCCCGTCGAGCTCGAGGACCTCCGCGTCGTCGGCCACGGTGGGGACGCTAGCGCGGTGGGGCGGGCCGGGGGGGTTCTGTCGGTTTGTATGTGGGGCCTGCGGCGGGTGGTCCGGGCGCGGGCGTCTTGGGGCGTGGGCGTGTGTCGTTGCCTGCGGCGGGTGGTCCGCGCCCTGGTGTTCCGGGCGGGCCGGCTCGCTCCGTGCGGGTTTCGCTGGTGGCGGGCTTGGTGTGGTCTGAACGGCCGCTGGTCAGGGGGTGTGGGAGCGGTTTCGCGGTGCGCTTCCTCCCGGCCGTGTGGGCGGGCGCGCGCCGTTTCGGCCGGCGCGGCGGCGGCGGGCGGCGTGACGGGCGCCCCGGCCGGGGTCTGACCCCCTTTCTGGCCCCTTTCTGGCTTCGGCCGGGCCGGTGGGTGAGCGGCGGCGCGCCACCTGCGGTCGGGTGTGTCGACTCGTCCCGGCATCACCGTCATGAGTCGACACACCCGGCCGGGCCCGGGTCGGGTGTGTCGAATCGTTCCGGCATGACCGGGATGAGTCGACACACCCGCGCGGCGCGGGCGCGTCCCCGCTCAGATCGGACCCGGTGGGGCGCACCGGCCGGATCTCCGGCACGGACAGGTCGCCAGGCGCACCATGGAGGCCAAAGATCCGCCCGCAGGCGCGCCGGCGCCGGGAGGAGCTCGCCGCGAACCCGCTCTCCCACACCGTGACCAGCGGCCGTTCAGACCACGCCGAAGCCCCGCACCACCGGACACGAACGGAGCGCGCCGGGCCGGCACCGAAGGCCAGGGCGCAGACCACCCGCCGCAGGCCGGCACCACCGGACACGCACCGAGCGCGCCCGGCCCGACGCACCACGTCGTCGCCTGGGACGAGCCGCCGGCCGAACCATGGGCGGCTCCGGGCACAAGCCGCGCAGGCGGCTCCCACCCGGCCCGCCGGCCCGCCGGCGCTCAGCGCACCGCGGCCTCGGCGGCCGCGGCCAGGCGCGGGAGGTGGTACGCCCACGAGGCCAGGTGCGGGGCATGCGCCTCGGCCGGCAGGCCGCGGTGCTCGAGGCGGATGAGCGTGCCCTCGGGCGTCTCGGTGAACCTCAGGTCGACGCGGCTGGAGTCGGGCGCGAACGGGCCACCCTCCTGGCCCCAGCCGAACGCCAGGTGCGCCGGCGGGTCGACGACGCGGTACGTGCCGGCGGCCGCGTCGCCGCCGAGGTCGACGTGGAACGGCCCGCCCTCGACGGCGTCGGCCTCGGCGCGCCCGAGCCACAGGACCTGCCCGGCCGCGGTCGCCGCGATCGCGAAGACCTGCTCGCGCGGCGCGCGGGCGAGCGCCTCGAGCGCGACGTCCGGCGGCGGCCCGGACAGCCCGCCCGCCCCCGGCGCACCGGACGGCGCCTCCGCGGCCGGCTCACCGGACGGCCCGCCCGCCCCCGGCTCACCGGACGGCGCCTCCGCGGCGGGCGCCTCGTCCGCCGCGGCCCGCTCGGCGGCCGCGACCTCCTCGGCGGTGGGGCCGGGCAGCTCCCCGACCAGCGCGGCCAGCACACGGCGGGCGTCGGCCACCCGCTCGGGGCGGACGCGGTAGTGGTTGCGCCCCGCCTCGGGGACCAGCTCGACGAGCCCGGCCTCGCGCAGGACCGCCAGGTGCTGCGAGATCGCGGGCCGCGAGACGTCGAAGTGCCGTGCGAGGTGGCCGACGGGCAGCCCGCCCTCGGCGTCGAGGATCCGCAGGATCGCGCGCCGGCGCGGCTCGAGGACCGCCGCGAGGAGCTGATCGTCGCCGCTCACCACACCATGGTAAGCGGGTAGTGACCCTCGACGTTGGCGCCGAACCCGCCGATCGGCCGATGCGCTCGAAATCGGTGGGTCCGATGACCACGGCAGACGAGGACCACCGGCGCGCCGCCGACTCAAGCGGCGGCCCGCCGCGCCGATGGCCCAAGGCGAAGACACCCCAACGTTCGCTGGAGCTTCTGCCTTGTCCCGTCTCAGGAACCTGCCCATCGGCGTGCGACTGGCGCTCGCCTTCGGCGCCGTCTGCCTCGCCTGTGTCGCCGTCGCCGTCGCCGGCTACCGCGGCGCCACCACGCTGAAGTCCGACACCGAGGTCGTGTCCGGCGACGCGCGCGGGTACGAGCTGCTCGGCAACGTCGCCGAGGCCAACGCGCTGACCGCCGACGCCGTCGCACGGCACCTGTACGTCGTCGACGGCGCGCTCCGCGACCAGGACGCGGTCGCGCGGGAGATCGAGCAGCGCCTCCCCAAGGCCCGCGGCGCGCTCGAGGAGATCAAGAGGATCCACCCCGACGACGTCGCGACCATCGACGACGTGCTGCGGCGCTTCGACGCGTTCGCCGCGGCCGCGAAGAAGGCCGTCGAGCTCTCGCGCGCGGAGACCGTCGACGGCGTCGAGGACCGCGCCGGCTCGCGCACCCGGTACCTCGAGGAGGTGCGACCGGCCGCCGAGGCGCTCGGCGCGCGGATCCGCGAGCTGAACGCGAAGATGACGCGCGACCTGCGCGAGGCGCGGGCCGACGCGGACGCGACCGCGTCGTCGACCGGCCGCACGGTCGTCATCGTCGCCGTCCTCGCCGTCCTGCTGTCGATCGGCCTGGCCGCGCTCATCACGCGGACCGTCACGCGCCCGGTGAAGGTCATCGTCGACCGCCTGGCGACGCTGCGCGACCACTGCGTCGCCGACCTGGCGGCCGGCGTCCGCGCGCTGGCCGACGGCGACCTGACCCACAGCATCGAGCCCGTCACGCCGCCCATCGACGACGACGCGAAGGACGAGCTGGGCGAGGTCGCCCGCTCGGTCGACGCGATCCGCGGCCGCCTGATCGAGTCGGTCGGCTCCTACAACGACGCGACCGCGACGCTGCGCGAGCTCGTCGGCTCGCTCGCCGACAGCGCCGGCGTCCTGGCCGCGGCCTCGCAGCAGATGGCGTCCTCGTCCGAGGAAGCCGGGCGCGCGGTCAGCGAGATCGCCCATGCGGTCGGCGACGTCGCGCAGGGCGCCGAGCGCCAGGTCCGCTCGGTCGAGCAGGCCCGGCAGGCGACCGAGGAGGTCGGCGAGGCGACGCGCTCGAGCGCCGACTCGGCCCGGCAGACCGCCGAGGCCGCCGAGCACGCGCGCGAGGTCGCCCGCGAGGGCGAGCAGGCCGTCGACCAGGCGACCGACGCCATGCGCGCCGTGCGCGAGTCCTCGGTCCAGGTGACCGCCGCGATGCAGCAGCTCGCCGCCAAGAGCGAGCAGATCGGCGGGATCGTCGAGACGATCACCGGCATCTCCGAGCAGACGAACCTGCTCGCGCTCAACGCGGCGATCGAGGCCGCGCGCGCGGGCGAGCAGGGCCGCGGGTTCGCGGTCGTCGCCGAGGAGGTCCGCAAGCTCGCCGAGGAGTCGCAGGAGGCGGCAGCATCGATCGCCGCCCTCGTCGAGGAGATCCAGGGCGAGACGGCCCAGGCGGTCGCGGTCGTCGAGGACGGCGCCGCGCGCTCGGACGAGGGTGCCGCGACCGTCGAGCAGGCGCGCGACGCGTTCGCGCGCATCGGCGCCTCGGTCGACGACATGACCGCACGCGTGGAGGCGATCGCCGCCGCCGTGCAGCAGATCGCCGCCGGCGCCGAGCGCGTCGAGCACGACATGAGCGAGGTCGCCGCCGTCGCCGAGCAGTCGTCGGCCTCGACCGAACAGGTCTCCGCCTCCACCCAGGAGACGAGCGCCTCGACGCAGGAGATCGCCTCGTCTGCCCAGCAGCTCGCCGGGACTGCGGCCGAGCTCGAGCGGCTCGTCGGCCGCTTCACGCTGACCCGCTGAGCCACCCCAGGTCATCCGCCGGGATCCCCGATCCCGGCGGATGACACCGGAAACCGTAGACATGGGGTGGACAACGAACCCGAAAACTCAAGGTGCGCGGCGCAGGTCCGATGGACCCTGGTGCATGAGCGCCACCCAGGCACCCTCCGGCGACGGCGATCGCGGCCGGCCGCTGCTCATCGAGGTCGCGATCCCCATCGCGCTCGGACTGCTCGTGCTCGTCGCGGCGCTCGGGCTCGTCCTCGCCGCGGTCTGGGACGCCGACGGGCCGCTGCGCTTCGCCGCCGTCCCCGTCGCGGTCGTGCTCACCGCCGGCATCGGCGGCTGGATCTCGTGGGTCCTGCGCGACGCGGCGCTCGACGCGCTGCACGAGCTGCACCGCGGCCTGCGCGGGCTGGAGGAGGGCGACTACAACGCCCGCTGCCGCCCCACCGGCGCCCGCGAGTTCCGCGACGTCGCCCACACCTTCAACCGCACGGTCGCGTTCCTCGGCCACCAGCGCGAGCGCCTGAAGGTGCTCGCGTCGACCGACGCGCTGACCGGGCTGGTCAACCACCGCAGCCTCCACGAGCAGCTCCGCACCGAGATGGAGCGCGCGGTCGCCGGCGGCACCGGCCTCGGGGTCGTCGCGCTCGACCTCGACGGCTTCAAGCAGGTCAACGAGGAGCGTGGCCACGCGCGCGGCGACGAGGCGCTGAAGGCGGTCGCCAACGCGCTCCGGGGCGCCGTCCGCGAGGGTGACATCGTCGCCCGTCTCGGCGGCGACGACTTCGTGCTCGTCCTCCGCGACGTCGACTCGGCGCACATCCGCCACCTCGCCGACCGGGCCCGCGAGGCGATCGAGCGCGCCGTGCCGGAGGAGGTCAAGCTCCACTCGTCGGCCGGCTACGTCTGCTACCCGTCCCAGGCCTCCCCGGACGCCGACCTCGTCGAGCTCGCGGGCGTCGCGCTGCGCGTCGCCAAGCGCGAGGGCGGCTCGCGCACGGTCAAGTACGACAGCGAGCACGCCACGGCGCTGCCCACCCTGCGCGCCGAGCGCCTGGAGATCGAGAACCTGCTGGAGGCCGCCGACCCGATCGAGCCGGTGTTCCAGCCGATCGTCGAGCTGCGCTCCGGCCGGCTCGTCGGCTACGAGGCCCTGTCGCGCTTCCCCGGCCAGGACAACCGCTCGCCGGACGCCTTCTTCAACCAGGCTGCGCGCGTCGGCCTGGGCTCGCAGCTCGAGGCGATCGCGATCGCGGCCGCGCTGAAGGCGCCGCGGCGCCCGCCGGGCACCTACCTGTCGCTGAACCTCACGCCGAGCGCGATCTGCTCGTCGGTCGTCCGCGCCGGGCTGCCGAACGACCTCAAGGACGTCGTGATCGAGATCACCGAGCACGAGCTCGCGCCGGAGGACGGGGCGCTCGAGGCCGGGCTCGCCGAGCTGCGCAGCCGCGGCGCGCGGATCGCGATCGACGACGCGGGCGCCGGCTACGCCGGGCTGCAGCAGATCATGCGCGTGCAGCCCGACATCATCAAGCTCGACCGCAGCCTCGTCGAGACCGTCGACCAGGACAGCGCGAAGGCGGCGCTCATCGAGTTCTTCGTCGTGTTCGCGCGCCGCATCGACGCGGCGGTGTGCACCGAGGGCATCGAGACCCCGGGCGAGCTCGCCGCGCTCGCGAGCCTCGGCGTCGTGCTCGGCCAGGGCTACCTGCTCGGCCGTCCGGCCGAGCCGTGGGCGCCGATCGCGCCCGCGGCCGTCACCGCGCTCGCGCAGGTCCAGCGCAACGGGGGCGCCCCGCGCTCCCAGGGCCGTCCCGCCGCGGCCACCGGCCCGGTGAACCGCCGCCTCGCGCGGAACGCCAGGCGCTGACCCGCGGGCCGGCTACCGTCGGCGGGCCACCGGCCGCCCACCGCCGGAGCCGACCGGGCCCGGCACCGCGACCGGCAGCCGGCGGACCGCGACGACCGCCGTGTCGTCGGCCTGCGGGCCACGCTCGAAGCCGCGCAGCGCCTCCTGGATGCGGGCGACCGCCCCGGGCGCGTCGGTCGCGTCGGCGAGCGCGTCGGCCAGGCGCTCCTCGCCGAACCGGCCGGTGGCGCCGCACGTGTCGACGACGCCGTCGGTGAACAGCACGATGACGTCGCCGGGAAGGACCTGGACGGTGTCCGGCGTCCACCTGCTCTCCGGCCACGCGCCGACGAGCGGTCCCGGCCGGCCGATCGCGCGCACCGTCTCGCCCCGGACGAGCAGCGGCAGCGGATGCCCGGCGCACACGACGGTCGCCGCGTCGCCGCCCTCGGCGAGCTGGATCGCCGCGACCGTGCAGATCGGCAGGTCGGACCGCCCGGCCAGCGCCCGGTTGAGGTGGTCGACCGCCGCGAGCGGGTCGCCGAGCAGCATGCCCGCGGTCCGCATCGTGTAGCGCGCCTGGGCGGTCAGCGCCGCCGCCTCCACCCCGCGGCCGGTCACGTCGCCGACGACGAGCATCCACCCGTTGTCGGTCGCGAACGCGTCGTAGAAGTCGCCGCCGACGAACGTCTCCTCGCCGGCCGGGCGGTACAGGCTCGCGAGCTCGTAGCCGGGCACCTCGGGCAGCGCGTCGGGCAGCAGGCTCAGCTGGAGCGTCTCGGCGATGTGCGAGCGCTCGGCGTACAGCCGCGCGGTCTCGACCGCCGCGCCCGCGCGGCGCCCGACCTCCTCGGCCAGCTCGAGGTCGGCGGGCGTGTAGCGCCGGCCGGACTCGTCGGCGACGAAGTCGATCGCGCCGATCGGCCTGCCCGCGGCGAGCATCGGCACGATCATCCGCGCACGCGGCGGCTCGCCGGGCGCGCTCGCCGACAGGCGGGAGGCGCCGAGGCGCAGCACGTCGGCCGTCGCCGGGTCGGCGCCGTCGGCGTCCTCGGCGAGCGTGACCTCGCAGCGGTCGGCGAGCCGCGGCACCATGAGCTCGGCCAGCCGGTCGAGCGTCTCGCGCACGTCGAGCGACGAGCTGAGCACCACGCCGCACTCGGCCAGCAGGCGCTGCGCGAGCTCCGCCCGCTTGCTCTCGGTGACGTCCTCGATGACGTTGACGGCCAGGCTCGGGCGCCCGTCGGCGTCGAGCACCGCGGTCGCCTTCGTGACCCGCCAGCGCTCCTCGCCCGTCGTCCGGTTGATCGCCCGGACGAGGAGCGGCTCGGCCGGCTCGCCGGCGAGCACCTTGCGTCCGGGCAGGTCCTCGCGGCGCAGCGGCGCGCCGTCCTCGGTGAAGGAGACGAACGCGCCGACGATCTCGGCGCCCGGCGTCTCGACGAGCTCCTCGGGGGAGGAGAACCCGAGCGCGCGCGCCGCGGCCTCGTTCGCGTACACGAGCTCGCCGTCGCGGTCCTGGATCGTGATCGCCTCGGCGAGGCTCCCGAGCGCGGCGGCCATGCGCGCCTCGAGCGACTCGATCTCCGAGAACAGCCCGGCGTTGTCGAGCGCCAGCGCGACGCGTCCTCCCAGGACGCGGGCGAACTCGCGCTCGTCCTCGGTGTAGCGGGCGCCGCGCCCCAGCCGCGCCAGCGTCATGGTCCCGAACGCCCGCCGGCGGGCGCGCAGCGCGACGTCGACGCGCGCGTGCGGCGGCACCCCGTCGATGTCCGGCCGCGCGCCGGCCTCCTCGGCGACCTCCACGCGCTGGCGGCCGTCCGCGCGCTGGATGTCGATGACGCAGGCGTCGGCGAAGCCGGGCACGAGGAGCGACGTCAGCCGGTCGACGGTCTCGTCGACCGTCGCGGTCGTGTCGCCCAGCTCGGCGGCCGCGGTGAGCAGCCGGAACCGCCGCCGGTCCAGCGCCAGGCGGCCGCGCGAGTGCGCCCCGGCGACGGCGAAGATCGCCGCGACCACGACGATGAGGACGCGGAAGTCGTAGTCGACCGACCCGAAGATGTCGTTCCACCAGCCGCTCGCCACCGCGGCGAGCACGGCGACGGCCCCGACGAGCGCGGTCTGGCGGGCAGTGCCGAACAGGGCGGTGACGAACGGCCCGATGATGATGGCCGTCGTGATGACGCGCCGGTCGTCCCACGCGGCGTCGAGCGCCGCGATGCCGGCGACGAGCAGCAGGCCAGCGACCGGCGCGAGCGGACTACCGGGGCGCCTGCCACCCACCGCTGTCCTCGCGACGCCGCCCGACAGGGAAGTCAGGTCCGACCTGCATGGTCGGGGCCGACTCTAATGCCGCGGCGGCGTGCCGTCAGCTCTCGGGCGTCTGCCTGCGCGCGGCCGCGAGACCGGCGGGGAGCTCGCCGGCCTGGGCGGCGGCGGCGTTCTCGCTGCGCACCGCGTCCCAGATCTCCTCGCGGTAGATCGAGACCGAACGCGGAGCTTCGATGCCGAGGCGCACCGCGCCCCCGGCGATCTGGATCACCTGCACCCGGATGTCGTCGCCGATGACGATCGTCTGGCCCGGCTTGCGGGTGAGCTGGAGCACTACGCCGCGGCTCCCTGGCCTTCGCCGACGAGCGGCGCGCGCAGCGGCGCGTCCGCCTCGTTGAGGACCTGGTGCCCGGTGCCGTTCGTGACGAGGATCGGCGCCTTGAGGTTCGCGTAGCACTCCTCGGGCGTCGCGCCGACGCGGACGACGACGAGCACCCGCGCCTGCGCGGGGTCGCTGATGCCGAGCCGCTCGGCCTCGTCGTCGGGTAGGTCGACCGCGTAGTCGGGGAAGAACGCCCAGGGATCGGTGACCGGCACCGCGACGTCGGCGTCCTCGACGGAGTGCAGCCAGACGATCCCCTGCTCGGCCACGTCGCCGAGCAGCGCCCAGCGGTGACCACCGAGGCCGATGAGACCGCGCGGAAACTCGATGACCGCCGAGGGCTCGACCTCGACCGTGCCGAACCTGCTGCTCTCGAACGAGACGGGCACGTCCGGGCGAACTGTAGCCGCCGCGCTCACCGGAGGAAGTCGAGCAGCGAGGTCTGGACGATGCTCGCGCCCGCCTTCAGGCCGGCGGTGAGCGCGGCCTGCTGCGTGCTGAAGTCGATCATCGCCCGGGCGATGTCGGCGTCCTCGGTCTCGCTGAGCAGCTTGAGCGTCGTGCCCTCGTACTCGCTCAGGCGCCCCATCGCCACCTCGAGGCGGTTCGCGGTCGCGCCCACGGTCGCGCGGACGGCGTTGAGCTCGTCCAGGCGCGAGTCGAGCAGATCCAGGTCGGCGGTCAGGTCCTCGGCGGTGCCGGTCTGCAGGTGCTCCATGACCGTCCGGACCGTGCCGAGCAGGCCGGTCGTGCCGTCGCCGAGGAAGTCGGCGCCGGAGATGTTGATCGGCACCGCGACGCCCGGGCCGATCTCGCGGAAGACCTGCGCGGTGTCGCCGGCGAACGTGTCGTCCGCACCCATCTGGTACGGCTTGGTGTCCGTCCGGCTCCCGGCGAAGACGTAGCGGCCGCCGTACGTGGCGTTGCCCGCCGTCTTGATCGAGTCGATGACGCCCCTCAGCTCCTCGAGGATGTTCGCCCGGGAGGCCCCGCCGGAGGTGTCGGTCGCGGCCTGGACGGTCAGCTCGCGCACGCGCATGAGCAGGTCGGCGATCGACGACAGCGCGCTGTCGGTGACCTCGGTCCAGCCCTGCGCCTCGGACGCGTTGCGCTGGTGCTGCTTGGCGGCCTCCATCTCGCGGCGCAGGTGGATCGCGCGACCGACGGCGGCCGGGTTGTCGGAGGGGCGGGTGAGCTCCTTGCCCGAGGCGAGGCGCTCCTGCGTGCGGACCAGCCGGTAGTTCGCCGCGGCGACGTCGGCGAGGATCCGGCGGGCCATCGTGGTGGTCGTGATCCTGGAGGGCATGGTGGTCTAGAGGCCGACGCGGCCGGTGCGGTTGATGAGGGTGTCGAGCATCTCGTCGAGCGTGGACATCGTCCGGGCCGACGCCTGGTAGCCGCGCTGGAAGCGGATGAGGTTCGTCATCTCCTCGTCGAGCGACACGCCCGACGCGGCCTGGCGCCGGTCGTCGACGGCGTCGCGCAGCACCTGCGCGTTCGCGTGGACGACGTTGATCTGGTTGACGTCCGAGCCGACGCGGGTGACGAAGGCCTCGTAGGCCTGGTCGGCGCTCCCGCCGCGCAGCGCCGCCAGCTCGAGCGCGAGGTCGTTCGCCTCGGCGGTCGGCGGCGTCGCCGGGTCCGGCGTGCGGCCGAGCTGCAGCGTCGCCGTGGTGACGGCGACCGACAGGCCCGACGCGCCCAGCGCGGGGTCGAAGGTGAAGAAGTCGATCTCGAACTGGCCCTGGCGGTGGATCTGGTTGATCTGGTCGGCCAGCGTCTGCGCGACGGTCGCCAGCTCGCTGCGGTAGGTGTCGATGATCCCGCCGACCTGGCTGAGCTCGAGCAGGCCGCCGAGCTTGCCGCCGGGGGCGGTGAGCGTCTGCGGCCAGTCGACGCGGGCGCCGGGTGCGGCGTGGTCGTCGACGAGCGGCTCGCCGGTGTTGCCGAACAGGACGCGGATGCCGCCGTCGCCGAGGTCGACGACGGTGGTCGCGCCGAGCTCCGACAGCCGGTCGAGCAGCACGTCGCGCTTGTCCATGAGGTCGTTCGGCTTCTGGCCGGCGGTGAACGCGGCGCGGATCGACTCGCCGAGCGTCTCGAGCTGGTAGGCGATCTGGGCGACCTCGCCGTTCGGCGCGGTCAGCGCCGTGTACTCGTAGGCCGCCTGCTGCTGGAGCTGGCTGAGCTGGCGGTCGAGGCTGGCGAACTGCGTCGCGACGGTCTTGGCCTGCTCGATGAGCGCCTGCCGCGCGGCGATGCTGCTCGGGTCGCCCGCCGCGTTCTGGAACGCCGTCCAGAGCTTGCCGAGCTGGTGGGCCAGGCCGTTCTCGCCGGGCTCGGCGAGCGCGAGGTCGACGCCCTCCAGCGAGCTCGCCTTCGCGCCGGCCTCGCCGAGGATGGTCGCCTGCGACCGGTACTGGACGTCGAGGAAGAGGTCGCGGATGCGCCGGTAGTCGACGACGTCGACGCCCGTCCCGAGCTGGGCGCCGGCGCCGTTCTGCAGCGCGCCGGACGGGAGGACCAGCGGCAGCGACGAGCTCAGCACCGCCTCCTGGCGGGAGTACCCGATCGTGCTGGCGTTGGCCACGTTGTGCCCCGTCACGTCGAGCGAGCGCTGGTGCGCGAGGAGCCCGCGGAGGGAGGTCTGGAGTCCGAGGAACGTCGAGATCGCCATGGGTTCGGGTGTCTATGCCTGGAGGTCGAGGAGTCGGTTGGTTCGGGGCGCGCGCGGGGCGGCGGCAGCGGTGGGCGCGGCCGGCGGGCGGTACGCGCCCTCGGGCTCGGCCCCGCCGACGAGCCGGGTCAGGTGCGACAGGAACGTCAGCTCCTGGCGCATGAGCGCCCGGTTGACGCCGTGCTCGCGCGCGACCTCGCCGAGCAGCCCGGTGAGCTGCGCGGACTGGGCGAGCGCGTGCTGCGCCTCGTGCGGCTGCATGAGCGTCGTGAGCTGCTTGAGCGTGACGGTCTGGGCCGGCACGCCGAGCGCCTCGCCGGCGCGGGTGAGCAGGTCGGTGCGGGCGGCCTCGAGATGCGCGCGGCGCTCGACCTCGGCCTGGATCGCGTTGAGGCGCGCCAGGACCCCGTCGACGTCGCGGGCGCGGATCGCGCGGCCCTGCTGGAGGATGAGGTCGAGCAGATGACGCGCGGAGGCGATCTGCGCGTCGAGGTGGGCGATGACCGCCGGGCCCAGGCCCGCGATCGGAGCTGAGATGGTGGCGCTCACGACGAGCTCCTCGAGGTCGCGTCGGACAGCTGCTTGGCAAGGCCGATGCCCCCACCCGACATGAGCGCCTCGGTGAGCGCGTCGGGGAGCATCTGGCGGTACGCGTTCACGGCGGGCGAGCTCTCCTCGCTCTCGGGCAGCGCGCTGTCGACGAGCTCCTTCGTCAGGCGGCCGAGCAAGAGGCGCTCGAAGCCCTCGGCCTGCTTGGTGGCGTCGTCGGACCGCGCGGCCGGCGCGCCGGTGCCGAGCGCAGAGGCGGACACGCCGCCGACGCCGGTCAGGGCCTCGCTCATCGCTTCACCCCGTTGGCGATCTCCAGGAGCTGGTCCTGGGTCTGGATGGCGCGTGAGGTCATCGAGTAGGCGCGCTGCGCCTCGACGAGCTCGGTCATCGCCGTGGCCATGTCGACGTTCGAGCGCTCGAGCGCACCCTGGCGCAGCTCGGCGCCGCGGGCGTCGCGCGGAGCGCCGCTCGCCTGCGTGGGCACGCTGACCGAGTCACCGATGTCGAGCAGGCCGGCGGGCGCCGGGACCTCGCGGAGGGTGATGCGGCCGAGCGCGCGGCCGCCGGGGCCGGTGATCGCGCCGTCGGGCGCGATCCGCACGTCCTCGATCTCCACGTCGTCGGGGATCCGCACGGGCGGCTCCAGGCGGTCGCCGGCGGCGGTGACGAGCTGGCGGTCGGCGTCGAGGCGCAGGGCGCCCTGGCGCGTCAGGCCGATCTGCCCGTCGGGCCGGCGGACCTGGATGTAGCCGTCGCCGACGATCGCGACGTCGAACGGCTGCCCGGTGTCCTCGATCGTGCCCGCGATCTGCGAGCGGCTCGCCCAGGCCGTCGCGGCGCCGGCGCCCGCGCGGACGCCGTTGCCGGTCGGGGCGGCGGCGTACGCCAGATCGCGGAACGACAGCCGGGCCTTCTTGTAGCCGGCCGTGGAGACGTTCGCGATGTCGTTGGCGACTGCGTCGATGCGCTGCTGCTGAGCGGCCATGCCGGCCGCTGCCGAGTACAAGCCTTCGAGCACGGTGGGGGGTCCTTTGGGGGGTGGAGCCCGGCCCCCGCGACGCGGTCCAGCCGTGGGCTCCTTCGTCTGTCCCTCCGTCCATCGGACGTCGGGGTGGTTGCTTGAGACGGTCTGGACGCCGTCTGGACGGACGCCCTAGCGGAGCGCGCCGACCTCGTTGACGGCCTTGCCGAGCGTGTCGTCGATCGTCCGGATCACGCGCTGGCCGGCCTCGAACGCGCGCATGGACGCGATCATGTCGACCATCGCGCGGGCCGGGTCCGAGCCCGAGCCCTCGAGCGCGCCGCTCACGACGACGCTCGGGTCGGCCTGCCCGGCCGGCTGTCCGGTGACGAAGCCCTCGCCGGCCTTGACCGGGTCGTTCAGCAGGACGACCTGCAGCGTGCGCGGGTCGACGGTGCCGTCGGCGCCGACGCGGACCGGCCGGCCGTCGCGGCCGAGCACGGCCTCGCCGGTCGCGGTGACGAGCGTCCCGTCCGGCCCGGCGCTGAAGCGCCCGTTGCGGGTGTACTGGACGCCGTTCTCGCCGCGGACGGCGAAGAAGCCCTCGCCGCGGATCGCGAAGTCGAGCGGCTCATCGGTCTGCTTGACCGGCTCCGGGCGCCAATCGGTCGCCTGGCGGTCGATCGCCACCCCCTGCCCGAGCGGGCCGACGATGGCGCCGGTCTTCGTGTTCTGCAGGAGCACCTCGTCGAAGGTGCGCTGTGTCGCGCGGTCGGCCTTGTAGCCGGGCGTCGACGTGTTGGCGAGGTCGTTGGCGATCAGGTCCTGGCGGGTCTGCTCGGCGAGCATGCCGGACGCTGCGATGTAGAGGCCACGCTCCATTGCTCTGACGGTCATCGGTCCCGCTGCGCCATCCTTGAGAGCGGATGGACGCGATCCGACTGAATGCGGTCCTGCTCCGGAACCTGCTGCCGGACCTGCGGCTCACCCCGGGCACGACCCTCGTCGGCCGGATCATGGAGCGCCACGCCGGCCACGGCCTGCTGAACCTCGCGGGCACCGTGCTCGTCGCCAAGCTGCCGGAGGAGGTCGCGGCCGGCGCGCGGCTGCGCCTGGCCGTCCAGGAGGTCACGCCCGACCACGTCGTGATGCGGATCGTCGAGCACATGCCCGGCCAGCCGCAGCAGCAGGCCCCGGCGCCGGGCCAGCACGGCCAGCACGCCGCGGCCGCCGCGCCGGCGGCGGTCACGGTGCCGCTACCCGACGGCACGCAGGCGCAGATGCGGCTCGTCGTCGACGCCGACGAGGACGACCCGCTGCGGCCGGGCGGCGGCGGCAGGGCGGTCACCGTCCACTACGACTCGCCGGCGCTCGGGCGCGTCGACGTGCGGCTCGTCCTCGGCCCGAACGGCCTGACCGCGGGCGTCGGCGCAGCGGCGGGGCTGCCGGTGGCGCTCGCCGGCGAGCACGCGGGCGAGCTGCGCGCCGCGCTGTCGCAGGCGATGGGCCGCCCGGTCGAGGTCCACGTGGGGCGGCGCACCGAGCGGGCGCGGGTGGACCTGCGTGCCTGACGATCGCCCGCAGCCGCCGCGCCGCGCGAGCGCGCTGCGCTACGACCCCGCGTCGGGAGCGCGGGCGCCGAAGGTCGTGGCGACCGGCCGCGGGCTGGTCGCCGAGCGCATCGTCGCCGAGGCCGAGGCCGCCGGCGTCCCGGTCCGGCGCGACGACGCGCTGGCGGCGGCGCTCGCCGGGCTCGAGGTCGGGCACGAGGTTCCGGAGGAGCTGTGGACCGCGGTGGCCGAGGCGCTCGCGTGGGCGTACCGGCTCGACGTGCGGGCGCGGGATCGGGGGGTGTAGGGCGTTCGTGCCGGCCTGCGGCGGGTGGGCCGGGCGCGGGCGTCTTGGGGCGTGGGCGTCTTGGGGCATGGGCGTCTTGGGGCGTGGGCGTCTTGGGGCGTGGGCGTCTGTCGTTGCCTGCGGCGGGTGGTCCGCGCCCTGGTGTTCCGGGCGGGCCGGCTCGCTCCGCGCGGGTTCGGTGCCGGCGGGGTGTGCTGTGGTCTGAACGGCCGCTGGTAGGCGGTGGCAGAGCGGCTCGCGGTGCGCTCCTCCCGGCCGGTGTGGGAGGGCGCGCGCCGTTTCGGTCGGTGCGGCGGCAGCGGGTGGCGTGACGGGCGCCCCGACCGGGGTCTGACCCCTTTCTGGCCCTTTCTGGCTTCGGCCGGGCCGCTGGGTGAGCGCCGGCGCGCCACCTGCGGTCGGGTGTGTCGACTCGTCCCGGCATCACCGTCATGAGTCGACACACCCGGCCGGGCCCGGGATGGGTGTGTCGAATCGTTCCGGCATGACCGGGATGAAACGACACACCCGCGCGGCGCGGGCGCGCCCCCGCTCGGATCGGGCCGCGTAGGCGCACTGGCCGGATCTCCGGCACGGACAGGTCGCCAGGCGCACCATGGAGGCCAAAGATCCGCCCGCAGGCGCGCCGGCGCCGGGAGGAGCTCGCCGCGAGCCCGCTCTCCCACACCGTGACCAGCGGCCGTTCAGACCACGAGACAACCCGCCGCCCACACCCCGCGCGGAGCGAGCCAGACCGCCCGGAACACCAGGGCGCAGCCCACCCGCCGCAGGCCGGCACCTAGCGGACACGAACCGAGCGCGCCGGCCCGCCACCACCGGACACGCACCGAGCGCGCCCGGGCCGGCACCGACGGCCGGGACGCCGACCACCGCCGCGGGCTAGCGCGAGCCGAGCACCGCCCGCACCCGCGCCCACGCGTACAGCTCGAGCGCCCCGTGCCGTTCGGGGGCGAACGAGTCGATCGCGGCGAGCAGCGCGGACAGGCCGGCCGAGGCCTCCTCCTGCGTGCGGGCGCCGGCGTGGCGCACGAGCGGGGCGAGCGTGAACGCCAGCCGGTCGCGCAGGCGGACGTCGCCGGTGCGCGCGTAGTCGCGCCAGACGGTGACCAGCGACGGCGGGGCCATGTTGGGCAGCGGGACGCTCATGGGGACACCTCGCGGATCGACGGCGGGCCGCGTCCGCTTGACCTGGCCGGACGGTCCTCGAACACCCGTCCGCGCTCAAGGAGCCCGGCGGACCGCCGAAGACGAGGTGCGTGAACGATCGCCCGTCCCCCAGCACGTCGTCGCCGTCCGCCCCTGCCTGGCAGCAGCTCGTCGAGAGCGCCGGTGCCGCGCTCGAGGCGGGCGATCACGACGCCTACGAAGCCGCCGCGGCCGAGACCGCCGCCATCGACGACCCGCACCGCCGGTACGTCGCCCGCCGCGACCTCGCGCTCCGCGCGCTCTCCTTCGCGACCGAGCGGGAGGGGCGCGACAAGGAGCTCGCCACGAAGGCCCTCGTCGCCGCCGCGCGCAGCGCGCTGACCGCGCTCGAGTCCACGCCGGCCGAGCCCATGCTCCTGCACCTCGCCGGCTCGGCGCTCTACCGCCTCGGCGCCCTCGGCGCCGCCGAGCGCGTCATGAAGGCCGCCTCGTCGCTCGATCCCGAGGTCCCCGGGCTGCGCGGCAACCTCCGCGAGGTCCGCCGCCTGCGCGAGGCGGGCGTCCGCCCCGCCCCGCCCGCCGGCGCGGCCCGCCACCTGCGCGACCTCGAGCGCCGCGCCCGCCAGGCCGCGCAGCGCGCCCGCCCGTCGCTGAAGGGCACGATCGCGCTGTGCATGATCGTCAAGGACGAGGAGGCGGTCCTCGGCCGCGCGCTCGAGTCGGTCCGCGGCGCGGTCGACGAGATCGTCATCGTCGACACGGGCTCGCAGGACCGCACCATCGAGATCGCCCGCGAGCACGGCGCCCGCGTCATCGAGCGGCCGTGGGACGACGACTTCGCCGCCGCGCGCAACGCCGGGATCGACGTCGCGACCACCGAGTGGATCCTCGTCCTCGACGCCGACGAGGCGCTCGACCCGGCCGACGCCCCCCGGCTGAGGCGCGTCGCGCGCCAGGACTGGCGTGAGGCCTTCCTGCTGACGGTCGTCAACCGCTTCGGCGAGGAGGGCGCCGACTCGACGCTGTCGGCCGACTCGATCCGCATGTTCCGCAACCGGCCGCAGCACCGCTACGCCGGCCGGGTCCACGAGAACGTCATGCACTGCCTGCCGATCGACGCCCCCGAACGCACCGGGAGCGCCGGCGTGCGCGTGCACCACGACGGCTACCTCGCCGAGACCGTCACCGAGAAGGACAAGCGGCAGCGCAACCTCGCGCTGCTCGAGCGCCAGCTCGCCGAGGGCGGCGACGACGGGTTCCTGCACTTCAACCTCGGCAGCGAGCTGCTCCCGCTCGGCGAGACCGAGCGCGCGGTCGACCACTTCGCGCGCGCGTGGGACAAGGTGCTGGCGAGCGGCCATGCGACGAAGCTGCAGTACGCCGCCTCGCTGGCCGTCCGCTACGCCACCGCGCTGCGCGAGGCCGGCCGCCATGACGAGGCCGAGGAGATCACCGACCGCGGCCTCGAGCTGTTCCCGGACCACACCGACCTCGTCTTCAACCGCGCGATGGCCGCCCGCAACCGCGGCGACCTCGAGGCCGCCGAGGCCGGCCTGCGCCGAGCCCTGGAGATGGGCGACGCGCCGCCCCTGCTCGCCGCCCTGGAGGGCGCCGGCAGCTACCTCGCGGCGTCGGCGCTCGCCGAGATGCTCGCCGCGCGCGGCGACCTCGCCGGCGCCGCCGCCGTGCTCGCCGAGCACGAGCGCGCCGAGCTGCCGCACACCGCCGTGGCGGCCGTCGTCAACGCGCTCGACGAGCGCCTCGCCGAGACCGACATCGACGGCTTCGTCGCGATCCTGCCGCTGACCGAGCGGATCAAGGGGTTCGGCGACCGCGAGCGGCGCGAGATCCTCGCCTGCCTGTACCTCCAGCACGGCTTCCTCGACTCGGCGGCCGACGAGTGGGCCGCGGCCTGCCAGGAGCACGGGCCCGACGTCGCCGCGCTCACCGGCCTGGCGCGCGTCGCCGCGGCGCGCGGCGACCACGAGGACGCGCGCATCTTCGAGGAGGGCGCCCGCGAGCTTGCCGGCGCCGCCGCATCGTGAGCCTCAACGATCGTCGGAGTCATGACACCGTCTGCTGGTGGGATGCCGCACCGCTGCCGATGACCCGTGAAGCCATGTCCATCGAACCGATCCCGCACCCACTCCTGACCGTCGCCGCCGCAGGCGCCCTCGGCCGCCGCACGGCCGACGCGGACGCGCGCGCGGCCGAACCCGCGGAGGACGCCGGGAGCGCGGAGCCGGTCCCGGCCCGCCTCGCCGACGTCCCGCCGCTCGAGGCCGTCCAGGTCGCGGCCAAGGCGTACGAGGAGCTGCGCCGCGCCGACCGCGAGCTGCACTTCGAGACGTCCGAGGAGGGCGTGCTGCGGATCGAGGTCTACGACGGGACGGGCAAGCTGCTGCGGACGATCCCGCCGAACGAGGTTCTCGCAATCACGAGCAGGGAGGTCGCATGGCGGGCCTGAGCCTGTCCGGACTGGCGTCCGGGATGGACACCGACGCCGTCGTCGGCGCGCTGATGGCGATCGAGGCGCAGGGCAAGAACCGCCTCATCGCCCAGCAGTACAAGATCGAGGCGCGCAAGACCGCGCTCAACGACGTCGCGATCAAGCTGCGCGGCCTGCGGGCCGCCGCCGACGACCTCAAGTCGGTCGGCATGTGGCAGAACGTGCAGACCGTCGAGTCGAGCGACGCGGCGAAGATCAGCGTCGCGTACAAGAGCGGCGCGCCGGTCGGCAGCTACACGATCAACGTCCTGCAGCTCGCCCGCGCCGAGCAGCGCTGGCTGGAGTTCGACAACAGCGCCTCCGCCGGGAACACGCTGACGCTCGGCTACGACGGCGACCCGTCGTCGAACGTCGTCATCACCTACGACGACACGACGACCGTCGAGGAGCTCGCCACGAAGATCAACGGGCTGTCGGGCTCGCCGGCGTTCGCGTCGGTCGTCGACGGCCGGCTCGTCCTGTCGGGCAAGAAGACCGGCGTCGGCCTGAGCGTCGTGAGCGACGACCTGACCTCCGCCGAGGGCGGCAGCCTCGACCGCGCCGCGCTGAAGGCCCGGTACACGATCGACGGCGGCCCCGTGATGGAGTCCGAGTCGAACACCGTCACCGGCCTCGTCGGGGTCGAGATGACCTTCAAGTCGCTGACCGACGGCGTGACCGTCACGATCGGCCCGCCCGGCGCCGACCAGGCGGCGATCAAGGAGAAGGTCACCGCCTTCGTCAACACCTACAACTCGCTCGTCGACTTCATCCGCGAGAAGCTCACGGAGGAGCCGGTCAAGGAGCCGGCGACGAAGGCCGACTACGCCAAGGGCGTGCTGCGCGGCGACGCGGCCCTCACCGGCGTGCTCTCCGAGCTGCGCCGGGTCATGGCCGAGGCGCTCGGCGGCGGCGTCCCGACGTCCGACGGCAGCGACTACGACGCGCTCGCCGAGCTCGGCATCTCCGTGCCCGCCGCGCAGTCGAGCGGCTCGGTGTCGGCCGACCGCCTCGCCGGCAAGCTCGTCATCGACGAGGCGAAGCTCACCGCCGCGCTGACCGGCGACCCGGCCCGCGTGCGCGCGTTCTTCGCCGGCGCGGACGGCAGCATCGGCTTCTCGCAGAAGATCGCCGACATCATCAATCCGCTGGCCGCCGCCGGCACCGGCATGCTCGCCGAGCGGGCGAGCATGGCCGACCGCGAGCTCGCCCGCAACAAGGACGCCCAGTCGGTGATGGACACGCGCCTGGCGCTCAAGGAGGCCCGGCTCCGCGCGCAGTTCACGGCGATGGAGACGGCGCTCTCCTCGATCCAGAACACCACCTCGTGGCTGTCGAGCCAGATCGCCGGCCTGCCGACCTGGTCGTCGTCGGACTGACGTCCAGCCCGCCTCAAAGCGGGTTTTCGGACGCCGATCACCTGAACGTCCGCCTCTCCCCCCGATGAACACGGAGGTCCCCATCGTGGCCACGTACGCCGCGCCACAGTCGTACCAGCAGCACGCCGTCCTCACTGCCCCGCCCGGGCAGCTCGTCGTGATGCTGTACGACGGCGCCATCCGGTTCCTGCGTCGCGCCGCCCACGCGGCCGAGCAGGGCGACACCGTGAAGTCCAACCAGTCGCTGCAGCGCGCCGAGGCGATCATCGACGAGCTGCTCGTCACGCTCGACTACGAGCGCGGCGGCGAGATCGCCACGAGCCTGCGCGACCTGTACCTGTTCTGCCGGCGACACCTCAACGAGGCGCGCCTGGAGAAGGCCGGCGAGAAGATCGACACCGTCATCGGGCTGCTCTCCGAGCTGCGCGACGCGTTCGCCCAGATCGACCCCGAGAGCGGCCGGCCGAGCACCACGGCGGCATGACGAGCGACCCGTACGCGGCGCTCGTCGAGATCGCCGAGCGCGAGCGCGCGCTCGTCGACGCCGGGCGCATCGAGGAGCTCGACGCCCTGGCGGCCGAGCGCGACGCGCTCATCGCCACGCTGCCGCCGCAGGCGCCGGCGTCGGCGCGTCCCGCGCTCGAGCGCGCGCACGCGCTCCAGCGCGCCACCAGCGCGGTGCTGCGCGCCTCGCTGAACGAGCTGCGGCATTCGCTCGCCGCGCTCGACCGCGGGCGCGGCGTCGCCCGCGCCTACGCCGCCGGGCCGCAGGCGCCGCCGACGCAGGTGAACACGGCCGCCTAGGCCTGTCCAGACGGATCGCCGTCTGGCTCAAGACGCGGCGCGATGCGCCGATCACCGGTACGTCACCCACGGACGGGTGGCGAGGAACGGACACGGAGGTCCACCCCGATCGACCTCCCCTGCACTGAAGACCTTGCCCCTGTTCGACATCACCCACGTCGCCCTCGAGCGCGCCCTTACCGGCGCCTCGGTCCGGCAGCAGGCGCTGACCGAGAACCTCGCCAACGCGAACACGCCGGGCTACCAGCGCAAGGACGTCGACTTCCACAGCGCGCTCCAGCAGGCGCTGGGCGCCGGCGACACGGCCGCCGTCCACAACACCGCCTTCACGGCCCAGCCGACCGGCGAGGGCCCGATGCGACCCGACGGCGGCACCGTCGACGTCGATCGCGAATCCACCGAGCTCGCCCAGAACGCCATGGAGTACCAGGCGCTCGCGAGCATCATCAAGGCCCGCACGGGGATCATCCGCGCGGCGATGGGGAGGTCCTAGGCCATGGGCCTGTTCGATGCCATCAACGCCGCGGGCTCGGCGCTCACCGCCGAGCGCCTGCGGATGGACGTCACGGCCGAGAACCTCGCGAACGCGCAGAGCACGCGCGGCGCCGACGGCCAGCCCTACCGCCGCAAGGAGGTCGTGCTCCAGCAGCGGGGCGGCAGCGACTTCGGCGCGGCGCTGAACGCCGCGATGCGCCCGAACGGCTCCACCGCCGACGGCGGCGGCGTCGAGGTCGCGGCGATCGTCGAGGACCCGAGCGACTTCCGCATGCAGTACGACCCGAGCCACCCGGACGCGAACGAGCAGGGCTACGTGCTCATGCCGAACGTGAACCCGGTGACCGAGATGGTCGACCTCATCTCCGCCTCGCGCGGCTACGAGGCGAACGTCACCGCGATCCAGACGGCGAAGCAGATGTTCACCAAGACCCTGGACATCCTCCGCTGATGCCGGTCGACCCGATCACCGCGGCCGCGGCCGGCCCCGACTGGAACATCTCGCTCGGCGAGAGCGGCGGCCTCGACGGTCCCGCTGCGGTCGACGACAGCGCCCTCGTCGAGGGTCCGTCGTCCACCGGCGGCGGCGAGGGCTTCGGCGACCTGCTCGCCAACCAGATCGATGGGCTCCAGGGCCTCCAGGACGAGGCCGCCGTCCAGAGCCAGGCGCTTGCGACCGGCACCGCCGAGGACGCCTCCACGGTCGTCATGGCCGTCGAGCGCGCCCAGCTCGCCATGCAGCTCGCCGCCCAGCTCCGCGACAAGTCCGTCGAGTCCTTCCAGGAGATCTTCCGCACCCAGGTCTAGCCGCGCCCTCCCCCCATGAACCAGCTCGTCCCCCTCCTCAAGAACTCGACCCCGAAGGCGAAGATCGGCCTCGCCGTCGGCGCGGTCGCGACCATCGTCGTCTTCTTCCTGCTCTTCAAGATGGCCACCGCGCCGTCGTTCGAGACGCTCGCCACCGGCGTCGACCCCGCCGAGACGGGCAAGATCACCAAGACGCTCGACGAGCAGGGCATCGCCTACGAGATCCAGAACGCGGGCACCGCGGTCGGCGTCAAGTCCGCCGACGCCGCCCGCGCGCGGATCGCGCTCGCCGAGGCGGGCCTGCCCGGCAAGGGCCAGGCCGGCTTCGAGCTCTTCGACAAGCAGAAGATGGGCACGAGCGACTTCCAGCAGAAGGTCAACTACCAGCGCGCGCTCGAGGGCGAGATCGCGAACACGATCAGCCAGGTCGAGGGCGTCGACGGCGCGAAGGTCCAGCTCGTCATGCCCGAGGACTCGCTCTTCGCCGAGGAGCGCGAGCCGGCCACCGCCGCCGTGCTCCTCGAGGGCGACGGCTCGATGCTCGAGCCGAGCGCCGTGCGCGGCATGGCGCAGCTCGTCTCGTCGTCGGTCAAGGGCCTCGCGCTCGACAAGGTCACGATCACCGACGGCAAGGGCAACCTCCTGTGGCCGCGCGAGGGCAGCGACGCCTCCGGCGGCACGCTGAGCAAGGCGGCGGCCGAGCAGCGCCACAACCAGATGCTCCAGTCGCAGCTCACCGCGCTGCTGGCCTCGACGGTCGGCCCCGACAAGGCGCAGGTCCGCGTCAGCTCGGAGATCAACGTCGACAAGGCCAAGGAGAAGAAGCTCATCTACGGCGAGGACCAGAACGGCGACGCGCCCGAGCTGAAGGCCCAGACCGAGGAGGAGACGCTCGAGTCCGAGGGCGGCAACGGCGGCGGCGGCCGCGCCGGCACCGCCGGCAACGTCCCGAACTACGCGGGGAACGCCGGCGGCGGGGGCGGCGAGTCGAACTACGAGCGCCGCAGCGAGAACGTCGAGCGCGGCGTGAACAAGACCGTCCGCGAGACCGAGTTCGCGCCGGGCACGATCGAGCGGCAGAACGTCGCCGTCGTCCTCGACGCGTCGGTGCCGCCGGCGGTGGCGCGCGAGGTCCAGACCGCGGTCGCCTCGGCCGCCGGTATCGACGTCGGCCGCGGCGACGAGCTGACGGTCAGCCGCGTCGCGTTCGCCAAGACGCCCGAGGAGGCGAAGCCGAACGCGCTGGCCGGCTACCTGCAGTACGCCAAGTGGGCCGCGCTCGGCCTGGCCGTCCTGCTCTTCCTGTTCTTCATCACCCGCGCGCTGCGCAAGCGCGAGTCCGAGGCGCTCGGCGAGCCGGTGTGGCTGCGCGAGATCACCGCCCCGCAGCCGCTCGCCGCGCTCGAGGCCGACACGGTCGCGCTCAGCCAGACCGCGATCGAGCGCAACAACGTGCGCCGGCGGGCCGAGGAGCTCGCCGCCAAGGAGCCCCAGAAGGTGGCCCAGCAGCTCCGGGCCTGGATGGCGGAGGAGGCGTAGATGGCCGCGCTGCCCGCCGTTCCGGACAACGCCGCCCAGCTCCCGGCCGTGCCCGGCGCGCCGGGCGGGCTGCCCGCCGCCCCAGGCGCCCCGGGAGCCCCCGGCGGCCCGGCCGCCCCTCCCGCCAAGAAGGAGGAGGGCCCGAAGCTCAGCGGCCGCGAGAAGGCGGCGACGCTGCTCGTCTCGCTCGGCCCCGAGCAGGCCGCCGAGATCCTCCAGCACCTGCCGTCGGAGGAGATCGAGGCGCTGTCGCTGGAGATGGCCAAGCTCCGCACGGTCGACCCCGAGAAGAGCAACGCGGTGCTGGCCGAGTTCGTCCACACCGTCGACGCGCTCGAGCTCGCCGCCGAGGGCGGCGTCGAGTTCGCGCGCGAGGTGCTCGAGCGTTCGCTCGGGCCCGAGGGCGCCGCGGACATCATCGCCCGGCTGTCGGCGACGATGGAGCGCCGGCCGTTCGAGTTCCTGCGCAAGACGCCGCCGGAGCAGATCATCGCGTTCCTCAACAGCGAGTCGCCGCAGACGATCTCGCTGGTCATCGCGAACCTCCACACGACGCTCGCCGCCCAGGTCATGAGCGAGCTCGAGCCCGAGCTGCAGGCCGACGTCGCCGCGCGCGTCGCGTCGATGTCCGAGATCAGCCCGGACGTGCTGCAGGTCGTCGAGCGCGTCATCAAGCAGAAGCTGTCGAGCGTCATCACGCAGGAGTACTCCGCGTCCGGCGGGGTCAAGGCGCTGGCCGAGATCCTCAACCACACCGACCGGCCGACCGAGCGCAACATCCTCGACCGCCTCGCCGAGACGAACGCGGACCTGGCCGAGCAGATCCGGCTCCTCCTGTTCACGTTCGAGGACATCGTCAAGCTCGAGGACCGGCACGTGCAGCTCGTGCTGCGCGAGGTCGACCAGAAGGACCTGGCGCTCGCGCTGCGCGGCGTGCCGAACGAGGTCAAGGAGAAGGTCCTCAAGAACATGTCGCAGCGCGGCGCGGAGATGCTGCGCGAGGAGATGGAGTTCCAGCCGCCGCAGCGCCGCGTGGTCGTCGAGGAGGCCCAGGGCCGCATCGTGTCGATCATCCGCAGGCTCGAGGAGCAGGGCGATGTGATCCTCGGGCGAGCCGCCGGCGAGGACGAAGTTGTCTAGCGCTGCCGCGTTCGAGTTCGAGCCGCTGGAGGCCGTCGCGCCGCCGCCCGAGCCGGAGCCGGCGGAACCGCCCGAGGTCCGCGTCCAGCAGGCGCAGGACATCATCGAGCAGGCCCGCGCCGAGGCCGACGCGATCCGCGCGGCCGCGCAGGACGAGGGCTTCCAGGCCGGCTTCCAGGCGGGCATGGCCCAGGCCGGCGAGCGCCTCGCGCCCGTGTCGGCCGCGCTCGAGGACGCGGTCCGGCAGCTCGGCGACGAGCGCACGCGTCAGGCCGAGGCGGTCGAGCACCACGCGGTCGACCTCGCGCTGCGCATCGCCGAGAAGGCGCTGAGCGCCGCGCTCGAGGTGCGCCCCGAGCACGTCGTCGACGTCGTCCGCGGCGGCCTGCGCCGGCTGCTCGAGCGCGAGCACGTCGTCGTGCTCGTCAACCCGGAGGACATGGAGCTCGTCCGCGACGCCGTCCCGTCGCTCATCTCCGAGCTGGGCGGCATCGGCCAGCTCGAGGTCCAGGCCGAGCGCCGCGTCGCGCGCGGCGGGGCGATGCTCCGCACCCGCGCCGGCGAGGTCGACGGCCGGCTGGAGACGCAGCTCGAACGCGCCCGCGAGACGCTCGTGGAGGCGCTCGCCGCGCCCGGCGAGGAGGACGTGCGATGACGCTCGCGTCGCTCGACCGCGCCGCCGCCGCGCTGCACGACGCCGACCTGCACGCCCGCCGCGGCCAGGTCCGCAACCTCATCGGGCTCGTCGTCGAGGCCACCGGCCTGCAGGCCCAGGTCGGCGAGCTGTGCCACATCACCACCGGCCGTGCGCGTCACGGCCGTGAGCCGATCCCCGCAGAGGTCGTCGGCTTCCGCGACGGCGCGACGCTGCTCATGCCGCTCGGCCCGCTCGAGGGCATCGGCCCGGGCTCCACGGTCACCGCGACCGGCACCGAGCTGCGGGTCGACGTCGGCGACGGGCTGCTCGGCCGCGTGGTCGACGGGCTCGGCCGGCCGATCGACGGCGGCCCGCCGATCGAGGAGGCCACGCCGCGCTCGACGGACGCCGACCCGCCCGACCCGCTGACCCGCCCGCGGATCACCGAGCGCATCACGCTCGGCGTCCGCGCGCTCGACGCGCTCGTCCCGTGCGGCCGCGGCCAGCGCCTGGGCATCTTCGCCGGCTCGGGCGTCGGCAAGTCGTCGCTGCTGGGCATGATCGCTCGCTCGACCTCCGCGCAGGTCAACGTCATCTGCCTCGTCGGCGAGCGTGGTCGCGAGGTCCGCGAGTTCCTCGAGCGCGACCTCGGTGACGCGATCGAGCACTCGGTCGTCGTCGTCGCGACGTCCGACCAGCCGGCGCTCGTCCGGCTGAAGGCGGCGTTCACCGCGACCGCGGTCGCCGAGCACTTCCGCGACGCGGGCCGCGACGTGATGCTCATGATGGACTCGGTCACGCGCTTCGCGATGGCCCAGCGCGAGGTCGGCCTGGCGGTCGGCGAGCCGCCCGCGACGCGCGGCTACACGCCGTCGGTGTTCGCGATGCTGCCGAAGCTGCTCGAGCGCTCGGGCACCTCGCCGAACGGGTCGATCACCGCGCTGTACACGGTGCTCGTCGACGGCGGCGACATGGACGAGCCGGTCGCCGACGCGGTCCGGGGCATCCTGGACGGGCATGTCGTGCTGACCCGTGAGCTCGCCCACAAGGCGCACTACCCGGCGATCGACGTGCTCCAGTCCGTCTCGCGCCTGACGAGCGAGATCATGCCGCCCGACATGCAGCGCGCCGCCCAGGTCGTGCGCGAGCTCATGTCCGCCTATCGCGAGAAGGAGGACCTCATCGCGATCGGCGCCTACCAGCGCGGCACCGACCCGCTGACCGACCGCGCGATCGAGTCGCGCGAGGCGATCGAGCTGTTCCTCAAGCAGGGCCCCGACGAGGGGACCGCCGCCGAGGACTCCGACCGGCTGCTGCGCATGCTCGCCGGCGAGCCGCAGCCCGCACAGGACGCCGAGGCCGAGGCCCGGGAGGACACCGGCCCGACCGCCGGCGCGGCCGGCCCGGCCACCGCCACCCCCGACCCCGACCCGTCCGCCGTCGCGCCGGCGCTCGACGGTGACAGCCCCGTCCGCCAGAGCGCCCTGCCGCCGCTCGGCCTCGCCCTTCCGAGCTGATGACCGACCGCAAGTTCAAGTTCCGGCTCGAACGCGTCCGCGCGATGCGCGAGCGCGTCGAGGACCAGGCCAAGGAGCAGCTCGCCCGGTCGATGCTCGAGCGCGCCCGCTGGCAGGAACGCCTGCGGCAGGCGGCCGACCAGGTCGCCTCCGCGCGCGAGGCGCAGCTCGGCGCCGCGACCGGCGGGGTGAGCGTCGGGCACATGCTCGCCCACCAGGCGTACATCGAGCGCGCAGAGCGCGAGCAGCGCGCGGCCGAGCTCGACCTCTCGCGCCGCGAGGCCGAGGTCGAGGCGTGCCGCGCCGCGCTGCGCGAGGCCGCGCGCTCGCGCCAGGTGCTCGAGAAGCTCAAGGACCGGCAGGCCGCCGCGCACCGGCGTGAGGTCGAGCGCCGCGAGGCCGCCCACATCGACGAGCTCGCGCTCGCCATGCACCGGCGGAGGAGCGTCGCATGAGCGTCGAGAGCATCGGCGAGCGGATCGCCGCGATCCAGTCGAAGATCGAGGCCATCACCGGCGGGCCGCAGCCCGCGGCCGCGCCCGGGTTCGACGAGGCGCTGAACACCGCCTCGACCGCCGCGGCGGCGCCCGCGACGGCGCCGACCGCCACCGCGGCCGCCGCGACGCCGGCGGCCGGCGCGGGCCTCGGCGGCGCCCCGACGCCGTACGACGGGATGATCCAGGCGGCGGCCGCCAAGTACGGCCTGGACCCCGCGCTCCTCAAGGCGCTCATCCGCCAGGAGTCGAACTTCGACCCGAACGCCGGCTCGCCCGCCGGCGCGCAGGGCCTGACCCAGCTCATGCCGGGCACCGCCGCCTCGCTCGGCGTGACGAACCCGAAGGACCCGGCGCAGGCGATCGAGGGCGGCGCGAAGTACCTGAGGCAGCAGCTCGACGCGTTCGGCGGCGACGTGCGCAAGGCGCTCGCGGCCTACAACGCGGGGCCGGGCGCCGTCCAGCGCCACGGCGGCATCCCGCCGTACCCGGAGACGCAGAACTACGTCCAGAAGGTCCTGGCCTACGCGGCCGAGTACCGCGGGACGCCGGGCACGGCCGCCCCCGCGGGCCCGGCGGCCGCCGCGACGGCGACGACCACCGCGGCGCTCGCGGCGCCGGCCCCGGCGGCCGCCGCGTCGCTCTCCAGCCTGCTGCCGGCCACGCCGGTCGCGACGTCGCCGAACCAGTTCGGCATCGTCTGAGCCGCGCGCTCAGGCGCGGGCGAGGCGGTTGCGCACGACCGGGCGGCTGCGCCAGTGCTCGTCGATCGCCTCGACGAACTCGGGGCGCACGAGCTTGGCGCGGTGGTCGGCGCACGCGACGTGCCGTACGACGATGCCCTCCATCGGGACGTCGCCGACGCGGCTGCGGCCGATCATCGCCTCGAGCTCGGAGAGCGTGAACCGCCCGGTCGCCAGGCGCGGCACGACCGCCAGGCCGAGCGACGCGGCGAGCTCGTCGCGGTCGTCGAGCGGGCGGAACCGGCCGGCGCGGCGGTCGTAGACGTCGAACACGAGCAGCCAGTCCGGCAGCGCGTCGTAGGCGACCGCGTGGCGGACCGCGCACCACTCGCCGAACAGGACGAGGTCGTCGCCGAGCGCCTCGGCCAGGCGCGCCGCCCGCGGCCGCAGCCACGCCTCCAGGCCGCGGAACGACAAGCCGCCGAGCTCGACGTAGCTGCCGCGCGACTGCGCCCGGATCTCGCCGTCGACGACCGACAGGCCGAGGTTCTCGCCGTCGACCTTCTCCTCGACGACGACCTCCTCGGCGAGGAACGCCTCCGCCTCGGCGGGCGTCATCACCTTGTCCTCGCGCACCTCGACCGGCCCGAGGAGGGCCAGGTGCGGCGTCCGCGGGAACCGCACGAACTCGCTCACGGCGCCTCCCGGCCGAACTTCTCGCGGTAGGCGGCGCGGATCGACGGCTCGTGGACCCACCGCACCTCGACGCCGTGGCGGGCGAGCGCGTCGCCCCACTCCAGCCACTTCGTGTCGGTGGCCTGGTGGATCGGCGCGCCGCTGACCTTCGCGACCGCGACGAACTTGCGGTCGGACGGGTCGAACGCGTCGTGGTCGCCCTCGAGCACGCCGTAGACGCCCTCGCCGCGCGGGTCGATGTCCGGCCGCGCCGACTCGTCCCACGCCCACCGCCGGTCGTAGACCCACCGCGCGAACACGTCGCCGAGCGTCGGCTGCCCGCTGAGGCTGAGGTTCGCCAGGTACTCCTCGACGATCTCCCCGCCGGCGTCGGTGACGACCGGGCCGTCCTGCTCGATGAGCCGCTCGAGCAGCTCCTCGCAGGCGTCGGCGAGCTCGGGCGGATGGTCGCCCGGATACTTGGCGACGAGCGGGACGTTCGTGTCGACGACGTCACCCACCGCGCTGGCGGCGCCGGCGGGCGTGGCGCGTCTGCTCGACCATGTCGGTGGCCGGGTCCCCGAAGAACTTCTCCGGCCAGTTGCGCACGTTGCCGAGCTCGTCGACCTCGAGCGGCTCGATCACCGCCCCGGCCCGGCCCGGGCGCACGAAGTACAGCGCGACCGCGCGCGGGTCGAGCGTCTCGTCGGCGATGCGGCGCAGCAGCCGGCGCAGCAGGTGCTCGGAATGGCTCTCGACGATGAGCTGCAGGTCGCGCGGCGCGCCGTCCTCCATCATCGCCGCCGCCTCGATGAACAGGTCGCCGAGGCCGGACTGGACGGCGGGGTGCAGGTGGATCTCGGGCTGCTCGAGGATGAGCGTCGACTTCGGCGGCGAGTAGAAGCACTGGGTCACGACCGGCAGCACCTGCGAGACGCCGAAGCCGACGTCGGTGAGCAGCACCTCCTGGCGACTGCCGGGCGCGCGGACGCGGACCTCGTACTCGTCGCGGCCGCGGCCGATCGGGACGACGGTGAACGCATCGATGACGTCCAGGCGCTCGAGCCACTGCGCGACGACCACCTGGAGCGGGCGGCGCGCGTGGCGGGCGGTGCGGTGGAAGCCGCGCGACTCGCCGGCCAACAGCGCGTCGACGGTGCGCTCGCCGCGCCAGCCGACGTGCTCGGGCTCCTCGCCCGTCCAGCGGTACAGCCGGCCCGGCCGCTCGCGCAGCGGGCCGAGATACGCGAGCGACGACAGCCGGTCCTCGAGCGCGAACACGAGGTCGGAGGCGAACTCGAGGTTCTGGTACCGCGTGCGCAGCTCGTCGGGGAACGCGTGGAAGTGCGAGGGCGCGGCGACCGGCCCCTCGCGCCCGGCGGCCGGGACCGGCCGGAAGCCCTCGGCGGTGACGCGGTAGCTCTTCTCGCCGGCGCGCTCGAGCCCGAGCGCGAGCTCCGCCTGCCCGTCCGCCCGGTGCAGGCGGTACCTGAACGCCGCGACGTGCACGCGCGGCGGCGTGGACGCGCGCGCCTCGACGCGGGCGCGGAACGACATCGCCTCGCCGGTGGTCGCCGCGCCGCTCCGGGCGTCGACGACCTCGAGCGGCTCGGGCAGCCGCCAGCCCAGCTCGAACTCCAGCGCGCGCGACGGGTCGCGCCCGTGGACGAGGTCGATGTAGCTGCCCAGGTCGACCGGCGTCGACGCGTCGCCGGTGTGCAGGACGCGGCGGCGGTCGGGCGACTCGGCCGTCTGGCGCAGCATGAGCAGGAACTGGTGCAGGCTCGACTTGCCCGACGAGTTCGTGCCGAAGAAGAACGTCAGCGGGGCCAGGCGCACCGGGCCCGTGTCGCGCCACGGCTTGAAGTTCTTCAGGCGGAGGTCGGTGAGCACCGGCGGCGACGCTACCAGCCGCCCTGGAGCGCCCCGGCCGCGGTCAGCGGCGGCGGCCGGCCGCGGCCTTCTTCCTGCGCGACGCCTTCTTCTTCTTCGACGACCGGACCTTCCCGCGGAGCTTCTTCGGGACGGTCGCCTTGCGCTTCATGATCTTCGCGATGCTCTGCGTCGCCGGCGCGGCGATGCGCAGGCGCAGCGCGACCGACCGGCGGCCCTTGAGGAGCTTGCGCTGCGCCTTGGTCAGCGACCAGCTCACCGTGCCGGTCTTCCCGGGCTCGATCGGGCCGGCGATGATCTGCAGCGACATCGACCGGTAGGTGAGCCGGCCGACCGCGCCGCACGACGCCCGGGAGCGCTTCTCGCAGGTCAGCCGCAGGGTCAGGCGGCCCTTGGAGGAGATCGACACCTTCTTCACGCGCGCGAGGCGCTTGACGCCGCGCAGCGCCTTCGGCACGTCCACGGTCCCCGCCGCGCCCTTGGCCTTCCCGCCCTTCTTGGCCACGCCGGCGGCGGCGTCGCCGACCGCGCCGGCACCGCCGGTGGTGACGGTCGTGCCGAGGATCGGGCTGGCCGCCTCGCCGACGCCGGCGACGTTCGTCGCGACCACGACCGCGCGCATCGGCGCGGCGAGCAGCGAGCCGTCCACGTCGGCGGCGGTGAGCTTGTAGGTCGTCTTCGTCCCCCCGTCGACGTCCGAGCAGATCCCGCGCGTGTCGCAGCGCTGCCAGCGGACCTCGTACTTCAGCGGGGCGGTCCCGCGCCACTGTCCGGTCGTCGCGGTGAGGGTCCCGCCGACCTTCACCGCACTCGCGCGGATCGTCGGCGCCCCGACGTTCACCGGGGGGATGCCCTCGACCGGGCCGACCGGCACGCTCGAGCGCACCGCCTTGCCGCCGCTGTTGACGGCGGTGACGGTGAGCCGCAGGAAGGCGCCGACGTCGGCCGAGGTCGGCGTGAACGTCTCGCGGACGGCGCCGGTGATCTTCGGGCACGACGACGCGCCGGGGTCCTTGCAGCGCTCCCACTGGTAGGCGAGCGTGATCGGCGCCGTACCGCTCCAGCGGCCGGCCGTGCCGGTGAGCGTCACGCCCTCACGGACCGGCCCGCCGTGGATCGCCGGGACGTCGGCGGTGTCGGGCGCGACGGCGGGGACGACGGTGCTCGGGGTGCTCTCGGCGGTGACCGTGCCGCCGGCGTTCGTCGCGGTCACGACGAGGCGCAGGCGCAGGCCGACGTCGGCGGGCGTGAGGACGTAGTCGATGCCGGTGGCGCCGGGGACGTCGTCGCAGGCGGCGGTCGAGGTGCCCGCGCACCGCTGCCACCGGTAGGACATCGACATCGGCGCGGTGCCCGTCCAGGAGCCGGGGACGCCGCGCAGGCGGCCGCCGACCGCGGCCTTGCCGTCGAGCACGACGAGCGACGGGCGCGTCTGGACCGCGGGCGGCGCCGCGGTCACCAGCCCGGTCGGCGCCGAGTCGGCGCTGACCGACGCGGCGGTGTTGGTCGCCGTCACCCGCGCGCGCATGCGCGAGCCGACGTCGTCGCTGGTCAGCGTGTAGGTCGTGCTGTGCGCGTCGGTGACCGGGACGCAGTCGTCGCCGTCCTCGTCGCAGCGCAGCCAGATGACCGTGTGGGTGAGCGGGAGGGCGCCCCTCCAGGCCCCGTTCGTGGCGATGAGCTTCGCGCCGTCGTGCAGGCCGCCGCTCGCGCTGACGCCCGGCGGGGTCGTGTTCGCCGGCGGCTCGGGGAGCACGACCGGCGTCGCCTCGGACTGCGCGGTGGCGAAGTCGACGACGTTCGTCGCGGTCACGACGACGAGGACGCGCTTGCCGACGTCGTCCTTCGTGAGCTGGTAGCTCGTCCCGCTCGCGCCGGCGATGTCGGTGCAGCCGGCGAGCGTGGCGTCGCAGCGGCGCCAGCGGTAGGCGAAGTCGATCGGCTGCGCGCCGGCCCAGGCGCCGGGGTCGGCCTCCAGGACCGCGCCCTGGGCGATGAGGCCGTCGCTCGTGATCGCCGGGTCGACGAGCTTCGTCGGCGGCTCGTCCTGCACCTCGGCGGTCGTCGGCGACGTCGCCGAGGCGGAGCCGACGTCGTTCGTCGCGGTGACGACCACGCGCACGGTCATGCCGTCGTCGGCCTCGGTCAGGCGGTGCGTGGAGGCCTCCTGGCCGGGCAGGTCGGCGCACCCGGTGCCGTCGAGCTCGCAGCGCTGCCACTGGTACGCGAAGCGCAGCTCGGGCGTGCCGTTCCAGATGCCCGGCTCGGCGGTCAGCGTCTTGCCGACGGCGGCGGCGCCGAGGACCTGCGGCCGGACGACGTTCTCGGGCTCGGTGGCCGCGACGACGTCGCTCGGGCCCGACAGCGCGGCCGTCGTGCCGCCCGGGTTCGTCAGGATCACGCGCGCGCGGACGGTGCGCCCGACGTCGGCCGGCCGCAGCCGGTAGGTCGTCTGCGTCTCGTTCGCGATCCGGCTGCAGTTCTCGCCGGCGGCGTCGCAGCGCCACCACTCGTAGGCGATGTCCGTCTCGGGCGCGCCGCTCCAGCCGCCCTTGGTCGTGCGCAGCGTCGCGCCGTCCTTCGCCGGACCGCCGCCCTCGACGCCGAGCTCGGGCGGGGTCGTGCTGACGGGCGGGTTCGTGCCGACGATGCCGGTGACCGGCGACGGCGTGGAGACGTTGCCGGCGCCGTTCGTCGCGGTGACGACGACGCGGATCGTCGAGCCGACGACGTCGTCGGTCGCGCGGTAGGTCTGGCCGGCCTCGCCGGGGATGTCCGTGCAGCTCGCGCCGGCGGCGTTGCAGCGCTGCCAGCGGTAGCCCAGCTCGATCGGCTCCGAGCCCGTCCACGCGCCCGGGTCGGCGGTGAGGAGCACGCCGGAGCGCAGGCCGGTGTCCGGCGTGACGGCCGGGGCGATCGTGTTGGCCGGCGGGGCGAGCGCGACGATCGCGGTCGGCGCCGAGGCCGCGCTCGCGGGCGCGCCGCCCGCGCCGCTCGTCGCGGTCACGACCGAGCGCAGCGTGTGGCCCCGGTCGGCGGCGGTGAGCGTGTAGGTCTGCTCCGTGGCGCCGGGGATCGGGACGCAGCCCGAGCCGGCGCTCGAGCACCGCTCCCACTGCACCTCGTACGTCAGCGGCGGCGTGCCGGAGAACGAGCCGAGCGTCGTCGTGAGCGTCGCGCCTTCGCGCGTCGTGCCGGTCACGACCGGGACCGCGTCGACCTCCGGCGGCGCGCCCGCGACGGTGCCGAGCGTCGGGCCGCCGGTCGCGTTCGCGCCGCCGCCCTCGTTCGTCGCGCCGAGGTACACCGCGATGCGGCTCCCGACGTCCTGCGCGGTGAGCGTGTAGGTCTCCTTCGTCGCGCCCGGGATGTCCTCGCAGGTCATGCCGGCCAGGTCGCACCGGCGCCACTGCCAGGTCAGCGCGACCGGCGGGGTCCCCGACCACGTGCTGCGCGCGGTGAGCGTCTTGCCGTCGACGAGGTCGCCGTCGATCGTCACGGCCCCCTCGAGCGCGGGCGGCGCCGGTGCGATGACCGGCGAGACGGGCGAGAACGCGTCGGTGAAGCCGTACGGGCTGAGCGTTCGCACCCGCACCCGGACGGTCTTGTTCACGTCGGCGGCCGTGAGCGTGTACGTCTCGCCGACCGCGCCGCTGATCGCCACGCAGCCGGTGCCGGTCGCCGAGCAGCGCTGCCACTGGCGCTCGTGGACCTGGTCGGACGTGCCGGCGCCGGTGCCGGCCCAGGTGCCGACGTCGCTCGTCCACGTCTCGCCGTGGCGGGGCAGCGCGCCCGACACCGACGGCAGGTCGACGTTCACGGGCGGCCCGGTGAGGATCGTCGCCGACGGCGCCGACTCGGCCGGCGCGCTCGTGCCGGCGGCGTTCGTCGCCCGCACCGCGACCCGGATGGTCTTGCCGACGTCGGCGGGGGTCAGGCGGTAGGTCGTGCCGGTCTCGCCGTCCAGGTCGGTGCACGACGTGCCGGTGCAGCGCCGCCACTGGTACGCGTACGACAGGTCGGGCGTGCCGGTCCACTTGCCCGCGGTCGCGCTCAGCACGTTCCCCTCCTTCGTCGTGCCGCTGACGACCGGCGGCGTCGTCGCCGCGGGCAGCGCCGGCTGGACCGGCGCGGTCGCCGCGGAGGTGACGGTGGTCTCGCCGTCGGCGTTGCGGGCGGTGACGCGGATGCGGAAGGTCGAGCCGACGTCGGACGACACGAGCTTGTACGTCGTCCCGGTCGCCGGCATGTCCTCGCACAGGGTCCCGGTGAAGTCGCAGCGCTGCCACACGCGCGTGGGCGTGATGGGCGTCGTGCCGGTCCAGGTGCCGTCGAACGCGGTGAGCGTCTGCGCGTCGACGAGCTGGCCGCGGACCTCGGGCGGCGCGGTCGGGGCCGGCGGGGCCTTCGGGGCGACCGTCGCGCTCGGGACGGTGCCGGCGGAGGCCGTCCCGTAGGGGTTGGAGGCCCGGACCACGCCGCGCACGGTGCCGCCGACGTCGTCGGCCGTGAGCGTGTACGTCTGGCTCTCGGCGCCGTCGATCGCCGCGCACCCGTCGCCGGCCGCGTCGCACCGGTGCCAGGCGTACGCGTAGGTCAGCTCGGCCGTGCCCTTCCACGTCCCGTTCGAGGCGATCTTCAGCGTCTGGCCCTCGCGCGCGGTGCCGCTGAGCGTCGGCGCGACCGTGTTCGACGGCGGGACGCCCTGGACCACGCCGGTCATCGCGGTCACGGCCTCGGTCGACCCGTCGCTCGTCGTGGCGGTGACGACCGCGCGGATGCGGAAGGCGATGTCCGCCGGGACGAGCTTGTACGTCGTCCCGGTCGCGGCCGGCGTGATGTCGGCGCACGAGTCGGGGTCGGCGGTCGTGCAGCGCTGCCAGCGCCGCGTGAAGGTGGGGGTGCCCGGCCCCGTCCAGGTCCCGTTGCTCACCGTGAGCGTCGAGCCCTCGGCGAGCGTGCCGCTGATCGAGGGCGGCGTGTCGATCACCGGCGGCCGGCGGTCGCCGACGACCGGCGAGACCGCCGAGTACGCGACGTTCGTGCCGTCGACGTTCGTCGCCTGGACGCGCGAGCGGACCGTCGCGCCGATGTCGGCGTTCTGCAGCGTGTACTTCGTGTCGCTGACGCCCGCGATCGGCGTGCAGCCCTCGCCGTCCTCGTCGCAGCGCTCCCAGGTGACGACCTGGGTCAGCCCGGTGGACGGCGACCAGGTCCCCTTCGTCGTCGTGACGACCTGACCGGCGCGGTACTGGCCGGTGAGCTGCGGCAGGCCGGTCGGGGTGGGCGGCGCGGCCGCCGCGGACGCGGGCAGCGCGAGCAGCGCCGGCACGAGGCCGGAGACGAGCAGGCAGCACAGATGCGCCGGCAGGCGGGACATCGGTCCGTTAACTCGGCCGCTGCCCGCGCAACCTGCGCCGTTCGCGTGCGCGCGCGGCCAACACGTCCACATCCGCCGGACGAACGTCGAACGGACGTCCACCCCGGTCAAGGACGACTGCGGTCCACCGATGACCCGGCCGTACCCCCATGACCATGCGCACCCCTGCCACCAGCGCTCTGCTCCTGCTCGACAGGCCCAGAGCCGGCGCCGCGCGAAGCGGCGCCCCGCCGGGGGAGTCGTCGTTCGCGGCGCTCCTCCGAAGCGACCGGGCCCGGACCGCCACTGCGGAAGGCCCCCAGATCGACACTCCGCGCCGGACGAGCGCGGAGCGGCGGGACGGCGTTGCCGCCGAGCGCCCGGACCACCGTCCGCGCGAGGCCGACGGCGGCCCGGCGGACGAGACGCAGGCGCCCGTCGCCACCGACCGGCCCGAGCCGCGCGACCCGGCCACCGACCCGGCGCTCCAGTCGCCGGCGCCGGCGACCGACGCCGCGGGCGAGCAGCCCGCCGAGGGCGAGCCGGTGACGGCGACCATCCCCTTGACCGACGCGATCGCCGCGGCGCGTGCAGCCGCGGCCGAGGCCGCCGCCGCGACCCGGGCGCCCGCCCAGGGTCAGGCCGGGGTGCAGACCGCCCAGGCGGCCGCGCCGCAGGCCGTGCCGGCCGTCCAGGACGCGCAGAGCGCCCAGGCCGCGACGACCACCGGCGTGGCGACGGCGACCGTGCCCGAGCCGGCGGTCCCGGCCGTCACGGCCGAGCCGCGGGCCGAGGTCGCGGCGCCCGCCTCAGGCCAGGCCGCCGAGACGGCGCCCGAGCACGCCGAGCAGGCCGTGCAGGTCGCCGACGGGCAGCCGGCCGAGGCCGATGCCGGCGCCGACGCGCGGACCGCTGCCGAGCCCGCCGAGCCGCAGGCCGACGGCGATGCCGCCCCGCGGACCGCCGGCCAGGCCCGCCCGGGCGGCGAGCAGCAGCCCGGCGCCGGCCGCGGCGACGCCCGCGAGGCCGCCCAGGCCGCGCGCGCCGCCCAGCAGGGCGCTGCCGCCGGCCCGCAGCCGGCCGCGCCCGCCGAGCAGGCGACCCGCGCGCCGCGTGCGCAGGCGGCGGCGAACGAGCCCGCCCCGGCGGCCACACGCGTGGAGACCACCACGCGCACCGACGTGTCGCAGGCCGCGCAGGCCGCGCGTGCCGACGCCGCGCCGCAGGCCGGCCCGGCGACCGCCCCGCGCGGCACCGTCGCGCTCGCGCACGTGGTCCGCACGGTCGAGGCGGCCCTGCAGCTCGCCGGCCAGCGCGGGATCACCCGCGCCCGGCTCCACCTGCACCCGGCCGAGCTCGGCGCGATCGAGATCCACCTGCGGCACTCGGCGGCCGGGCTCACCGCCCGCGTCTTCGCCGACTCGCCGGAGGCGGCCCAGATGCTGCAGCAGTCCGGCCAGGACCTGCGGCGGACGCTCGAGCAGGCCGGCATCAACGTCGCCGGCCTGGACATCGGCGCCCGCGAGGGACGTCAGGACGAGGCCCGCACGTTCGCCGGCGCCTTCGCCGCGCAGGACGGCGGCGACCGGCGCGGCGGCGGCTTCGGCCGCAGCCGCTCGATCGCCGGGGCCGACGCCGACGCCCCGCCCGTCGTCCAGCAGATCCGCAGCCGCGTGCCCCTCGAGGGTGGCGCCCTGCTCGACGTCCTCGCCTGAGGTCAAGGAGCGACCACCGACATGAGCACCGTCAACCCGATCGACCTGCAGTACGCCACCGCGCTCGACCAGCGCAACCAGAAGCCCGACGGGAACATGGGCAAGGACGACTTCCTGAAGCTCCTCGTCGGCCAGCTCAAGGCGCAGGACCCGATGAACCCCATGGAGGACAAGGACTTCATGGGGCAGCTCGCGCAGTTCAGCCAGCTCGAGCAGATGACGAACGTCTCCTCGATGCTGGAGGACCAGCGCGCGTTCAACCTCATCGGGCGCGAGGTGACCTACAACGACAAGCAGACCGGTGAGCTCGTCACCGGCACCGTCGAGAAGGTCACGATCCTCAACGGCAAGACGACGCTGACCATCGGCGGCACCTCGGGCATCGAGGTCGAGGCCGTCACGGAGGTCCGGTGACCCGAGCCCCCGTGGATCCGGCGCTCCTGTCGCCCGCCGCCCCGACGGCGCCCCCTCCGACGCGGGTCGTGGCCCCGGCCACGCCGCCCGTCGGCGGGCCGGCGTTCGGCGAGGTGCTCGCGCAGCGCACGGCAGGCGTCGAGTTCTCCGGCCATGCGCTGCAGCGCATCGAGCGCCGCAACATCGACATCGGTCCGCAGACGCTCCTCCGGCTCCAGGAGGGCGTCGCGCGCGCCGAAGCCAAGGGCGCCCGCTCGTCGGTCGTCCTCGTGGACGGCACGGCCTTCGTCGTGTCGGTCCAGAACAAGACCGTCATCACGGCGGTCGACCCCGCGCACATGCGCGATCACGTCTTCACGAACATCGACAGCGCGGTCATCGCGTAAGGAGAGTCCCCCAGTGCTTCGAGGCATGTACTCCGCGATCAGCGGTCTCAAGATGCACCAGGCGATGCTCGACGTCACGGCGAACGACATCGCCAACGTCAACACCATCGGCTACAAGGCCAGCCGGACCACGTTCTCGGACCAGCTCGCCCAGCTGCAGCAGGCCGCGACCGCCCCGGGCGGCGCCAGCGGCGGCCGCAACCCCGGCCAGATCGGCCTCGGCGTCCAGTTCGGCTCGATCGACAACATCATGGGCGGCGGCGCGCTGCAGGCGACCGGCAACGTCTTCGACGTCGCCATCCAGGGCGAGGGCTGGTTCCGCATCAAGACCACCGGTCCGGCCACCGAGGGCGAGATCGCGGTCCCCGACCCGGCGGGCGCCGACGCGTTCACCCGCGCCGGCAACTTCACGATCAACTCGCAGGGCTACCTGGTGACCCAGAGCGGCCACTACGTGCTCGGCCAGAAGGACGGCGCGCCGGCCTACATCCGCATCCCGGAGGGCGCGTCGAACGTCACGATCTCCGAGACCGGTGAGGTCACGTACGTGCCCGCCGCCGGCGGCGCCCGCGAGAGCGCCGGCTTCCTCACGCTCGCCAAGTTCGCCAACGAGGCGGGCCTCGAGCGCGCGTCGACGAACCTGTGGAAGGTGTCGGCGGCGTCGGGCGAGGAGATCCTCGGCGACCAGAACGGCCTGCCCGGCACGAGCGGCCTGGGCTCGACGATCTCGGGCGTCATCGAGATGTCGAACGTCGACCTGGCGACCGAGTTCACGGAGCTCATCTCGGCGCAGCGCGGCTTCCAGGCCAACTCGCGGGTCATCTCGACGTCTGACGAGATGCTCCAGGAACTGGTCAACCTCAAGCGCTGACAGCCGACTAGATGATCCGACTGCACCGCCTCGGGCGCGACCGCGCGCCGTTCCACCTCAACCCGGACCTGATCGTGACCATCGAAGCCAACCCCGACACCGTCGTGCACCTCGCGACCGGGGCGAACCTCCTGGTCTGCGAGACGCCGGAGGAGGTGGCGGCCGCGGTGCGCGCCTGGCGGCGCAGCATCAACCCGCTCGCCCCCGCCCCGAACTCCTCCCCCTCCCGGAACTCGTCATGAAAGCCGCAGCCGCCGTCGGCCTCGTCGTCGCCTTCACGGGGATCATCCTCGGTGACCTCATGGGTGGCGGCAGCCCCGCCCACCTCATCAACATCTCCGCGTTCCTCGTGGTGCTCGTCGGCACCCTGGGGGCGACGATCGCCTCGACGTCGATGGGTGCGGTGAAGCTCATCCCGTTCCTCTACAAGAAGGCGTTCACCGCCGGCCCGCCGGACTACAAGGCCGAGGTCGACCGGATCGTCGCCTACGCCGAGAAGGCGCGCCGCGAGGGCCTGCTGGCCCTCGACGCCGAGGTGAGCGAGATCGAGGACCCGTTCCTGCGCAAGGCGATGCAGCTCGTCGTCGACGGCACCGACCCGGAGGTCGTGCGGGAGATCCTCGAGGCCGAGATCGACGGCATGGCCGCGCGGCACAAGGCCAACTCCGCGACGTTCATCCAGGCCGGCGGCTTCGCCCCGACCATGGGCATCCTCGGCACGACGATGCACCTCGTCGTCATCCTCAAGAACCTCGACCAGCCCGAGACGCTCGGCCCGATGATCGCCGCCGCGTTCGTGGCCACGCTCTACGGCGTCGGCTCGGCGAACGTCGTCTTCCTGCCGATCGGCAACCGCCTGCGCGTGCTCTCGGCCGAGGAGGTCGACGTCAAGACGATGATCGTCGAGGGCGTGCTGGCCGTCCAGGCCGGCGAGAACCCGCGGCTGATCGCCGACCGCCTCATGACCTTCGTCCCGCCGGACCAGCGCGAGAGCGAGAGCACCGCCGCCGACCGCGACGGCCCGTCGCTGGCGGAGGCCGCCTAGGCCATGGCGCGACACGGCGGGAAGAGGCGGCGCAAGGCCGACGCCGCACCCGAGCACGCCGACGAGCGGTGGATGGTGTCCTACGCGGACATGATCACCCTGCTCATGGCGCTGTTCTTGATCATGTGGTCGATGGCCAGCCTCAACACCTCGAAGTTCGAGTCGCTGGCCGCGTCACTGCGGGAGGCGTTCAGCGGCAAGATCCTGCCGGGCGGCGAGGCCGTCATGAAGCCGGGCAACCACAGCAAGTCCGCGCAGGCCTCCCCCGAGCCGCCGCTGCCGACGATCGTCCCCGTCACGAGCCCGGAGGACTCCACGGCGGGCGACGGGCAGCGCAGCGACGCCCCGCAGAAGGAGGTCGAGGACCTCGACCGGCTCAAGAAGGAGATCGACCGCTGGACGGCCGAGAACGGCCTGCGCCGCGAGGTCCAGACGACCGTCGCGCGCCGCGGCCTGGTCGTGACGGTGCTGACCGACAGGGTGCTCTTCGACTCGGGCAGCGCGGAGATCAAGCCGGCGGCCGGACGTTTGCTGGACACATTGACCCGACTGCTCAAGACCCAGGTCAGAAACCCGATTCAGGTCGAAGGCAACACCGACAACGTTCCCATCAGCAGCGGGCGGTTCCCGAGCAACTGGGAGCTGTCGACGGCGCGGGCCACGGCCATCGTCCGGGCACTCATCCGGCGGGGCCTGAACCCCGACCGCCTGTCCGCTGCGGGATACGCAGACCGCCACCCGATCGCGACGAACGCGACCGCGGGCGGCCGCCGGCGCAACCGGCGCGTGGAGTTGGTGGTGCTCCGAAAGCACAGTGAACCTGGCCAGGGAGGCCAGCCGACGACCACCCAGGGAGGGACCGGGAAGTGAAGGGCAAGCTGAAGTTCGTACTGCCGCTGGTGGCACTCGTGATGCTCGCCGGGGCGTACAAGACCGTGCTGGCCAAGCCCGCGCCCGAGCCCGAGCCGAAGGTGGACGGTCAGGTCTACGTGCTGCCGAAGGAGTTCCTCGTGAACCTGGCCGACGAGCGCTACGCCAAGCTGACCGTCGCGCTCGTGCTGCCGCACGACGAGGAGATCGGCGGCGGCGGCGGCCACGGCGGCGGCGCCGCGCCGCCCGAGGGCTGGGGCACGCTGCCCCAGGAAGCCGTCATCCGCTCGGTGGTCACCGACACGCTGACCGGCATCAAGGCGTCGCGGCTCGTCTCGCCCTCCGGGCGCGAGAAGCTCAAGGCCAAGCTGCTCAAGCGGATCAAGAAGCACTCGGACGTCCATGCCGAGGAAGTCCTGCTGACCGACGTCGCCGTCCAGTAGCTCAGAGGAGGAACAGATGGAGCACGAGGAGATCGAGCTGGCCCCGCTCGACGGCGAGCCCGTCGCCGGCGCCGGCGACGAGCCGCTCGGCGCGGCCCCGCAGCACGCCGAGGGCGGCGACGCCGACCTGGCCCGCCTGCACGACGTCCCGGTCGAGCTGACCGTGGAGATCGGCCGCACGCGGATGACGATCGGCGAGACGCTCGGGCTCGGCCCGGGCGCGATCGTGTCGCTCAACCGCCTGGCCGGCGAGCCCGTCGACCTGCTGGTCAACGGCACCCCGATCGCCCGCGGCGAGGTCGTCGTCATCGACGAGGAGTTCGGCCTGCGGATCACCGAGGTCGGCGCCGGGATGGCCCGCCTCGGCGGCGACGCGGCCGAGGCCGCGTAGCGCCGCGTCCGGGCCGATCTGGCCACCTGTCGGGGGTAGACGCCCGTCACGGCGCGGGCGTCTAAAGGTCATGGACGCATGGCCGACCAAGGGGGGGACTCCGGAAGCCCCGGCGTCCGTCCCCCCTGATGAAGACTTCCCCCGCTCACCAGAAGTACGCCGTCGCGGCGTGCCTGACGGCGTTCACGCTTGCCATCGCGTCCCCGGCGTCGGCAGCGACCGCCGAGGACGACAAGACGCCGCTGAACCTGCCCTCGTCCGACACCGCCCGCGAGGCGGCCTCGAGCGGCGGTGGCGGCGGCGGCTTCGCCCGCATGATCGTCGGCCTCGCCGTCGTCATCGCGGTGATCTACGGCCTGTCGTGGGTCCTCAAGCAGGTCAAGGCCTCGCGCGAGGGCGCCGCGTCCGGCAGCGGGCTCGCGCAGCTCTCGTCGCTGCCGCTCGGCCAGAACCGCTCGCTGCACCTCGTGCGCGCGGGCAGCGAGCTGGTCCTGCTCGGCGTCGCCGAGAAGGGCGTCACGCCGATCCGCACCTACACCGAGCACGAGGCGCGCGCTGCGGGCCTGCTGTCCGACGAGGAGCTCCCCGCGCTGCCCGCCCCCGGCCGCAACGGCCACGCGAACGGCAACGGCAACGGCAACGGCAAGGCCGCCGGCCTGATCGACGCCCTGCGCCAGAGGACGGTCCGGCGATGACCGAGGTCGACAGCGGCAACGCCGTCCAGATCCTCATCCTGCTGGGCGGGATCACGCTCGTCCCGGCGCTGCTGTTCACGGTCACCGGCTTCACCCGGATCCTCATCGTCCTGGGCTTCATCCGCTCGGGCCTGGGCACGCCGGCCGCCCCGCCGAACCAGGTGCTGGTCGGCATCGCGCTCTTCCTGACGATCTTCGTGATGGCGCCGACCTTCAGCCAGATCAAGAAGGAGGCGGTCGATCCGCTGATGCAGGACAAGATCTCGGAGACGACCGCGATCAAGCGCGCCGAGGCCCCGCTGCGGACCTTCATGTTCCGTCAGACGCGGGAGAAGGACCTCGCGCTGTTCGTGAAGCTCGGCAAGGTCGACAACCCGCGGACCCGGGCCGACGTGCCGACCCACGTCCTCATCCCGGCGTTCATCGTCTCGGAGCTCAAGACGGCGTTCCAGATCGGATTCCTGATCTTCCTGCCGTTCCTGATCATCGACCTCGTCGTCTCGTCGGTCCTGATGTCGATGGGCATGATGATGCTCCCGCCCGTCTTCATCTCGCTGCCGTTCAAGATCCTGCTCTTCGTCCTGGTGGACGGCTGGAGCCTGGTCACCGAGTCCCTCGTCCGGAGCTTCAGCGCATGAACCGGGACACGGTCGTCAACCTCACGGTCGAGGCGATGCAGCTCGCGATGAAGGTCGGGCTGCCGCTGCTGCTCGCCGGCCTCATCACCGGCCTGATCATCTCGGTCTTCCAGGCCGTCACCCAGATCCAGGAGCAGACGCTCACCTTCATCCCGAAGATCATCGTGACGGCCGCGGTGATCGTCATCGCGGGCCCCTGGATGATGGATCAGATGGTGGTGTACGCCACCGAGCTGTACCAGGCGATCCCGGAGATGAGCGGCCCGTGAACCAGCTGCTCACCGCGATCGGGCCGAGCCAGCTCGTCGGCTTCATCCTGGTGCTGGCGCGGCTGACCCCGCTGTTCGTCTTCGCCCCGCTGTTCTCGTCGCGGATCATCCCGATGCGCGTGCGCGGTGTCATCGCGGTCGCGCTCGCCGTCGGCCTCGCGCCGCTCGCGCTCGCGGGCAGGCCCGCGCCGGTCGACGCGATGACGATCGCCGGCCTGGTCGGCAAGGAGCTGCTCGTCGGCCTGGCGTTCGCGTTCGCGGTCGGAATCCTGTTTGCCGCGCTCACGGTCGCGGGCTCGTTCGTCGACACCCTCATCGGCTTCTCGTTCGGCGCCGCCGTCGACCCCCTCACCGGCAACCAGGGAACGGTGCTCTCGCAGCTCTACATGCTCCTCGGCGTGATGATCTTCATCGCGATCAACGGCGACGCGATCCTCATCCAGGGGTTCGCGCACACGTTCGAGCTCGTGCCGCTGCTCGAGATGCCGGATCTCACCCGGCTGCTCGACGGCGCGATCGGCGCGTTCGTCGGGATCTTCGGCGCCGCCGTCCAGATCGCGGCGCCGGTCCTGCTCGCGATGATCCTCACCGACGTCGCGTTCGGCCTGGTGTCGCGCGTCGTCCCGCAGCTCAACATCTTCTCGATGGGGCTGCCGACGAAGATCATCGTCGGCATCGTGATCATGGCGGCGTCGATCCCGTTCGTCGGCGGGTTCATCGCCGACGAGCTCCAGACGTCCGTCGAGACCGCGCTCGGATCGCTGGGGGTGAGCTAGGTGAGCGCCCCGGCCGGCGAGAAGACCGAGAAGGCGACACCGAAGAAGCGCGAGGAGGCCCGCAAGAAGGGCACCGTCGCCAAGTCGGTCGACGCCAACGGCGTCGCGGTGATGCTCGCCGGCGTCGGCATCCTCGCCGCGACCGCGCCGCTGATCCTCGAGCGCATGCAGCAGAGCATGCGCCACCTGCTGCAGCTCATCTCGACCCCGGAGATCGTCTCGCCGGACGGGCTCGCCGCGCTGTTCGGCGAGCTCGGCACCGTCGTCGCGCTCGCGGTCGGCCCGGTCGCGGGGGCGTGCCTGATCGCCGGCGTCCTGACGAGCGTCGCCCAGGTCAAGTGGAAGCCGTCGGCGAAGGCGATCGCCCCCGACCCGCGCAAGCTCAACCCGCTCACCGGCGCGAAGAACATCTTCGGCAAGCGCGCGCTCTTCGAGTTCTTCAAGAGCGTCGCCAAGGTCGCGGTCGTCGGCGCCGTCGTGTGGATGGTCATGACGCCGCAGCTCGACGAGCTCGCCGCGCTCGTCGGCATGCCGCCCGCCCAGCTCATCGTCGAGCTCAGCAAGCAGATCCTCGCGATCAGCCTCCGCGCGATCGCCGCCTACCTCGTCATCGCGGTCGCCGACTACGCCTACCAGCGCTGGTCGACCGAGAAGCAGCTCAAGATGACCAAGGAGGAGGTCAAGCAGGAGTTCAAGGGCCAGGAGATGTCGGCCGAGCTGAAGGCCGCCCGCCGGCGCCGCCAGATGGAGGCCGCCCGCGCCCGCATGATGGCCGACGTCCCCGAGGCCGACGTCGTGGTCACGAACCCGACCCACTACGCGGTCGCCCTCAAGTACGACTCCGAGCAGCTCGCGCCGGTCGTCGTCGCCAAGGGCAAGGACCTCATCGCCGCGAAGATCCGGCGCAAGGCCGAGGAGAACGGCGTCCCGATCGTGCCCGACCCGCCGCTCGCACGCTCGCTGCACGCGTCGGTCGAGGTCGGCCAGCTGATCCCCGAGGAGCTCTACCAGGCCGTGGCCCAGCTCCTGGCCTTCGTCTACCGCACCGCCGGCCGTCGCCGGCAGCTCCAGTCCACCACGGCGACCGCCGCCTGACCTGAACCGAGATGGCCCGACTCACCAAGCACACCGATCTCCTTGCCGCCGCGGGCGTCGTGCTCATCGTCCTGATGCTCGTCATCCCGCTGCCCGCGGAGCTGCTCGACATCTTCATCGCGCTGAACATCGCCGCGGGCCTGGCGATCCTCACCGCGACGCTCTACCTGCCGCGCGCGCTGGACTTCGCCGCGTTCCCGAGCCTGCTGCTCATCACCACGATGTTCCGGCTCGCGATCAACGTGTCGGTGACGCGGCTGATCCTCCTGCACGGCGACGCCGGCCACATGGTCAAGGCGTTCGGCGACTTCGTCGTCGGCGGCAACGTCGTCGTCGGCCTGATCATCTTCTTCATCCTCGTGATCATCCAGTTCGTCGTCGTGACGAACGGCGCCGGCCGCGTGTCCGAGGTCGCCGCGCGCTTCACGCTCGACGCGATGCCGGGCAAGCAGATGGCGATCGACGCCGACCTGAACGCCGGGCAGATCTCCGACGAGGAGGCGCGCCTGCGGCGTGAGGAGATCGCGCGCGAGGCGGAGTTCTACGGCGCGATGGACGGCGCCTCGAAGTTCGTCAAGGGCGACGCGATCGCCGCGGTGATCATCACGATCATCAACCTGCTCGGCGGCATCGTCGTCGGCGTCGCCCAGCAGGGCATGCCGATGAGCGAGGCGGCGCAGACGTTCTCGCTGCTGACCGTCGGCGACGGCCTGGCCGCGCAGATCCCGGCGCTGCTCGTCTCGATCGCGACCGGCATCATCGTCACCCGCTCGGCGTCGGAGAAGGACCTCGGCAACGACGTCGCCCACCAGATCGCCAACAACCGCAAGGCGCCGCTCGTCGCCGGCGCGGCGATGCTCACGCTCGCGCTCATCCCGGGCCTGCCGAAGATGCCGTTCATCGTCATCGGCGCGATCTTCCTCGCGATCGGCTGGCGCCTGAAGAAGAGCGCCGAGGCGCGCGAGGCGGCCGAGGCCGCCGCCGCGGCCGAGCAGGCGAGCGGCGCGCAGAACGCGCTGCCCGCGCCGCGCGACGCCGCGATCGAGGCGCTCGCGGTCGACCCGCTCGAGCTGGCGATCGGCTTCGGGCTCGTGCCGCTCGTCGACGCGTCGGCCGGCGGCTCGCTGCTCAGCCGCGTCAGCGCGGTGCGCCGCCAGCTCGCCGCCGACCTCGGCGTCGTCGTGCCGCCGGTGCGCATCCACGACGAGCTCGCGCTCGACTCGCACGAGTACGTCGTGCGCGTGCGCGGCACCGAGGTCGCGCGCTCGCGGATCACGCCGGGCCACCAGCTCGCGATGGACCCGGGCGACGCGTTCGGCCAGCTGAGCGGCCTGCCCACGACCGAGCCCGCGTTCGGCCTGCCCGCCGTCTGGATCCCGGAGGCGGGGCGTGCCGAGGCCGAGGCGCTCGGGTACACCGTGGTCGACGCGGAGTCCGTCATCGTGACCCACCTCACCGAGACCATCCGCAAGCACGCGGCCGATCTGCTGACGCGTCAGGAGACCCGGCAGCTGCTCGACCAGCTCAAGGAGCACAATGCTGCGGTGGTGGAAGAGGTCGTCCCGGACGTGCTCAGCGTCGGCGAGATCCAGCGCGTGCTCCAGGCGCTCCTGCGCGAGGGCGTGTCGGTGCGCGACCTGGGCCCGATCGTCGAGGCCGTCGGCGACAAGGCGCGGCTCACGCGCGACCCGGCCGTCCTGGCCGAGTACGCGCGCCAGGCGCTGTCGCGCCGCATCGTGGCGCCGTACGTCGACGCCGAGGGCGCGCTGCACGCGATCGCGCTCGACCCGGCCGTCGAGCGCGAGATCGCCGACGCGATCGCGCAGACGCCGGACGGCGAGGTGCTCGCGCTGAGCCCCGACCGCGCGCAGGCGCTCGTCGCCGCGCTGCAGGTGCAGGCCGACAACGCGGCGGGCATGCGCCCGGTCCTGCTGTGCTCGAGCCGCGTGCGCCGGCACGTCCGTCACCTCATCGAGCAGGCTTTGCCGCAGCTTCCGGTGTTCGCCTACCAGGAGGCGCCGCCGGGGCTGCGCGTCGAGACCGTCGGCATCGTCGGCGGTGGTGAGCAGCAGAGGGAGGCCGTCGCCGCATGAGCACCGAGCGTGCCGAGACCCCGAAGACCATCACCTACCGGGGCCGCAGCCTCGAGGAGGTGCTGCCCAAGATCCGTGAGGAGCTCGGGCCCGACGCGGTCATCGAGCGCCAGCGCACCGGCCTGGTGGGCGGCGTCGGCGGGTTCTTCCAGCGCGAGATGATCGAGGTCGACGCGCGCCCGGCCCGGCCGGGCGAGCACGGGACGCTCGACGTCGTCGCCGGCGACGACGAGGACGTGCGCGCGGCGGCGGCACCGGACCCCGACCGCGACGAGGGCCTGAACGCGCCGGCGATGCGCCAGATCGCGCGCCAGAGCGAGCCGTTCGCCGAGCTGCTCGCCGACGCGGAGGCCGACGCCGAGGCCGCCGCGCCGGAGCAGGCGAGCGCGTCGCGCCCGTCCGGCCCGGGCGACCACGACTGGGACGCGTGGGCCGAGGACGACGCGGGCGACGACGAGGAGACCGCCGAGGCCGAGCGCGAGCAGGCGCCGCCGCGGCCGTCCACGCCGCCCCCCGCCCGCCCGGCGGGGCGCCCCGCGGGCCGCCACGCGACCGGCGCCTACGAGCAGGCCGGCCGGCCCGACGCGGTCGAGCCGCCGCCGCCGCTCGAGGCCGAGCGCCCGCCGGCCGCCGCGCCCGGCGCCCCGGCCCCCGAGACGCCCGCCGCCGCACCCGGCGGCCGGCCGCGGCCCGCCGCCGCGGACGGTCACGAGCGCACGCTGGTCGAGCGCGGCCTGTCGCCGCAGCTCGCCGCGTCGGTCGTCGGCGAGGCCGTCAGCCATCTTGCGCCGTTCGCCGCGGGGGCCCGCGGCGGCCTGAAGAAGCAGGTGCGCACCACGCTCGCCCGCCGCATCCCGGTGCTGACCGGGTTCGGCGGGTCGGGGAGGACGATCGCGCTGGTCGGCGCCGCCGGGGCGGGGAAGACCCGCGCGGTCGCCGGCCTCGCGGCCGCCTACGCCGCCGGCTCGGACCTGCCGGTCGTCGTGCTCAGCCTCCGCCCGCCGGACGTCGGCGCCGAGCTGCGCGAGCTGCTCGACCCGCACGGGGTCCAGGTCAAGCCCGTCGAGGACGGCGCCGCCGCCCGCGCGCACATCGGCGCCCGCGCCGGGTCCGCGATGGTGCTGCTCGACACGCCCGCGGTGTCGCCGCGGGACGCGAAGGCGATCGCCTCGCTCGCCGCCGACCTGCAGGCCGCCGGCGTCACCGAGACCCACCTCGTCGTGCCCGCGACCGTCGCCGCGCCCGTCGCCCGCGACGCGCTCGAGGCGTTCGCGCCGCTCGACGTCCGCGCGCTGCTCATCACCCACGCCGACGAGACCGACCACCTCGGCCCGCTCGTCGACCTCGCCGTGACCACGGGGCGCCCGCTGTCCTACGTCGCCGGCGAGGACGTCCTGCCCGCCGACCCCGCCGCGCTCGCCGCCCGGCTCCTGCCCTGATGCGCGACTTCCGGCGCGGACAGTCGGTCCAGCTCGAGGTGGGCCGGAGCGGAACCTGGTCGGCCCGGGTCGAGGCGGTCATGCCCGACCGGCTCGCGGTCGCGACGCTCGCGCCGATGCCGTTCACCGCCGCCGAGCTCGCCGGCACCACCCTGCGGCTGTCGTCGCCGACCCCGCGCGGGGTCGTACGCGCGCGGGCGGTCGTCGTGGCCGCCGACCGGACCGGCCTGCTCGAGCTCGAGCTCACCGCCGACCCCGACGTCGACCAGCGCCGCGACTGGGTCAGGATCCCCGTGTCGGTGCCCGGCCTCATCGCGCCGCGCAGCCGCGCGCACCCGCCGCTGCACACGTTCACGCTCGACGTCAGCGCGGGCGGCGTGCTCGTCGCCGGCGCCGGCCCCGCCGACGTCGGCGCCGAGGTCGAGATCACCGTCAAGCTCCCCGACCGCGAGCCGCTGCGGACCACCGGCCGCATCGCGCGGCGCACCCACGCGGGCAGCGCGGGCGTCGTCTTCGAAGGACTGGCCGACGATGAGCGCGAACAGCTCATCCGATGGATCTTCGAGCGCCAGCGCCTGCAGCGCCGCGCCGAGCGGGAGGGTCTGTGATGGCCCGCAAGAAGGGCAGGGACGCGGCCGCCGAGTCGCCGGTGATCTCGATCGCCGCGCACCCGCGCGCCACCCGGAGCATCCGCCGCACGAAGGCCTGGGCCGGGCTGGCCGGGTTCGTGATCGTCGCGTTCCTCTCCCAGCAGGCGGGCGTGCCGGCGTTCGAGGTCGGCGTCCGCGCGCTCGTGGCCGGCCTGGCGCTCTACTTCGCCGCCTGGGCGGTGAGCCTGGTCCTCTGGAAGCACCTCGTGCTCGAGGAGGCCCGGCTCGAGGCCGAGCGCATCCGCGAGGAGCACGAGGAGCGCCTGCGGCAGATCAGGGAGGCCGCCGAGGCGGCCGGCGAGGCCGCCGCAGCCGGCGAGGCCGGTGAGGACGGCGGGTCCGGCGACGACGAGAGCGCCGCCGCATGACCTGGCCGCTGCCGCCGATCGGCCCGAGCCAGGGCGACATCCCGCCGGTGCCGCCGGTCCAGCGCGCGCCGCGCTCACGCAGGCCCGCCGAGCGCGACGAGGCCGACCGGCGCCGCGAGGAGGACGAGGAGCGCAGCCGGCGCGAGCAGGAGACCGCCGAGCCCCCCGCCGGCCCCCGTCCCGACGAGGACGGGCACATCGACGTCCTGGCCTGAGGCCGTCTGGACGTTCGGTCCCGGTCTGAGTCCCCATCGCTCAGGCACCTGGTGCGTTGCGCCGACGAGACCTCGGACGGGCGACATGGAGTCGCCCTGAGGCACCAATCCCCGAAGACGTCAAGGAGACGCATCCATGGGCCTTCGCATCCAGAACAACGTCGAGGCGTTCAACGCGCATCGGCAGCTCACCCAGACCTCGAACAAGGCCGCCAAGGCCATGGAGCGTCTCTCCTCGGGCTACCGGGTGAACCGCGCGTCGGACGATGCCGCCGGGCTCGCCATCTCCGAGAAGATGCGCGCGCAGATCGGCGGTCTCGCCCAGGCGCAGCGCAACGCGCAGGACGCGGTGTCGCTCGTCCAGACGGCCGAGGGCGCGCTGACCGAGGTCCACTCGATGCTCCAGCGCATCCGCGACCTCAAGGTCCAGCACTCCAACGCCACGCTGGACACGAACGACAAGACCGCCATCGAAGGTGAGGTCGCCCAGCTCGCCACCGAGATCAACGACATCGCGACCAAGACGCAGTTCAACGGCATCGAGCTGTTCAGCGGCGACGAGGTCACGTTCCAGGTCGGCGCGAACGCGTCGGACACGATCGCGATGACGCTGACCGACATCACCGCCGAGGACTCCGTCGCGGACATCATCGCGCTCGCGGGCGGCGGCTTCGACATCGCCCTCAGCGGCAGCGCGGACGGCGACACCGACATCGACAAGGCGATCCAGGAGATCTCCGCTGTCCGGGCGAACTTCGGCGCGGTCCAGAACCGCCTCGAGCACCGCCTCAACAACCTCGCGACCTACCAGGAGAACCTGGTCGCCGCCGAGAGCCGCATCCGCGACGTGGACATGGCTCAGGAGATGGTCAACTTCTCCAAGCTGCAGATCCTGCAGCAGGCCGGCACCGCGATGCTCGCCCAGGCCAACCAGGCCCCGCAGGGCGTCCTGTCGCTCCTGCGCTAGCCGCAGCGGCGCCGGACATCGACGTGACGTGACGACGGGCGGCCGGCTGGCCGCCCGTCCACGTTCACGGGGCAGGGCTCAAGGCCCGGGACCCGGAGCCGATCACGGGGATGACCCATGCGGCGACAGGGAGTCGCCGGGAAGACCAGTCCCCCAGACGTCAAGGAGACGCATCAATGGGCCTTCGCATCCAGAACAACGTCGAGGCGTTCAACGCCCACCGCCAGCTGACGCAGACCTCCAACAAGGCCGCCAAGGCCATGGAGCGCCTGTCGTCCGGTTACCGCGTCAACCGCGCGGCCGACGACGCCGCCGGCCTGGCGATCTCGGAGAAGATGCGCGCGCAGATCGGCGGCCTCGCCCAGGCGCAGCGCAACGCGCAGGACGCCGTCTCGCTCGTCCAGACGGCCGAGGGCGCGCTGACCGAGGTCCACGCGATGCTCCAGCGCATCCGTGACCTCAAGGTCCAGCACTCGAACGCGACGCTCGACGCGACCGACAAGGCCGCGATCGAGGCCGAGGTCGCCCAGCTCGCCACCGAGATCAACGACATCGCGACGAAGACGGAGTTCAACGGCATCGCGCTGTTCAGCGGCGCCGGCGTGACCTTCCAGGTCGGCGCGAACGCCGGCGACGTCGTGACGCTCACGCTGGCCGACATCACCGATGACGCCAGCTTCACGGCGATGGCCGAGGTCCTGGCGCTCGCCGCCGACCCGACCGGTCTGGCCACGCTCGCCCTGAGCGGCGGCACCGACTCGATCGACGTGGCCATCCAGGAGGTCTCGTCGGTGCGGGCGAACTTCGGCGCGGTCCAGAACCGCCTCGAGCACCGCCTCAACAACCTCGCGACCTACCAGGAGAACCTGGTCGCCGCCGAGAGCCGCATCCGCGACGTGGACATGGCTCAGGAGATGGTCAACTTCTCCAAGCTGCAGATCCTGCAGCAGGCCGGCACCGCGATGCTCGCCCAGGCCAACCAGGCCCCGCAGGGCGTGCTCTCGCTCCTGCGCTAGGCACGAGCTCGCACAGAGCAGCTCCACGGAAGGGCGGCCCCGGGCCGCCCTTCCTCGTTCTCCGGGCCGTATCGCGCCTGGACACCTGGTCGATCGGGCCGCGATCCGCCTACAGACGAGCGCCGCGCGGCCGATGACCAGGCACGACGGGCGACATGGAGTCGCCCAAAGGCACCCAATCCCCCCAGACGTCAAGGAGACGCATCAATGGGCCTTCGCATCCAGAACAACGTCGAGGCGTTCAACGCGCATCGGCAGCTCACCCAGACCTCCAACAAGGCCGCCAAGGCCATGGAGCGCCTGTCCTCCGGCTACCGCGTCAACCGCGCTTCGGACGACGCCGCCGGCCTGGCGATCTCGGAGAAGATGCGTGCTCAGATCGGCGGCCTGGCGCAGGCCCAGCGCAACGCGCAGGACGCCGTCTCGCTCGTGCAGACCGCCGAGGGCGCCCTGACCGAGGTCCACTCGATGCTCCAGCGCATCCGCGACCTCAAGGTCCAGCACTCGAACGCGACGCTCGACTCGACCGACAAGGCCGCGATCGAGGCCGAGGTCGCCCAGCTCGCCACCGAGATCAGCGACATCGCGACGAAGACGCAGTTCAACGGCATCGCCCTGTTCAACGGCGCCACGGTGACGTTCCAGGTCGGCGCGAACGCATCGGACACGATCACCACGACGCTGTCGAACATCATCGGCGCGGGCTTCACCGCCATGCAGGCGATCATGGGCCTGTCGGCGACGGGCGCCCCGCTGGCGACCCTGGCCGTGAGCGGCGCGACGTCGATCGACACCGCGATCCAGGAGATCTCGTCGGTGCGGGCGAACTTCGGCGCGGTCCAGAACCGCCTCGAGCACCGCCTCAACAACCTCGCGACCTACCAGGAGAACCTGGTCGCCGCCGAGAGCCGCATCCGCGACGTGGACATGGCTCAGGAGATGGTCAACTTCTCCAAGCTGCAGATCCTGCAGCAGGCCGGCACCGCGATGCTCGCCCAGGCCAACCAGGCCCCGCAGGGCGTCCTGTCGCTCCTGCGCTAGTCGCGCCACCGACACGCTCATCGGAACGGACGGGGCGGTCCCTGGACCGCCCCGTCCGCTTCCTGTGAGCGCCGCGGGAGATCCGCGCGCGGCGCCGCTCGTACGAGCGTCCACGCGCCTCTCAAGACCCGGCGCACGGCGCCGATCACGAGCCTGAGGAGCGACAAGGAGTCGCTCGAGGCACCACCACCCCCCGAACACGTCAAGGAGACGTTCTCATGGGCCTTCGCATCCAGAACAACGTCGAGGCGTTCAACGCGCATCGGCAGCTCACCCAGACCTCCAACAAGGCCGCCAAGGCCATGGAGCGCCTGTCGTCCGGTTACCGCATCAACCGCGCGTCGGACGACGCGGCGGGGCTCGCCATCTCCGAGAAGATGCGCGCGCAGATCGGCGGCCTGGCGCAGGCCCAGCGCAACGCGCAGGACGCCGTCTCGCTCGTCCAGACGGCCGAGGGCGCGCTGACCGAGGTCCACTCGATGCTCCAGCGCATCCGTGACCTCAAGGTCCAGCACTCCAACGCCACCCTCGACGCCGCCGACAAGACCGCGATCGAGGCCGAGGTCTCGCAGCTCGCGACCGAGATCAACGACATCGCCGGCAAGACGCAGTTCAACGGCATCTCGCTCCTGAACGGCACCGCCGGCGCGGGCGGCAACGGCGCCGTGAGCTTCCAGGTCGGCGCGAACGCGACCGACACGATCGCGATGACGCTGTCGAACATCCTCGCCGGCGCGGGCATGACGCTCATCTCGGGCCTGCAGACGCTGGCGGCCAACGAGTTCGCGAACCTCACGCTGAGCGGCACGAACTCGATCGACACCGCGATCCAGGAGATCTCGACGATCCGGGCGAACTTCGGCGCGGTCCAGAACCGCCTCGAGCACCGCCTCAACAACCTCGCGACCTACCAGGAGAACCTGGTCGCCGCCGAGAGCCGCATCCGCGACGTGGACATGGCTCAGGAGATGGTCAACTTCTCCAAGCTGCAGATCCTGCAGCAGGCCGGCACCGCGATGCTCGCCCAGGCGAACCAGTCGCCGCAGGGCGTGCTCTCGCTCCTGCGCTAGGACGCGCACAGTCTCATCGGGGGATGAGTTGCGGAGGGGCGGCCCCGTCGGGGCCGTCCCTTCGCGTTTTCCCACCCCGCCGGACGCGTGTCCAGGCGGCTTCAGACGCGGGCCCGGCCGCCGATCACCGGGATGATGTCCGTCGAGTCCGTCATGGCACGCGTCGCCGAGCTCCAGAGCGCCCTGCGCCCGCAGCCGGTGCAGGTCGCGCAGACGGTCAGCTCGCCGACGGTCGAGAACGCCTCGCAGTTCGCGAGCCTGCTGAGCAGCGCCCAGACGGCGACGCCCGCCCCGGGCGCCGTCGCCGCCGGCGCCGTCCCCGGCGCGGCCGCGGGCGGACCCGCCGCCCGGATGGTCGCGCTCGCCCAGGCCGAGGTCGGGCAGGCCGAGCAGCCGCCCGGCTCGAACGACTCCCCGCGGATCGCCGAGTACCGCTCGGCCACCGCCGGCGCGCCGGGCCCCGGCCCGTGGTGCGCGTACTTCGTCTCGTGGCTGGCCAAGTCGGCCGGCGTGCCGCTCGGCAACGCAGGGCAGGGCTTCGGCCGCGTCGACGACGTGTACGCCTGGGCGCAGAGCGCCGGCAAGGCGAACCCGGCCGGCAGCGGCGTGCCGCCGAAGCCGGGCGATCTCATCGTGTGGGACGAGCACATCGGCATCGTCGAGTCCGTCGGCGCCGACGGCTCGATCCAGACGATCGAGGGCAACTCGTCCGACGCGGTGTCCCGGCGGCGGTACGGCGCCGACGGCGGCGGAGCCATCGGCTTCGTCTCGATGAGCTGATCCGGCGCCCCCGATCCCTCCGGGCGCCGATCTACCGTGTCCGGCGTGAACGGTCTCACCGCCGCCAAGGGCCTGCGCCGCTCGGTCGAGAACGCCGGCGGCCTCATGCGCATCAGCGTGCCGGCGCTCGGCGACGCCTTCGGGCGCGGCAAGCTCACCAGGCGGGCGCGGACCGGGATCGAGCAGGTCCTGGCCCGCGCCGGCCTGGAGGTCACGCCCGGCCTGAACGACCCGGCGAACGACGGGTGGGTCACGCTGCGCGTCGTCGCCGACGCCCCGCCGCCTGCGGCGTCGCACGGTCCCGCCCGCGGGACGGTGGCGGTCGTCGCCGCGGCGCTCGCGTTCCTCGTCCCGGTCCTGCTCGTGCTCGCGCTCGCCTCGCCGGACGCCAACCGCCCCGGCCGCGCGAACGCCGAGACCGCGACCACCACCGCGCAGACCGACACGCACACCCCGCGCCAGCGCGCCGACGACGCGCTGCTGGCGGGCGAGTACACGGAGGCGGTCCGGTGGATGCGGCGCGCCGACCCTGCGCAGGTCCCCGCGCTGCGGCGCCGGATCGCGGGCGCGCTCATCACGCAGGCGCGCGCCGCCCAGCGCAAGCGGGCCTACGTGCGCGCGATCAAGCTCGCGCGCCGCGCCGCCCGCTACGGGCCGGCGCCCAGCGCCGGGCAGATCGTGCGCCAGTCGCGCGCGGGGCTCGACCTGCGCCGTGAGGCCCAGCGCCGCGCCGGCGGGGCCGGGCCGGGCCGGCCGGACTCCGAGCGGCGCTAGCCCGCGCTCCACAGGCGCGGGCTCAGCGGCGCGTCGGGCCGTGCCCGCCACTCGAGCGCCAGCCGCCACAGTTCCGCGAGCGCGCGCGGAGGCGGCAGGTCGCACACCGCCGCGACCTCGGCCGCGGTCAGGCGGCCGAAGCGGCGCAGCGCCTCCTCGACCGACGGCAGCGGCCGTGACGGCGCGCCTGCGGCCCTGACCGCCGCGACGACGTCGTCGACGACCTCCCCGCCGACCTCCCACCGCGGCATGGCGCCCGCGCGGGCCCGCTCGAGGTCGGAGCCGAACGCCTCGACGATCGCGTTGGACTGCAGGTCGACCGCGAACCGGTCGACGTTCATGCCCGGCACGTCGCGGGCGAGCGCCACGAGCGCGTCGCTCGTGTCGGCCCGCCGGCCGTCGAGCGCGAACGCCTCGCGCAGCCGGCGCAGGTACGGGCCGTCCAGGCCCTGCTCGGCGGCGGCCTTCACCGCCAGGCAGGCCGGGTACGAGCTCTTCGGCGGGCCGTCGAGCCACATCCGCGGGTCGGCCGGCATGCCGGTCGCGGCCGCCACGTCGAGCCACGCCTTCGCCTGCTGCTCGGGCCGCGTGAACTCCCGCGCCAGCCCCGCCATGACGTAGGTGATCGACACCCCGTCGCCGAACTCCGCCTCGAGGCGCAGCCGCCGGGGTTCGGCGCCCCACGAGTCAGGGCATGCAGGATCGGTGACATACAGGACATCGACGGCCATGGGGTCAGCACAATAGGGGCGGTGAGCACGTTCGTCGGGACCCATCTGAGCGGGCGGTACCGCTTGGACGCCCAGATCGGGTCGGGCGGGATGTCGACGGTCTATCGCGCGTTCGACACCGTGCTCGAGCGGCAGGTCGCGGTGAAGCTCATGCGCCGCGACATCGCGCACAACCCCGACCAGCTCGAGCGGTTCCGGCGTGAGGCGCGCGCGGTCGCGCAGCTCAACCACCCGCACATCGTCCAGGTCATCGACGCCGGCGAGGAGACCGACGCCTCGACGCAGCCGCCGACGACGACCCCGTACATCGTCTTCGAGTACGTCGAGGGCCAGACGCTGAAGGAGCGCATCCGCCACTTCGGCCGGCTCGACGTGCCCGAGGCGGTCGCCTACGCGATCGAGATCGCCCGCGCGCTCGGCGCCGCCCACGATCGCGGCATCGTCCACCGCGACGTCAAGCCGCAGAACATCCTCGTCGACGCGGAGGGCTCGGCGAAGGTCACCGACTTCGGGATCGCGCGGACGCTCGAGCAGGAGGGGCTGACCGCCGACGGGCGCGTGCTCGGCACGACCGACTACGTCTCGCCCGAGCAGGCGCTCGGCCACCCGGTGACCGGCCAGTCGGACCTGTACTCGCTCGGCGTCGTCCTCTACGAGATGCTCACCGGCGACGTGCCGTTCCACGGCGAGAACCAGGTCGCCGTGGCGATGAAGCACGTCCGCGAGGAGCTGCCCGACGTCCAGTGGCGCCGGCCGGAGGTGTCGTCGGCGCTGGCGAGCGTGCTGGACCGGCTGACCGCCAAGGACCTGAGCGTGCGCTACCAGACCGACCGCGAGGTCATCGCCGACCTCGAGGAGGTGCTGGCGATCGAGACCGCGCGGGCCGGCCAGGTCACCGGCGAGGCGACGCAGGTCCTGCGCACGCTGCCGCCTCCCGCCCGGCGGCGGATCCCGCTGCGGCTGCGCACGTCGATGGGCGTGCTCGTCGCGTTCGTGCTCGTCGCGGGCGCGGTGTTCGCCGCGGTCCTCTACCTCGCCGCCGACCGCGCCGAGCGCGGCACCGGCGCGGGCCGCGACCCGCGCCCGGCGTCCGGGACGGCGACCGCCACCCGCGCCGTCTCGCTCGCGCAGGACGCCGCGTCGGACTACGACCCGTTCGGCGGCGACGGCGAGCACCCCGACGAGGCCGGCTTCGCCGTCGACCGCGACCCGGCGAGCACGTGGTCGACCGAGTCCTACCGCGACGGGCTGACGAAGGACGGCGTCGGCCTGGTCATCGACGCCGACCCGGGCGTCGTCGCGACGACGCTCGACGTCCGCTCCCCCACGCCCGGCTTCACGGCGACGATCTACGGCGCGACCGAGGGCCCGCCCGAGACCGTGCCCGATCCGGGCTGGACCGAGCTCGCCCCGTCGCGCCGCTACGGCCGGCGCGACGACGTCGGCCTGGACACCGGCGGGAAGGCGTACCGCTACTACCTCGTGTGGATCACCGACCTGCCGCCCGACAGCGAGAAGGTCGAGCTGTCCGAGGTGCGGCTCTTCCGGACTCAGAACCGGTAGGACCGGGCGCGCTCGAAGCGCTCGACGGCCAGCGCGCACAGGCGGTCCAGCGCCTCCGGGTACGGCACCCCGGCGGCCTCCCACAGCTTGCCCCACACGCTCGTCTGCGTCATGCCGGGCATCGTGTTGAGCTCGTTGAGCAGGACCGTGTCGCCGTCGACGAAGAAGTCGACCCGGGCGAGCCCCTCGCAGCCGGCGATCGTGAACGCGCGCACCGCCAGCTCGCGGACCCGCTCGGTCGCCGCCGCGGAGATCCGCGCCGGCACGACGAGCTCCATCGCGCCCGGCGTGTACTTGGCCTCGTAGTCGTACCAGCCGCCGGTGGCCAGCGAGATCTCTCCCGGGACCGACGCCTCGCCGCCGAGGACGGAGCACTCGACCTCGATCCCGGTCGCGTGGGCCTCGACGATCACGCGCGGGTCGTGCTCGCGCGCGACGCGGACCGCGCCTGCGAAGTCCTCGGGCCGGTCGACCCGGACGATCCCGACCGACGAGCCCAGCCGAGCGGGCTTGACCCACCGCGGCCAGCCGATGTCGAGCTCGTCCTCCGGGCGCCCGTAGGCGACCTGCGGGATGCCGCTCGAGGCCATGAGGTCCTTGAGCAGGAGCTTGTCCATGCACACCGCGCTCGCCGCGACGCCCGAGCCGACGTACGGCACGTCGAGCAGCTCGAGCAGGCCCTGGACCGTGCCGTCCTCGCCGAACGGCCCGTGCAGGACCGGGAAGGCGACGTCGGCGTCGAGCAGGCCGCGGCCCGCCCGCAGGGTGACCTCCTCTCCGCCGTGCCACCACGTGCCGTCGCGGCGCAGCTCGACCATCCGGACCTCGTGGCCGGCGGCCCGGAGCGCCTCGCGCACCGACGCGGCCGAGTCGAGCGAGACGTCGTGCTCGGACGACCGGCCGCCCGCCAGGACCGCGACGATCATCCGCTCGGCGCCGAGGCGCCGGTGGTCGTGCCGGTCGACGTGCCCGGCTGGGTCTGCGTGCCGCCCTCCTCCTCGTCGCCCGTGTCCGGCTCGTCGTCGCCGGTGCCGGGCTCGGGCTCGAAGCGCCCGACGACGATCGTCACGCGGCGCCCGCGCTCGAGGCGCTCGCCGCGCGCCGGCGACTGGCGCTGGACGACGCCGTCCTGGCTCGGGCGGTTCACGCGCGTCTCGGAGACGTTCGCCTGCAGCCCGACCGAGGACAGGGCCGACACCGCCTCGGACTCGGTGCGGCCGCGGACGTCGGGGACCGTGACGGTGTCGGGCTCCTCGGCCACGACGAGCGTGACCTCCTCGCCCTTGTCGATCCGCGTCCCGGCGGCGGGGTCCTGGCGCAGGACCGTGCCGGGCTCGGCGTCCTCGTCCTCCTCGCGGCGCACCTCGGCGGTCAGGCCGAGCGCCTCGAGCTGGTCGCGCGCGTCGTCGACGTCGGTGCCGACGAGGTCGGGCACCGTCACCTGCTCGGGCCCGCTGGACAGCACGAGCGTGACCGTCGAGCCGACCGCGATCTCCGACCCGATCGGCGGCTGGGTCCGGATGACGCGCCCCTCGGGGACGTCGTCGCTGGCCTCGGTCCGTTCTCGCGCACGGAAGCCCGCGCGCCGCAGCCGCGCGCGCGCCTGCCTGCGCGTGAGGCCCTCGACGTCGGGCACCGCGCGCGTGCCCGGGCCGTCGGAGACGGTGAGCACGACCTCGCTGCCGACCTCGGCCTCGACGCCGGGCCGCGGGTCCTGGGCGATGACCTGGTCGCGCGGGGCCTCGTTGCGCACGCGCTCGACCACCGGCTTGAAGCCGTCGTTGCGCAGCCGGCGGGCAGCGGCCGCGACGTCGGCGCCCGTGACCTTCGGGACCGGCCGCTGCTCCTCGCGCGTGAGCAGCACGGCCGCGACGACCGCGGCGGCCACGAGCAGCGCGGTGAGCAGCGCCCACAGCCACCACTTCGGCCCGCCGCCGGTGTCGTAGGCGACCTCCTCGCCCACCGGCTGGAACGCGGTCGTGACAGCGCCCGGCTCGAGCGCCCCGGTGCCCGTCTTGACCGCCTCCAGCGCGGCGATGAACTCGTCCGCGTCGGCGAACCGGGCGGCCGGGTCCTTCTCCATCGCGCGCCCGATGACCGCCTCGAGCTGCGGCGAGACGGCCGGGTTGAGGTGCGACGGCGGCACGGCCGGCTCGGAGACCTGCTTGAGCGCGATGGTCACCGCGCTGTCGCCGTCGAACGGCACGTGGCCGGTGACCATCTCGTAGAGGATGATCCCGATCGCGTACAGGTCCGAGCGGGCGCTGACCGGGTGACCCTGGGCCTGCTCGGGCGACAGGTACTGGGCGGTGCCGAGGATCGAGCCGGTCTCGGTCATGTCCGACGCGCCCGCGCGGGCGATGCCGAAGTCGGTGACCTTCGCGCGGTCCTCGGCGTCGACCATGACGTTGTGCGGCTTGAGGTCGCGGTGGACGACCCCGCGCTTGTGCGCGAACCGCGCCGCCCGCAGGATCTGGACCGCCAGCGAGATCGCGCGGTCGGGGTCGAGCGGCGCCTCGCGGTTGATGAGCTCCTTGAGGGTCTCGCCCTCGAGGTACTCCATCGCGATGTAGTACGTGCCGTCCCACTCGCCGCGGTCGTAGACGGCGACGACGTTCGGGTGCTGCAGGCCGGCCGCGGCGGACGCCTCGCGGCGGAAGCGCTCGACGAAGTCCTGGTCCTCGGCGAACCGCCGGTGCAGGAGCTTGAGCGCGACCTTGCGCCCGAGCTGCAGGTCCTCGGCGCACCACACGTCGGCCATGCCGCCCGAGCCGATGCGGCTGACGATCTTGTAGCGCCCGTCGACGACCGTGTCCTGCGTCATCCCGCTCATCGCAGCAGCTCCTGGAGGACCTCGCGGGCGACCGGCGCGGCGAGCGTCCCGCCCTGCCCGCGCTCGGACTCGAGCGCGACCGCGATCGCGATCCGGGGTCGCTCACGGGGGGCGAACCCGATGAACCACGGCGTGTTGATCCCGCGCGCGATGTCGCGCTCGGCGGTGCCGGTCTTGCCGGCGACCGACACGCCCTGCAGGGCAGCGGCGGTGCCCGTGCCCTCGGCCACGACGTCGGCCATCATGTCGCCGACCTCACGCGCGGTGGACGCCTTCATGACCTCGCTCTCGGTCTCGGGCTCGAACTCCTCGACGGTGCGCCCCTCGCGGTCGACGATCCGGTCGACGAGCCTGGGCCGCATGAGCGTGCCGTTGTTCGCCACCGCCGCGGCGACGTTCGCCATCTGCAGCGGCGTGGCGAGCAGCCCGCCCTGACCGATCGCGACGCGCCCGAGGTCGACCGCGGAGTCGGTGACCTCGACGAAGCCCTGCTGACCCCGGACCTGCACGCCGCTGCGGCCCCGCTCCTCCTCGGGCAGGTCGACCGGCGCCCGCTCGTAGAAGCCGAACCGCTCCATGTACTCCTGCATCGTCTCGCGTCCGAGGTCCACGCCGACCTGCGCCCACACGGTGTTCACCGACTTGGTGAGCGCGGTGGTGAGCGGGATGCTGCCGAACTGCTGGTTGCCGAAGTTGCTCAGCGGGGTGCCGGAGATCGTCTTGGGAGAGGAGCCGTCGACCTGCGACTCCTTGGTGTACTTGCCGCTGTCGATCGCCGCCACCGCCGTCACCACCTTGAAGGTCGAGCCGGGCGGATACTGGCCGAGCGTGGCGCGGTTGAGCGCCGACCCGTCCGGGATCGCCGACAGGTCGCGCGCGCGGCGCAGCCGGTTCGGATCGAACGACGGGCTCGACGCCATGACCCGGATGCGGCCGGTCTGGGGCTCGAGCGCGACCACCGAGCCCGCCCGGCCGGCGAGCGCGCGCAGGGCGGTCCGCTGCGCGCGGAGGTCGAGCGTCGTGCGCACCTCGCGGCCGCGGCGCTCGCGCCCGGCGAGCTGGTCGACGATCGACTGCACGCCGCGCTCCTCGCCGGTGAGGTCCTCGTTGTACTCCTGCTCGAGCGCGAACCGGCCGACGCTGAGGAACGAGTAGCCCACGGTGTGCGCGAACAGGTCGCCCTGCGGGTAGCGGCGCGAGTACGTGCCGGCGCTGCCGCGCACCGACCGCGCCAGCAGCGTGCCGTCGCGCGCGCGGATCGGCCCGCGCGGGATCCGCTGCTCCTCGAGGAGCCGGCGGTTGTTGTGCTCGTTGGCCCGCAGCTCGTCCTGCTCGAACACCGTCCACCGCGACGTCCACGCGACGAGCAGCGCGAACAGCACGACGATGAGCCCGAACAGCCGCAGGATCGCCCTGTTCACCGCGGCGCCCTCGCACGGTTGGAGACGCTGAGCAGCAGCGCGAGCAGCAGGAAGTTCGCGACGATCGACGAGCCGCCGTACGACACGAACGGCAGCGTCACGCCGGTCAGCGGGATGAGCTTCGTGACCCCGCCGATGATGACGAACACCTGCAGGGCGAACACCGCGGTCAGCCCGGTGGCCAGCAGCTTGGAGAACGAGTCGTCGGCCAGCGTGGCGATCTTGAAGCCGCGCTCGACGATGAGCAGGTACACGCCGATGAGCGCGGCCGCCCCCGCGAGCCCGAGCTCGTTCGTGATGAGCGCGTAGATGAGGTCGGTCTCGGCGGCCGGCAGCAGCCGCCCGCCGCCCGGCAGGTCGAGCAGCGACTGCGCGAAGCCGGTCCCGAACAGGCCGCCGTCGGCCTGCGCGAACAGCGACTGCGCGATCTGGTAGCTGCCGCCCACCTCGGCGTTGAACAGCTCCGGGTCGAACGGGTTGCGCCACGCGTCGATGCGGTCCTGGACGTGGCTGACCGTGTTCATGAAGAACGCGGCGCCGGCCGCGAACAGGCCGAGGCCGATGACGACGAACGACAGCCGGCTCGTCGCCACGTAGACGAGCGCGAGGAAGCCGCCGAAGAACATGAGCGACGAGCCGAGGTCGCGGATGAACACGAGCAGCACCATCGACGCGCCCCACACGACGAGCAGCGGGCCGAGGTCCTTCAGGCGCAGCCGCTGCATCATCACCTGGCGGGTGTCGCGCAGGTAGCTGGCGAGGAAGACGATCATGCAGATCTTCGCCAGCTCGGCGGGCTGGAACGAGACCGGGCCGATCTGCACGCCGAGGTACGCGCCGTTGACCGGCGCGCGGATGCCGGGCATGCGGGGCAGGAGCAGCAGCACGATGCCCGCGAGCGCGATCGTGTAGCGGTAGCGCTCGAGCACGCGGTAGTCGCGCAGGAAGATGATCGTGCCCGCGAAGACCGCCACCCCGACGACGAACCAGGTCGCCTGGTCGCGCGCGAGGTCCTCGTCGATGTTGTAGATCATCACGAGCCCGAAGCTCGCGAGGATCGCGACGAGCGGGACGAGGTACGGGTCGGCGTGCGGCAGCGTGATGCGCACGACGAGGTGCACGGCGACGCACAGCCCGAGGAAGACCGCGCCGTAGGTCAGCGACAGGTCGGAGATCTCCGTGCGCAGGTCGTCCTGCTGGAGGAACACCGCCGCGAACCCGGCGGTGACCAGGAGCGCCGCCGGGACGAGGCCGAACAGCTCGCGGTTGCGCGCGCTCACCGCGTTCCCTGCACCTGCCCGAGCTCGAGCGCGCGCACCAGGTCGTACGCGTCGCTCTGCGAGCGCAGCTCCTGGTCGGTGACGGCCGCCCGCCGCCCGCGCGGCACGAGCTCGCGCGAGACCGGCGAGACGTAGTTCTCCTGGTAGAGGTCGATGCCGAACGGCAGCTCGTACGGCAGCCCGCGGTAGACGGTGACGAACCCCTCCTCGTTCGTCCCGATGAAGTAGACCGAGCGGACGGCGAGGAACGACCCGAGCAGGATCGGGATCCCGATGAAGCCGAAGATCGCGAGCGCCATGACCGTCCGCCGGGCCCACCGGCGCGGGCGCGGCGGGGCGGCCGGGGCCGCCGGGCCGGGGGCGATCGGGCGCAGGCGGCGCGCATCGGGGTCGCGGTGCGGACGGTCGGCGGTCGCGACCGGCCCGGGCGGCGGCGCGGGCGCGTGCTCGGTCTGCGCGGCGGGGTCGACGGCCTCGTGCACGCCGGTCTCCTGCTCGGCCACCGCGGCGCCCGGCCCGTGCGAGACCTCCTCGAGCCGGAACAGGACGACCGTGATGTTGTCGCGCCCGCCCGCGTCGTTGGCGGCGTCGATGAGCCTGCGTCCTGCCTCGCCGAGGCTGTCCGCGCCGGCGAGGATCTCCGTGACGCGCTGCTCGTCGATCATCGTCGTCAGCCCGTCGCTGCAGATCAGGAACACGTCGCCGTCGCGCGCCGAGGCGGTCAGGGTGTCGACCTGCACGCGCGGCTCGGGGCCGACCGAGCGGGTGATGACCGACCGCTGCGGATGCGTGCTCGCCTCCTCCGGCGTCAGCCGGCCCTGCTCGACGAGCTCCTCGACGAGCGAGTGGTCGCGGGTGAGCCGGCGCAGCTCGCCGTCGCGGTACAGGTATGCGCGCGAGTCGCCGACGTGCGCGACCGTGACGTCGTCGGCGCCGACGAGCACGGCGGTCATCGTCGTCCCCATGCCGGCGCGGCGCTCGTCGGAGATCGACAGGTCGTGGATGCGGTCGTTGGCCTGGTGGATGAGCTCGGCCAGCCGCGCCTCGGCCGGCTCGCCGGTCTCCCGCACGCCGCCGGCGAGCGTCTCGACGGCGATTCGCGACGCGACCTCGCCGGCCTGGGCGCCGCCCATGCCGTCGGCGACCGCGAACAGCGGGGCGCGCGCGTAGAGCGCGTCCTCGTTCTCGCGGCGCTGGCGGCCGGTGTGGGTGGCGTGGAATTCCTCGGCGACGCGGAGCATGGGTCAGGTCATGAACGTGAAGAGAGAGTCGCCGATGCGGATGCGGTCGCCGGGATGGAGCGGCTGGGGCCCGCTGATGAGCTCGTCGTTGAGGTAGGTGCCGTTCGTCGAGCCGAGGTCCTCGAGCACCATGACACCGCCCTGGCGCTCGACGCGCGCATGGCGGGCGCTCGCGAACGGGTCCTCCAGCACGATCTCCACGTCGCCGCGGCCGATGGTCGCACCACCGGAGATCTCGTACCGCGACCCGGGCTGGTGGCCGGGCGCGCTCTCGACGACGAGGAAGGCGTGCTCGCCGACCCGGTGGATGCCGGTCGCGTCGGGCGCCTGGGGCTCCAGCGGCGCCCGCGCGGCGACCGCCTCGGCGCTCGCGCCCCGGCGCAGGTCCTTCAGCGCGCTGCGGACGACCCACAGCAGGAAGAGATACAGGACGGCGAGGAAGCCGAACTTCAGCGCGACGGAGACGGGATCGAGCATGCGGCGGGCGGGCTACTCCACGACGAACCGGACGTCGGCGGTCCCGAGCGCGATGCGCGCGCCCGGCTCCAGCGGCGTGGGCGACGTGATCCTGCGTCCGTCGACCTTGACGCCGTTCGTCGACCCGAGGTCCTCGATGATCCAGCCGCCGCGCCCGTCGGGCCGGATCTCGGCGTGACGGCGGGAGACGTTCGGGTCACTCAGCGTGATGTCGCAGTCGCGGCTGCGGCCGAGGACCGCGCCCGCCGGCCCGACGAGCATCCGCTTGCCCTCGGCGATCACCATCGCGCGGCCGGTCGGCTCGATCCCGCGCGGGCGGTCGAGCTCCTCGCGCAGCCGGTCGGACGTCGAGTAGACCATCGTGTGGCCGTGGTCGCCCTGCTCGGCGTGCGGCTGGTCGGGCGTGCCGGCGGCGCGCACGAGGCGGGCCTGGATGCCGAACTCGCCGAGCTTGAGCGCCTCGTCGGTCTCGAACGTCACCTCGGGGCGGCTGACCAGGGCGAGCTTCTCGCGGCGGGCGTGCTCGAGCAGGTAGGCGGCGAGCTCGTCGGCGATCTCGTGCTCGACGCCCTCGAACTTCGCGCGGTCGGCGGGGCTGAGCCAGACCACGTACTCGTTCGGCGCGTACACGCGCGAGACCGACACGGTCTTGTGCTGGTCCATCTCCTTCACGAGCCCCCGCGCGAGCTCGACCGGACGCACCTCGCTGCGGAACACGCGGCCGAACGTGCCCTCGACGAGGTCGGCGATCTTGCTCTCGAGGTTTCGGAGAACGGACATGCGAAGGTACGCCCTACCCGAGGGCGCGAGGCCATGCTACGGGGTCGTGCTGCGCCGCCACGCTGCCGCGGCCACCGCGACGCCCGCCCCGAGGGCGGCGGCGGGACCGGGATTCGCGGGCAGCTCGACGGCCAGCGCCTCGGCCGCGGCGGGAGTGGCGGCCGCGAGCGCGGCGGCCCACGCGGCGGCGGCGAGCGCGTCGACGGCGGCGCTGCGGCCCCGGACGAGCAGCGGCAGCACCGCGGCGGCGGCTCCCCACAGGGCGGCGAGCGCGAGCGTGCGCGGGTCCGACAGGACGCCGAGGTCGGGGTCGGCGTCGGTGATCGTGCCGCCGATCGCCAGCCACCACGCGCCGATCGCGCCGAGCGCCGCGCGCGCGACGAGCGACCGCGCCTGCCCGGCGAGCGCGGGGTACGCGCCGGCGATCGTCAGGGCCTCGAGCGCCGGCGCGGCGGCCGGCAGCGACCACAGCGCGCCGTGGCGGGGGACGAGGAGGACGACGGGGGCGGCGGCGGCGAGGACGAGGACGGTCGTCTTCTCGGGGCCGAGGAGCACGAGCATCGCCCCGAGGCCGAGCAGCCAGCCGAGCCGCGGCAGGAGCGCGACGACGGCGCCCGCGCCCGCGGCGACGATCGCCGGATCGGGGGCGGTGACGGCGCCGCCGAGCGTGAGGTCGACCGGCAGCTCGCCGAGCGCCCAGGCGGCGAGCGCGGCCGCGGTCACGCCGGCGAACGCGCGCCCGAGCGGGGTGGTGCGCGGCCGGCGGCGGCGCGGCGCGAGCTCGGCGCCGCCCTCGCCGCCCCGGCCGTGGGCCTCCTCGGGCGGGAGCGGGTCCAGGCGGCGGGCCGGGCGCTCGGCGGTCTCGTCGCCGGTCGTCCGGCCCGGCGCGTCGTGCCGCGTCCACCGCTCGCGCCAGGAGCGCGTCCGCTCGGTGAGCGCCACGAGCGTCGCGCCGGTGACGTGCCCGGGCTCGTCGTCGACGAGGTCCTCGGCGTCCTCGAGCGCGGCGCGCAGCTCGGCCATCGTGCCGCGCGCGGCCGGGTCCGGGTCGAGCGCGGCGTCGATCGCCTCGCACAGCTCGGGCGGCAGGTCGCGGCGCACGCGCCCGAGCCGCGGCAGCGTCATACCGACGCGGCGCGCGGTCGCGCCGGGGCCGTCGGCGCGGATCGGGTTCGTGCCGCTCAGCGCCTCGTAGAGCACGAGCGCCAGCGCGTACAGGTCGACCGCCGCGGTGACCGGGCCGCCCTCGGCCTGCTCGGGCGCCATGTAGGCGATCGTCCCGACGACGTCGCCGGTCCGCGTGAGCGCCCCGCTGTCGGCCAGGTGGGCGATCCCGAAGTCGGTGAGCTTCGCCGAGCCGTCGTCGGCGACGATGACGTTGCCGGGCTTGACGTCGCGGTGGACGACCCCGCGCGCGTGCGCGTGCTCGAGCGCGTCACACAACTCGATCCCGATCCGGACGACGTCGAGGTCGCTCAGCAGGCCCTCGCGCTCGAGGTCGCCGAGCGTGCGGCCGTGGACGAGCTCGGACACCAGCCACCACGCGTCCTCGTCGCGGCCGGCCTCGTAGAGCGCGACGATCGCAGGATGCCCGAGCCGGGCGGCGGCGAGCGCCTCGCGCTCGGCCCGCGGGTTCTCGCCCTCGTCGAGCGGGATCCGCTTGATCGCCACCGGGCGGTCCAGGCGCTCGTCGTGGGCGTGCCAGACGGTGCCCATCCCGCCGCTTCCCAGCCGCCGCACGAGCCGGTAGCGGTCGAGGATCAGGGGCCGCTCGACCCGGGCCGTCTCGAGTGTGTCGGGCTGGTGCACCGTGTTCGCGTTCGTCGCCTGCCACCCTGCGTCCTGCCGTGACATGCAGGGTTCCAGACGCTGACGTGAAACTTGCACGGCAGAGGTCCGCCCGGCCTCCCTGTCATGCTCAGATGCACGAACGCCGCTAGGAGCGACTTTCTTGGCCTTCTTCGACGAGGGTGACGAGCCCCCCACACGCGCGCAGCGCCCCCGCCGCAGCGGGTCCGGCCCGCGCGGAGGCACGATCGCGCCCGACCCGCAGACGGTCAGGCAGCGCCGGCTGATCGCGCTCGCGTTCGGGATCCTGCTGTTCATCGTCCTGGCCATCGGCATCAACGCCTGCCTGGACTCGCGCGCGGAGAACCGCCTGAAGAACTACAACCGCGACGTCGCGACGGTCATCGCCGAGTCCGACCGCGACGTCTCCGGCCCGTTCTTCCAGACGCTCTCGCAGGGCGGCCAGTCGCCGGTCGAGCTCGAGTCGCAGATCAACCAGCTGCGCAACGTCGCCGACAGCCACGTCGAGCAGGCCGAGGGCTTCGACGTCCCCGACGAGCTGCAGACCGCCCACCGCAACCTCCTGCTCGTCCTCGACATGCGCGCCTCGGCGCTCGGCAAGATCGCCTCGCAGGTGCGCACCGCGCTCGCCGAGGGCGACCGGTCCGGCGACGCGGTCACCCAGATCGCCGCGCAGATGCAGCAGTTCCTGGCCTCGGACGTCATCTACGACACGCGCGTGATCCCGTACATCCAGGAGGCGCTGGACGAACGCGAGATCGGGGGCCAGGAGCAGCAGGACTCGCAGTTCCTCCCCAACCTCGACTGGCTGCAGCCCAGTACCGTCGCCACGCGGCTCGGCGCCAGCACGGGCGGGGACGGCGGCTCGGCCGACGACGAGAACGTCGCGCCCGGCCTGCACGGCCACGGGCTGGTCAGCACCGCGGTCGGCGACGTGACGCTCCGGCCGGGCGAGGACAGCCCGAACCGGATCCCGGCCGGGTCGGACATCGCGTTCCGGGTGACGTTCGCCAACCAGGGCGAGCACGAGGAGCGCAACGTGACCGTCAGCGTGCGCATCCGCGGCCAGGGCGTCCGGACGATCACCGCCCGCCGGCGCGTCTCGCAGACCACGCCCGGCCAGAACGCCGAGGCGACGATCCCGCTCGAGCAGGCGCCGCCGATCGGCACGCCGGTGACGATCGAGGTGTCGGTGGCGCGGGTGCCCGGCGAGGAGAAGGTCGACAACAACCGGCAGAGCTACACCGCGATCTTCACGCGGTGACGCCTCGCTCGGCGCCGTGGCACGGGCTACCTTTGCTCCGGCATGGATGAGCTGAGCAGCACGACCGGCATCGTCGCGCTGGCCGCTGCCGGGGCGGCGGTCCTCGCGCTGATCTGGGCGCTCGTGCTCACCGTGCAGCTCCGCCGGGTGCGCCAGGCGCAGACCGCCGTGCTCGGCGACGCCGGCGAGCGCGACCTCGTCCGCCACGCCGCCGACCTCGACGAGGCGTTCCGCGCGCTGCGCGACCACGTCGACGTCGTGCACGGCGCGATCGACGAGCGACTGACGACCGCCGAGACGCGCCTGGACCACTCGATCGCGTTCCGGTCGCTCGTGCGGTTCGACGCCTACAACGAGATGTCCGGCCGGCAGTCGACCTCGATCGCGCTGCTCGACACCACGCGCTCGGGCATCGTCATCTCCTCCATCCACCACCGCGACCAGGCGCGCGTGTACGCGAAGCTGGTCCGTGAGGGCAAGGGCGAGCTCGAGCTCGCGCCCGAGGAGGAGGAGGCGGTGCGACTTGCCCTCTCCGACCCCGCGACACGCGAGTGAAGGCCGCGTACCTCGGGCCTCCCGGGACGTTCTCCGAGGAGGCGCTCATCGCCAGCACCGACCTCGCCGGCGGCGAGGTGACCCCGGTCCCGACCGAGACGGTCCCCGACGTCGTCATGGCCGTCCAGGAGGGCACGGCCGAGCGCGGCCTGGTCCCGATCGAGAGCGCGGGGGAGGGCTCGGTCGACGCGACGCTCGACACGCTCACCGAGCGCGCGCCGGAGGTGACGATCATCGGCGAGGTCGTCCTGCCCGTCCGCCACGCGCTGATCGCCGCGCCCGGCGTCGAGCTGTCGGACATCAGGGTCGTCGCGTCGCACGAGCAGGCGCTGGCGCAGTGCAGCGGCTTCCTGCGGTCCGAGCTGCCGGACGCGCGCACCGTCGCGTGGACGTCGACGGCCGAGGCGGTGCGCATCGCGGCCAGCCGCGCGCGCGACGGCTGGGCGGCGATCGGGACGGCGCGCGCCGCGCAGCTGTACGGCTGCGACCGGCTGCGCGACGGGATCGAGGACATCTCGAGCAACGCGACGCGGTTCGTCTGGCTCGCGCCCGCCGGCACCGAGCCGGTGCGCCCGCCGACGAAGACGTCGCTGGCGTTCTCGGGCGGCGGCGCCGGCCAGCCGGGCTGGCTCGTGCGGTGCCTGTCGGAGTTCGCGTTCCGCGGCCTGAACCTCACGCGGATCGAGTCGCGGCCGCGCCGGAACCGGCTCGGCGACTACGTCTTCTTCCTCGATCTCGAGGGTGGGGTGGGCGACCCGCAGGTCGACGACGCGATCGCCGCGCTCGGCACCTACTGCGACGAGGTGCGCGTTCTCGGCTCGTATCCGGTTGCGTGACGACGCCGACGGCCCGGGTACACTGCGGCTTGTCATGGGCACCGTCCCAGAAGACCCAGCCGGGTTCACGCCGCTCCCTGAGCACCCGCGGCGTGAACGTGCTGCTGGCCGGGTGCTCGTCCTGAACGCGACGTACGAGCCGATCAACGTCTGCACGGTCCGGCGCGCGACCGTCCTGCTGCTCAAGCAGAAGGCGGAGGTGATCGAGCACGCGTCGTGGGTCTTGCGCTCCGAGCACACGACGCTGCCGAGGCCGATGGTCATCCGCCTCGTCCAGTACGTGAAGGTGCCGCGCGACGTGCACCGCCGCAAGATCACGCGCCGCGCGGTGTTCGCCCGCGACGGCTGGACGTGCCAGTACTGCGGGTCGCGGTCGAACCTCACCGTCGACCACGTCATCCCGCGCTCGAAGGGCGGCACGTCGGAATGGGACAACATCGTCGCCTCCTGCGCGCCGTGCAACCGCCGCAAGGGCGACCTGCTGCCCGAGAAGGCGAACATGATCCCGCGCATCAAGCCGCGGCCGCCGCATCCGCAGGTGTTCATCCACGTCGCGTCGCCGACGATCCCGGCGGCGTGGAAGCCGTGGCTGCCCGAGACCGCGCACGCGGTCGCCGACGTCGCCGAGGCGGCGTAGCGCTCGACCATCCGGCACCGCCCGCGGCACGCGGGACGGCCGCGCGCCGGGCGCGCCGATGCGGGTCGTGACGTGATCGCGAACCTCGGCATCTCCGCGAGCGCCGTCCGCGCCGCGACCGGCAGGCACGCCGCCACGGCGGTGAACGTCGCGAACGTCTCCGCCGCCGAGGCTCCGCGCGAGCGCGTCGACCTCGCCGAGGCCGCCGTCCGCGCCGGGGTCACCTCCTATCACCGCGTCATGGATCCGTCCGGCAGCGCGCTCGTCGACGACATGGCCGAGATGTCGCTCACCGGCGTCCTGTACTCGGCGAACCTCGCGCTGCTCGAGGCGCAGGACGAGACCGCCGGCACGCTGTTCGACGCGTTCGCCTAGGCGGTCGGTGCGCCGGCCAAACGGTCCGCGCCCGGCCCCGGACACGACGAAGGGCCGCCCGGAGGACGGCCCTTCGAAGTGGAATTGCTGGACCAAGCCCCAGCCCGGCTGTCTGAAGCGGCCGGAGGGACGACTCCCGGCGCCGCGCTGGGGGGTTCCCGGTTTGGATTCGCTAGGCGGAGCCCAGCTTCCGACCTAGCGGCCGGTCACCTCCAGGGTCCCGCAAGAACTCGAACTGCCGATACGGACCACCTCCTTCCTCTGGTAGGAGGCAGAGTAGCGGACCACCGGGCGGAACAGAAACCGCGCCGGGCCGTCGGTCCGCAGGCGCTCGGCGGGCGTCAGTGGCGCCGCAGGCGCCGCGCCTCGACGTGCTCCCAGACGGCGCGCTCGAACGCCTCCCAGTCCACCGCGTGGACGGGCCCGGGATCGCCCGACGGGCCGTCGCCGGAGGGGCCGGAGCCCCCGCCGCCGCCGTCGTCGCCGCCCGCCTTCGCGGCGCGTACGAGGCCGATGCAGACCGCCGCCGCGCCGAGCGCCGCTCCCGCCGCGAACAGCCCCGCGGTCCTCTCGCCGGCCGACAGCAGCACGATCGCGACCCCGACCGCGAGCCCCGCCGCCGCGCCGGCCGCGCCGATCCAGCCGGGCCGCCATCGCCACGCCGGCGCCGGCAACAGCACGGTGACGAGCAGCGCCTCGAGCCCGAGGGCGAACGCGATGCAGGCGGCCAGGAACACCATCACGAGCCCGCACGCTAGTGGTCCGGCCCGCCGCCCGCAAAGCGCCGCGCGTCACCGGCCGCCGCGAGCGGCGGCCGGTCAGGCGTCCGGCGTCGGCGGGCCGTCGGTCTCGTCGAGGTCGACCTCGGCCGGCTCGGTCTCCCCGGTCGCGTCGCCGAGCGCCGACTCTGACGCCTAGGCGGCGTCGCCGGACGTCAGCTCGTCCGCGCCGGCCGCGTCCGTGGTCGGCATCGACACGCCGGCGTCCTCGACGCCGGCGTCGATCGGGCCCTTCGACGCGACGGTCTCCTCGACCGCCGGGTCGTCCGGCTGGTTCTCGACGACGAGCGCGACCGCGGACACCGTGTCGTCGGGCTTCATGTTCATGACCTTCACGCCCTGCGCCGCGCGGCCGTAGCGGTTGATGCCCTCGACGCTCGTGCGCTGGACCATGCCCTGCGACGAGATGAAGATGAGCTGCTCGTGCTCGCGGACGACGAGCGCCGCGGCCAGGCCACCCCGCGACTCGCTGAACGTGATGGTCTTCACGCCCTTCGCGCCGCGCGAGGTCAGCCGGTACTCGCTGACCGGGGTGCGCTTGCCGTAGCCGTTCTCGGTGACGACGAGCAGGTCCTGCTCGTCGCGCGCGATGTCCATCGACAGGACCTCGTTGCCCTCGCCGCTGATGTTCATGCCGCGCACCCCGGACGTGTCGCGCCCCATCGGGCGGACGTCGTCCTCGTGGAAGCGGACGGCGAGGCCGGCCTTCGAGACCATGAGGATCTCGTCGTTGCCGCTGGTCCGGCGCACCGCGACGAGCTCGTCGTCGTCGCGGATCTTGATCGCGATGATCCCGTCGGCCTTGATCGGCGTGTTGTAGGCCTGGAACTCGGTCTTCTTGACCGTGCCGTTCTTCGTCGCGAACACGAGGTACCTGCCCTCGGTGAAGTCGCGCGTGGAAAGCACGGCCTCGATCCGCTCGCCCTCGCGCAGCGGCAGGAAGTTCACGAGCGCGCGGCCGCGCGCGGTGCGGCCCATCTCCGGCAGCTCGTAGACCTTGGACCGGTAGACCTTGCCGCGGTTGGAGAAGAAGAGCAGGTAGTCGTGCGACGAGCACACGAAGAGGTGCTCGATGTAGTCGCCCTCCTTCGTCTCCATCCCGGCCACCCCGCGGCCGCCGCGGTGCTGCTGGCGGTAGGTGTCCAGCGGCAGCGACTTGATGTAGCCCGAGTGCGTGATCGTGACCACCATCTGCTGCTCGCGGATGAGGTCCTCGATGTCGATCTCGTCCTCGGACTCGGCGATCTGGGTGCGGCGCTCGTCGCCGAACCGCTCGGCGACCTCGAGCAGCTCCTCCTTGATGAGCGCCATGACCTTGTCCTCGTCGCCGAGCAGCGCGCGCAGCTCGCCGATGCGCTCCATCTTGGCGGCGTGCTCCTGGCGGATCTTGTCCGCCTCCAGCGCGGTGAGCTGCGACAGGCGCAGGTCGAGGATCGCGGTGGCCTGGATCGGCGTGAGCTCGAAGCGCTGGACGAGCTCGGTCCGGGCGGCGTCGCGGTTGGCCGACCCGCGGATGACCTCGATGACCTCGTCGAGGTTGTCGAGCGCGACGAGCTGGCCCTCGAGGATGTGCACCTCGCGCTCGAGCCGGGCGAGCTCGAACTTCGACCGCCGCACGACGACGTCGCGCTGGTGGTTGATGTAGTGCCGCAGGACCTCGCGCAGCCCGAGCGTCTTCGGCACCCCGTCGACGAGCGCGACCATGTTCACGCCGAACGTGGTCTGCATCGCGGTCTGCTTGTAGAGCTGGTTGAGGACCACGTTCGGGTCGGCGTCGCGCTTGAGCTCGATGACGAGCCGCATGCCGCGCTTGTCGGTGTGGTCCTGGACGTCCGAGATCCCGGTCAGCTTCTTCTCGTTGACCAGGTCGGCGATCTTCTTGATGACGCCGCCGTCGCCGCCCTTCTTGACCATGTAGGGCAGCTCGGTGACGACGATCGCCTCCTTGCCGCGACCGATGTCCTGGATCGCCGCCTTCGCGCGCACGCGGACGCGGCCGCGACCGGTCTCGTAGGCGTCGCGGATGCCCTGCCGGCCGAGGATGATGCCGCCCGTGGGGAAGTCCGGCCCCTGGACGTGCTGCATCAGCTCCTCGGTCGTGATCTGCGGGTTGTCGATGAACGCGACGGTGGCGTCGATGACCTCGCGCAGGTTGTGCGGCGGGATGTTCGTCGCCATCCCGACCGCGATGCCGGAGGCGCCGTTGACGAGGAGGTTCGGGAACCGGGCCGGCAGGACGACCGGCTCGCGCTTCGAGCCGTCGTAGTTCGGCACGAAGTCGACCGTGTCCATGTCCAGGTCGCGCAGCATCTCCTGCGCGATCCGGGTCATGCGGGCCTCCGTGTACCGCATCGCGGCCGGCGGGTCCTCGTCGATCGAGCCGAAGTTGCCCTGCCCGTCGACGAGCTCGTAGCGCATGGAGAAGTCCTGCGCCATCCGGACGAGCGTGTCGTAGATCGCCGAGTCGCCGTGCGGGTGGTAGTTGCCCATCACGTCGCCGACGATCCGGGCGCACTTGACGTACGGGCGGGTCGGCCCGAGGCCGGCCTCGTTCATCGAGTACAGGACCCGCCGGTGGACGGGCTTGAGGCCGTCGCGGACGTCGGGCAGCGCGCGGCCGACGATGACGGACATCGCGTAGTCGAGGTACGCGGTCCGCATCTCGTCCTCGAGCGCGCGCGGCTCGATGTTGCCGCCGCCGATGACGTCGGTCGCTGACATCGGGTTCGGTTCCTTAGACGTCGAGGTTGGTCACGAGGCGGGCGTTCTCCTCGATGAACTCGCGGCGCGGCTCGACCTGGTCGCCCATGAGCATCGAGAACAGCTCCGACGCGGCGGAGGCGTCCTCGACGTTGACCTTCGCGAGCGTGCGCGTGGCCGGGTTCATCGTGGTCTCGCCGAGCTGGTCGGCGTTCATCTCACCCAGGCCCTTGAAGCGCTGGACGACGACGCCGCGGCGGCACAGGTCGAGGACGGCCTGCTTGAGGCCCTCGAACGACGTCGCCTCCTCGGTGTGGTCGCCGAGCTGGACGGTGAACGGCGCCTGGCCGGCGCGCTCGGACAGCTCGTGGTGCACGCGGATGAACTGCTTGTAGGCGTGCGCGTCGAAGAGCGCCCGCGGGATGCGGTGCGTGCGCGCCATGCCGGTCTTGCGCTCGATCGCCTTGACGACGATCTTCTCGTCGTCGGTGGAGACGAGCTCGGTCTCGTAGAGCTCGCCCTCCTGCGCCTCGCGCTCGAAGAGCTTGATCGCGTCCTCGGCGGTCGTGATCTCCTCGTCGAGGACCGAGCTCTCCTCGAGGAAGTCGAGGAGCTCGTGGCCGAGCTCGGCGCGCAGGGTCGTCGACCAGCCCTCGTACTGCTTGAGCAGCCGGCCGAACCGCTGCCAGCGCGTCTCGGTGAGGTTGACCTCCTTGCCGGCCGAGTCGCGGACGACGATCTTGTCGAGCTTGTCGGCGAGGAGGATCTCCTCGAGCTCGGACTCCTTCTCGACGTAGCGCTCGGTGCGGCCCTGCTTGACCTTGTAGAGCGGCGGCTTGGCGATGTAGACGTAGCCGTGCTCGATGAGCTGCGGCATCTCGCGGAACAGCAGCGTGAGCACGAGCGTCCGGATGTGCGCGCCGTCCACGTCGGCGTCGGTCATGATGATGACCTTGTGGTAGCGCGCTGACTCGATGTTGAACTCGTCGCGCACGCCGGTGCCGAGCGCGGTGATGAGCGCCTGGATCTCGTTGTTCTGCAGGACCTTGTCGATCCGGCTCTTCTCGACGTTGAGGATCTTGCCGCGCAGCGGCAGCACCGCCTGGGTCGCGCGGTCGCGCCCCTGGGTCGCCGAGCCGCCCGCCGAGTCGCCCTCGACGATGAACAGCTCGGCCAGCGCCGGGTCCTTGACCTGGCAGTCGCGCAGCTTGCCCGGCAGCGCGGTGTTCTCGAGCGCCGACTTGCGCCGGGTGAGGTCGCGCGCCTTGCGCGCCGCCGCCCGCGCCTGCGCGGCGGAGACCGCCTTGCGGATGATCGCCTCGCCGTCACGCGGGTTCTCCTCGAGGAACTCGTTGAGCTTCGCGTAGACGATCGAGCGGACGAAGCCCTCCATGCCGGGGTTGCCGAGCTTCGTCTTCGTCTGGCCCTCGAACTGCGGGTCGGAGAGCTTGGCGCTGATCACCGCGGTCAGGCCCTCGCGGACGTCCTCGCCGGAGAGGCTGGGGTCCTTGTCCTTCAGCAGGCCCCGCTCCTTGGCGTAGCGGTTGATCGCGCTGGTCAGCGCGGACCGGAAGCCCGACAGGTGCGAGCCGCCCTCGTGCGTGTTGATGTTGTTGGCGAAGGAGTGGATCGACTCCTGGTAGGTCGTGTTCCACTGGAGCGCGACCTCGACCTGGCCCTCGTCGCTCTCGCCCTCGAAGTAGACGACCTTGCCCGAGCCGATCGGCTCCTTGCCCTTGTTGAGGTGCCTGACGAAGTCCTCGATGCCGCCGTCGTACTGGAAGACGGCGCTGCGGCCCTCGCCGCGGTCGTCGACGAGCGTGATCTTCAGGCCGCGCGTCAGGAACGCGGTCTCGCGCAGGCGCGTCTCGAGCGTCGTCCAGTCGAACTCGATCTCCTCGAAGATCTCCGAGTCGGGCAGGAAGGTGATCGACGTGCCGGTCTCGTCGGTCGGCTCGCCCTTGGTGAGCGGGCCCTGCGGGACGCCGCGGACGTAGCTCTGCCGGTGGACGTGCCCGTCGCGCTTGATCTCGAGGTCGAGGCGCTCGGACAGCGCGTTGACCACGGAGACGCCGACGCCGTGCAGGCCGCCGGAGACCTTGTAGCCGCCGCCGTCGCCGAACTTGCCGCCCGCGTGCAGGACGGTCAGCACGACCTCGGCGGCCGGCTTGCCCTCCTTCTCCATCATCCCGACCGGGATGCCGCGGCCGTTGTCGACGACCGTCACGGAGTTGTCCGGGTGGATCGTGACGTTCACCTCGCTCGCGTGACCCGCGAGCGCCTCGTCCACCGAGTTGTCGACGACCTCCCAGACGAGGTGGTGCAGGCCACGGACCCCGGTCGAACCGATGTACATGCCCGGACGCTTGCGCACCGCCTCGAGCCCCTCGAGGACGGTGATGTCCTGGGCGTCGTAGCTGCTGCGCCCCTCAGTCTTGCCGTTGTCGCCGGCCACTCAAGCCTCCTGAAACACACGATCGCCCCAGGCTCAGAGAGGCTCTGGGGCGACCTCAAAGATGACCACAAGGATAGCAGGCGACCCCTTCGGAACCCGCCTGCAGAGACGGACGAAAGTGCTGCAAATCGCCCGAAAAGACGTCACGCCGAGCGGCACCTCAGCTCGGTCACCCGCGGCGCTCCGAGCGCCGCGTTGAGCCGCTCGACCAGATCCGGGGCCATGAACGACAGCTCCTGCGCCCACACCGACGACCGGCAGGCGACCGTCACGACGCCCGCGCGCTCGGCCACGGGCTCGCACTCGGCGGCGATCACGTCGCCGACCGCGGCCGGCCACGCGCGCTGGATCCGGGCCAGCGGCGTGTCGGGCTCCAGCCGGCGGGCGAGCTCCTCGACGGCGCCCGCGAGAGGGACCGGGGCACGCCGCCTCATGCCGCCGCGGCGCTCTGCAGCACCGTCCCGTCGGTGACCGCGATCCGCTCGACGTCGGGGGCCTGCGCGCCCGGCACGTGCCCTGCGTCGGTCGTGGTGATGACCGCCTGCCCGGCCGCGCGCACACGCTCGACGAGGCGCTCGCGCCGGCCCGCGTCGAGCTCGCTCATCACGTCGTCGAGGAGCAGCAGCGGCGGCGCGCCTCGCGCGGCGGTGAGCGCCTCGCGCTCGGCGAGCAGCAGCGCCAGCAGCCCCATCCGCTGCTCGCCCTGCGACCCGTAGGCGCGCAGCTCGCGCCCGTCGCGCAGCAGCGCCAGGTCGTCCCGGTGCGGCCCGCGCTGGGTGAACCCGCGCTCGAGGTCGGCGTCGAGGTTCTCGGCGAGCTGCGCGGCGAGCTCCTCCTCGCCCTCCGCGCGCTGCACCGGGCGCTCCTGCAGCGTCACCGTCCCGGTCAGGCCGAGGTCGGCGGCGGCCGCGGCGAACGGCTCGGCGAGCAGCGCGACGGCCTCCGAGCGGTCGGCGCGCAGCGCGACGCCGTGCCGGGCGACCTCGCGGTCCCACGCCGCCATCGACGCCCGCGACGCACGGCCCTGCCGGATCCGGCCGAGCAGCGCGTTGCGCTGCGCGAGGGCCGCCGAGTACGCGCGCCGGGTCGCGGCGCGCGACGGCCACAGCGCGGCGACGACCTGGTCCAGGTGCGCGCGCCGCAGCGCCGGCGGCCCCTTGACGAGCTCGAGCCGGTCCGGGAGGAACACGCTCACCAGCGGCCGCGCCGGGTTGTCCACAAGCCTGTCGACAACCGCGCCGTCGACCTTGAAGCGCTTGGCCTCACCGGGCTGGAAGCCCACGAACAGCTCGTGCCGCGTGGGTGGATCCGTGTCCTCGCGCGTCCGCACCTCGACGCGGGTCGCGCCGGCGCCGAAGCGCACGACCTGGCGCTCGTCGCTCGTCCGGCACGAGCGGCCCGTGCAGCCGAAGTAGATCGCCTCGAGGAGGTTCGTCTTCCCGGCGCCGTTGGGCCCGTGGATGACCGTCAGGCCCTCGCCGAGCCGCACCTCCGCCTGTGCATAGGCGCGGAAGTCGCGCACGCGGAGGGACTCGACGACGACGCTCACACGTTGAGGCGGATGGGCATGATCAGGTACAGGAACCCGCTGCCGTCGGCGGCCTCGATCAGCCCGGGCCGCAGCGGGCTGATGAGCTTGAGCAGCAGGTCGTCGGACTCGACCGACTCCAGGCCGTCACGCAGGAACTCCGGGTTGAACCCGATCTCGAACGGTTCGCCGGCGAACGGCACCGGCAGCGTCTCGCGCGCCTCGCCGACGTCCGGCGTCTGCGCCGAGACCGTCAGCTCCCCCTCGGAGAAGCGCAGCCGCAGCGGGGCGTTCTTCTGCGCGAGCAGGCTGATGCGCCGCACGACGTCGGTGATCTCCTTCGTCTCCAGGCGCAGCTCGTGCTCGTAGGTGTCGGGCAGGAGCTGGCGGTAGTTCGGGAACTGACCTTCGATGAGGCGCGACGAGAGCACCATGCCGCCGACCTCGAACACGATCTGGTTCGCCTGGCGCGAGGCCTTCAGGGTCTCGGCGCCGGCCGCCTGGGCGATCCGCGCGAGCTCCTGCAGCGCCCGGGCCGGCACGTTCGCCTCGAACGCGCCGTCGAGCGGGGCCTCGAGCGGCGTCTCCTTCACCGACAGGCGGTAGGAGTCGGTCGCGACCATCCGCAGCTCCTGGCCGGAGGCCGAGACGAGGATGCCGGTGAGGATCGGGCGCGTCTCGTCGCGCGACGCCGAGCGGGCGACCTTGCCGACGGTGGCGACGAACGCGTCGGCCGGGACGGTGACGACCGCGTCGCCGCCGGCGTCGGGGAACGGCGGGAAGTCCTCGCCGCGCAGCGTGCGGATGTGGAAGGTGGCCGAGCCGGAGACGATCTCGACGTCCTGCTCGGCGGCGCGGAGCTCGAGCGTCACGTCGGACGACGGCAGGGCCCGGACGACGTCGAGCGTCAGTCGCGCGGGGACGACGGCGGTGCCGGGGCGCTGGACCTCCGCCTGGAGCGGGACGCGCAGACCGACCTCCATGTCCGTGGCGCGGAGCTCCACGCGGCCGTCCTCGGCGACCACCTGCACCCCGGACAGCGCCTGGACGGCCGAACGGGTGGAGGCGACGCGGGAGACGGTCTGCAGCTGAGCGAGCAGCTCGGACGCCGAAGCCTGCAGCTTCACGATGGACACCTTTCAGAGGAAGAAGTCATAGAGCCTGTGGAGTTGTGCGTAAGGGCGAGAAGGGCCGGAGTTTGCGGGCTGGTCACGCACATGAGCCGTGGGAGTCTGTCAGTCCCGCCTGTCGGTACGCAGGCGGCCGGTGAGCGCGCGGACCGCATCATCGACATCCCCGTCCCTGCCCAGCGCCGCCTCGACCTTCTTGATGGCGTGGAGGACCGTCGTGTGGTTGCGGCCGGCGAAGGCCTGGCCGATCGCCGGCAGGCTCGCCTTCGTGTGCATGCGCGCGAGGTACATGGCGAGCTGGCGCGGCCGGGCGACGCGGGCGGCGCGGCTGGCCGACAGCAGCTCGTCGACGGTGATGCCGAAGTGCTCGCAGACCGCCTCCTGGATCTGGCGGATGGTCGGCGGTTGCTTACCGCTTCCCGGCCGGGCCGCGCTGCCCGGGTAGAGGGAGCCGAGCACCTCCTCGGCGAGGTCGGCGTCGAGCGGCCGGCCGGTGAGCGACGCGTAGGCGACGACGCGGATGAGCGCGCCCTCGAGCTCGCGGACGCTGCCGTCGATCCGGTCGGCGATCGCGTCGAACAGCCGCTCGTCGGCCACCTCGATGTCGTCCTGCTGGGCGCGCTTGCGCAGGATCGCCGTGCGGACGTGGTGGTCGGGGTGGCGGATGTCGGTGACCAGGCCGGCCTCGAAGCGCTCGCGCAGGCGGTCCTCGAGGGCGTCGAGGTCGCGCGGCAGGCGGTCGGAGGTCAGGACGAGCTGGGCGCCGGCGTCGTAGAGCGCGTTGAACGTGTGGAAGAACTCCTCCTCGGTCTTCGCCTTGCTCGCGAGGAACTGGACGTCGTCGATGAGGAGCACGTCGTTCGCGCGCCACGTGCCCTTGAAGCGCTCGGTGTCGCGCGTGTGCAGCGCGGCCAGGAACTCGTTCGTGAAGCGCTCGGCGGTCGTGTAGCGGACGCGGAGCTGCGGGCTGTAGGTCTGCAGGTAGTTGGCGATCGACTGCAGGAGGTGCGTCTTACCGACGCCAGGCGGCCCGTAGATGAACAGCGGGTTGTAGGCGGTGCCGGGCAGCTCCGCGACCGCGAGGGCGGCGGCGTGCGCGAGGCGGTTGCCGTCGCCGATGACGAACTGGTCGAAGCGGAGCTTGGGGTTGAGGTCCGGGCGGCCGCGCTCGTCGACGCCCGGCGCGAACGCGTCGTCCTGCGCCGTGTCGTCCTCGCGCGTGCCCGTGACCTCGACCTTCACGTCGGGCCCGAGCACCGCCGCGGCGCAGCTCTGCAGGACGCGCCCGAAGCGCCTGGCGACGAGCCGCCGCCGCTCGTCCGGGGCCGCGACGACGAGCGACCCGCCGTCCAGCCGGCGCAGGCGCAGCGACGCCAGCCACAGCTCGTACGCGCCCTCGTCGACCGTGCGCCGAAGCTCGTCCTGGATGCGGGACCAGGTGTCGTCGGCGTCGGACATCACGGCAGGCGGAAGCTCCCTCCTGAGGGCGGGTGGTCGGCACGATGGGGGATGGGGACCTCGGGGGTCCCGGAACGCCTGCCAACGTACCACCGGGGCGGCGGCCGGGAGAGGCTCGATTCCCGCACTGCGCGGGGATTTCAGGGGCGCCGGTCGCGCCGGTGTATCCTCTGCCGTCCGATGAAGCGGACCTACCAGCCCAAGAAGCGCAAGCGCGCTCGCACCCACGGCTTCCGCGCTCGCATGCGCTCGCGTGCCGGCCGCGCGCTGCTCAAGCGCCGGCGGGACAAGGGCCGCAAGCGCCTGACCGTCTGACGGCAGTCCCGTGCCTCCCAAGCGCGGGCGCCTGTCACGCAGCGCCGAGTTCGAGCGCGTCTACCGCCAGGGCCGGTCGCACGCGAACCGGCACCTCGTCCTGTACACGTTCCCGCGCGGCTCGGCCGGCGAGGGGCCGCGCCTCGGGCTGTCGGTCTCGCGCAAGGTCGGCGGCGCCGTCGACCGCAACCACGTCAAGCGCCTGCTGCGCGAGGCGTTCGACGACGTGCGCGACCAGCTCCCCGACGACCACGACGTCGTGGTCGTCGCTCGTCCCGAGGCCCGCGAGCTCGCCGAACGCGAGGGTCTGGAGGGCGTCCGCGAGGCGCTCGGCGAGCTCGTCGCCAAGGCGGTCCGATGACCGCCCTGCGCCGCATCGCGATCGTCCCGATCAGCGTCTACCGGCGCGTGATCTCGCCGGCGCTGCCGCGCCGCTGCAAGTACGAGCCCACCTGCTCGGCGTATGCCGGACAGGCGATCGAGCGGTACGGCATACTGCGCGGGCTGGTCCTTGCGGGCTGGCGCCTGCTGCGCTGCAACCCGTGGTCCCACGGGGGATACGACCCCGTCGAGGCGCAGCGCCTCTTCAAGACATGACGCCAGTACTCGCCAACGTTCTCCAGCCGCTGATCGACATCTTCGCGGCTGCCCTGCGCTTCTTCCACGACGATGTCGGCTTCGGCTGGGGCTTCTCGATCGTCGCGCTCACGATCACGATCCGCGCCCTCCTGCTGCCGCTGACGCTCAAGCAGGTCAAGTCGATGCGCGGCCTGCAGGTCATCGCTCCGCAGATGAAGCAGATCCAGGAGCGCTACAAGGACGACAAGCAGCGCCAGCAGCAGGAGCTCATGAAGCTCTACGCCGAGCACAAGGTGAACCCGTTCGCCTCGTGCCTGCCGCTCCTCGCGCAGCTCCCGGTCTTCATCTCGCTCTTCTACATGCTGCGCCAGGACCTCCGGGTCGACATCTGCCCGGACAAGAACCCCGATCGCGCGAACACGGTGCCCTGCGGTGAGACCGACGCGTCGGAGTTCTTCTTCATCCCGGACATCACCGACAAGGCGACCGGCGGCGTCCTGGTGGCGCTCATCGTCCTGTACATCGCGAGCCAGCTCGCGTCGTCGCTGCTCATGTCGGTCTCGGCGGACAAGAACCAGCGCCGCATCTTCATCGCGCTGCCGTTCGTCTTCGTCCCGTTCATCCTGAGCTTCCCCGCCGGCCTGCTCGTCTACTGGATCACGACGAACCTGTGGACGATCGTGCAGCAGCTCATCGTCCGGCGGGTCGTCGGTCCGGCGCCGAAGCCCGGCGAGGCGCCGGCGGGCGGTGACGACAAGGGCGCCCGTGGCGGCGGTGGCGCCAAGGCCAAGGTGCGCGGCGCGCAGCCGGCAGCGGCCGGCAGCGGCGCCGGCGGCGGGTCCGGGAACGCGCCGCGTCGCAGCACCCCGCCTCCGCCCCCACCGTCGAAGCGCAAGAAGAAGCGGTCCGGCCGGAGGCGATGACGGGTGGCTGAGACGACACCGGCAGGCGAGGCCGTCCGCGAGCTGCTCGAGCGCGTCGCCGGCGCGCTCGGCCTCGAGGCGCAGGTGGTCGTCGAGGAGGACGACGAGCGCCTGCTCGGCCGCCTCGACGGGGACGACCTCGGGTTGTTCATCGGCCGGCACGGCCAGACGATCGAGGCGGTCCAGCATCTCGCGCAGCGCATCGTCGGCGAGATGGACGGCGCAGAGCGCCGTCGCCGCGTCGTCGTCGACGCGGCCGGCTACCGCGAGCGCCGCGAGGCCGTGCTGCAGCGCCAGGCCGAGGAGGCCGCCGAGGACGCGGTGCGGACGGGTCGTCCCGTGGCGCTCGATGCGATGACGTCGAGCGAGCGGCGCGTCGTGCACGAGTACCTGCGCGACCGCGACGACGTGGAGACGCACTCGGAGGGCAACGAGCCCGACCGGCACCTCGTCGTGACGCCGAAGAAGCCGGCCTGACGTTTCACGTTTTCTCCCCCGGTGAAACACTCGCCGGGCTACGATGAGGCCGTGAGCCTCGACGCCTTCGACACCGGGTTCGTCGCCGGGGTCCTGCTGACGCAGGGCTCCTTCGGCGGTGACGGCCGGCAGCCGCAGATCACGCTGCGCATGCACACGCGCCACGAGGCGCTGTTCCGCTGGCTCGCCGAGCGCTTCCCCGGCACGAAGCTCTACGGGCCCTACCACCACGGCGACCGGTCGTACTTCCAGTGGATGGCGCGCGGGCAGGCGCTGGTCGAGGAGGTGCTGCCGGTGCTCGAGGAGGCGCTGGCGCGCGGGCCGCTCGACGAGTACGGCGCCGAGCGGCTCGAGTCGATGAAGGCCGACTACGCGGACTTCATCGCCCGGGCGCGGCGGCGGGCGGCGCTGGCGGCGCAGCTCGCGGAGGAGTAGGCGGCGGGCGGCGGCCGGCCCTCCGGGGCGGCGACCTCGGACGGAGCTGCCCGTGCGGCGAGCCGGACGGAGCGGTCGATCGGGTGCGCGTGTGATCCGGCTCGCCTGGCCTGCGGTGGGGGCGTGGCAGGTCGGCGCGGTCCGCCCTACGCTCTCCCCGCCGATGAGCGACGTCGACCAGCGCTTCGCGGACCTCGCGTCCCGCTACGCCCTCCCGCCCGAGGCGCCGGCCAGGCTCCGGTCGCTGCTCGATCTCGTCGCCCGCGACGACACGGCCCCCACGACCGTCCGCGACCCGCGGCGGGCCGTGGACGTCCACGTCGCGGACTCGCTCAGCGGCCTGGAGATCGAGGAGCTTGCGGCCGCGCGCCGGATCGCCGACCTCGGCGCCGGCGCGGGCTTCCCCGGCCTCGTTCTCGCCGCTGCGCTCCCCGAGGCGCACGTCGACCTCGTCGAGAGCGTGCAGCGCAAGTGCGAGTTCCTCCGGCGGGCGATCGAGGCGACCGGCATCGCCGGCGCGCGCGTCGTCTGCGCGCGCGCCGAGGAGTGGCGCGAGGGGATCGGCGTCTGCGACGCGGTGACGGTCCGCGCGGTCGCGCAGCTGAGCGTCCTCGCCGAGTACGCGGCCCCGCTCCTGCGGCTCGGCGGCGTCCTCGTCGCGTACAAGGGCGCCCGGGACGAGGACGAGGAGCGTGACGCCGCGGCCGCCGCGGAGGTGCTCGGGCTCGAGCTCCGCGAGATCCGCCCCGTGCACCCGTTCGAGGGCGCCGACCACCGTCATCTCTACCTCTACTCGAAGGTGATGGAGACGCCGCCTCGCTTCCCCCGGCGGGCGGGAATGGCCCGCAAACGGCCACTCTCGAGCAGGAGTCGAGGGTAGGGAAGGATTGTTCGGCCCCGAAGCGAAGACCTCGTCCGACCGTCCCCGCCGCTAGGTTGACCTCCAGATGGGCACCGTCTACGCCATCGCGAATCAGAAGGGCGGCGTCGGCAAGACGACCACCGCGGTGAACGTGGCGGCGTGCATCGCCGAGGCCGGGTACCCGACGCTGCTGGTCGACATCGACCCGCAGGCCAACGCGACCGTCGGCCTGGGCGCGCCGAAGGCCGCGACGCCCAGCGTCTACGAGGTCCTCGCCGGCGAGGTGGACGCGGCCGACGCGCTGCGCGACACCGAGGTCGACCGGCTCAAGCTCCTGCCGGCGCACCCGGACCTCGCGGGCGCGAACGTCGAGCTCCCGCGCCAGCCGGGGTCCGAGACGCTGCTGCGCGACGCGCTCGCCGCCATCCGCGACCGGTTCGCGTTCGTCCTGCTCGACTGCCCGCCGTCGCTCGGGCCGCTGACGGTCAACGCGCTCGTCGCCGCCGACCGCGTGATCGTCCCGGTCCAGACCGAGTACTTCGCGCTCGAGGGGCTCGCCGGCCTGCTCGACACGCTCAGCCTCATCCAGCGCAGCCTCAACCCGCGCCTGACGGTCGCGGGGATGCTGCTGACCATGCACGACGGCCGGACCCGGCTCGCGCGCGACGTCGAACGCGACGTGCGCGAGCACTACCCGTCGCTCGTGTTCGACACGGTCATCCCCCGCAACATCCGCGTGGGGGAGGCGCCCAGCTTCGGGCGCCCCGTGATCCATCACGACCCGCACTGCGCCGGGTCGGATGCGTACTTCGAGCTCGCAAAGGAGGTTGCGAGTCGTGGCTAGACCAAGAACCCACGGATGCTCGGTCGCGACGAGTTGCGCTCTGAAGTGACCAGGGCGAAGACGGCACCCCCTCGCGGGATGGGGCGTGGTCTGGCCGCCATCCTGTCCGTGTCGGATTCCGCCGCGGACCAGGAGGAGCTGCGCGAGATCGCGGTCGAGCTCATCGCGCCGAACCCCAACCAGCCGCGTCAGGCGTTCGACGACGACGCGCTCCAGGCCCTCGCGGGCTCGATCGCCGCCAACGGCGTCCTGCAGCCCGTCCTCGTGCGGCCGCTGGCCGGCGGGCGGTACGAGCTCGTGGCGGGCGAGCGGCGCTGGCGCGCGGCCAAGCTCGCCGGCCTCGAGAAGGTGCCGGCGCTCGTCCGCGACCGCGACGACGCGGCGTCGCTCGAGATCGCGCTCGTCGAGAACATGGCGCGCGAGGACCTCAACCCGGTCGAGGAGGCGCGCGCCTGCGCCGCGCTGGTCGAGGAGCTCGGGCTCACCCGCGAGGAGGTCGGCCGGCGGGTCGGCCGCAGTCGCGTCGCGGTGTCGAACCTGCTGCGCCTGCTCGACCTGCCGGACGAGGCGCTCGCGCTGCTCGAGGCGGGCGATCTCAGCGAGGGTCACGGCCGCGCGCTCCTGCTCGCCGAGGACCACGCCGCGCGCCGGCGCCTGGCCCGCGCCGCGGCGGCCGAGGGCTGGTCGGTGCGTGTCCTGGAGGCCCGCGCGCGCGAGGCGAACGCCGCGCCGAACGGGACCGCGACCCGCGCCGCCCGGGGGCGCGGCCGCGCGCTGCACCCCGACCAGGAGGCGGCGGTTGCGGAGATCTCCCAGACGCTCGGCGAGGCGCTCGGCGCGGAGGTCCGCGTCAAGCCCGCGGGCAGCCGGTTCAAGGTCGAGCTCGATGTCGCCGACGCGGAGGAGGCGGCCGCTCTCGCGGCCCGGATCCGGCGCGCGTAGGGGCGAGGCCGTCCCGGCGTGACGGCGGGTCCGTCCCGAGGGCGCCAGGGCCTGGAAGGCCCGGAATCCCTCGCTACAATGCCACCTCGCCGAGGGCGATTAGCTCAGTTGGTTAGAGCGCATCTCTGATAAGGATGAGGTCCCTGGTTCGAATCCAGGATCGCCCACTCGCAGCCCCGCCCCGAGCGGGGCTTCGCCGTTCAGGAGCCCCGCCGCGAGTGAGGCTCGGTCGTTCACGCGCCGTTCACGCCGCGCCGGGCGGCCGCGGGCACGGTCCGGCGCCATGCCACCACGTCTCACCGTCGCATCTGCGCTGGCAGCCGCCGCGCTGACCACCGCCTGCGGAGGCGGCGGCGCCGAGCGCCCCGCCGCCGCGGTACCGCCCCCCGACCGGCCGCTGCGCGGCGCGCACGCCCAGGCGCAGCCGCCCGCGACCGCCGCCACCCTCAGCCGGGTCGCAGACTCGCCTGCCGCGCGGGCTCGGCTGGGCTACGTCGACCGTGCCGGGCTGCGGGCGGCGGATCTGCCGGTCGCCGCGGCCGACGTCGTCGCACGCGTCCTCGCTCCCGGCGTGCGGTCCGGCGTCCGCGTGGGCGACGAGGTCGTCGAGCCCGGGCCGGACGCCGCGCCGCGCACGAGCGCGATCACGCCGCCGGCGCAGAGCGCCGCCCAGTCGTGCCTCGGCGAGACGCTCGCCGAGACGATCCTCGGGCCGCGGACGATGGGCGCCGACGCGGCGCTCGGCGTCGGCCTGGCCGAGAGCGGCGACGACCCCGCCGGCCTGCAGCTCCGGATCTGCGGGGCGCCGCACTACGTCCGCGACCTGCGCGCGACCGAGCGACGGCTGGAGCGCGCGTTCGCCGGCATGCGGGCTCGGATCGGCGAACAGGAGATCGGCGAGCGCGAGATCGTCGCCGCGACGGTCGCCGCGGACGACGTGCCGCCCGCACGGCTGCTCGACCTGCTCGGCGCCGGCCGGGCGCTCCGCGACCTCGCCTGGCACAGGAAAGCCACACGGCGGTAACCGCCCGGTCACAGGTCGCCGCCCTCCGAGACGCAACCGTCCGCGCCGTATGACGACCAACGACTCGGAGTGCAGCACATGCGCATGAGCAGGAAGGCCCTCGCCGGCCTCCTGAGCGCCTCGACGGCGCTCGCGTGCGCCGGCATCGCGGTCGGCGCCTCGGGCGACGACGACGCGTCGGCGACGCTGGCCGGCAAGATCGACCCGTCCAAGCCCAAGAACGTGATCCTCCTCGTGGGCGACGGCATGGGCGACTCGGAGATGACGCTCGCCCGCTACTACGCAAAGGGCGCGGCCGGCCGCCTGAACATGGACCGCCTCACGTTCCGCGGCAGCTCGATCCACTACGTCCTGCGGCCCGGCCCGGGCCCGCGGTACGAGCCGAACTACGTCGGCGACTCGGCCCCGACGGCGACCGCGTGGTCGACCGGGAAGCGCACGCAGGACGGCCGCGTCTCGCAGGGCCCGTCGAGCGCCGACAACGTGCCCGGCTCGAACGCCGGCTACCGCACCTACCTGGAGATCGCGCGCGACCGGGGCAAGGCGACCGGCAACGTGTCGACCGCCGAGATCACCGACGCGACGCCGGCCGCGCCGAGCGCGCACATCTCCCAGCGCGCCTGCCAGGGCCCGGCCGACACCCGCACGACCTGCCCCACCGAGGCGAAGACCGCCGACCCGCCCGGCCTGGGCTCGATCGCCGAGCAGCAGATCGACCAGGGCTTCGACGTCTACCTCGGCGGCGGCCGCAACCGCTTCCGGCAGACGCTCGAGGCCGGCGGGACCGACGACGTCGTCGACTACGCCGAGTCGAAGGGCTACCGGTACGTCGAGACGGCGCAGGAGCTCGCCGCCATCGACGACCTCGGCGGCGGGAAGGTGCTCGGCCTGTTCGCGGGCGGCAACATGACGACCGAGTTCGCGCCGCTGTACGCGCGCACCGACGCGTACTCCACCGCGAACCCGGGCCGCGACGTCGAGGTCCAGGGCGGCAGCGAGACGACGCGGTGCCGGCCGGCCGACCGTGGCGACCAGCCGTCGCTGCCCGAGATGACCGCGAAGGCGATCGACCTGCTCGACGACGACTCGGACGGCTTCGCCCTGCAGGTCGAGGGCGCGTCGATCGACAAGCGCGACCACGCCGCCGACGTCTGCGGGCAGATCGGCGAGACGATCGCGTTCGACGAGGCGGTCGGCGTCGCGCTCGACTACCAGCGCGAGCACCCGGACACGCTCGTGATCGTCACCGCCGACCACGCGCACACCTCGCAGATGACCTACACGACCGGCAAGCCGGCGACCGGCGCGAGCTACGCGACGCTCCAGACCGCCGACGGCGCGCCGATCCGTGTCTCGTACGGGACCGCCGACACCGGCAGCGGCGCGACGACGAGCGGCTCGCAGCACCACACGGGCGCGCAGGTGCCGGTGTGGGCGTCGGGCCCGCAGGCCGCGAACATCCAGGGCACGATCGACCAGACCGACATCTTCCGGGTGCTGAACGGGCTGACGCCGAGCAAGCTGCCCGGCGGTGCCGGGCCGCAGGGTGCGCAGGGTCCGAAGGGCGACGCGGGCCGCGACGGGCAGCCGGGCCCGGCGGGGGCGCCCGGCGCTCCCGGCCGGCCCGGCCCGGCCGGCCCGGCCGGCCTGCCCGGTCCGCAGGGGCCCGCCGGCGCGCCGGGGCCGGCCGGTCCCGCGGGCCGTGACGGGCGTGACGGGCGTGACGGGCGCGACGCCGCCGTGACGTGCACGTCGCGCAGCCGCACCCGGGTGACGTGCACGGTCACCCGTACGTCGGCCGACAGCCGCCGGCGCTCGCGGTCGGCCCGGACCGCGCGGCGCCGGGCCGAGACCGCGCGCCGGGCCCGGACCGCGCGGCTCCTGCGCGGCCGGCGCACGATCGCCCGCGCCCGGGTGCGCGGCGGCCGTGTCACCTTCCGGACCAGGCGTCCCCTGGCCCGCGGGACCTACACGGTCGTCGTCGGGAGCGAGCGCGCCCGGCTGCGCATCGCCTGAGCGGCGCCGGAAACCCGCCTGCCCGCGGCCCGCCGCCCCCGCCCGCGGGGCTGGCGCGGCGGCCGGGCCGCCGGCGCCCGGCGTCCACGCCGAAGAGGGCGAGGAAGGGACCCCATCGACGGTATGCTGCCCAAGGTGCAGGAGATGGTCATCTACGGCGTCTCGTTCGACATGGTGGGCAAGCAGCCGATCGTGCTCCTCAAGACCGTCGACTCCAACAAGTTCCTCCCCATCTGGATCGGTCATCCGGAGGCGGCTGCGATCCTCATGAAGCTCCAGGGAGCCAGCACGCCGCGCCCCATGACGCACGACCTGATGTGCGACATGCTCGGGGAGCTCGACGTGCGCTGCACCCAGGTCGCCGTGACCGAGCTGCGCGAGAACACGTTCTTCGCGACGATCACCCTCTCGATGAACGGCCGCGAGCTCGAGATCGACTCGCGCCCGTCCGACGCCCTCGCGCTCGCGGTGCGCTCCGGCGCGCCGATCTTCGCGGCCGAGGACGTCATCGCCGAGTCGGCGATCGAGTTCGAGCACGAGGTCGAGGACCAGGACGAGGTCGTCGAGAAGTTCAAGGACTTCCTCGATCGCGTCTCGCCCGAGGACTTCCTCGGCGGCGAGCAGAACGGCTAGCCACAGGCGCGAGTCCACCCCCGCCCCGGCCGGCACGGCGGCCGCGCGGCGGGACGCGTGATCGCACGTCTCGCTCCGCGCCTGACCGGTCGCGCGCGGGATGGACGTCGGCCGGACCCCGGCCCTTGACAACACGCGTCGTCTCTGCGACGAATACCGGCGTCGCGCGCCGAAAACGTTTTCGGAACGTGCGACGGGTGACGGGTCATGGGAAACGGTCGCACCACGATCAAGGAGCTCGCGCGCCGGAGCGGCGTCTCCGTCGGCACGGTCTCGCGCGCTCTGAACGGCTACGACGACGTCAGCCCCGCCACGCGCGAGCGCATCATGCGCCTGGCCGAGGAGCTCGACTACCGGCCGGCCGCCGCGGCCCGCACGCTCGTCACCCAGCGCTCGCACGTGATCGGCGTGTTCCTCGACACCGGCGAGGGGCACCCGGACCTGCAGCACCCGTTCTTCCACGAGGTCCTCGTGGGCCTGAAGGACCAGCTCGGCGGCGAGGGGTACGACCTGCTGCTGTTCGCCTCGCAGCCCAAGGGCGGCTACCTCGGGCGCTGCCGCCAGCACCACGTCGACGGCGCGGTCGTCATGGGCATCGAGCCCGACGATCCCGAGCTGCGCCGGCTCGCCCGCTCGGACGTCCCGTGCGTCGGCGTCGACGTCGAGATCAGCGGCAAGGCGACGACCTACGTCATGTCCGACAACGTGCTCGGCGCCCGCGCGGCCACGGCGCATCTGACGCAGCTCGGCCACAAGCGGATCGCCACGATCTGCGGGCTGCTCGACACGCGGCCGGGCCTGGACCGCCTGCGCGGCTACCGCGAGGCGCTCGCCGAGGCCGGCCTGGCCTACCGCGACGAGTACGTCCGCAACGGAGACTTCTACGTCGAGAGCGGCCACCGCGAGGCGGCGGCGCTGCTCGACCTGCCCGAGCCGCCGACGGCGATCGTCGCCGGCTCGGACCTCATGGCGGTCGGCGCCCTGCAGGCCGCCGCGGCGCGCGGCGTGCGCGTCCCCGAGGACCTCTCGATCGTCGGCTTCGACGACATCATGCTCGCGGCGCACCTGCGCCCCGGGCTGACCACCGTGCGGCAGGACAAGGCGGGCCTCGGCGCCGCCGCCGGCCGCTCGGTCCTGAGCCTGCTCGGCGGCGACGCCGACCAGGAGCCCGCCGCGACGACGCTCGACGTCGAGCTCGTCGTGCGGGGCACGACCGGACCGCCGCGGGGGAGCTGAGCACCCGTGCCGCGGCGGACCTCCCGAACCAGCACCAGCGACGTGGACGAAAACGTTTTGGGTCCCTTCCAGGAGGAGGCGAAGGTGCATCGCACGTCATTGAGGACGGTGGCCACGCTCGTGGCCATGGTCCTCGCGCTGTTCGTCGTTGCCGCCTGCGGCAGCGACGACGACGAGGACTCCGGCGCCGGCGGGTCGGCGAACCAGTCCGAGGAGACGCAGCTCAAGCGCGGCACGACCGTGACGCTGTGGATCATGAACAACGGCCCCGAGCCGGTGGCCGACACCGAGCGGATCCTCAAGCCGTTCGAGCAGAAGACCGGCATCGACGTGAAGGTCGAGCTCGTCGGCTGGGACGTCCAGTTCGACCGGATCCGCAACGCGGCGGTCTCGGGCGAGGGCCCGGACATCACCCAGGCCGGCACCACGCAGGTGCCGTTCTTCGCCGCGCTCGGCGGGTTCGAGGACCTCAGCGACCGGATCGAGAAGATCGGCGGGTCCGGCGCCTACCCCGAGGGCGTCTGGCAGACGACCCAGGTCAAGGGCCAGGAGGGCACCTGGGCGGTGCCGTGGTTCACCGAGGCGCGGACGATCTTCTACCGCAAGGACGTGCTCGAGAAGGCGGGCATCGACCCGGCCACCGCGTTCACCGACTGGGACGCGATGCGCACCACGCTCCAGACGATCAAGGAGAAGGTGCCGGAGATCGGCGGCAAGCCCATCAAGCCGTTCGGCGGCCCGGGCAAGAAGGCGTTCGACCTCGTCCACCACGTCATGCCGTTCGTCTGGGACGCGGGCGGGTCCGAGCTCAGCGAGGACGCGACGAAGTCCGCGATCAACTCGCCCGAGGCGGTCGAGGGCGTGAAGTTCTACACCGACCTCATCGAGCGGGGCCTGTTCGACACGAGCCAGCTCGAGCGTGACGGCACGCAGGTCGAGAACCAGTTCAAGGGCGGGCGCCTGGCCGTGTGGATCGGCGGGCCGTGGGTCCTGCAGGCCGCCGAGCGGCCCGAGGACGACGCCTGGGTGAAGGCTGCACGCGAGAACGTCGGCATCGCGCCGATGCCCGCCGGACCGTCAGGCAAGGGGTACACGTTCGTCGGCGGGTCGAACCTCATGATGCTCAAGTCCTCGAAGAACAAGAACGAGGCCTGGGCGGTCATGGAGTACCTGTCCGACCCGAAGGTCCAGATCGACTACGCGAACCTCATGGGCATGTTCCCGTCGAAGACGGACGCCCAGGAGGAGGTCGGCGGGACGTCCGAGAACCACGCGGCGTTCCTCGAGGCGATCAAGCAGGGCCGCACCTACGCCCCGATCCCGCAGTGGGCGCAGGTGGAGAACGCCTACAAGACCCGCCTGGGGACGATCCTCGACCAGGCGGCCGGCAAGGGGCTGAGCGACCAGCAGCTCCAGGCCGAGCTGGACAAGGCCGCGGAGGAGGCCGACGGCCTCCTGGCCCAGGGAACGGGCTAGCGGCGTAGACCCGGGGACCCTCCTCGGGGCGCAAGGCCGGCACGCCGGCCTTGCGCCCCTCCTCCCCCATGAGCTCCACTCCCGTCATCGTCGAGGTCACCGACCCAGAGGTCCGCCCCCAGCCGGACGCCGAGCCGCCCCGCGGCCGCCGGCGCTGGTCGGGGCTGTCCGCCCGGCGCCTGCCGTACGCGCTCATCGCGCCGGCGCTGGTCTTCATGGTCCTCATCCACCTCGTCCCGACCGGGGCGGGCGTGGTCCTGAGCTTCAAGAACCTGAACACGTTCACGTTCTCGCAGCTCTTCGACGCGCCGTGGATCGGGTTCGGCAACTACGACGCGATCCTCTTCGAGGAGGCCAACCCGCTGCGCTCGGGCTTCACGACCGCGGCGTGGAACACGGTCCAGTACACGGCGCTCACCGTCGCCGGGACGCTCGGCGGAGGGCTGGCGATCGCGCTGCTCCTGCACCGCAAGATGCGCGGCCAGCGGCTCGCGCGCACGCTCATGCTCACGCCGTGGATCGTGCCGAGCTTCGTGGTCGCCGTCGTCTGGCAGTTCATGTGGCAGAGCGACGTCGGGATCATCAACAAGATCCTCGTCGACTACACGGGGATCCTCGACCACCGGCCGACCTGGCTGCTCGGGCCCAACTCGCTGTGGGCGATCGTCATCCCGAGCATCTGGCGCGGCATCCCGTTCGCGATGCTGCTCTTCCTCGCCGCGCTGCAGTCGATGCCCGACGAGCTGCACGAGGCGGCCGCGATCGACGGGGCGGGGCCGCTGCGGCGCTTCCGCTACATCACGCTCCCGCTGCTGCGCCCGCTCATCGCCGTGCAGCTCCTGTTCGGCGTGATCTACAGCGCCTACCAGTTCGCGATCCCGTACGTGATGCTCGGGACGAACCCGGGCCCGGACGCGGACCTGATGATGACCCTGATCGTCCGGCAGTCGTTCTCGAACAACCTGCTCGGGTTCGGCGCGGCGGCCTCGGTGCTGCTGATGCTGGCGATGTTCGTGTGGGTGGCCGTCTGGTACGCCGCCTTCCGCCGCGACCTCCAGGAGAGCCGATGAGCTACGCGACCCGTCGCCGCCTGGGCAACCTCGCGCTCGACGTCCTGACCTGGGTCGTGCTGCTCGTGATGCTCGCGCCCGTGCTGTGGCTGATCGCGTCGTCGCTGCAGACGACCGGCCGGCTGTCGAGCGGCGCCTACGACCTGCTCGACCCGACGTTCGAGGCGTTCAGCCGCATGTGGTCGAGCGTCGACTTCGGCAAGTACTTCGTCAACAGCCTGATCATCTGCACGGCCGCCGCCGTCATCGCGACCGGGTTCGCGGCGTCGGCCGGGTACGCGCTGGCCCGCTACCGCTTCCGCGGCGCCGGCGCGTTCGGCACCGCGCTCATCGGCACGCAGCTCATCCCGGGCTCGATGTTCCTGCTGCCGCTGTTCCTCGGGTTCATCTGGCTCAAGCAGAACACGCCGATCGCGCTGCTCGACACCCACATCGGGATGATCCTCGTCTACACGGCGTTCTTCACGCCGCTCGCGATCTTCTTCATGCGCTCGTTCTTCCAGGCGATCCCGCGGGAGCTGGAGGAGGCGGCGCTCGTCGACGGCTGCACGCCGTTCGGCGCCTTCTGGCGGGTCGTCCTGCCCAACGCCGCGCCAGGGCTCCTGGCGACGTTCGTCTACGCGTTCCTGTTCGCGTGGGACGAGCTGCTGTTCGCGGCCGCGCTGACCCAGTCGCGCGCCGAGACCATCCCGATCGGCATCCGGAACTTCGTCGGCAACTACAGCGAGGAGTACGCGCAGCTCATGGCCGCAGGCGTCGTCTCGACCATCCCCGTCCTCGTGGCGTTCTTCGCCACGCAGCGCTGGCTCGTCAAGGGCCTCACCGCCGGGGCGGTGAAGGGGTGAGCGCGCTGCCGCAGGACTTCCGCTTCGGCGTCGCCACCGCCGCCTACCAGATCGAGGGCGCCACGGGCGCCGACGGCCGCGGCGAGTCGATCTGGGACGTGTTCTGCCGCGTCCCGGGCGCGGTCGCCGGTGGCGACACCGGCGACGTCGCGTGCGACCACTACCACCGCTGGCGCGAGGACCTGGACCTCATGGAGGACCTCGGCGTCGAGACCTACCGGTTCTCGATCGCGTGGCCGCGGGTGATGCCGACCGGGCGCGGACCGGTCAACGCGCGCGGGATCGACTTCTACCGGCGCCTGGCCGAGGGCATGCTCGACCGCGGGATCGAGCCGATCGCGACGCTCTACCACTGGGACCTGCCGCAGCGGCTGCAGGAGGCGGGCGGCTGGGCGTCGCGCGCGACCGCCGAGCGCTTCGCCGAGTACGCGGCGGTGTGCGCCGAGGCGCTCGGCGACGTGGTCGGCACGTGGATCACCCAGAACGAGCCGTGGTGCGCGGCGTTCCTCGGCCACCAGACCGGGACGAAGGCGCCCGGGATCCGCGACTGGCCGACCGCGCTCGCGGCCTCGCACCACCTGCTGCTCAGCCACGGGCTGGCGACGAGCGCGATCCGCGCCGCCGCGGCCGGCCCGGCCGACGTCGGGATCGCGCTGAACCTCGCGCCGATCCGGCCCGCGACGGGCAGCGAGGAGGACGCGGCCGCCGCGCGGCGGCAGGACGGCTACCTGAACCGGTGGTTCCTGGACCCGGTGCTGCGCGGCCGGTACCCGGAGGACATGGTCGAGCTGTACGAGCGCCACTTCGGCCCGCTCGACGTCATCGCCGCCGGCGACCTCGCGCAGATCGCCGTGCCGATCGACTTCCTCGGCGTCAACTACTACAACCCGATGCGCGTCCGGGCGACCGCCGACGGCGCGCCGCTGCACCTCGAGCTCGCGCCGCCGGCCGGGCCGACGACCGCGATGGGCTGGGAGGTCGACGCCGGCGGACTGTACGAGACGCTCATGCGGCTCGCCCGCGGCTACGGCCCGCTGCCGATCTACATCACCGAGAACGGCGCGTCGTACGACGACCCCGAGCCCGACGGCTCCGGCGTCGTCGAGGATCCCGAGCGGACCGCGTACCTCGCCGGTCACGTCGACGCGATGCGGCGCGCGATCGCCGACGGCGCCGACGTGCGGCGCTACTGCGTGTGGTCCTTCCTCGACAACTTCGAGTGGGAGGAGGGCTACGCGAAGCGCTTCGGGATCGTCCACGTCGACTACGAGACGCAGCGCCGCGTGCCCAAGCGCAGCGGCCTGTGGTACCGCGACCACATCGCCGAGACCCGCAGGGGAGACGACCCCCGCCCACCGAGGAGGGACGGATGGCCAGCATCTGCTTCGCAGACGTGAGCAAGCGCTACGAGGACGGGACGCTCGCCGTCGACGGCCTGGACCTCGACGTCGCCGACGGCGGCTTCACCGTGCTCGTCGGGCCGTCGGGGTGCGGGAAGTCGACCGCGCTGCGGATGCTCGCCGGCCTCGAGGACATCACGAGCGGGGAGGTGCGGATCGCCGACCGCGTCGTCAACGACGTCCCGCCGAAGGACCGCGACATCGCGATGGTCTTCCAGAGCTACGCGCTCTACCCGCACATGACGGTCGCGGAGAACATGGGCTTCTCGCTGAAGATGCACGGCGTCGACCGCGCGCAGATCCGCGCGCGGGTCGAGCAGGCGGCCGAGATGCTCGGCCTCACCGACCTGCTCGACAAGCGCCCGCGCCAGCTCTCCGGCGGCCAGCGCCAGCGGGTCGCGCTCGGCCGGTCGATCGTGCGCGAGCCGCGCGCGTTCCTCATGGACGAGCCGCTCTCGAACCTCGACGCGAAGATGCGCGTCGAGATGCGCGGGTACCTGCAGGGCCTGCACGCCGACCTGGGCGTCACGACCGTCTACGTCACCCACGACCAGACCGAGGCGATGACGATGGGCGACCGCGTGGCGGTCATGCGCGACGGGCGCCTGGAGCAGGTCGACGCGCCGCAGGCGCTCTACGAGCAGCCGGCGAACGTGTTCGTCGCGGGCTTCATCGGCTCGCCGGCGATGAACCTCGTGCGCGGGCACGTGCAGGACGGCGTCGTCCACCTCGGCTCGCACCGGCTGCGCGTCCCGGCGCACCGCGCGGCGGCGGTCGAGGGCCGCGACGTCGTCGTCGGGATCCGGCCCGAGTCGATGAGCGCGGCCGGCGGCGCGACGCCCGAGGACGAGATCCTGCGCCTGCCGGTCGTGCTGTCCGAGGCGCTCGGCCACGACGTGCTCGTCCACACCGAGCTGGATGCCGAGGCGGTGCTCACCGGCGACATGGAGGCGGTCGCAAGGGAGCTCGGCGGCGTCGAGGCCGGCGTCTCGGCCGGCCACACGCGCCTGACCGCGCGCCTGCCCGCGTCGACGCGGATGCGGCCCGGCGACGTCGCGCCGCTCGCGGTCGCGATCGACGAGCTGCACTTCTTCGACGCGGCGACCGAGCAGGCGATCCGCTGAGCCCCGCCCGGCGCGCGCGGATCAGGCGGCCGCGCCGCGCGGCGCCAGCTCGAGCACGCGGGCGACGAACGCCTCGAACGTGATCCCGGCCGCGTCGGCGGCGAGCGGCAGCAGCGACGTCTCGGTCAGCCCGGGGACCGGGTTGACCTCGAGGAGCTGCAGGTCGCCCGACTCGCGGTCGCACAGCAGGTCGACGCGCGCGAACCCCTCGCAGCCGAGCAGCCGGTACGCCGCGACCGCCAGCTCCTGCGCGCGCGCGGTGCTCTCGGCCGGCAGGTCGGCAGGGCACACGAACTCGGTGCGGCCGATCTCGTAGCGGGCGTCGAAGTCGTAGAACTCGCGGTCCTTCGGCACCGCCTCGACGATCGGCAGCGCCTCGCCGTCGAGCACCGACACCGCCAGGTCCCGGCCGTTGACGTACCGCTCGAGCAGGATCTTGTGGTCGTAGGAGAACGCGGCGACGAGCGCGGACGGCACCGCCGCCGCGTCGCGCGCGAACTTGATCCCCAGCGCCGACCCCTGGCGGGCGGGCTTGACGACCAGCGGGAACGCCAGGCGCTCCTCGATCGCGCCGAGCGCCTCGGCGGCGCCGAGGTCGCTGAACGCGCTCTGGCTGAACGAGAAGAAGTCCGGCGTCGGCAGCCCGCCGTCGGCGAACGCGTGCTTGGCCAGGACCTTGTCGCCCGAGCGCATGCACGCCGACACGCGCGAGCCGGTGTACGGGATGCCGAGCACCTCGAGCAGCTCCTGCACGGTCCCGTCCTCGCCGTCGCGGCCGTGCAGGGCGACGAACGCGATGTCCGGCGCGGCCTCGCGCAGGCGGGCGACGAGGTCGTGGCCGACGTCGATCGCGACCACGTCGTGGCCGAGGCTCTTCAGCGCGTCCTCTACGCGGGCGCCGGACTTCAGCGAGACCCCGCGCTCGAGCGAGCGGCCGCCCTTCAGGACGGCGACGCGGCTCATCGCGATCCGGCCGAGGAGTCGCTCGGCCGCGGCCGCTGCGGGAGGCGCAGCACGTTCGCGGGCGGCGGGGCCGGCTCGGGCTCGGCCGCCGGCTGCGGCGGCCGGTGCCCGGTGAGCGTGCCGTACAGCTCGACCTGCTCGCGCACGACCTTGCCGATCCGCCGCACGCCCTCGCGGATCTCGTCGTCGCTGACGCCGGAGAAGTTCAGCCGCATCGACGAGCCGCCGCGGCCGTCGAGGTACGCGCCGCGGCCGGGGACGAACGCGACCTGCTCCTGCAGTGCGCGGGCGAGCAGGTCGGTCGTGTCGATGTAGTCGGGCAGCGTCGCCCACAGGAACAGCCCGCCGTCGGGGTGCGTCCACGACGACTCGCGCGGGAAGTGCTCGGCGAGCGCGTCGAGCATGATGTCGCGCCGGCGCCGGTAGATCCCGACGAGCGAGCCGAGGTAGTCCTGCCAGCGGCCGTGCTCGAAGTACGCGGTGACGAAGCACTGCGTCATCGACGACGTGCACAGGTCCGCGCCCTGCTTGCCGAGGTTCATCTTCTCGAGCACCGGCCGCGGCGCGACCGTCCAGCCCAGGCGCAGGCCCGCGGACAGGATCTTCGAGAACGTGCCGAGGTAGATGACGAACTGGCCGCCGTCGAGCGAGTACAGCGTCGGCAGCGGGTCGCCCTCGTAGCGCAGCAGCCCGTACGGGTTGTCCTCCAGCACGAGCAGCTCGCGCTCGGCCGCCACCTCGACGAGCCGCTTGCGCCGCGGCAGCGACATCGTCACGCCGGCCGGGTTCTGGAAGTTCGGGATCGTGTAGATGAACTTCGGGCGCCGGCCCTCGCGCTCGAGGCGGTCGAGCGTCTCCTCGAGCTCGTCGATCCGCATCCCGTCGGCGTCCATCTCGATCTGGACGACGTCGGCCTGGTAGGCGTTGAGCGACGGCACCGCGCCCGGGTACGTCGGCGCCTCGGCGACGACGACGTCGCCCGGGTCGACGAGCGTCTTGCACACGAGGTCGATGACCTGCTGGCCGCCGGTCGTGACGAGGATGTCGTCGGTGTCGATGCCGGTCGTCCCCTCGGCCGCCATGACCTCGACGATGCACTCCTTCACGCGCTCCTGGCCCTCGGTCGGCCCGTACTGGAGCGCCTTCGCGGTCGCCTCGGCCGCGACGATCGACTGGATCTTCGCGTAGTCCTCGGGTGGGAACGTCGACGTGTCCGGCAGCCCGCCGGCGAGCGAGATGATCTCCGGCCGCTCGGTGATCGCCATGAGATCGCGCATGGCCGAGGACTTCATGACCTTCGTCCGCGCGGCGAACAGCCCCGCGTAGCGCTCGATCTCGTGCGCGGTGGGACGGGAGCGTTTGGGCGGGAGGCTCATCTGGCAAGGTTTCGCCGGGTGAGCGCTAGACCCTAGCTTGCACCGCGACCATGGACACCGCTTTCGACATCCTCACGGGTATCGGCCTGGCCTGTGCCGCCGGCATCCGCCCCTTCCTGCCCGGCCTCGCCGCCGGCGCGCTGGCCTCCGCCGACCTGACGATCGACTTCCAGGGGACCGACCTCGCGTTCCTGGAGGGCACGGGCTGGCTGCTGGCGCTCGTGCTCGGCGTGGTCGCGGTGACGATCGTCCACCGCCGGCTCGGCCCGGCCGGCGCCGAGACCGGTCCGCTGCGCGTCGTGATGCTCGTCGTCTCGGCGGGCGTCGGCGCGGTCCTGTTCGCGGGCGCGCTCGCCGACCACTCCGGCGTGTGGTGGCCCGGCCTGATCGGCGGGGTGGTGTGCGCCGTCATCGCGTTCGAGGCGGCGACGTCGCTCCTCGCGCGCACCCGCGCGCGCCTGGACGCCGAGGCCGCCGCGGCGCTCAACCTCTACGCCGAGGGCGCGGCGCTGCTCACCGCGGTCGCGTCGGTGCTCGCCCCGCCGCTCGGCATCGTCGCGCTCGGCGGCCTGGTCTGGCTGCTCGCCGGCTCGCGCCGCCGCGAGGGCGAGAAGTACGCCGGGCTGCGCATCCTGCGGTGACCAAGCTCGTCCTCACGGTGATCGACGGGCTGAAGCCGTCGGCGCTGGAGCGGGCCGTCGCGACCGGGCGCGCGCCGTCGCTCGGGCTGCTCATGGAGCGCGGCACGTACGTCGACGACTGCGTCGCCGCGTTCCCCAGCGTCACGCCGGTGTGCGCCGCGGCGATCGCCACCGGGACGTTCCAGGACCGCCACCGGATCCCGTCGATGAACTGGTGGTGGCGCGAGGAGCGGCGCTACGTCGAGTACGGGTCGAGCTTCGGCGCGTCGCGCCGGTTCGGCATCAACCGGCAGCTCACCGACACCGTCTACCGGATGAACATGGAGCACCTCGCGCCCGAGGTGACGACCGTGTTCGAGGACCTCGACGACGCCGGGGTCCGGACCGCCGGCACGACGTACCTCATGTACCGCGGGCGGCACGAGCACCAGGTCTCGCGCGACACCGCGCTGACCCGGATCGCCGGGACGACGCTCTTCCGCAAGCCGATCCTCGGCCCGAAGGAGCTCTTCTACGCCGACATCTACGCGAGCCGGAAGACCGACTGCAAGAGCACGCTCGGCATGCCGGGCATCCGCGACCAGCACTCGGGCTGCGTCGGCGCGCACCTCGTCGAGCACGACCTGTTCGACTTCCTGCTGCTGTCGCTGCCCGACAACGACACGCACTCGCACCGGTACGGGCCGCACGCCCAGGTCATCTCGATCCACGAGGCCGACCGCCAGATCGAGCGCGTCATGCACGCCGCCGGCGGGCCGGACGCGTTCCTCGCCGAGCACGCGATGATCGTCATGGGCGACCACTCGCACGCGCCGGTCGAGGCGAGCATCGACCTGTTCGCCGAGCTGAAGGACTTCGACCTCACCGGCCCGGGCGCCGAGAAGCCGCACCTCGGCGAGATCGCGGTGTGCCCGGCGCAGCGCTCGGCGATGGTCTACGTGCTCGTGCCCGAGGCGCGCGAGACCCTCATGCCGCGCCTGCTCGCCGCGTGCCTGCAGATCGAGGGCGTCGACCTCGTCATGCACCGCGAGGACGGAGTCGCGGTCATCACGCGCGACGAGGCCGCGCTCGCGTTCGCGCCGGGCACCGAGGTCCGCGACCGGCGCGGCGGCGAATGGGTCGTGCGCGGCGACCTCGGCGTGCTGGACGCGCGGATCGAGGACGGCGTCTTCGTGTCCGACGCCTACCCGGACGCGCTCGCGCGGGTGTGGGCGGCGCTCGACTGCCCGACGTCGGGCGACATCCTGCTGTCGGCCGCGCCCGGGCACGAGTTCGTCGACTGGGGCGGCGCCGACCACGTCGGCGGCGGGTCGCACGGGTCGCTGCACCGCTCGGACTCGCTCGGCGCGCTCATCATGACGGGGGTCGACCCGGGCGATCGCGGCGACGACCACCAGTGGTCGATCCGGGATGTCGCCGATCTGGTGCGGGGCCACTTCCAGGTAGCCTCGGCCGCGTGAGCAGCGAGGATCTGGCCATCGGGCTCCGGACGCGTGTCGGACACGGGATGCGGCGGCCGGCGAACTGGTTCCAGCTCGTCCGGTTCGGGCTCGTCGGCGCCAGCGGCTACGTCGTCAACCTGGCGGTGTTCTCGCTGCTCGTCCACGGGCCCGGCGTCAACTACCGCGCGGCCGCGCTGGGTGCGTTCCTCGTCGCGGTCGCCAACAACTTCCTGTGGAACCGGCGCTGGACGTTCCGGGCGCGGGACGGGCACGCGGGCTTCCAGGCCGCGCGCTTTTTCACGGTCAGCGTGGCCGCGTTCGCGTTCAACCTCGCGGTGCTCGAGCTGCTCGTCGCCGGGGTCGGCCTGCCCGAGGTGCCGGCGCAGGCCATCGCGATCGCCACTGCGACCCCGCTGAGCTTCCTCGGCAACAAGCTCTGGACCTTCGAGCGATGAGGATCGCCGCGGCGCTCGCCGCGGCGGTCGCGCTCGTGCTGGCGCTCGCCGGACCGGCCCAGGCGCAGGAGCTCGAGCGGCCCGACTCGCTCGACGAGCCGCCGCGCTTCTTCCAGCGGACCGGCGCCGAGGCGCTCCGGATCGCGCGCGCCCGCGAGGACATCCGGGAGGAGGTCTCGAAGCACCCGGGCGCCAGGCCGGAGGTGTTCACGAAGGGCGCCGGGCGCTGGCAGGTGAGCTGGTTCACCTCCGATCCGCGCAAGGAGGTCGCGCAGGTGCTCGTCGACGACCGGACCGGCGCGGTGCTCGAGGCGTGGACGGGCTACAAGGTCGCGTGGACGATGGCGCGCGGCTACGAGGGCGCGTTCGGGCGCAAGGTCAACGCGCCCTACGTGTGGATCCCGATGCTCGTCGCGTTCTGCGCCGCGTTCATCGACCCGCGCCGGCCGCTGCGCTGGCTGCACGTCGACGTGCTCGTCCTCGCCGGCTTCAGCGTCTCGCTCGCCTACTTCAACGACGCGCAGATCGACACGTCGGTCCCGCTCGTCTACCCGCTGCTCCTCTACCTGCTGGTGCGGATGCTCGTCGTCGGGCTGCGCCGCCGGCCGCTGCAGGCGCCGCGGCTGCTCGTCCCGGCGTCGTGGCTGGCGATCGGGATCGTGTTCCTCGTCGGCTTCCGGATCGGGCTGAACGTCACCGACTCGAACGTCATCGACGTCGGGTACGCGGGGGTGATCGGCGCCGACCGGCTCGCCGACGGCGACCCGCTGTACGGGAACTGGCCGAAGGACAACGAGCACGGCGACACGTACGGCCCGGTCGCGTACGCGGCGTACGTGCCGTTCGAGCAGATCCTGCCGTGGTCGGGGCGCTGGGACGACCTGCCCGCCGCGCACGCGGCGGCGATCGCGTTCGACCTGCTGACGCTCGGCGGCCTGTTCCTGCTCGGCCGCCGGATCGCCGGGCCGGCGCTCGGGATCGCGGTCGCCTACGCGTGGGCGGCGTACCCGTTCACGCTGTTCGCGCTGAACACGAACGCGAACGACAGCCTCGTCACGTTCCTCGTCGTCCTCGCGCTGCTCGTCGCGGGGCGGCCGGTCGCGCGGGGCGCGGTCACGGCGCTCGGGGCCCTGGCGAAGTTCGCCCCCGCCGCGCTGGGGCCGGTGCTCTCCACGTACGGCCTCGCGGGACGCCCGCTGCGTGAGCAGGTCCGCCGCTTCGCCGCCTTCTGCGTGAGCTTCGGCGTCGTCGCCGCGGCCGTGTTGTGGCTGACCGTCGACGACCTCGGGCTGATGTGGGAGCGGACGGTCGCGTTCCAGGCCGACCGTGAGGCGCCGTTCTCGATCTGGGGGCTGTACGACCTCGACCTGCTGCAGCGGATCGTCCAGGCCGGCGCTGTCATCCTGGCCGTCGCGGTGGCGTTCGTGCCGCGGCGCCGCGACCTGGCCGGGCTGGCCGCGCTGTGCGCCGCGGTCCTCATCGCGGCGCAGCTCGGCACGACGTACTGGTTCTACCTCTACCTGGTGTGGTTCTTCCCGCTCGTCATGCTCGCCGTCTTGGCCCCGCGGCCCTCCTCGCCGCGGTCTACGGCCTAGCGGTCACGGTCGGCCCGACCGCGAACGTCGAGGTCAACGACCTGTACCTGTACCGGTCGATGACCGGCCTGGTCCAGGACGGGCACGCGCCGTACCGCGACTGGGCGTTCGAGTACCCGCCGCTGGCGATCGTCCCGATCGCGCTCGGCGGCGCGTTCGGCAACACCGAGGGCGTCTACCCGGTCACGTTCGGGCTGCTCATGCTCGGCTGCCTGCTCGCGCTGCAGGCGTGGACGGGCGTGCTGGCCGGCCGCGCGGCGATGTGGGCGGTGGCGGCGTCGCCCGTGCTGCTCGGGGCGATGATCCGCACGCACTACGACCCGCTGCCGGTCGCGATGGTCGCCGGCGCGCTCGCGCTGTTCGCGCGGGGCCGGACGACGTGGGCGTTCGCGGTGCTCGGCCTCGGCACGGTCACGAAGCTCTTCCCGGCGCTGCTCGTCCCGGTCGCGGTCGTGTGGCTCGTCGCGCGCGGCGAGCGCGACCGCGTGCTGCCCGGGCTCGCGGCGTTCGCGGCGGTCGTCGCGCTCGTCTGCGCTCCGTTCCTGTCGGCGGGGTTCTTCGACCAGTTCCGCTTCCACGCCGAGCGGCCGGTCCAGATCGAGTCGACGCCGGCGACCGTCATCGAGGTGCTCGGCGGCGCGTACGTCACCGGGACCGAGGAGCGCCCGGACGAGTTCAAGTCCCACGGCCTCGGCGGCGGTCCCTCGGACGTCGTCTCGGCGGTGTTCACCGCGCTCTTCCTGGTCGCCTACGCGGCGGTGCTGTGGCTGGCGCGGTCGGGCGGCGACGTCCGCCGGCTCACCCTGCTCGGGCTCGCCGCGGTCGTCGCGTTCGTCGCGCTCGGCCGCGTCCTCTCGCCCCAGTACATGCTGTGGCTGCTGCCGTTCGCGGCCGCCGCGTGGGCGTGGGGCGACCGCGCGATCGCGCTGCTCTGCGCGGCCGCGGCGGTGCTGACCCAGCTCTGGTTCCCCGGCCGCTACTTCGACCTCGTCGAGCAGGACACCGCCGTGATCGCCCTCGTCGGCGTGCGCAACGTGGTGCTGCTCGTGCTGCTCGCCGTCACGGTCGCCACGGTCGCCGCACCGGCTGGATCGCCTCGGCGCGCCGAGGCTGCGGTGCGCAGCGGATGAGCGCCGCCATGAGCCACGGGTCCTCGTCGGAGGTCTCGAACCGCACGGGCATCTGGTCGACGAGCGACTTGACCGCCTGCTCGCGCTTGACGCCGATCACGCCGCCCCGCGGCCCGGTCATCCCGACGTCGGTCATGTAGGCGGTGCCGCCGGGGAGCACGCGCTCGTCGGCGGTCGGGACGTGCGTGTGCGTGCCGACCACCGCGGTCACGCGCCCGTCGAGGTACCAGCCCATCGCGACCTTCTCGCTCGTCGCCTCCGCGTGCAGGTCGACGAGGATGTGGTCGCAGCGGCCCTCGAGGTCGGCGAGGATCGTCTCGATCTCGTCGAACGGCGAGCGCGCCGCCTTCAGGAACACGGTGCCGATGAGGTTCACGACGCCGAGCCGGACGCCGCCCGACTCGACGACCGTCACGCCGCGCCCCGGGTGGCGGCGCAGGTAGTTCGCCGGGCGCAGGATCCGCTGCTCGCGGTCCAGGTAGGGGAGGATCTCGCGGCGGTGGTAGGCGTGGTTGCCGAGCGTGATCGCGTCGACGCCGGCCGCGAGCAGCTCGTCGGCGATCTTCGGCGTGATCCCCAGCCCGCCGGCGGCGTTCTCGGCGTTCACGACGACGAACGTGGGGTCGAGCTCGGCGCGCAGCTCGTCGAGCAGCCCCAGCAGCGTGCGGCGGCCCAGCCCGCCGACGACGTCACCGACGAAGAGGATGCTGGTCACGGGCCTACGATCCTTGCGGGCAGATGAGCGACCAGTCACCAGCCCCGGCCCCCGCCCGCCTCGTCGTCCCGCGCTGGGTGCAGCTCGTGACGCTGCCGCTCGCGCTGCTCGGGCTGTGGGCGGTCGCGCGCGCCGCCGGGGTGGTGCTGCTGCTCTTCATCGTCGCGGGGGTGTTGGCGCTCATCCTGAACCCCATCGTGACGGTCGTGCAGCGCGCTCGCGTCCCGCGCGGCCTGGCGGTCGCGGTCGTGTACCTGTCGCTGGTGGCCGTCCTGACGGTCGGCGGGTTCCTCCTCGCCAACCCGATCGCCGACCAGGTCCGGGCGTTCCAGGAGGACATCCCGCGCCTCGTCGACGACGCGAACGCGGCGCTGGCGGACCTGCAGCGGACGCTGGACCGCGAGGGGATCGACATCGAGATCCAGGCCCAGGGGCAGACCGCGCTGCAGACGCTGCAGGAGCAGCTCCTCCAGGGCTCGGGCGAGGTCGTCACGTTCACCGGCGAGCTGCTCAGGATCGTCGTCGAGACGTCGATCCAGCTCGTCCTCGTCCTCGTCCTGAGCATCTACATGCTGCTCTACGGCCCGCGGATCGGCGACCTCGTGCGGTCGGTCATGCCGCCGGGCGACGGGACGCCGGGCGACGACTACCCGACGCGGGTCCAGCGGGCGGTGTCGGGCTACGTGCGCGGGCAGCTGCTCTTCAGCACGACGATGGGCACGAGCGCCGGCGTCGCGCTGTGGGTGTTCGGGCGGCTCGGCATCTTCGACGAGGGCGACGACTACGCGCTGGCGTTCGGCGCGTTCTTCGGGCTCATGGAGCTCGTCCCGTTCGTCGGCCCGATCCTCGGCGCGCTGCCGCCGATGATCGTCGCGCTGTTCGACGACCCGCTCACCGCCGTGTGGGTCGGCCTGCTGTTCCTCGCGCTGCAGCAGCTCGAGGGGCACGTCGTCGCGCCGCAGGTGTTCGCCTACACGCTGCGGATCAACCCGCTGCTCGTCATCTTCGCGCTGCTGTTCGGGGCCGAGCTGTACGGGGTGGTCGGCGCGCTCATCGCGCTGCCGATCGCCGCGACGCTGCGCGAGACCGTGCTGTACCTGCGGCGCCACCTCGTGTTCGAGCCGTGGGACGCGCCGCTGGCGATCGCCGGCCCGAGCCTGCCGCCGTGCCCGTCGTGCGGGGAGCCCGTGCGCCCGGACGACGCGTTCTGCCGCGCCTGCGGCTCGGAGCTCCGGTCATCTAGCCTGCCCGCGGCATGATCGCGGCGACAGAGCTCACCAAGCGCTACGGCGCTCGCGAGGCGCTGCGCGCGGTCAGCTTCTCCGCCGAGCCGGGCGAGCGCCTGGCGGTCATCGGGCCGAACGGCGCGGGCAAGACGACGCTCCTGTCGATCCTCGGCGGGCTGCTCGCGCCGACGTCCGGGACCGTGTCGACCGACGTGCGCGAGGTCGGCTGGGTCCCGCAGCAGACCGCGGTGTACGGGAAGCTCAGCGTCGCCGAGAACCTGCGGCTGTTCGCGCGGCTGGAGGGGGTCGGCGACGTCGAGGCGGCGGTGCGCCGGGCGCTCGACGACACCGGCCTGGCCGAGCGCGCCGACGACGAGCTGTCGTCGCTGTCGGGCGGCAACCGCCAGCGGGTGAACATCGCGATCGGACTGCTCGCCGACCCGCCGGTCCTGCTGCTCGACGAGCCGTCCTCGGCGCTGGACCCCCGCCACCGTCAGCGGGTGTGGGAGCTGCTCGACCGCAAGGCCGCGTCCGGCACGACGATCATCTTCGCGACGCACGACCTCGCCGAGGCCGCGCGGCACGCCGACCGGCTGCTCGTGCTCGCCGAGGGCGAGCTGCTGTTCAGCGGGACGCCCGAGGAGCTGGAGACCGCGGTCGGGCCGGCGAAGGACTTCGAGGCCGCGTTCGTGCAGTACCTCGAGGAGCGCGGGCATTGAGCGGCATCCGCTGGCTGCTCGTCAAGGACCTCCAGATCCTGCGGCGCTCGCCGCTGCTCGTCGTGCTGCTCGTCGCCTACCCGGTGCTCGTCGCGCTGCTCATCGGCTTCGCGCTGTCCGGCGGGCCCGAGAAGCCGCGCGTGGCGTTCGTCAACGAGGTCCCGCCCGGCGAGGGCACGTTCAACGTCGGAGGCGAGACCCGCGACGCGGCGGACTACGCCGACCGGCTGTTCGAGGCAGTCGAGCCGATCCGCGTCGACACCCGCGAGGAGGCAGTCGAGCTCGTCCGGTCCGGCGACGCGCTCGGCGCGCTCATCATCCCGCGCGACGCGCCCGAGCGGCTGCGCAGCATGCTCGGCCTCACCGGCGATCCGAAGCGGCCGACGGTCGAGGTGATCTACAACGGCGAGGACCCGCTGAAGCAGTCGTTCGTCGAGTCGACGATCGAGACGCAGCTCTCGCGGGCCAACCAGGCGCTGAGCCAGGAGATCACGAAGGTCGGCGCCGACTACCTCGACATCATCCTGCGCGGCGGCGAGATCGACCTGTTCCTGCAGAAGGTCCGGGTCCTCGGGCTCCAGCGCGCGGCGGAGGTGCTGCGCGAGGTGATCGGCACGCTGCCCGACGGCTCGCCGTACCGCGACCAGCTCCGCCAGGTCGAGCGGTTCGCCCAGCTCGCGGTCGACAACCTCGACCTGTCCGACGCGATCCTCGCCTCGATCGCCGAGCCCGTGCAGGTCAAGCAGACCGTCCTCGACGGCTCGCGCACGCCGCTCGACGCGTTCGCGGTGGCGATCGCCGTCACGGTCTCGCTCATGTTCGTCACGGTGCTGCTCGCCGCGGGGATGCTGGCGCTCGAACGCGAGGAGCACGCGTTCGGGCGCCTCGTCCGGGGCCTGGTGACCCGCAGCGCGCTGCTCGCCGAGAAGATGGTGCTGAGCGCGCTGTGCGCGTTCGGCCTGGCGGTCGCGCTCGTCGCGGCGCTGAGCCTGTTCGTCGAGATCTCGTGGTCGAGCGCGCCCGGCTGGCTCGCCGCGCTGCTGCTCGGCGCGGTGGCGTTCGGGGCGCTGGGCGTGGCGATCGGCGCGGCCGCGCGCGAGGTCCGCGCCGCGTCGCTGCTGGCGTTCCTGCTCTCGCTGCCGATCGCGTTCCTGGCGCTCGTGCCGAGCGGGTCGGTCGGCCCGGCGCTCTACGACGTCATCCAGGTCGTCTCCGCGCTGTTCCCGTTCGATCCGACGCTCGAGGCGCTGGATCGCACGCTGAACGACGGCGGGCAGTCGATCGCCGGGCCGCTCGCGCATCTCGCCGTCCTCGCCGTCGCGTGGGGCGCGCTGGCGCGGGTGGCGGTGCGTCGCTTCGGCTGAGCTTGCATCGGCGCGCGCCGGCCGGGTACGCTCGGCGCCGGCATGGGGGGCTCGGCACGGATCGCCGTGATCGTGTTGACGCTCGCCGCCACGTCCGTGGCGAGCGTCGCCCCTGCCCGCGCCGCGGTCTTCCAGGTCACGAAGACGGCGGACACGTTCGACGGGGTGTGCAACGCCGACTGCTCGCTGCGCGAGGCGGTCGACGTGGCGAACGCCACCACCGCGCCCGACGAGATCGTGCTCCCGGCCGGGACCTTCGCGCTCGACCGCGCCGGCGCCGACGACGTGAACGCGATCGGCGACCTCGACGTCACGCAGGACCTCGTCATCCGCGGCGCCGGGCCGGCGGCGACGACGATCCGGGTGTTCGGGGCCGACGACCGGGTCCTGCACGTCCTCGGGCCGGGGACGGATCTCGAGCTGCGCGACCTCACCGTCGCCGGCGGTCGCGCGACGGAGGACGGCGGCGGCATCGCCTCCCCGCACTCCGGCGCGCTGACGCTCGGCCGGGTCGTGGTCCGCGACAACCTCGCGCAGGGGCAGGCGGCACCGACGTACGGCGGGGGGATCTTCAAGGGGGCCGGGCGGCTCGTGGCCCGCGACTCGGCGATCGTGGGCAACCGCGTCACCTCCACCGGCTACGGCGGCGGCATCGGGCTGAACGGCGGCGGGGTCGGCCTCGACCTCGAGAACGTCACGATCGCCGGGAACCACGCGAGCGGGCTCGGCGGGGGGATCCACACGAACAACACGATCGCGGCGTCCCTCGCCCACGTGACGGTCGTGGGCAACGAGGCGCCCGCGGAGACCGAGATCGGCGGGGACACGTCGCTCTTCGCCCTCCGGTCCTCGATCGTCGCGAGCGCCACGAACGCCCCCGCCTGCAATCCGACGTACCACCCCGCCAGCCATGGCGGCAACGCCGGCCCGGCCGCGTGCGGCCTCGTCGCGCCCTCGGACGCGGTCACGGCCGATCCCCGCCTGTCGTCGCTCGGCGGCGACCTCCCGGTGCTCGAGCCGCTCCCCGGCAGCCCGGCGATCGACCGGGCGGTCGGCCCGTGCCCGCCGACCGACGCGCGCGGGGTGCCGCGGCCGCTCGGCGCCGCCTGCGACGCCGGCGCGGCGGAGGCGCCGGCTCCCGTCCCGCCGCCGTCCACCACCACCACGCGCCCGCGGCGCCTGAGCCTTCCGAAGCGGCTGCGCCTGGACCGCACCCGCCGCCGGGTGCTCGTGCCGCTCGCCTGCCCGGCCGGGCCGACGTGCCGCGGCCGCCTGCGCATCACGGTCCGCCGCCGGGTGCGCGGCCGGATGCGGACGGTCACGCTCGCCTCGGCGACGGTGCGGATCCCCGCCGGCAAGCGCCGGACGATCCGGGCGCCGCTGACCCGCGCGGGCCGCTCGCGCCTGCGCCGCGCCCGCAGCATCCGGGCCGCGCTCGTGGTCGACGTGGGGCGTGGGGTCCAGCGCCGGAGCGTCGTCATCCGCCGCAGGTGAGCGGCAGCGCGCCGATTCGCCGGAGGAGGTGTCAGGGCGCAGACGAGCGGCATTGCGTCCGCAGCGGCGGCGCAGGCTAGCGTCGCTCCGTGGCGGCGGTGGCACGGATCTGCCTGCTCGCCGTCGGCCTGGCGGTGCTCGTCGCTGTGCCCGCGCAGGCGGAGACGTTCATCGTCACGAAGACCGCCGACACCAACGACAGCTGCGACGCGGACGACTGCTCGCTGCGCGAGGCGATCACGGAGGCGAACGCCACGGCCGACCCGGACGAGGTCGTCCTGCCGGCCGGCGTGTTCCGCCTCGACATCGACCCGACGACGTTCGTGACCGACAACGACGAGGGCGACCTCGACGTCAACCAGCCGCTGACGATCCGCGGCGCCGGTCCCGAGCGGACCACGATCAAGATGATGGACGAGGACCGCGTCCTCCAGCACCACTTCGGCGAGCTCGTCGTGCGTGACCTGACGATCACAGGCGGGCGGCGGATCCAGCCCGGGTTCGTGGAGGGCGGCGGGATCGCCTCGAGCACGGTGCTGCCGGTGACGCTCGAGCGGGTCGTCGTGAGGGGCAACCTCGCCCGGTCGACGGGCGGCGCGCCTCCGTCGGCGATGGGCGGCGGCGTCGCCAAGGCCGTCGGGCACCTCGTCGTGCGCGATTCGGCGCTCATCGACAACGAGGCCCTCGGCGACACAGCGACCGGGGGCGCCATCGGGCTGTACTCGGGGGCGACGAGCGAGCTCGAGAACGTCACGCTGACGGGGAACACGGCCCGCCAGGGAGGGGCGGTCCTCTCGCTCGCGCAGACCACGGCGGTCCACGTGACGGCGGTCGGGAACGTCGCCGAGCTGGGCGGGGGAGCGTTCGCCGGGGACGTGACGCTGCGCTCGTCGGTCGTCGCCGGCAACCCGGCAGGCCCTCCCGGCGACTGCGAGGCCGGGGTCAGCAGCGAGGGCGGGAACGTCGGATCGGCCTCGTGTGGCTTCGCCGCGCCGGCCGACACCGTGACGGCAGATCCCGGGCTCGCGCCGCTCAGCTGGGACGTCATCCCGATCTTCGAGCCGCTGGCCGGGGGCCCGGCGCTCGACCGCGCGACCGGCGCCTGTCCGGCCGCCGACGCCCGCGGGCTCGCGCGGCCGCAGGGCGCCGGGTGCGACGCGGGGTCGGCCGAGCGGCCCGCGCCGGTCCCGCAGACCCCGTCCGCGCCGCCGTCCTCGTCCGATCCGCCGGCCACGCCCCCGGCGCCCGCGCCGCAGTCGCCTGACACGGGGCCGCGCTCGCAGACGCCGCCGCCGTCCCGCGCGCGCCTGGCGACCCTGCCCTCGCGTCTCACCCTCGATCGGCGTCGCCGGCGCGCGTCGGTCCGCCTGCGCTGCCTTGCCGGCCCGACGTGCCGCGGCCGGCTGGCGCTCACCGTCAGGCGCCGGGTCAAGGGGCGCCTGCGGACCGTCACGATCGGGCGGGCGTCGGTCGTCGTCCGCGGCGGCACGTCGAAGACGGTCCGCGTGACGCTCACCCGCACCGGCCGGAGCCTCGTGCGGCGCTCTCGCTCGGTGCGCGTCCGGGTCGCGGCGGAGCTGATCGGCCGCACGGAGCGGCGGAGCGCCACGATCCGGCGCGGTTGACCGATCCGAGGTCCGCCGGCGGACCTGAAAGGCGCAGTTCACACCCGCCCGCCGGAGAGTCACGCGCCGTGGCGGCGGGAGCTCGGACCGTTTTGCTCGCCGTCGTCCTGGCGGCGCTCGTGGCGTCGCCCGCACAAGCGGGGACGCTGACGGTCACGAAGACCGGTGACACCTCCGACGGCGCCTGCGACGCGGACTGCTCGCTGCGCGAGGCGGTCTCCGCCGCGAACGTCGCGCCCGACCACGACACCATCGTCCTGCCGGCAGGCGTGCATCGCCTCGTCCGCGAGGGCGGCGACGACACGAACGAGCTCGGCGACCTCGACGTCGCCCGGACCACCACGATCCGCGGCGCCGGCGCGGCCGCGACCACGATCCAGATGCTGGCCTTCGACCGGGTCATCGACCACATCGGCGGCGACCTCGTCCTGGAGGACCTGACGGTCACCGGCGGCAGGGTCGAGGGCACCGGCATCGAGACCGGCGGGGGCATCGACTCGAAGACGGACGGGACGCTGACGCTCCGCAGGGTGGTCGTCCGGGGCAACAGCGTCCGGGGAGCCGTGGCCGGCGCCCGGGGCGCGGGCGGTGGCGTGTACAAGCACTCCGGGCTGATCGTCGCCCGCGATTCCACTGTCGTCGGCAACCGCGCCGACGGCATGGTCGGCGGGTTCGGCGGCGGGATCGGCGTCTCGTCGCTCTCGGGGAGCGGCGACCTGCAGAACGTGACCATCGCCGCCAACGACGCGCGCACCGTCGGCGGGGGGCTGTACCTCGGCGCCGCGCCGGTGGCGGCAGCGCACGTCACCATCGTGGACAACGTCGCCGCGTCCCAGGCGGCGACCAGCGGCGTGGGGATCTCGCTGCGCTCGTCGGTGGTGGCCGCGAACCATTCGGTCGGGAACGAATGCGGCCCGCCGCCCACCAGCCTGGGCGGCAACGTCGGATCGGCATCGTGCGGGTTCGTCGCCCCGGGTGACACCGTGACGGCCGGCCCCCGGCTCGCGCCGCTCAGCAGCGACGCGATCCCGGTCTTCGTGCCGCTCGCCGGGAGCCCGGCGCTGGACCGCGCGACCGGCGCCTGCCCGGCCGCGGACGCGCGCGGCCTCGCGCGCCCGCAGGGCCGCGCCTGCGATGCCGGCGCGGCCGAGCGGCCGGTGCCGGCCGGCGCCCCGGCGCCCGCACCTCCCCCTGCCCCGGCGCCGGAGGCCCCCGCGCGCCCGCCCGTCCCGCTCGTGACGCCGCCACCGGCCGGGACGGCCGCGACCCTCGTCCTGCGAGCGCGCCTGGCGAGCCTGCCCCGGCGGCTCGCTCTCGACCGGCCCCGCCGCCGCGTCGCGGTCCGCCTGCGGTGCCTGGCCGGCTCTGCCTGCCGCGGGCGCCTGCGGATGACCGTCCGCCGCCGGGCCGGGCGGCGCCTGCGCACGCTGACGCTCGGGCGCGCGTCCTTCTCGCTCCGGGCCGGGAGGAGGAAGACGATCCGCGTGCCGCTCACCGCCACCGGCCGCCGGCTCGTGCGGCGCTCGCGCTCGGTCCGCGTGACGCTCGTCGCCGACCTCGGCGGCGTCGCGCTGCGCCGCACGGCGGCGATCCGGCGCGGCTGACCGCGCGGGGACGGCGGCACCCCGGCCGCACTACGCTTGACGCGATGGCGTTTCCCCAGACCCGGCTGCGGAGGCTGCGCCGGACGAGCCCGCTGCGGGACCTCGTCCGCGAGACGCGCCTCGACGCCGGCGACATGGTCCTGCCGCTCTTCGTCGAGTCCGGCCTGGACGGGCGGAGCCCGATCGGGTCCATGCCCGGCGTCGACCGGCTCTCGATCTCCGAGGCGGTCCGCGAGGCGGGCCTCGCGCGCGAGCTCGGGCTCGGCGGGATCATCCTGTTCGGGATCCCGTCCGAGAAGGACGAGGCCGGCACCGGCGCCTACGACGACGAGGGCGTCATCCAGCTCGCGATCCGGGCGATCAAGGACGCGCACCCCGGCGTCGTCGTCATGACCGACGTGTGCCTGTGCGAGTACACGAGCCACGGGCACTGCGGCCTGCTGCGCGACGACGGCACCGTCGACAACGACGCGTCGGTCGAGCTGCTCGCCCGGACCGCGGTCTCGCACGCCCGCGCCGGCGCCGACGTCGTCGCGCCGAGCGACATGATGGACGGCCGGGTCGGGGCGATCCGGCGCGCGCTCGACGACGAGGGGTTCACCGACGTGCCGATCGTCGCCTACAGCGCGAAGTACGCGTCGGCGTTCTACGGGCCGTTCCGCGAGGCCGCCGACAGCGCGCCCGCGTTCGGCGACCGCCGCGGCTACCAGATGGACCCGGCGAACGGCGACGAGGCGCTGCGCGAGGTCGCGCTCGACGTCGAGGAGGGCGCCGACGTCGTCATGGTCAAGCCCGCGCTGCCGTACCTGGACGTCATCCGCCGCGTCAAGGACGCGACGCGGATGCCCGTGTGCGCGTACAGCGTGGGCGGGGAGTACCTCATGCTCAAGGCCGCCGCGCAGACCGGGGCGCTGGACGAGCGCACCGCCGTCCTGGAGGCCCTCACCGGCATCCGCCGGGCCGGCGCCGACATCGTGATCACCTACTACGCGAAGGACGTCGCCCGATGGCTTCAGCCGTAGCCGGAAAGGCCCGCGCGCGCAAGCACGGCGCGGCGCGGCCGCTCGACGACCTCGAGCGCAAGATCCTGAACCTCATGCAAGGCGCGTTCCCGCTCGAGCCGCGCCCGTACGCCGCCGTGGCCCGCGAGGCCGGGATCCCCGAGGAGCAGGCGATCGCGATGGTCCGCAGGCTCCTCGACGACCGGATCATCCGCCAGGTCACCCCGATCTACGACACGCGCGCGCTCGGCTACGAGTCGATGCTCGTCGCCGCGAAGGTCGACCCCGAGCATCCGTGGCGGGCGGCGAAGGTCGTCAACGCGCACCCGGGCGTCAGCCACAACTACCTGCGCAACCACGACTTCAACATGTGGTTCACGATCGCCGTCGAGGAGGACTCCGCGCTCGGCCTGGAGGGCACGCTCGACGTCCTGGCACGGGAGGCGGGGGCGACCTCGGTGCGGATGCTGCCGACGCTCAAGCTCTTCAAGATCCGGATGGACCTCGAGATGGAGGGCGACACGAAGGCGCTCGCCTCGAAGGTCGAGGCGGTGACGCCCGCGCCCGTCGAGAAGGTCCCGCACGACGAGTTCGACCGCGAGGTCATCCGCGCCACCCAGGGCGACATGCCGGTCGTGCCCGAGCCGTACGCGCCCGCCGCGCAGCGGCTCGGCATCACGCAGGAGGCGCTGCTCGAGCACCTGGCCGGCATGCGTGAGCGCGGGCTGCTGCGCCGCGTCGCGGCGATCCTCTTCCACCGCCGCGCCGGCTTCAGCGCCAACGGCATGGGCGTCTGGAAGGTGCCCGAGGACCGCGTCGACGAGATCGGCCCGCAGATGGCGGCCTACCGCGGGATCAGCCACTGCTACCAGCGCCCCACCTACGAGGACTGGCCGTACTCGATCTTCACGATGGCCCACGGGCGCTCGAAGTCCGAGTGCGACGCGATCCTCGACGCGATCGCCGAGGAGTTCGGCATCACCGAGCGCGCGACGCTCTACTCGTCGACCGAGTTCAAGAAGATCCGCCTCCTGTACTTCACGGACGACTTCAAGAACTGGGAGCGGGAGCACGCGGGGGTGTGACCGTCTCCATCCGCGACACGAGATCGGCGGCGCTCTACGAGCGCGCCCTGCGCTACCTGCCCGGCGGCGTGAACTCGCCCGTGCGGGCGATGAAGTCGATCGGCCGCGACCCGATCTTCATCGACCGCGGCCAGGGCGCCGAGATGGTCGACGTCGACGGCAACCGGTACGTCGACTGGGTGATGTCCTGGGGCCCGCTCATCCACGGGCACGCGCACCCCGACGTCCTCGCCGCCGTCCAGCGCGCCGCCGAGCACGGCACGACGTTCGGCGCCGCGACCGCCGGCGAGGTCGACCTCGCCGAGGAGGTCTCGCGCCGGATGCCGTCGGTCGAGATGCTGCGCATGACCTCGTCGGGCACCGAGGCGTCGATGAGCGCGATCCGGCTCGCCCGCGCCGCGACCGGGCGCGAGAAGCTCCTGAAGTTCGCGGGCGCCTACCACGGCCACGTCGACGGGCTGCTCGCGGAGGCGGGCTCGGGCCTGGCGACCCAGGGCATCCCGTCGAGCCCCGGCGTCCCGGCCGCCGCGACCGCGAACACGATCATCGTCCCGTGGAACGACTCGGACGCGGTCCGGCGCGCGGTCGCCGAGCACGAGTTCGCCGCGATCCTCGCCGAGCCCTACCCGGCGAACATGGGGCTCGTCCCGCCGGCCGACGGCTTCCTCGAGCTGCTGCGCGAGGCGGCGACCGAGAACGGGGCGCTGCTCGTCTTCGACGAGGTCATCACCGGCTTCCGCGTCAGCAGTGGCGGCGTGCAGGGGATGACGAACGTCCTGCCCGACCTCACCGTCATGGGCAAGATCATCGGCGGCGGGCTGCCGGCCGCCGCGTACGGCGGGCGCCGGACGCTCATGGAACGCGTCGCGCCGGCCGGCGACGTCTACCAGGCCGGCACGTTGTCGGGCAACCCGCTCGCGGTCGCCGCCGGGCTCGCGACGCTCGCGCTGCTCGACGAGCAGGCATACCTGCGCCTGGCCGCGACGACGAACGCGCTGGCCGACGGCCTGCAGGAGGCGGCCGGCGACCGGCCGCTGCAGATCGCGACCGCGCCGGGCCTGCTGACGCCGTTCTTCAGCGAGGAGCCGGTCCGCGACTACGACGGCGCCCGGGGCGCCGACCACGACGCCTACGCCCGCTGGTGCCGGGCCCTGCTGGCCCGCGGCGTCTACGCGCCCCCGTCGCCGTACGAGGCGTGGTTCGTCTCGACGGTCCACGGGCCCGAGCACATCGAGCGCACGGTCGAGGCGGCCGCGGCGGCGTTCGCGGAGATCGGGTCGTGAGCGAACGTCCGCTCGCTGACCTGGCCGAGACGCTCCGGGCCGAGGGCGGCCTGCTCGCCGAGGCGCTGCGGCCCGCGCCCGAGGGCGAGCCGCTGCCCGCCGGCGAGCGCGAGGAGGTCCGCCTGCTGCTGGAGGCGATCCGCGAGGGCTACGAGCTGCACTACGGCCGCTCGCGGGTGCTCGACACCGGCGACCCGGACCTCGATCTCCTCGGCGGGGACAGGCTGTACGCGCTCGGCCTCGAGCGGCTCGCCGCGCTCGGCGACCTGGATGCGGTGCGCGCGCTGGCCGACCTCATCTCCGAGTCGGCGCGCGCCCACGCCGAGGGACGGCCGGAGCAGGCCGCCGCGGCATGGGCCGAGGCCGTCCGCGCCATCCACGCGGGCAGCGCGCAGAAACCAGGGGCGAGCGGGGGCTGACACAGGTCACGAGCCGCCGTAGCCTCGTTCTCAGTAGATTTCCGGGCCCCCAACCAAGGCCCCTCTGTCTTGCCTGACCGTCACTCCCAGACCAAGTCCAAGTACACGCTCGACCGGCAGATGCCCGGCGCCTTCGAGGGTGAGACCGTCACCCGGCGCCGGTTCATGGTCGGCACCGTCCACGTGGCGGGCGCCGTCGCCGTGTCGGCGATCGCCCTTCCTTCGCTCGGGTTCGCGCTCGGCCCGATCTTCGAGGAGAAGGAGGTCGAGTGGCAGCCGATCGGCGCCCCCGACGAGTTCTCCGACGACGAGTACATCCCGAAGGTCATCACCGAGACCGAGGGCATCGGCCCCGTCGGCAACACGACCATCTACGTGCGCCGCCGCAACCCGGACGTCGACACCGAAGAGGCCGACGAGTACAACGAGTTCATCGCGATCTCGAACCGGTGCATGCACCTCGGCTGTCCGGTCCGCTTCGTCGCGGCGTCGGAGCGGTTCATCTGCCCGTGCCACGGCGGCGTCTACGACTTCCGCGGTGGCGTCGCAGGCGGCCCGCCGGTCCGGCCGCTCGACCGCTTCTACACGCGCGTGCGCAACGGCCAGGTCGAGGTCGGCCCGCGGTTCTCGGTCAACTCCGAGCTGCGGCGCTTCTCGCCGCGCCTGCCCGGCGAGCCGCTCGACGGCGTCGGCCAGTACCTGTACCCCTCGCGCCCGGGGCAGCGCAAGCTCCCCGACACCTAGTCTTCATGGCACCGAAGCTCAAGCTCCCGAAGCCGCCGGTCCCGCCGGCACTCCAGCCGCGCCCGGCCCGCCCGGGCACCGAGGAGAAGATGGGTCCGCTGGACACCGCCAAGGAGGCCGGGATCAGCGCCGTCGACTGGGTCGACGAGCGCACCTCGCTCTCCGGCGCCGCCCGGTGGATGATGTTCCGGAAGGTCCCGAAGGGGACCAACTGGTTCTACACGCTCGGCTCCGCCGCGATGTTCGCCTTCCTCAACCAGGCGATCACCGGCGTGTTCCTGGCGATGTACTACCGCCCGTCCGCCAACGAGGCGTACGAGTCGGCCCGCCACATCACGAACGAGGTCTTCCTCGGCGAGTTCGTGCGCGGCATGCACAAGTGGGGCTCGACGATGATGTTCATCCTCGTCTTCCTCCACATGGGCCGGACGTTCTTCTTCGGCGCCTACAAGTACCCGCGCGAGCTGAACTGGGTGATCGGCGTCGTCCTGCTCATCCTCACGTTCGTCATGGCCCTCACGGGCTACCTGCTGCCGTTCGACCAGCGGTCGTACTGGGCGACGATCGTGGCGATGAACATCAACGGCACCGGGCCGCTCGTCGGGCCGTACCTGTCCGACTTCCTCATGGGCGGACCCGAGTTCAACGCGACGACCCTGTCGAGGTTCTACTCGCTCCACATGATGCTCGTGCCTGGGCTCATCGCCGCGCTCATCGGCGCGCACCTGTATCTCGTGGCCAAGCTCGGGACCACGGCGCCTCCGTGGCTGAAGGCCGAGGACCCGCAGCGCGACAACCGGAAGGTCGAGGCGTGAACCGGCGGGAGAAGGAGGAGTACCTCCGCGAGTACTCGATCCTGAAGTCGCAGGGGAAGCCGTTCTTCCCCTACGCCGTCGCCAAGGACTCGGTGATGGCGGCGATCGTCATCGGCCTCATCGTCGTGATGTCGATCGTCCTCGGCGCCGAGCTCGGGCCGAAGGCCGATCCGACCACGACCACCTACGTGCCGCGGCCGGAGTGGTACTTCTTCTTCCTCTTCGAGCTGCTGCGCGTGGTCAAGCCGCCGGAGCTGACGCCTCTGGCGACGATCGGCATCCCGACGATCTGCATGATCCTGCTGCTGCTCCTGCCGTTCTACGACCGCGGTCCGGAGCGGCGGCCCGAGCGGCGGCCGATCGCCACGACGGCCGGCATCCTCACGATCCTCGCCGTCGGCTACCTGACCTATCTCGGCGCGAACGCCGGCTCGCCGACGTCGATCGACATGGAGGCGCCGGCCTCGGTCCGCGCCCAGGGCGAGGAGGCGGTCGCCACGTTCGAGGCGGGCAAGCAGGTCACCGCCCAGTCCGGCTGCCTGGCGTGCCACAAGATCGAAGAGAACGGCAACGACGGCCCCGGGCCGCCGCTGACCGAGATCGGGGCACGCCTGCCGCGGCAGGCGATCGCGCGGACGCTGATCAACCCGACGGCGCCCATGCCCTCCTTCCGCGAGCTTCCGCAGGAGCAGTTCGACCAGATGGTCGAGTTCCTCGCGATGCTCCGCGGCGAGGAGGAGTAGGCCGCGGCGCGGGCCGGGATGAGCTCCGCGCCGCCGGCCCCGGGCCGGCTCCCGGACCAGCAGGTCCGGGCGATGTTCGATCGCATCGCCGGCGTGTATGACCTCATGAACGGGGTCATGACCGCCGGCCTGCATCACCGCTGGCGCGCGCGGGCGGCAGACCTCGCGCGCGTCGGCCCCGGGGACCGCGTCCTCGACGTCGCGACGGGCACGGGCGACCTGGCGATCGAGCTCGCCCGCCGCGTCGCGCCCGGCGGCGAGGTGATCGGCTCGGACTTCAGCGAGGGGATGCTCGAGCTCGCCCGCCGCAAGGCGCCCGGGCTGCGGTTCGAGTTCGGCGACGCGCAGGACCTGCCGTACGAGGACGGGACGTTCGACGCCGCGACGGTCGGCTTCGGGGCGCGGAACTTCGGCGACCTGTCGAAGGGCGTCGCGGAGATGGCGCGCGTCGTGCGGCCGGGCGGGCGCGTGGTGATCCTCGAGATCACGACGCCGACCAGGCCGCCGCTGTCGACGTTCTTCTCGCTGTGGTTCGACCGGATCGTGCCGCGGATCGGCCGGATCGCCGGCGACCCCGACGCCTACTCGTACCTGCCGGCGTCGGTGAAGCGGTTCCCCGACGCGCGCGGCCTCGCGGCGGTGATGCACGACGCCGGCCTGCGCGACATCGGCTGGGTCATCACCGCGGGCGGGATCATCGCGATCCACCACGGGACGCGGTGACGGCGACCGGACGCCCGGGCCGGGACGGACCGGAGCGCGCCGCGCCGGGGACCGCCGCCGCCGACCCGGCCGTCGCGCGCATCGTCGGCGCCGGGGGCCCGCACGTGCCGCGGATGCTCGCGCGGGTCGAGGAGCGCCTGGCCGCCGTCGCGACGTCGTACGGCCCGGTGCTCGGCGAGCACGCGCTGGCGACGATCTCGGCGGGCGGCAAGCGGCTGCGGCCGCTGCTCGTCCTGCTCGCCGCCGGCCCGGACGCGCCCGACGAGCCGGTGGCGCGGGCCGCGGCGGCGGTCGAGCTCGTCCACGCCGCCTCGCTCGTCCACGACGACGTGCTCGACGGCGCGTCGCTGCGCCGCGGCCGGCCGACCGTGGTCGCCGCCGCGGGGCGTGACATGGCGACCGCGACCGGCGACCTGCTCTTCTCGCGCGCGTTCGGCGAGCTCGTCGAGAACGGCTCGGCCGACCAGATCCGCGCGCTCTCGCGGGCCAGCGCGTCGCTGTCGGAGGGCGAGCTGGTCCAGCGCGCCGACGCCTGGGACGCGTCCGTGCCGGTCGAGCGCTACCTGCACCGGTGCGAGCTGAAGACCGCGCGGCTGTTCGAGGCCGCCTGCGAGCTCGGCGCGCTGGCGGCGGGCCGCGACGACGCGGCGCCGGTGCTCGGCGCGTTCGGCCGGCGCATCGGGCTGGCGTTCCAGCTCCTCGACGACGTGCTCGACGTGTCCGGGCCGGCCGAGCGGATCGGCAAGCACCGCGGCACCGACCTCCTCGACGGCACGGTGACGCTGCCGTTCATCCTCGCGCGCGAGCGCGACCCCGGGCTGGCGGCGCTCGACCCCCGCTCGATCACGACGCCCGAGCAGGCCGAGCGGGTCTGCGACGCGATCGCCGCGACCGGGGCGCTCGACGAGGCGCGCGCGCGGGCCCTGGCGATCGTCGCCGACGCGAAGGCCGAGCTGCCCGACGTCCCGCAGCGGCGGGCGCTCGAGCTCGTGGCCGACGGCGTCGTCGACCGCTACAGCTGACGGCGGTCTAGAAGTCCTCGGGGAGGACGTGGTCGCCCTCGAGCGCGGTGACGAAGCGCTCGATCTCGTCCTCCATGTTCGCGGTCATGAGCCGCTTGAGGTCGCGGACGAGCGCCTCGGTGCCCCGGTCGAGCTCCTCGTCGAAGCGCTCCACCGTCGGCTGGTCGAAGATGCCGGTGTCGGTCCACTCGCAGTTCGGGCACCGCAGCGTGACCTGCCAGTGCGTCGTGCCGGCCTCGCTCCACTCGACCGGGTACACGAGCTCCGACTCGCAGAGCATGCAGACGTGGAGGTCGGGATGGTGGTCGACGGCCCGCTTGAGCTCGTCCGGCATGCGGACGGGCGACTGCTCGTCGAAGTAGACGACCTCGATCGTCTTGCCCGAGGGAAGGACGACGCGGCGGACGTGGTGACGGTGGTCGCTGGGCTCAGACATGGGCGGGACGCTCTCTCTGACCCCTTCATCGGCCGGTCCCGCCCGGGACTTGACACCCCTAGTACGCCTGATTCGAAGGGCCCTCGGCTAGGCTTGGGACGCACCCCTTCTCAGGAGCTGTTCCATGGGCCCGATCGGCATTCCAGAACTGATCATCGTCCTCGTCATCCTGCTGGTCATCTTCGGCCCGAAGCGCCTGCCGGGCCTGGGGCGGTCGCTCGGTTCCGGTCTGCGCGAGTTCAAGGAGTCGATCAGCGGGGAGCGCAAGGACGACGCGGACGACGAGGACGATCGGCGCGCGCTGGAGCCCGGGTCTGCCGAGCGCTCCTCCGCCGCGCCGGAGACCGAGCGCGAGGACGCGCCGGTCTCCTCCTCAGACCGACGCGCGTAGCGCCGCTCGCCGATGGCCACCGTGCTGCGCCCACCGGTCTCGCACGACGACCGGCTGAGCCTCACCGAGCACCTCGACGAGCTGCGTTCGCGGCTCATCGTCTGCGTGCTCGGGCTGGTGGTGGCCTTCGGCTTCTGCTTCTGGCAGGCGGACACGATCCTCGAGATCGTCAACAAGCCGCTCGAGCAGACGCAGAACCTCGACGGCACGACGCGCTCGAACGACCCGCTCGAGCAGAACGCGCGCTTCCAGACGGCGTCCGGGGCCAAGTACCGCGCCGACGCCGTCGCGCAGCGGCGCCAGGGCGAGGCGGCGCGCGAGATGGCGCGCAGGGCCGAGACGGCGGCCGAGCGCCGCGCGTGGAACGCGGCCGCGGCGGCGAGCTTCGCGGCCGCCCGGGCGTCCGAGCGCGCCGCCGCCGCCGAGCCGCTCAACAAGCAGCGCCAGCCGGTGACGCTCGGCGTGGCCGAGCCGTTCACCACCACCGTGTCGGTCGCCTTCTACGCCGGGATCCTGCTCGCGCTGCCGCTCATCCTGTGGCAGGCGTACGCGTTCATCCTGCCGGCGTTCGCGCCCGGGGAACGCAGGGTCGCCGTGCCGCTGATGGCGCTCGTCCCGTTCCTGTTCTTCGGCGGCGTCGCGTTCGCCTACTTCGTCGTCCTGCCGCGCGCGATCGGCTTCCTGCAGAACTTCAACGACGACGACTTCGACATCCTCATCCAGGCGCGCGAGTACTACAAGTTCGCGGTCGTCTTCATCGGCGGGCTCGGGATCATGTTCCAGATCCCGCTCGTCGTCGTCGCGATCACGCGGCTCGGGGTCCTCTCGCCGCGCCAGCTCCAGAAGAACTGGGGCTACGTGCTGCTGGCGATGGCGGTGCTCGCCGCGGTCGTCACGCCGACCCCGGATCCGCTGACGATGATCCTCGCGATGCTCCCGCTCTTCCTGCTGTTCGAGCTGAGTATCCTGCTGGCAGCGTGGCTCAACCGTGTGAGCCCGCCGGGTCACTGGTGGGGCGAGGCGGACGACGACGACAGCAGCCACGCCACCCGCTTCGACGACGAGGACTGAGACCTCTCCATGCTGTTCGATCTGCGCGGCCGCCGCCGCAACGCCGTCAAGGTGATCTATCTCGGGCTGGCCGTCCTGCTCGGCGGAGGGCTCGTGCTCTTCGGCATCGGCGGCGACGTCCAGGGTGGCCTGTTCGACGCGTTCCGCGACAACACGAGCGCCTCCAAGCAGTTCGAGGAGCGCCGCGACAAGGCGGCCGAGCGCACCGAGGTCGAGCCGCGCAACGCCGCCGCGTGGGCGGAGCTCGCGTCCGCCGAGTACCAGCTCGCCGGCCAGACCGAGGGCTTCAACCCGAACACCGGCGAGTTCACCGGCGACGCGCGCAAGCGCGCCGAGGCGGCCAAGGCGGCCTGGGAGCGCCACCTCGCGCTGGCCGGCGACAAGCCGAACGCCGACGTCGCCGGGACGATGAAGAACGCGCTCGTGCAGCTCGGCGACCTGGCCGGGGCGGTGAGAGCCCAGGAGATCGTGCTCGAGGCCCGGGGTGACGACGCGGGCTTCGGCGACTTCGCGCAGCTCGCCCAGCTCGCGTACCAGGCAGGCCAGACCCGCAAGGGCGACCTGGCCGCCGATCGCGCGGTCGAGCTGGCCCCGAAAGATCAGCGCGACGACCTCAAGGCGGCGCTCGAGCAGGCCAAGACGGGTGGCGCCGCGGCGGGCGCGACGACCACGCCCGGGTCCTGACGTTCGGGCCCGAACACACCCGCTTTCGGTCGCTATCCTGATCGACCGCCGGCCCCTGTAGCTCAACTGGCAGAGCAGCGGACTCTTAATCCGAAGGTTCTAGGTTCGATTCCTAGCGGGGGCACTTCGCCGAGGCCCGGTTCGCCGGGCCTTCGTCGTGTCCGGGCCGATGAGATCGCGCCGCCGCGGCCGTCCGAGGGGCATGAGCGAGCGAACGGTCGTCCTGAAGATGGTCCTGTCCCTCGACGGGTTCGCCACGAGCCCCGACGGGACCCACGAGTGGATGTTCGAGTGGTTCGACGACGAGCTGACCGGGTGGAGCCTCCGGTCGCTCGAGGACGCCGCCGTCCACGCGATGGGGCGGCGCAGCTACGAGATCATGGGCCCGCACTGGTCGGCGTCGACGGGGCCGATCGCGACCTCCATGAACACGAAGCCCAAGGCGGTGTTCTCGCGGACGCTGCAGCGGGCCGACTGGGGGCCGGCCGAGATCTCCGGCGGGGACCTGGGTGAGGCGGTCGCGGACCTGAAGGCGCGCGACGGGGACGGGACGGTCCTCGTCCACGGCGGCCCGCACCTCGCGGCAGAGGTCGTCGGCCGCGGCCTGGTCGACGAGTACCGCCTGACGTTCGTCCCGATCGCGATCGGCGCGGGCCTCAGCCCGTTCGCGGGCCTGCGCGGCCACCTGAGGCTCGACCTCGTCGACGAGCGCCGCTTCGGGAACGGGGCGCGCGGGGTCGTGCTCAGGCCTCGCCCCTGAGATCGATCGTCCGTCGGCTCCCCGCGCCGAACATGCGGCACCTTCGCGCGCGCGTGCCGTTGAGGGGGTGATGTCCCCCTCCTCCCATCTCGACATGCGCCGCCTGGTGGTCTTGAAGCTGCTGCGCGAGGGGCGGATCGGGCCGGGGGCCCGCCCGCTCACGACCGCCGCCGGTCCGGAACCAGGGGTACGAACCGCACCGCGCCGTGGGCGCGGGGCTCACGCAGCCGCCCGTCGGGGTCGCGGCTGATGAACACGAGCTGCTCGCCGACCGGCAGGACGAGCCGTCCGCCGGGGGCGAGCTGCTCGGTCAACGCCGGCGGGATCTCGTCCTGCACGGCGGCGGCGACGTTGATCGCGTCGTAGGGCGCGGCCGGGGGGTAGCCGAGCGTCCCGTCGCCGACGACGAGCTCGATCCCCGCGATGCCGGCGCGCCGGAGGTTGTCGGCGGCGAGGGCGCTGAGCTCCGGGTCGCGTTCGATGCTCCACACCTTGCCACCGAGCGCCGCGAGGACCGCCGCGTGGTAGCCCGAGCCGGTCCCGACGTCGAGCACCTTGTCGCCGGGGTGGACGTCGAGCAGCGCGCACATGTGGGCGACGACGAGCGGCTGGGAGATCGTCTGGCCCCGCCCGATCGGCAGCGCTTCGTTGTCCCACGCGCGGGCGCGCAGCTCCGGCGGGACGAACTCGTCGCGCGGGACGGCGGCCATCGCCTCCAGCACGCGATCGTCCGCGACCATTCCGCGGAGCGACGCGATCAGCGTGTCCTTAGACTCGCCGCCCATGCCCGTAGCTTGCCTGGACGGCGAGATCCGTGACGCCTCGCAGGTCCTCGTCCCCGCCACCGACGAGGGCCTCCTGCGCGGCGACGGGGTGTTCGAGGTCATCCGCCTGTACGGCGGGCGGCCGTTCGCGCTCGACGAGCACCTCGCGCGGATGGCACGCTCGGCGGAGAACCTGCGCCTGCCGTTCGACGCCGACGCGGTGCGCGCGGACGCCGAGGCGCTGATCGACGCGGCCGGCGCGGCCGACGGGAGGCTGCGGCTGGTCGTCACCCGCGGCGGGCGCCGGATCGGGCTCGTCGAGGCGATGCCCGACCAGCCGCCGTCGATCGCGCTCGCGACGGTCGAGCACGCGCCCGTCCGGCTGCTCGACGGGGTCAAGTCGCTGTCGTACGCGGCGAACATGCTGGCGACGCGGCTCGCGCAGGAGCGGGGCGCCGACGACGCGCTGCTCACGACGCCGCACGGCCGGGTGCTCGAGGCGCCGACCGCCGCGTTCTTCTGCGTGCTGGACGGCGCGCTCGTCACGCCGCCGCTGACCGACCACATCCTCGACTCGATCACCCGCCGGCACCTGATGGCGGTCGCCGACGTGGAGGAGCGGCCGGTCACCCGCGACGACATCGCGCGGATGGACGAGGCGTTCGTCGCCTCGACGGTCCGCGAGGTGCTGCCGGTGCACGCGATCGACGGGCGCGAGCTGCCGATGCCGGGGCGGCTGACGCGCGAGGCCGCCGGCCGGCTCCGCGAGCGGATCGCGAGCCTGCTCGCGTGAAGGTCCTCACGGTCATCGGCAACCGGCCGCAGTTCGTCAAGGCGGCTGCGGTCTCCGGGCCGCTGCGCGCAGCGCACGACGAGGTGCTCGTCCACACCGGCCAGCACTACGACGACGAGCTGTCGACGGTGTTCGTCGAGGAGCTCGGCATCCCGCGGCCGGAGATCGAGCTCGGCATCCACGGCGGCACGAACACCGCCCAGACGAGCCGGATGCTCGCGGCGATCGAGCCGCTCCTCGCCGACGTGCGCCCCGACGCGGTGCTCGTCTACGGGGACACGAACTCGACGCTCGCCGGCGCGCTCGCCGCCGCCCAGGCGCACGTGCCGGTCGCGCACGTCGAGGCGGGGATGCGGTCGTTCGACCGGCGGATGCCCGAGGAGCTCAACCGCGTCCTGACCGACCACGCGAGCGACCTGCTGCTGTGCTCGACGCCGACCGCGGTCGCGAACCTCGAGGCCGAGCGCGTCGCCGGCCGGATCGAGCTCGTCGGCGACGTCATGGTCGACGTCGCCTACGCCGTCCAGCCGCGGGCGCGCGAACGCGAGCTGCCGGTCGACGTCCCCGACGGGTTCGTGCTCGCCACCGCGCACCGGGCCGGCAACGTCGACGACCCCGGCCGGCTGCGGGCGCTCGTCGAGCTGCTGCTCGCGGTGCCGTATCCGGTGGTGCTGCCCCTGCACCCGCGCACGCGCGCGCGGCTGGAGGCCGCCGGGCTGCTCGAGACCGTCAAGCGCGGCGTGACCGTCACCGCGCCGCTCGGCTACCTGGACTTCACCGCGCTGCTGCTGCGCGCGCGGGCGGTGCTGACCGACTCGGGCGGCGTCCAGAAGGAGGCCTACCTGGCCGGCGTGCCGTGCGTGACGCTGCGCGACACGACCGAGTGGGTCGAGACGGTCGACGCGGGCTGGAACGTCCTCGTCGACCTGGACCGCGATGCCGCGCTCGCGGCGCTTGCGCGCGCGGTGCCCGCGGAGCGCCCGGACCTGTACGGCGACGGCCGTGCGGGGGAGCGCGTCGTGGCCCAGCTCGCCCTCATAGGGTGAGAGGCGTGAGCATCGTCCACCACGCGTTGCGTCTGGCCCGCGCACGCCGCAGCGGCCTGCGCGTCGACCGCAAGACGTGGGCGCTCGGCGCGACCGCGCTCGGCACCACCGGCGTGCTCATCGCCGGGGAGCTCGCGCGCGTCTGGGCGCGCGGCTCCGCGCCGCTGCCGAGGGAGACCCACGACGTCATCGGCGCGGCCGAGGAGGCCGCGCGCGAGGCCGTGTCGGTCGCGCGCGCCGGCTACCGCACCGGCTCGACGCGGGAGAACGCGCTGCTGAACCTGCTCGGCTCGTTCACGCTGACGTTCGCCGGCACCCGGGTGTCGACGTTCGTCATCCGGCGTCGCGGGCCGTTCGGGCCGATCCGCAACTACCGCATCGGCCGCCGCCACATCCATCACTTCGTGCCGGGGATCGTCTTCGCGTTCCTGGCGGGCGGGATCGCGATCGTCACGCGCAACCAGAAGCTCGACCCGTGGCTCGCGGTCCCGTTCGGCGTCGGCGTCGCGCTGACGCTCGACGAGTCGGCGATGCTGCTCGAGCTCGACGACGTCTACTGGACCGAGCGCGGGATCGTCAGCGTGCAGATCACGTTCGGCACGCTGGCGCTCGTCTCGTCGGTCGCGCTGGCGCTGCGTATGCTCCGCCGCGGTGAGCGCGAGGTGCTCGAGCATCCCTTCCCCCGGACCGGAGAGATGACATGGACGGCGACCGCCGCGACGAGCTGACCACCGGCGACCCGCTCGGCGCGGCGCCGGCGGCCGAGCGCTCGCACTACGGCGAGGGCCCGGTGCCGCCGGGCGCGTTCCGGCCCCGGCCGCCGCGGCCGGGCCCGCCGCCGCGCGAGACCCTGGCCGAGTGGTGGCGCCGCGCGGTCGCGACGGTCGTCGACGGGGTGATCGTCGGCGCGCTGTCGCTGGTCGTCCTCGCCGTGCTCGGCGCGGGCTTCTTCGCCGACGGCGACATCGGCGTCGGCGACGTCGTCGTCGGGCTGCTGCTCTTCACGCTGTTCTTCGCGGCGCTCGCGCTGCTGTACGCGCCGCTGGTGATGGCGCGGACGAACGGCCAGACGTTCGGCAAGATGCTCGCCGGCTGCCGCGTCGTGCGCGCGGACGGCGGGCCGGTCGACTTCTGGTGGTCGGCGCTGCGCGAGGTCGCGGTGAAGGGGCTGCTCGTCGGGATCGCCTCGTCGCTGACCGGCGGGATCGCGTACCTGGCCGACGTGCTGTGGCCGGTCGTCGACCCGCAGAACCGGGCGCTGCACGACTACGTGGTCGACTCGCGGGTCGTCCGGGCCTAGTCGCCGGGCCGGCGCTCAGGCCGCGACGGCGGCGCGGTCCTGCATCCAGACGATCTGGTCGCGCGCGGGGCCGACGCCGACGAGCATGACCGGCACGCCGATGAAGTCGGCGACGTAGTCGAGGAACTCGCGTGCGGCGCGCGGCAGGTCGGACTTCGTGCGGCACTCGCCGATGTCCTCGGTCCAGCCTTCGAGCCACTCGTACTCGCCGACGACGCGGTGCAGCACCGACTGGTGGTAGGGGAAGTCCTCGAAGATCGCCTCCTCGGCGCCGCGGTAGCGGGTGGCGACCGCGATCCGGTCCAGGCCGGTGAGGACGTCGAGCTTGGTGATGACCAGCGCGGTCATCGTGTTGAGCCGCGCCGCGTAGCGCAGCGCGACGAGGTCGAGCCATCCGGTGCGCCGCGGCCGGCCGGTGGTGGTGCCGAACTCGCCGCCCTTCTGGCGCAGGTGCTCGCCGGTCTCGTCGTGCAGCTCGGTCGGGAACGGGCCGGCGCCGACGCGGGTGGCGTACGCCTTCGCGATCCCCCAGATCTCGTCGATGTCCTTCGGCCCGACGCCGGCGCCGATCGTCGCCGACCCCGCGACCGGGTTCGACGAGGTCACGAACGGATACGTGCCGTGGTCGATGTCGAGCAGCGTCGCCTGGGCGCCCTCGAACAGGACGGTGCGGTTCTGGTCGAGCGCCTCCCAGATGAGCTTCGGCGTGTCGGCGATGTACTGCTCGATCCGATGCCCGTAGGTGAGGTACTCCTCGGTCATCGTCTGCAGGTCCAGCTCGGGGTCCTTTGCGAAGGGCCGGAGCAGGAGCCGCTTGGGGTCCATCGCCGCGACGATCTTCTTCTTGAGGATCTTCTCGTCGAGCAGGTCCTGCACCCGGATGCCGAGCCGCGACGCCTTGTCGGCGTAGCACGGCCCGATGCCGCGCCGGGTGGTGCCGATCTGGAGCTTGCCGAGCTTCATCTCGCCGGCCGCGTCCAGGAGCCGGTGGTACGGCATGATCAGGTGCGCGTTGGCGCTGATCCGCAGGCCGCTGATGTCGACGCCGCGCGACTTGAGGCCGTCGATCTCGTCGGTCAGGACCTTCGGGTCGATGACGACGCCGTTGCCGATGACGCACTTCTTGCCCGGGTGCAGGATCCCGGACGGGATGAGGTGCAGCGCGAACTTCTCGCCGTCGCGGACGATCGTGTGCCCGGCGTTGTTGCCGCCCTGGAAGCGGATGACGGCATCGGCGTCCTCCGCGAGGAGGTCGACGATCTTCCCCTTGCCTTCGTCGCCCCACTGGGCGCCACAGACGACAATGCCGGGCATGCCGTGACGGGAGTCTAGAGCGCGCCTACAGCGCGGGCCGGTACTCGGTGCGCCGGTCGGCGCCGTAGAGCGGGATCTGGACGGGGCACAGCTCGGTCAGCCGCGACACGGTGCGCGCCCCGATCTGCTCGGCGAGGCTGCCGCGCGCGGGGTCGCCGGTGTCGTCGTCGTCGAGCGCCTCGGGACCGAGGTTGGACGTGATGACCAGCGCGCGCTGGTCCTCGTAGCGGGTGTTGACGATCGAGTAGAGCTGCTCGAGCACCCAGTCGGTCGAGTTCTCGGCGCCGACGTCGTCGAGGTGCAGCAGGTCGACGGTCGAGAGCCGGTCGAGGATGTCGAGCGTCCCGCGGTCGGCGCGGATCTCGTCGCGCAGGAGGTTGAGCAGGCGCGGCAGCGAGTAGATCGCGACCGTCCGGCCGGCGGCGAGCGCGGCCTTCGAGACGAGCATCGCAAGCGTCGTCTTGCCGGTCCCCACGTCGCCGAAGAACCAGATGCCGCGCCCCTCGTCGAGGTTCGTCTCGATGTCGCGGCAGTAGCGCTTGACGACGCTGACCACCGGCTGGGGCATCTCGTTGACGGGGAAGCGGTCGAACGCGACATCGCGGTAGCGTTGCGGCAGCCGCGCCTCGAGCCGGCGCGCCTTCGCGCGGCTGATCCGCAGCGGCCGGCACGTGCAGTCGACCGCGGTGTTCGTGGCCTCGTCGATGACGAACCCGGTGCCGTCGCACCGGCCGTGGGGACAGCGCTGCTCGTCGCTCACTGGAAGCGCTCGCCCGCGTAGTTCAGGAACTTCGGGTACTCCTTCTGGAACGTCAGCGTCACCTCACCGATCGAGCCGTTGCGGTGCTTGGCGATGATGATGTCCGCCTCGCCCTCGCGCTCGGACTCGCGGTCGTAGTACTCGTCGCGGTAGATGAACATGACGAGGTCGGCGTCCTGCTCGATCGAGCCGGACTCGCGCAGGTCGGACAGGACCGGCCGCTTGTCGTGGCGCTGCTCGACGCCGCGGTTGAGCTGCGACAGCGCGATGACCGGGCACTGCAGCTCGCGCGCGAGGATCTTCAGGCCGCGGGACATCTGCCCGATCTGCTCGACGCGGTTCTCGATCCGCGAGTCCGCGCGCATGAGCTGGATGTAGTCGATGATGATCAGCCCGAGCCCGTGCTGCTGGTGCAGCCGCCGGCACTTCGCGCGGATCTCGAGCAGGCCGATGTCCGACGAGTCGTCGATGAACAGCGGCGCCCGCGCGAGCCGCTGGCTGGCCTCCATGATCTTCGGCCACTTGTGCTCGGCCACCCGGCCGCGCCGCAGCTCCTCGCCCTTGATGCGCGCCTGGGAGGCGACGAACCGCTGGGCGAGCTCGGTCTCCGACATCTCGAGGCTGAACACCGCCACCGGCGCCTTCGCCTCGATCGCCGCGTTCTCGGCGATGTTGCACACGAGCGCCGACTTGCCCATCGAGGGGCGCGCGGCGAGGATGATGAGGTTGCCGGGCTGGAAGCCGCCGGTGATCTCGTCGAGGTCCTTGAAGCCCGACGGGGTGCCGGTCAGCGCCGTGTGCTCGAGCGAGAGCCGGTGGAGCTTGTCGAGCTCGGTGTCCAGGACCTCCTCGATCGTGCGGAAGTCCTTCTGCCGGTCGTCGTGGGCGACCTCGAGCATCGCGCGCTCGGCCCGTTCGACGAGCTCGCGCGGCTCGGCCGCGTTCTCGGCGATGCTCGTCTGGATCTCGTAGGTCGTGCGCAGCAGCCGGCGCATGAGCGCGTGCTCGCGCACGATGCGCGCGTAGTGCCGTGCGTTGCCGGCCGCGGGCACGGACGCCGCCAGCGAGTCGATCGCGCTCTGGCCGCCGACCTCCTCGAGCAGGCCCTTCGAGCGCAGGTGCTCGGTGACCGTGAGGACGTCGATCGGCTCGCTCTCGTTGTAGAGGTCGAGCATCGCCTCGTACACGAGCTGGTGCCGGCGGCGGTAGAAGTCCTCGGGCTTCAGCCCCTCCTCGATGACCAGCGCGTACAGCGCGCGGTCGGACAGCAGGATCGCGCCGAGCACCGACTGCTCGGCCTCGATCGAATGCGGCGGCGCCAGGCCCGCGAGGGTGCCGGAGCCGGCGCCGTTGCCTCCTTCGAGCTCGATCATGCGGGGGGCGAGCATAGGAAGCCGGACGGGCCGCCGGGAGGCGTCGAGACGCCATCTCGCAGAACTCCCCGCATCTTGCGTGAACTCCCTTCGGCCACGAACGTATGTTCGGCGACGGGGCGGACGGAACGAGGTTGCGAAACGACGACGGGCCCGCGTCGCGGGCCCGTCGTGCACGTTCTGAGTCGCGGGCGCCGGGCGCCTACTGCGAGTCGACGACGATCGTCTTGACCGTCGCCGTGACGCCGTCGCCGATCTCGACGACGACCTGGTAGGTGCCGACGTTGCGGATCGGCTCCTCCAGATGGACCTTGCGGCGGTCGATCTCGATGCCGCGCGCGTCCTTGATCGCGTCGGCGATGTCCTGCGTGGTGACCGAGCCGAACAGCCGGCCGTCGTCGCCCGCCTGCTGGGAGATCGTGATGACCGTGCGGTTCAGGACCTCGGCGCTCTGCGCCGCGGCCTCGCGGGCCTGCGCCTGGGCGCGCTCGGCGGCCTCGGCGGCGCGGCGCGCCTGCTCGAGCAGCCCCTTCGTCGCCGGCTGGGCGAGCTTGCGCGGGATGAGGTAGTTGCGGAGGTAGCCCTTCGAGACGTCGACGACGTCGCCCTTGGTCCCGACGTTCTCGACGTCCTGGAGGAGGATCGCCTGAGGCATCGCGCCGGCTACCGCTCGTCCCGCTCGCGGCCGCGACCACGCGAGTCGCCGCCGGTCGCCTCGGCAACGTAGGGCAGGAGCGCCAGCTCGCGCGCACGCTTCACCGCGCGGGCGATCTGGTTCTGGTGCCGCCGGCACGCGCCGGTGATGCGACGGGAGCGGAGCTTGCCCTTCTCGGAGATGAAGCGGCGCAGGCCGTCGATGTCCTTGTAGTCGACCTGCTCGATCTTCTCCTTGCAGTACGGGCAGGGCTTGCGGCGGCCGCTGCCCGGGCCGCCCTTCCTGTCCCGGCGCCGCACGGGCTTCCGGTTGCGCTGCTTTGCCACTTGCTCTTGACCTCGCGAAGACTCTGAACGTGAAAAGCGCGCGCGAGTGACCGCGCGCGGCGACCACCCATTGTGACACAGGCGCCCTGAGGCACGATCAGAGACGGCCCTCGCGGGCCTGGGTTCCGGCCATGATGGCGGGCGTGCCGGTCGGATCGGGTCCGGGGCCCGGCGCCGGATGCGGGCGGGCCGGGTGGTCGGGGCGCGACGCCGAGGCGCTCGGCGGCGATCGTCCGCGCGCTCGACGGCCCGGGCGACCGCAAGGCGCGGATCGCCGCCGCCGACGTGCCGGGTGCGGGCGAGTCGCGGCGGGCAGCAGTGCGGCGGGCGGCGTCGTCGCGCGCGGCGGGCGGGGTCGTGGCACGCGGCGGGTGGGGTCGTGGCACGCGGCGGGCGGGGTCGTGGCACGCGGCGGGTGGTCTGCGCCCTGGCCGGGGTGGCGGGACGGCTTCGCTCTGCGCGGTCTCGGTGGCGGGGCCTGGCGTGTGGTCTGAACGGCCGCTGGTCAGGGAGTCGGGGGAGCGGGTTCGCGGTGAGCTCCTCCGGGCGTCGCTTGTGAGTGTCGGCGCGCCACGGCGGGGCGGGGTGTGTCGATGTGTTCCGGTATGGCCGCTGTCAGTCGACACACCCGGCCGTGGCCGGGGTGGGTGTGTCGATTCGTTCCGGCATCACCGCAACGAGTCGACACACCCGACGGCGCGAGAGACGGGTGTGTCGATTCGTTCCGGCATGACCGTGATGAGTCGACACACCCGACCGGGGACGAGATCGATGTGCCGATTCGTTCCGAGATCACCGTCATGAGTCGACACCCTCCGGTCCGCGCCAGGCGCCGGATCCTCGCGGCGCGGACCGCGGTTCCCGCGCCCGGCCTGAATCTTTGGCACCCACGGTGCGCGGGGCGACCCATCGGTGCCAGAGATCCCGCCGCCGCGCCACTCCGCGGATCGTTGGCGTCCGTGGTGCGCAGAGCGACCTCTGCGTGCCAGAGATCCCGTCGGCACGCCGACCCCTCGGGTTCTCGCTCCATGGGGCGATCCATCAGGGCGAGAGCTCGCTGCCACGCCAGCCAGGCCAGAGCGCCAGTCGGTCTTGGCGCGTCTCCGGCCTCGGGCCCGGCACGTCGCCGGCACACCAGCCGCGCCGGGCGGAGCTCACCGCGAACCCGCTCCCCGACTTCCTGGCCAGCGGCCGTTCGGGCCGCGCGTCAACCCGGCACCACCGGGCAGGCCGGAGCGCGCCGTCCCGCGCTCACCGGCCCAGGCCCGGACTGACGCCAGGAGCCCAATAGTGCACCGGGTTCAGGAACTGAAAAGTGCACCGCTCGGCGGCCCGGTCGGTCCGGGGACGTCGAGAGCCTCGAGCGCGTTGTCGACGAGCTCGGGGAGGGTGCGAGGA